>Ga0075418_10004183_pt1 | contig 16445 bp, 13 predicted proteins | sample SoiMetdeltSBSDD2_FD_81776 | JGI IMG/M metagenome (GOLD analysis project Ga0075418, IMG submission 81776) | Bulk soil microbial communities from a Populus tree surrounding site in Tennessee, USA - Soil MetaG P. deltoides SBSDD2 | ecosystem: Environmental > Terrestrial > Soil > Tree plantation... | reverse complement strand
CTCGAATGCCTCGGGCGTCAGGATGTCCGAAGGCCGGATCCCGCGCCGGATCAGCTCCACGACGGCGCGACCCGCCCGCCCGGCGTCGTCACGTTTGCGGCGCGAGACGGCTTCCTGGGCCGAGCTGTTTGCGAGGCTCATGCCCAGCGCCTCGATCGCGGAGGCCATGGTGTTCGCGGTGTACATGCCGCCGCAGCTCCCGGGACCCGGTATCGAGGTGCGCTCGACCTCGCGGAGATCACGATCGCTGATCGCACCCTGCGCCCGGGCGCCGACTGCCTCGAACACCGAGACGATGTCCCGCTTGCCCGCGCCCGGCCGGATGGTTCCGCCGTAAACGAACACTGCGGGACGGTTGAGCCGCGCGATCGCCATCATGCAGCCAGGCATGTTCTTGTCGCAGCCGCCGATCGCCACCAGCCCGTCGAAGCCCTGGGCGCCGACCACGGTCTCGATCGAGTCGGCAATCACTTCGCGGGACACGAGCGAATAGCGCATGCCGGGCGTGCCCATCGAGATTCCGTCGGAAACCGTGATGGTGCCGAAGACCGTGCTCTTGCCACCGGCTCGATCGGCGCCTGCCGCGGCGGCGGCGGCGAGCCGATCGATGTGCATGTTGCAGGGAGTAAGCGTGCTCCAGGTCGATGCGACGCCGACTTGCGGCTTGCGGAAGTCGCGATCGGTGTAACCCACGGCCCGCAGCATCGCGCGGCTCGGTGTCTGCTTGAGCCCGTCGAACACCAGGCTCGAATACTTGCGTGTGTCGACCTTGCGGCTCATCTCTTCTCCCGTAACAGGTCGTCCATTGTGCGTTGCCGGTTCATGGCCGTGAACTCCCGCGCCCCGGCTGCGATAAGTGCGAGTGGCAGGACGAGCGCCCACCGTCCCATCCCCGCGCGCAGATACTCGAGAGCGTAATAGGTAGCGACCACCATCGGTGGCGCGAGCAGCCCGCGCAGCCCGGTCAGGGTCACGTGCAGCGCCATGTAGCGCGTCTCCTCACCTCGCGGCGCGAAGTCGTTGTGACCTAGCGACCAGCCGAGATTGCCGGCGGCGAGCGAGATGCCCATCAGCACCGCGCCGGGCCACACCAGGAACGAGGCGCGCAGCAGGATCGCGGCGGCAAGCAGCCCCGCGGCGGTCACCAGCACCCAGCCGTGCACCGAGCGGAAGGCCACCACGTGATGCCGGTCGAGGTAGCTGGCCCAGGGCTGGATGGCAAATGGAATCACCAGCACCGGGATGGCCGTCGTGATGGCGATCTGCCAGAAGGACGGCAGGTGCAGTACCTCGTCGAAGCAGACGATCAGCACCGGCGTAAGCATCAGGTTGCCGGCACCGAACAGCGACATCGCGTACATGTAGCGGCGGAACGAGGCATCACGGGCCAGCAACTCGCGTACGCCGCCGAGGCTGAAGCTCGCTCCCTCGTCGAGACGCGCGCGCTCGGCGGCAAGCAGCGTTTCCTCGTTGCGCACGCGGAAGCGGCGGAAGGCGATGGTTCCGGCCAGCCCGCAGACCGCCGCTACGAGGATCCAGGCCCGGTACCAGAGCTCCCCGCGCTCGAGCAGCCAGCCGAGGACGAGGCCGCCCGTCGCGAGCGCGATCGAGGTGTTGACCGCGATCCTGCCTGTGATGCGGGCGCGGAGGCGGCGCGGATAGTTGGCGCTCCACAGCACGGCGCGCACGGTATCGACGCCGCACCACACCACCCGCGCGAAACCGTACAGCACCAGGAACAGCAGCAGGCCGGCGCCGCTCGCCGGCAGCAGCGCGAGCGCCGCGACCGAGACCGTCATCGCGAGCAGCAGCGACTGCAGGAAGCCGACCTTCGGCTGGCCCTGGACACGGCGCGCAAACACCAGGCTCGCCAGGTTCGACCACGCCGGGGCAGCGCTCACCATGGCGAGCACGACGTCCACCAGCATCCCGGGCGCCGCGCCGACGAACAGCGCCCGGACCATCACCGCCGCCGTTCCGCCCTCGATCACGCCCAGGCATACATAGACGAGCGTCCATGCGCGTCTCTCGAGCGACAGATCCATCTTGGCCGCGCCGGGCTCAACGCCCCGGCGCGTACCGTTCGGCAACCAGGGCGTAGAGCGCCCGCACTGCCTGCGGCTCGGCGCCGACCGCTCGACCGGGCCGCTCCTTGCCGTTCCAGGCGTAAAGGTCCACGTGCAGCCAATCCTGCGTCGGCGCAACGAATCGTCGCAGGAAGAGCGCTCCGATGATCGAGCCGGCGAAGGTCGAGCTCGACACGTTGTTGACGTCCGCAACCTTGCTCGCAAGATCCTCGTCGTAGCCGCTCCATAGCGGCATGTGCCAGAGCGGGTCGGCGAGCCTGTACCCGTGGCGCAGCAGGGCGGCGACGGTGTCCTCGCGAGTGCCGTAGAGTGCCGGCAGCTCGGGGCCGAGGGCGACGCGTGCCGCCCCCGTGAGAGTGGCGAGATCGACGATCAGATCCGGTGCATCGTCCGCTGCCGCGGCCAGCCCGTCGCAGAGCACGAGCCGCCCTTCGGCATCAGTGTTGCCTACCTCGACGGTGATGCCGCGTCGCGTACGCAGGACGTCGCCCGGACGGTAGGCGTCGCCCGACACCGCATTCTCGACCGCAGGAATCAACACGCGCAGGCGCACCGGCAGACGCGCCTGCATGATCATCCGGGCGAGGGCGAGCGCGCAGGCAGCTCCGCCCATGTCCTTCTTCATGAGCAGCATGCCGGCCGCCGGCTTCAAATCGAGACCGCCCGAATCGAAGCACACGCCCTTACCGACGAGCGTCAGCTTCGGCTGCGCGGTTTCGCCCCAGCGCAGGTCGATGAGACGCGGCGCGTGCGCCGCCGCGCGGCCCACGGCATGAATGGCGGGATAGTCCCTGGCAAGCTCGTCGCCTTCGACGATCATGGCCTCTGCGCCATGCTCGCGCGCGAGCGCGGTCGCTTCCCGGGCGAGCACCGCCGGATTCATGTCGGCTGCGGCCGTATTGATGAAGTCGCGGGCCATGGTGAGCGCGCCAGCCGCGTTGCGGACATAGTCCATGTCGGCTTCCGCGGGCGGTACCAGCAATGCGCCGCCCGACGCTGTCTTGGGAGCACTCCGGTACCGCTCGAAGCGATAGCAGCCCGTCGCCCAGCCGAGCGCCGCCGCGGTGGCAGGCTCGCGCATGAGCGGTGTCTCGATCCGCCAGGCTCCGGCTGGCAGGCGGTCCGGAGCGCCTGCAAGGTTCCACAGATCAAGCTCGCCAGCCATGGCAAGTCCGCCGAGGCCGAGCACTGCACCACGCGGCTTGCCGGCGGCATCGGGGATGACGACGACCTGATGTCGCTCGGCGCGGAACCTGAGTGCCGCAAGCCAGGCGCGCGTCGCCGCATCCTGCGCCGCCTGCCAGGTCGCGAGTTCACCCTCGGTGATCAGCCAGAGGGGCTGTGCGTCGGATGCGGTCTTATCCGTGAACATGCGAAAACCCATCGGCACGAGGTCGATGCGGCAGCTTAGCGGATCGCGCAACCACTGCTTCCGACGCATCGCGCGCAGCGGCTGTGGCGCATTTCTTTCTGGCACTGCGGTTGACAATCGCCCGCGCCCTGTGCTGCTATCCGCCGGCGGCGCCACGTCGACGGCGCCGACAGGACAGCGATGGCGATCAGAGGCGTAGCGCTCTCCCCCGCGACGGCCGCACGGCGGCCGGTCCTGCTGCTGCGACTCCCTGCCCTGCTTCCCATCGGGAGGTGCGGGGACGGGTGACGGCGCGGAAGCGCTGCAGGAGTGGAATAGGGAACCCCGCACCGGCCAAGGCCGACGCGGGGTTCTTGCGTTTTGGACCGCGAGAAACCGGACTGACCCAGGAGATCATCGATGCGTGCCTATTCGAAGAAGGACGTGGACAAGAAGGCGCTGAAGGGAGCGAGGATCGCGATCCTGGGCTACGGCAGCCAGGGCCGCGCGCATGCGCTCAACCTCAAGGATTCGGGCTACGACATCATCGTCGGCGCCCGTCGTGCGGGCGAGAGCTGGAAGAAGGCCCGCAGAGACGGTTTTGCGGTCGCCGAGCCCTCCGACGCGGTCAAGGGCGCCGCGCTGGTGGCACTGCTCACGCCCGACCTCGCACAGCCCGGCGTCTACAAGGATGTCCGCAAGGCGATCGAGCGCGGCGCGGCGCTGCTGTTCGCTCACGGCTTCAACGTGCATTTCCGGCAGATCCGACCGCGCAAGGATCTCGACGTCGTGCTCATCGCCCCCAAGGGGCCCGGCGACCTGGTGCGCCGCCAGTTCCAGCAGGGACGCGGCGTCCCCTGCCTGATCGCGGTGGGGCAGGATGCGACCGGCACTGCGCACGCCCGCGCGCTCGCCTATGCCGATGGCATCGGCGGCACCCGCGCCGGCGTCATCGAGACGACCTTTGCCGAGGAAACGGAGACTGATCTCTTCGGTGAACAGGCCGTGCTCTGCGGCGGCGCCACCGAGCTCGTGGTCAAGGGCTACGAGACCCTGGTCGAGGCCGGCTACCAGCCGGAGGTCGCCTATTACGAGTGCCTCCACGAGCTGAAGCTCATCGTCGATCTCCTGCACGAGGGCGGCATCGCGAAGATGCACCGTTTCATCTCGGAGACCGCAAAGTTCGGCGATCTCACGCGGGGTCCGCGGATCGTGAACGCCGGCACCAAGAAAGAGATGAAAAAGATCCTGCGCGAAGTGCAGCAGGGGAAGTTCGCGCGGCAGTGGATACGCGAGAACAAGACCGGACGTCGCAAGTACGCGCGCCTGCTGAAGAAGGACCTCGCCCACCCGATCGAGAAGGTCGGGGGCAGGTTGCGCGAGCGCATGCCGTGGCTCAACGAGGCAGGTGGCCGTCATGCCTGAGCGCGATCCCAACCGGGTACTCATTTTCGACACGACGCTGCGCGACGGCGAGCAGTCGCCGGGGTGCACCATGACGCCTCCCGAGAAGCTGCGCGTGGCGCGGGCGCTGGCCGACCTCGGGGTCGACATCATCGAGGCCGGATTCCCGGCCGCCTCGCGCGGCGACTGGGAATCCGTGCAGTCGATCGCCCGCGAGATCCAGGGGCCGACCATCGCAGGTCTCGCGCGCTGCAACGTCGAGGACATCGACCGGGCGTGGTCCGCCGTCCGCAACGCCGGGCGTCCGCGGCTGCATCTCTTCCTCGCGACCAGTGCGATTCACCGCCAGTACAAGCTGAACATGGCGCGCGAGGAAATCATCCACGCCGCCTCGGAGGCAGTGAAGCACGCGCGCGGGCTCTGCGCGGACGTGGAATTCTCGCCCGAGGACGCGTCGCGGACCGAGCTCGAGTTCCTGGCGGAGGTCGTCGAGGCCGCGGTTGCCGCCGGTGCGACCACGATCAACATTCCCGACACCGTGGGCTATGCAGTCCCCGAGGAGTATTTCGAGACCTTCCAGTATCTGAAGACGCACGTGCGGGGTATCGAGAGCGTCGTGCTGAGCACGCACTGTCACAACGACCTCGGGATGGCGGTCGCCAACAGCCTGGCGGCCGTGCGCGCCGGCGCGCGGCAGGTCGAGTGCACGATCAACGGTATCGGGGAGCGCGCAGGCAACTGCTCGCTCGAGGAGCTGGTGATGGCGCTCAAGACCCGCGAGGCGCTCTTCGGGCTAAGCACCGGAATTACCACGAGACGGCTCTATCCGGCGAGCCGTCTGCTCTCGTCGATCACGGGCATGCCGATCCCGCGCAACAAGGCCGTGGTCGGCGAGAACGCCTTTGCGCACGAGTCCGGAATCCACCAGCACGGCATGCTGCGTCATCACTCGACGTACGAGATCATGCGTCCCGAGGACGTCGGCCTGTCGCGCAGCAACCTCGTGCTCGGCAAGCACAGCGGTCGTCACGCATTCCGGGAGCGCGTGCGCGAGCTCGGTTTTCAGCTCGACGACGCGGAGCTCAACAGGGTCTTCGAGGACTTCAAGGCGCTCGCCGACAAGAAGAAGGAGCTCTTCGACGGCGACATCGAGGCGCTGGTGCTCAGAGTTGGCAGCGAGGCCGGCGACGGGCCCTGGCAGCTCGCACGCCTGCACGTCGAGAGTGACTCGGCTGCGGCCGGCAGCGCCCGCGTGGTGCTCGGCCATGCCGACGGCCGGCAGGTCGAGGTAGCTGCGACCGGCGACGGGCCGGTTGACGCGGCGTTCAAAGCGGTGGAGGCCGCGACCGGCATCGACGTCAAGCTGCGAAAGTTCGAGGTTCGCAGCGTCTCCGTGGGCGAGGACGCCCAGGGCGAGGCCGTGGTGACCGTCGAACACAGCGGGCGCTCCTACCGCGCCACCTCCGTTACGACGGACATCGTGGAGTCGGCCGTGCGCGCCTTCCTGGCCGTCGTCAACCAGATCGACGCCACGCGCAACTCGGTCGCCCGCGGCATCATCGGCGAGCGCGTCGCGGCCAGCGGCGCGGTCGCGATCTAGCGCGGCGGCAAGCCAACATGCTGAGCCCGCCCGGCACACTCTTAGACAAGGTCTGGGACCGCCACGTCGTCGTTCCCGAGACCGCGGACGCGCCGGCCGTGCTGTACATCGATCTGCACCTCGTGCACGAGGTGACCTCGCCGCAGGCGTTCGATGTGCTTCGGGGGCGCGGTTTGCGCCTGCGTCGTCCCGATCGGACGCTCGCGACGATGGATCACTCCACGCCCACGGATCCCGCGCAGATCGCAGGCCGCGTGCCGATCGCGGTCGAGTCGGCCGCGCGGCAGGTACGTCAGCTCACGCGTAACTGCCAGGAGTTCGGGGTCGAGCTGCTGGGCATGCAGGACGAGCGGCGAGGCATCGTGCACATCATCGGCCCCGAACTCGGGCTCACGCAGCCCGGCCGCACCATCGTCTGCGGCGACAGCCACACCAGCACGCACGGTGCCTTCGGCGCGCTCGCGTTCGGGATCGGTACCACCGAGGTCGGACACGTCTTCGCGACGCAGTGTCTGCTGCAGCGCCGGCCGAAGACGATGGCGATCGAGGTGACTGGACGCCTCGGGCCCGGCATCACGGCCAAGGACCTCGTGCTCGCGATCATCGGGCGCATTGGCATCAACGGCGGCACCGGGCATGTGATCGAGTACCTGGGCTCCGGGATAGAGGCGCTGTCGATGGATGAGCGCATGACGGTGTGCAACATGTCCATCGAGGCTGGCGCACGTGCGGGGATGGTCGCCCCCGACCAGACGACGTTCGAGTACTTGAAAGGACGACCGCGGGCGCCCGAAGGTGAGGCCTGGGAGCGCGCAGTCGCGGATTGGCGGGCGCTTCGCACCGAGCCTCATGCGCAATTCGACCGCAGGGTGAGTCATTCCGCAGATTCGGTCGAGCCGATGATCACCTACGGAACGCATCCCGGAATGGTGGTCCCGATCGGGGGCCGCGTCCCCGATCGCCCCGGGGATGCCGTCCATGCGAAGTCACTCGCGTACATGGGTCTGCAGCCCGGAGAGCGCCTGCGCGACAAGGCGATACAGGCCGTGTTCATCGGCAGCTGCACGAACGCACGCTTGTCCGATCTCGAGGTCGCGGCCAAGGTATTCGCCGGGCGCCGCGTGGCACCCGGTGTCCGCGTGCTCGTCGTGCCCGGCTCGCAGAGCGTCAAGCGTGCGGCCGAGGAGCATGGTCTTGCGAAGATCTTCATCGATGCGGGAGCCGAATGGCGCGAGTCGGGCTGCTCGATGTGCCTGGGGATGAACGGCGATACGGTCGAGCCCGGTCACTACTGCGTCAGCACCAGCAACCGGAATTTCGAGGGGCGTCAGGGCAAGGGGGCGCGGACGCTGCTTGCAAGTCCCGCCGCCGCGGCCGCCGCCGCGGTGCGTGGCCGGATCACCGACCCGCGCGAGTTCCTGCACTGAACGGACGCGCCATGGAGCCGATCACCCTCATTCGCTCGGGCACCGTCGTGCTCCCGGCGACCAACATCGACACCGACCAGATCATCCCAGCTCGCTACCTGACGGCGACCACGCGCGGCGAGCTGGGTACGGCGCTCTTCTCCGATTGGCGATACGACACCGAAGGCCACCCGCGTCCCGACTTCGCACTCAACCAGCCACAGGCGGATGGCTGCCGGATCCTCGTCGCTGGGCGCAACTTCGGCTGCGGCTCCTCGCGTGAGCATGCTGCCTGGGCGCTCCACGACTGGGGATTCCGCGCGGTGATCAGCACCGAGATCGCCGACATCTTCCGGGGCAACAGCCTGAAGAACGGCTTGCTGCCCGTCGTCGTCGGCGAGGACGCGCATCGTTGGCTGCTCGAGCACCCGGGCGCAGAGATCGAGATCGACCTGGCGGCCTTGTGCCTCAGGCTGGCGAACGGCACCGTCGTGCCCTTCCCCATCGAGGCGTTCGCGCGTCATTGCCTGATGAACGGGATCGATGAGCTCGGCTACCTGCTTGCACAGGATGAGGCGATCGGACGCCACGAGTCGCTCGCCGGATGAAGGCGCGCATCGCCGTTCTCGGTGGTGACGGCATCGGGCCGGAGGTGACCGCGGTCGCAGTCGCGGTGCTGGGCGCTGTTGCCACGCGCTTCGGGCACGAGTTCGAGTTCAGCGAGGCGCTAATCGGCGGGGCCGCCATCGATGCCACCGGCTCGCCTCTGCCACCGCGCACCCTGGCCGCGTGTCGCGACAGCGATGCGGTGCTGCTCGGCGCGGTGGGCGGGCCGCGCTGGTCCGAGCCCGGCGCGCGTGCCCGTCCGGAGCAGGGTCTTCTCGAGCTCCGCAGCGCGCTGGGCCTGTTTGCGAACCTGCGTCCCGTGCGGATGCTGCCGTCGATGCTCGATGCCTCGCCCTTGAAGCCGGAGATCGTCCGCGACGTCGATATCATGGTGGTGCGAGAGCTGACGGGCGGGATCTACTTCGGGCGCAAGAAGCGCACCGCCCGGGAGGCCGAAGACCTCTGCAGCTACACATGCGAGGAGATCGAGCGAGTCACGCGCGTTGCGGGACGCATCGCGCTGGCTCGTGGTCGTCGCATCGTGTCGGTCGACAAGGCGAACGTGCTCGAGACCTCGCGGCTCTGGCGGGAGACCGTCGAGCGCGTCGTGCGAGCCGAGTTCCCGGCAGTGACGCTCACGCACATGCTGGTCGACGCCGCGGCGATGCATCTGCTGCGCGCGCCGAAGCAGTTCGATGTGCTGCTCACCGAGAACATGTTCGGCGACATCCTTACCGACGAGGCCGCGATGCTCGTGGGCTCGCTGGGACTGCTGCCCTCCGCCTCGCTCGGTAACTCTAAGCTCGGCGTATACGAGCCGATCCACGGCTCAGCGCCCGATATCGCCGGACGTGGTGTTGCGAATCCGCTCGGCGCAATCCTGAGCGCGGCGCTTCTGCTCCGGCACTCGTTCGAGCTCGCGGAGGAAGCCCGCACCGTCGAGACCGCGGTGGCGGCGGCGCTAAGCGACGGCGTGCGGACCGCGGACATCGCCCCGGTCGGGGCGCCGGTCGTCGGATCCACCGCCGCGGGCGATGCGGTAATCGAGCGGTTACTGAAATATCAACCGGTTACGTAATATTGCTCCGACTCCGTGTGAGGCCCTTGCGGGCTGCTCAGACCACCGGGATTTCCGGTGTACAACCGTCAAAAAGCCGGCGCTATACTGCGCCTCCGCAGGGGTGCCACCCCTGTCACCCTGGTCCCAGGGATGTCTTCGCGACGAGTGATGCGGACTTGAGTCGGGTTAGTCAACGCCTCACGGACTGAGGCTGCTCGGGTCCCGTCCCGGAAGGCCGGCATAACTGCCGGCCTTCTTTTTTTGGCGCATCAACGCGAGGCCGCCAGCGCCTGCTCGAGATCGCGCAGGAGGTCGTCGCCATCCTCGATGCCGATGGACAACCGCAGCAGACCGTCGGTGATCCCGGCGCGCGCCCGCGCCTCGGCGGCCATCGCCGCGTGCGTCATGCTCGCCGGATGAGCCACCAGGCTCTCGACGCCGCCAAGCGACTCGGCCAGCGAGAAGTGCCTGAGGGCTCCAAGGAAATCGCGCACGCGTGCAAGCCCGCCGCCGAGCTCGAAGCTCACCATCGCACCGAAGCCCTGCTGCTGCGCGCGTGCCAGCTCGTGCTCCGGATGCTGGCTCAGCCCCGGGTAATACACGCGCTCCACGGCCGGATGCGACGCCAGCATGGCCGCGACCCGGGCGGCGTTCTCGCCGTGACTGCGCATGCGCGCATGGAGCGTACGCAGCCCCCGCAGCGTGAGGTATGCATCGAAGGGCGCGCCGGTCACACCGATGCAGTTGCCCCACCATGCGAAACGCTCGTGCAGCTCGGCGGTGGCAGCAATCACGGCTCCGCCGACCACGTCGCTGTGGCCGTTCAGATACTTGGTAGTCGAATGAACGACCGCCTCGGCGCCGAGCCGCAGCGGCTTCTGCCATACCGGCGACAGGAAGGTATTGTCGGCGACCACGAGGGCGCCGGCCTTGCGGCCGGCCTGTGCCACCCTGGCGATGTCCACGATCCGGAGCAGCGGATTCGAGGGCGTTTCGATCCACACCAGCGCGGGCCGCTCCTCGAGCGCGGCAGCGAGCGCCGCGCCCTGCCCGAATTCGACGAAACTTACGCGTAGCGCGCCGCGCTCGTGGAGCGCATTGAACAGGCGATAGGTTCCGCCGTAGCAGTCGTGCGGAACGATCGCCAGATCCTCGGGCCGGAAGAGCTGCGCAACCAGCGTCACCGCCGCCATACCGGAGGAAGTGATCACCGCTCCAGCGCCGCCCTCGAGATCGGCGATCGCGCCGGCGAGGGCATCGCGTGTCGGGTTGCCGGACCGCGAGTAGTCGTAGCCGCGCTTCTGTCCATACCCTGCGAACGCGAAGGTCGATGTCAGGTGTATGGGCGGCACGACCGCTCCGTGCTGGGTATCGGTCTCGAGGGCCGCCCGCACGGTCCGTGTCGTTTCGTTGGCTGGTTGCGTCATGTGTCAGCGAGTGCCTGCGCGATTACGCCGCCCAGGACCTCCCTCTCCTTCAGAAATGCGTCATGTCCATACGGTGAGCTGATCTCGACCAGCTGCGCGCCGCCGCCAAGCGCATCGCGCAGCGCGCGCATGTCGGCGATCGGCACCAGCTGATCCTCGGTCACTGCCAGCAGGGTCACCGGTACGCGAATGGCGGAGGGGTCTGCCCAGTGCAGGTCGATCGACTCCGACAGGCAGACGAAGGCCTCCGGCCGGTAACGCATCGCGTAGTCCTCGCCGCGCGCGAGCAGGTACGACTCGACGGGAAAGCGGTAGCCGTCAGCGCCGCGCTCCGCGGCGCCGGCAAACCGCTCCTCGAACTCCCGGGCCGAGCGGTAGGTCGCCATCGCCAGCGCCCGGGCCAGCGCGAGACCGCGCGCGCCCTGGTCATGCTCCAGGGCATAGCGGACGATGGCGCGTTGTACGCTGCGCCAGGCCGTGGACATGGGATGCGTGCGATGCGCCGCGCTGATCACCACCGCGTGACGCAGCCTTTCCGGAAACCGCTCCGCGAAGGCGAGTGCCACCATGCCGCCGTACGAGGCACCGATGCAGGCGGCGAGCTCTACGATTCCCAGCTGGTCGAGGACGCAGCGGAGCGCGAACGCCTGGTCGTACGAGCTCACGCTCGGAAACCGCTCACCGGGCTTCGGGCCGGTGCTGTCGTGGCTGCCGCCGACGAAGTCGATGCCGAGCACCTGGAACCGATCGCTGTCGAGGCCGAGCCCCGGTCCTGCGATCCCGTTCCACCAGCCACGCGCATCCGCACCGTCACAGACCACGCGCCCGGACGAGATTCCGCCCATCGCCGCAACCACGGGTCCGGTCTGACCCTGCAGCCGCCACGCGATCGAGAGCGGTGCTACGCGTCCGCCGTGCGTAAGCGGCAGACCTTCCTCGAGGACGATGACGCCGTCGCGCACGCCCGGCTGCGTCGCCGTCCCGTGAGAGGCATCGGAATCCAAGGATTCGGGCGCGGCGGACATGAACTCGCAGTCTCCCTTGGCCTCCCGGCCGGTGGCTTCGAGTCTCCTGACACGCCGCGGAGGTTGCCGCGAGATCGCCCCGCCCGGGGGCGGGTTCACGACAACTCATCTGTCGGCGGACTGACGTCCCCGTGGAGTTGGCACCTTCGCGGAACCTAGGGGTCCCGCCGGTTGCCCCGGCGTCGCAGGGCCAGTCCCTCAGCCGGTCTCGATGAGCGCGCGCAGTGTACTTGAAAAGCAGAATCCCGGCCATTCCAGCCCCGACCAGGTACTCGGACTGGCCCGGCCCATCGTGTCTATGTAATAATGCGCTAATACGGTATTACATGGGTACGACCCCGGATGAAGACGCACAAGGGGCTGACGCCGCGCCAGGAGGCGGCCGCCGAGCGGGGCCTGTTCCAGGCGATCCTGACCCTCCGCTCGGTTGAGGAGTGCCGGGCTTTCTTCCGCGATCTCTGCACCCCGGCCGAGCTCCAGGCGCTGGCCGACCGCTGGGCCGTCGTCGGTCTGCTGCAACAGGGTCTGCCCTACCGCGAGATCCAGCGGCACACCGGAGTGAGCGTCACCACCGTCGGCCGGGTCGCCCGTTACCTCTCCTCCGGGAACGGCGGCTATGCGCTTGCGGCGCGGCGACTCGAGGGTCGCTGAGATGGACGGCGAGGCGCGTCTCAAGATCGCTGTCCAGAAATCCGGCCGTCTGACCGAGAACTCGCTCGACCTGCTGGTGCGCTGCGGGCTCAAGTACAGCCGGGGCAAGGATCAGCTGCTGTGCTACGGCGAGAACATGCCACTCGACGTGCTGCTGGTCCGCGACGACGACATTCCGGACCTGGTGGCCGAGGACATCTGCGACCTCGGGATCGTGGGCTACAACGTCATCGAAGAGCGCAGGCAGGCGCTCGCTGCGCGCGGCGAGACCGCCCGCTTCGAGGAGATACAGCGGCTCGACTTCGGTCGCTGCCGTCTGGTGCTCGCCGTACCGCAGGATCAGGTGTACACGGGCCTCTCGAGCCTCGCGGGCCGGCGCATCGCGACGACCTATCCCGCGGTCCTGTCCGCGTTTCTCCGCGAGCACGCGATCGATGCCGAGATCGTCACTCTGTCCGGTGCGGTGGAGATCGCGCCGCGGCTCGGACGTGCCGACCTGGTCTGCGACCTGGTCGCCACCGGTACCACCCTCGCCGCCAATCACCTGCGCGAGGTGGCGACGGTGTTCGAGAGCGAGGCGAGGCTGATCCGCACGCCGGTCGCGTTGCCAGAGGAGAAGTCCGCGTGGCTTCGGCGGCTGCTGCTGCGCATCGACGGCGTCCAGCAGGTGCGCGAGAGCAAGTACATCATGCTGCATGCCCCGCGCGCGGCCCTGCCGGAGATACAGCGTCTGCTGCCGGGCAGTGAGTCGCCGACGGTGATTCCCCTGGAGGGCAGCCCGGACCGGGTTGCCGTGCACGCGGTCTGCCGTGAGAACGTGTTCTGGGAGACGCTGGAAAGCCTCAAGGCAGCCGGCGCGAGCGCCGTGCTCGTGCTGCCGGTGGAGAAGATGCTGGCATGAACGCACTGCCGATTCCGCTCGACTGGGCGCAGCTCGATGCGTCGGCGCGCCGGAGCGCGCTGCGGCGACCAGCTGACACCCAGACGGCCGACCTGCGCGCGCAGGTGACTGCGCTGCTGCAGGACGTCCGCACGCGCGGCGACGAGGCGCTCCGCGAATACACGCTGCGGTTCGACGGCGTGGCGCTCGACGAATTTGCGGTAAGCGATGCGGAACTCGCCGCCGCCGGAGCCGCGCTCTCGCCCGGCGAGGCCGCGGCGATCGCGCGCGCGATCGCGACGATCACGCGGTTTCACGAGGCGCAGATCGGCGTCCCGCTCTCCGTCGAGACAGCGCCCGGAGTGCGCTGCGAGCGCATCGACGTGCCGATCGGCTCGGTGGGTCTCTACGTGCCCGCCGGGACGGCGCCGCTGCCTTCGACCGCGATCATGCTCGCGGTTCCGGCGCGGATCGCGGGTTGCCCCCGACGGGTCATGTGCACGCCTCCACGACGGGATGGCAACGCGGACCCAGCGGTCTTGTTTGCGGCGCTCGCCTGCGGGGTTACTACTATCTACAAGCTGGGCGGCGCCCAGGCGATCGCCGCGCTGGCGTACGGCACGCCATCGATGCCACCTGTCGACAAGATCTTCGGGCCGGGCAATGCCTGGGTGACGGCGGCCAAGCAGCTGGCCGCCGCCGATTCGGCGGTTGCGATCGATCTCCCGGCCGGACCGTCCGAGGTCCTGGTCATCTCCGACGGCAGCTCGCCGACGGAGTTCGTGGCCGCTGATCTGCTGGCCCAGGCCGAGCACGGCGCCGACGCGCAGGTCGTGCTGGTGACCGATTCGCGGCGGCACGCGCTCGAGACTGTCCAGGCACTGGAACGACAGCTATCCAATCTGCCCCGGCAGGACATCGCCCGGCGCGCGCTCACCGGCGCGCGCGTGATCCAGGTATCGAGCATCGAGTCGGCCTTCGAGGTGAGCAACGAGTACGCTCCCGAGCATCTGATCCTGCACCTGCCCGCACCGCGGCGCTGGTTGCCGCTGGTGCGGAACGCCGGGTCGGTCTTCCTGGGCAGATACACTCCGGAGTCCCTGGGCGACTACTGCAGTGGCACGAATCACGTGTTGCCGACCGGCGGCCATGCCCGTGCGTACAGCGGACTTGGTGTGGCCGATTTCGTCAAGCGGATCACGATCCAGGAGGCCACGGCCGAGGGTCTGCGCGCGCTCGGTCCAGTCGCGATCGCCCTCGCCCGCCTCGAGGGTCTCGAGGCGCACGCGCGCGCGGTTGACGTCCGGCTGTCGGCACTCGCTGCGAGGGCCGCGTCATGAGCGACGTGCTCAAGCTCGCAAGGCCGGACATTCTCGAGCTGCAGCCGTATCAGCACGCGGCCTGGAACCCGGCGCTCGAGCGGATGCACGCCAACGAGATGCCGTGGCGCGCAACCGGCGATGACAGCGACGCCGGGCTCAATCGCTACCCGGAGCCGCAGCCGCGGGCTCTGCTCGAGCGGCTCGCGCGCCTCTACGAGGTGCCGGCCAGCCGCATCCTCGCTGGACGCGGCAGCGACGAGGCTATCGACCTTCTCGTGCGGGCCTTCTGCCGCGCGGGCGAGGACCAGGTGGTGGTCTGCCCTCCGACCTTCGGCTACTACTCTGTGGCGGCGCGGATCCAGGGCGCGTCGGTGCGCGAAGTGCCACTTACCGGCGCGGATTTCGCGCTGGACGTGCCAGCCGTGGTCGAGGCCGGCCGTCGGTGCAAGCTGGTGTTTCTCTGCTCACCGAACAATCCGACAGGCCAGCTCTTCCCCGAGGCCGCTATCCTCGAGATCTGCGAGGGGCTGGCCGCGCAGGCGCTCGTCGTACTCGACGAGGCCTATATCGAGTTTGCGACGCGACCGAGCCTTGCGCGGCGGCTCGCCGAGTTCCCCAACCTGGTGGTGCTCCGGACCCTGTCGAAGGCCTATGCGCTCGCGGGTGCGCGCTGCGGCGCCCTGCTGGCCTCCGAGTCGATCGTCGGCCTGCTGGCACGCATCCTGCCGCCTTACGCACTGCCCGCCTCCTCGGTCGAGGCGGTTCTGCGGCTCACTGCCGAGCCGCAGCGGCGCCAGGCACAGGCACGCATCGAGACGCTGCGTGGTGAGCGCGAGCGAATGAGGGCGCGCCTTACGGAGCTCCCCGGCGTGCGCCACGTACTGCCCTCGGACGCCAACTTCCTGCTGACCGAGTTCGAGGCACCGCGGGCCGCGCTTGCCACAGGCTGCGCAGCCGGCATCCTGGTGCGCGACCTGAGTGCGAATCCACGTCTGCCGGGTTGCCTGCGGCTGACCGTAGGCACGCCCGACCAGAACGAGCGGCTGCTTGCCGCCCTGGAGCGCACATGAGCGGTGAGCGCGTGCTCTTCATCGACCGCGACGGGACTCTGGTCGAGGAGCCCCACGACGAGCAGGTAGATTGCGTTGCAAAAGTGAAGCTCATGCCGGGCGTCGTGCCCGCGCTGCTCGCGCTGCGCGACGCGGGCTTCCGTTTCGTCCTGGTCAGCAACCAGGATGGGCTCGGAACGGCGTCGTTCCCGGAGCCGCGGTTCCGCGAGGCGCAGGATTTCCTGCGCGCGCTGCTCGCCTCGCAGGGCATCCATTTCGATGCGGAATTCTTCTGCCCGCACCGCGCGGAGGACGGCTGCGATTGCCGCAAGCCCAGGATCGGCCTGTTGCGCGGCTACCTGGCCGGCCGGTCCATCGACCGCAGTGCCAGCTGCGTCATCGGCGACCGAGACACGGATCTGGAGCTCGCCGTAAACCTGGGCGTCGCAGGGCTGCGTGTCCGTCGCCACGGCAGCGACGATGAGACCTGGGAGTCGGTGGCGCGGCGGCTCGTCGGCCGGCGTCGCGCGGCGCGCGTCACGCGCCGCACCCGGGAGACGTCGATCGAGGTCGAGCT
>Ga0075418_10004178_pt1 | contig 16458 bp, 16 predicted proteins | sample SoiMetdeltSBSDD2_FD_81776 | JGI IMG/M metagenome (GOLD analysis project Ga0075418, IMG submission 81776) | Bulk soil microbial communities from a Populus tree surrounding site in Tennessee, USA - Soil MetaG P. deltoides SBSDD2 | ecosystem: Environmental > Terrestrial > Soil > Tree plantation... | reverse complement strand
TCCGGGGACTTCGAAGGCGCGGAACGCGCGTGGCTCGACTGCCTCGCGGTGGTGGCCAACGACGAATCGCGCGTGGCCGTGACGCACTGGCTCTGGTGCGTTCGCATGCGACGTGGCGACGCGGCGGGCGCGGCCGCCGTCGTCGCGCCGATCCGGCCGGACATGGACGTCGTCGAGAATCGCTCCTACCACCAGCTCTGTCTGCTCTACGGCGGCAAGCTGCGGCGCGAGCAGATCGCGGAACTTACCGGTAGCGCCGGCGCGGCGCTCGCGTTCGGGCTGGGCCACTGGCAGCTCGTGAGCGGCGACCGGGTCGCGGCCCGGCGCGCGCTCGAGGATCTGGCCGATGACGAGGGTTGGACCGCGTTCGGGGTCATCGCCGCCGAGGTCGAGCTGGCGCGCTGGCGGTAAGGCTCAGGTCCCTGGCCGCTTCGACCTTCGTACAAAAAAGCGGCCTCGGCGAGGCACCACCCCACACCGAGGCCATCCCTGCCACTGGACCCATGCCCAGGCGTTTCTTTCCACGCGCCCTCTAAAGCACGATGCGTGCCACCTTCCCGACGTCGCGCGCATTTTTTCGAGCGAGACACAAACCACTGTCAGAAAGCACATAAGGTGATCATGCTTGACGGCGCGCACGGGCGGCCGCCGACGTCGTCGGATTGCCGTGTCGGGCTGCCGCCGGCGCGTCGAGAACCGGACGATCAATGCGCCTCACCGCGCTCGGCCTGCTTTGCCCGGTCCCAGGCCGCATCCATCTCGGCGAGGCTGCGACCCTGGAGTCGGAACTCGAACTCCTGCTCGACGGCAGAAAAGCGGCGCTGGAACCGGCCGGTCGCGTTCGCGAGCGCCACCTCGGGGTTGACCGCGAGATGACGCGCCAGATTGCAGAGGCTGAAGAGCAGGTCGCCGAGTTCGGCCGCCGTCGCGGTGGTGTCGCCCGAGGTGATCGCCGCGTCGAGCTCGGCCAGTTCTTCGGCGACCTTCGCTCGCGGGCCTTCGCGGTCGGGCCAGTCGAAACCCGCGCGCGCCGCCTTCTCGCCGAGCCGGAACGCGCGCAGCAGGGCTGGCAGTGCCACGGGCACACCGGCCAGAACGCTGGGGCTCTCGCGCCGTTCTTCGCGTTTCTTGGCTTCCCAGCTGCGATAGGCCTGCTCGGCGCCATCCACCTTCTTGTCGCCGAACACGTGCGGGTGGCGGCGCACGAGCTTTCGGGCGGCAGCGGCAGCGACCGCGTCGACGTCGAAGGTGCCCTGCTCTCTTGCCATCTGGCTGATCATCGCGACGTTCACGAGAACGTCGCCGAGCTCCTCCTGTGCCTCCTCGGCGACGCCGCGGCGCAGCGCGTCGGCGGCCTCGAAGGCCTCTTCGACGAGGTGGGGAGCCATGCTGGCCATCGTCTGCGCCCGGTCCCACGGACAGCCGCCGGGGTTGCGCAGGCGGGTTACCACGGCGAGCAACTCATGGATCCCGGGCAGGTTCGGAGGGGGAGTCGAAGGGGCAGCCTCGGTCATGCGGAGAAGGCTATCAGGCGCGGTACAGCCCTCCAGGGCCCAGACGGCGCGGTTTCGGCGTGCGGCGCGCCGGCCGTTCCGTATGGTCGTGGCCTGCTTTGGCGACTCCGCCGCGAACGACGTGACTTCCCACCGCCGCCGCAAGCAGAAGGCCCAGTCGATGGGGCTCACCGACGCCGAGCTTCAGCTCTGCGAGTTGCTCGCCCAGGTGCTCGAGCTGCTGCGGTGGAACCAGGTGCTCGGCTACAGCAATCAGTACTTGCTGCATCAAAAGCTCGGCCTGTCGGCCGAGGAGCGCCACCGCGTCATGCGGGCCGCAGCCAGCGCGGTGGAAAAGGACGGTCGCTTGCAGGACTGGGGCAAACGCTTGATCGAGATCCAGGACTCGCTGCAGCGGATCCACGAGCGGTTGCTGAGCCAGGGCGAAACACCCGGTGACGCTGGTACCGCCGAGGCGGCGAGTGGAGCCTGAGCGGACCCGTACGCCGATCAGCGGCTGCGTGATCTGCTACCAGGAAGCCGATCGCATCGCCGACTGCCTGCGCTCGCTGTCGTTCTGCGACGAGATCGTGGTCGTCGACAGCGGCAGCACCGATGACACGCGCGCGATCGCGGCCGAGCTCGGCGCGCGCGTGGTCGTCAACGCGCCGTTCCCCGGCCATCGCGAGCAGAAGCAGTTCGCGATCGAGCAGTGCCGGCACGACTACGTGTTCTGTCTCGACGCCGATGAACGATGCACGCCGGCGCTGCGTGAGCTCGTGAGCAGTCTGCAGCAGGACGGACTCGGAGCACCCGGCTACGAGTTCCCGCGGCACAATCACTATCTGGGGCGCGTGGTGCGCCACGGGTTGTCCTGGCCCGATCGCAAGCTGCGGCTGTTCGACCGTCGGCGCGGCCGGTGGGGTGGCCGCAACCCGCACGATCGCGTCGAGCTCGGCGCCGGCTCGTTGCCAGTGCGGCTCGAGCCCGGCATCGAGCATCTGAGCTATCGCAGCTTTGGCCACCACCTGCGCACGATCGACTCGTTCTCGCGCATCGCGGCGTGCGCGTTGGCGGCGGAAGGGCGCACCGCGAATCCGTTCGACCTTCTGGTGCGGCCGCCGGCCGTGTTCGTGAAGAGCTTCGTGTTGAGGCTCGGGTTCCTCGATGGCTGGCGCGGCTTCGTCGGCGCCGCGATGGCCGCCTACACCGACTGGAAGAAGTACTGGCGCCTGTGGCGTCTGCCGCCGTCCCGGAGTCGTGCATGATCCGGCTCGCCGACGCGCGCATCCTGCACCTGTTCGCGAACTACAAGTGGACGGGGCCCGCGGATCCGGCGATCCGCTCGGCCGCGCGTTTGCGCGCGCTCGGGTGCGACGTGACGTTCGCCCAGGCGGGCTTCGTACATCGCGGCGGCGAGCACAAGGTCGCCGAAGTCCTGTGGGAGCGCGGCATGCCGGTCGTCGCGGGGCTCGAGTTGCGCAAGCACTTCCGCCCTGCCTCGCTGTTGCGCGACATCGCGTCGCTGCGCGCGTTGTTGCGGCGCGACCGCTACGCGCTCGTGCATTGCCACCTGCCCGCCGACCATCTGCTCGCGACGCTGGCGTGCCGCCGGCTGCCGCGGCCGCCGGTGATCGTGCGCACGCTCTACGAGCCCGAAGCGCCACCGCGCGGCTGGCGCGAGGCGTTCGCGTTCCGCCGCACGGGCGGCGTGATCGTGCCGACCGCGGCGGCACAGCGAGGTGTGCAGAGCCGCTTTCAGCTCGCGGCCGAGCGCGTGCTGCTGCAGGAGCCGGTCACGGAGCGCCGCGACCTCGACGGGCCGGACCAGCGCGTGCGGTGGGGGATCGGACCGGACCAGCGCGTCGTCGGCATCACGGCGCGCATCCAACCGAACCGCCGCTTCGACTTGTTGTGGGCGACCGCACGCGTGGTGGCCGATGCGTTCCCGACCGTACGGTTCGCGCTGCTGGGGCGTGGCAACGAACAGGACACGCGCGTGCACGTGACGGCGCCGATCGCGCGCCTCGGCCTCGCGCAGCACGTCATGCTGCCCGGCTACCAGGCCGGACCGGACTACGACGCGGCGCTGCGCTCGCTCGACGTCTTCCTGTTCCTCGTGCCGGGCAGCGACGGCACCTGCCGCGCCGTGTGCGACGCGATGGCGTTCGGCGTGCCGGTCGTGGCAACGCAGCGCGGCATCCTGCCGGAGCTGCTCGCGGTGCGCCGCGCCGGCGAGATACCGGGAGTCCCGTGCCCGGAGACACCGGAAGCGCTGGCCGCGGAGATCGTCCGGCTGCTGCGCGACGAGCCGCTGCGGCGGCAGCGTGGTGAGGCGGCGTTGCGTCGCGCGCGGCTCGACATGGATCCCGTACGCGCCGCGTTGCGTACGCAGGAGCTCTATGCGCGGCTGCTGGCCGAACCGCCGGGAATCCGCTGATGGCGCAGGCAGCAGAGACGGCCGACCGCGAGATCCTCGACCGTTGGTGGCGCGCGTTCGCGGCAACGGGTCGCCTGCCGGCGGATCTCGAGCTCGTGCAGGGACGACTCGTGCGCGCCGTGTTTCGAGGAACGCTGCCGTCGGGACCGGTCTACGTGAAGGTGATGACCTTTCCGCGGGTCAAGGACCGCTTGCGCTACCTGCTGCGCGAACTGCCCGCCGTGCACGAAGCCCGGCTGCTGCGCGCGACTGCCGCGGCCGGCATCGCCTGCCCCGAAGTGGTCGATGCTCGCAGCGAGCGCCGGTGGCTGTGGCCTTCGCGTTCGATGCTCGTGCTTCGTGCGCTCGTCACTCGGCCCCCAGTCGCGACTCGAGGAGCCGAACCCGATCCGCGTGCGCGCCTCGTCGACGAGGCGGCCACAGCACTGCGCCTGCTCGCGGCTGGCATCCTGCATCGGGATCTGCACAGCAGCAACTTCGTGCGCCTGACTGACGGCACGCTGGCCGTGCTCGATCTGCAATCCGCCACGTTGCGGTGCCGGCCTTGCGCGGCGAAGCGTTCGCGGATTGCGGTCGCAGCGCGACTCGTGCGGGAGCGACCCGAGCTCGAGCCCGCGGTTGCCGCGGCGGCGCTGGTGCAAGCCGGCCTCGTGCGCGATGCAGTCGAGGGCGAACGGGTGCGGCTCCGCGCGGCCCGAGAGCGGGAGCGTTACTGGCGCAGCCGGATCCGGCGCTGCCTGCAGGAGAGCACCGAGTTCACGCGGTGCTTCTCGTTCCGCGGCTGTCTCTACCGAACAAGGGGCGAACTCGGCGAAGGGCGGTGGTTGCATGGTGGCCGTGAACTGCGCATGGCATGGCTCGGTCAGCGCGCGCGTCATTTGTCGGAGGGTCGCCCGCCGCTCTTCCCCGCGTTCTTCCAGAACTGGTGGTGGCGTGGTGGAGGCACGGCGCTATATGTTCCGCGCGCGTGTAGCGAGGGCCGAATCGAGGTAGAGGTGCAGGAAGCATCGGCCGGGTTCGTCCCACACGCGCATCCACGGCCTGATCGGGGGCCATCGTGACTGCGAGAATCACTGGGCCCTCACAACCTGAGCGATCGAGCCATGGCGACGTGGTCTCACCCTCTGTCGATACCACGTCGCGCGCTGCGTGCGATGACCTCGTGCTGCCGTCGATCACGCCTGGCCCGATTCGCGCGCGGCTCGGACCCGTGCGCCGCGTGCTGTTCTTCGGCAAGAGCATGTCGCGGACGCGGTGCACCGGCGCGTTGGTCGAGTCCTTCCGCGCGCACGGAGTCACGGTGCGCTGGCGCAACCTCGCAACGCTGCGCCGCTGGCTCGGCGTGAGCATGGCGCACCGCGCGGCGCGCGCGGAGTTCCGGCGCTTCCGCCCCGACGTGGTCTTCGTCTTCTTCCGCGACCTTCCCGCGGTGCTCGCGGACGAGTTCCGCCGCGACGCCCGACTCGTCATCTGGTGTGAGGAGGCACTCGAAGTGTTCGACGGCTCGGTCGCCGACTACTTCGCGCTCGCAGATCTCGTGTGCATGAGCAATCCGGCCAGGTTCTCGTGGCTCGGCGAACGCGGCCTCGACAACATGGCCTTCTTGATGAGCGGCTTCTCGCCGCGCTTCCATCATCCGGCGAAGGTGCAGCCTTTCCGGCGCGACGTCGCGTTCATCGGTGGCCCTGGCCGGCGCGGTCAACGCGCGTCGTTCCTGGCCAAGATCGGCAGGCGCTTCCAGACCGAAGTGTTCGGTCCTCACTGGGATCGCTGGGAGCACGTGCACGATGGCCTGCGGATCCGACCGCCGATCGACAACCGCGCCTACGCGCGCATCTGTGCTTCGTCGCGCATCGTGCTCGGCGTCAACGAGATCAACGACGACGTCTTCTACTTCAGCAACCGGACGTTCCTGACGCTCGCGTGCGGCGCGTTCCACCTGACGCATTACGTGCCGAAGCTCGAGCAGGTCTTCAAGGACGGCGAACACCTGGTCTGGTATCGCGACGAGGACGAGGCGCTCGACAAGATCGCGCAATGGCTTCACCGCGACTCCGACCGGGCAAGGATCGCGGCGGGTGGGCACGCCGAGGTGATGCAGTATCATCAGTACTACCACCGCGTCGCGCGCATCCTGCATTGGCTGCAAGTAGGTGTGCCGCGCTGGCAGAACGACGCCCGCTGGCTCCCACCTGTGCCGGCAGAAGCCAGCCGGCAGGCCAGCAACGGTTTGTGACGCGCCGCAAACGGCGCAGGCTGCCGAGCTTCATTGGGCGCGCAATGTCAGCGTGGCGCAGCGCGACAGCTTGCGAGACTACGGGCCCCGTGTGTGTCGCTCCGCGGAGCCGGGTCCGTATGATCGCGGCACCATGAAGCACCCCCAACGTACTGCCATTTTCACGTTCCTTTGCCTTGCTGTGGCCATGCCAGCGCAGGAAGGCGAAAAGCCCCAGCCGAAGGAGAGTGCCCCCAAGACCGAGGCCAAGGCCCCGATGGACGACGCGGCCACCGCCAATGACCGCGCGATCGTTGCGCTCGATGCATTCATCGGCAAACAGCAAGTCGACAAGAAGTCGACGGACTGGCGCACGAGTCTGACGGAGCCACCGCTCCAGACTTTCGACGCCAAGTGCGACTACTTCTGGCACGTGGAAACATCGGTCGGATTGGTCAAGATCCGCCTGCTGCCCGACGCGGCGCCGATGCACGTGACGTGTGGTATCTACCTCGCGCGGCTCGGCTACTACGACGGTCTCAAGTTCCACCGCATCATCACGGGTTTCATGGCCCAGGGCGGTTGCCCGCTGGGCACCGGCAGGGGTGGCCCGGGATACACGATCGGGGGTGAATTCACCGGTGGCAGAAAGCACGACAAGCCCGGCCTGCTGAGCGCTGCGAACGTGGCGGGCAACCCGAAATCCGACGGTTCGCAGTTCTTCCTGACGTTCGTGCCGACGTCGCACCTCGACGGCAAGCACACGATCTGGGGCGAGGTGGTCGAAGGCATGGAGACCTTGAAGGCGCTCGAAGACAGAGGCAACCGACAAGGCAGTCCGACGCCCAACTCGCCGACCATCGTGCGCACGTGGATCTCGGTCGCGAACAAGGCCGACGCGCAGAAGCCCAAGGACGCCGAGAAGCCGAAGGACCCCGAGAAGCCGAAGGACGCCGGCAAGCAAGGCAAGTGAGCTGAGCCAGCCGTCGCTCTAGTCGCGCGGCGCTCGGTGCCGCGCGCTACGCATGGTGTCGCTCCGCGGACCCGGGCCTCTATGATCGCCGCACCATGCACCACCCCAAACGAACTGCCATTTCCACGTTCCTCTGCCTTGCTGTGGCCATGCCAGCGCAGGAAGGCGAAAAGCCCCAGGCGAAGGAGAGTGCCGCCAAAGGCACGAAAGCGGCGAAAGACGAAGCGACCACTGCCAAGGACATCGCCGTCGTCGCGATCGACGAGTTCATCGCAAAGCAGAAGGTCGACAAGAAGTCGCCGAACTGGCGCACGACCCTGAAGGCGCCGCCGAAGCAGAAGTTCGACGACAAGAACGACTACTTCTGGCACATCGAGACGACGGTCGGCCCGCTGAAGATCCAGTTCTATCCCGACACCGCGCCGATGCACGTCACGAACGGCATCTACCTCTCGCGTCTCGGCTTCTACGACGGTCTCAAGTTCCACCGCATCATGAAGACCTTCATGGCCCAGGGCGGCTGTCCGAAGGGCAACGGCGAGGGCACTCCAGGCTACCAGTTCGGCGGGGAGTTCACCGGCGGTCGCAAGCACGACAAGGCCGGCGTCCTGAGCACGGCGAATACGGGACAACCCAACACGGACGGGTCGCAGTTCTTCATCACGTTCGACGAACGGCCCAGTCTCGACGGCGGCTACACGATCTGGGGACAGGTCGTCGAGGGCCTGGAGACAACCGTGAAGGCGATCGAGGAGCTCGGCACGGTGGAAGATGTCCCAGCCACGAACCCGCCTTCGATCGTGCGGGCCTGGGTATCGGTTGCGGCGAAGGCGAAGGCCGAGGAGAAGCCGAAGGAACCCGAGAAGCCGAAGGACGCTGGCAAGCAAGGCAAGTGAGCTGAGCCAGCTGGCTCCCGCGCGCGGGCGATCCGGCTCAAATGTCGCTCTGGAGGGCCAGCGCGATCTTGCGGGCGAGGTCCTCTACGAGCTCGTTGCGCGCGCTCGTGAGATCTTCGCCGATCGGGGAGCGGAACTCCGTGCGATCGAGCAGCCGCCGCTCGATCAGCACGGTGCCGTCGCGCGCCACGAGGCGGATCCGGACGGCGGCCTCGAAGGCGCCTTCCCGCACCGGATCGGTGCGAAGCCCGGTGACCAGCGTGCGCTCGTGCGCTTCGCTCAATACCACGTGCAGCGTCGCATCCGCGGTGCCGCGGTCGGCCAGCACGAGACCCGTCGAGTCGTGGATCTGGCGCGAGAGTGCCAGCCCGAGCTCGGCCTCGAGGCGCTGGCGGTAGGTTTCGTTGCCTACGACCGACAACGCGATCGAGCGCACGCCACGTTGCTCGAGCCCCGAACCGAAGGTGTAGCCGCAACCCGCGAGCAAGGCACCGAGCCCCGCGGCGAGCAGCGACACACGGACTGCCGAGCACCTCGTCGTTGGCTGGGTCGTTGACTGGGTCGTTGACTGGGTCATTGACTGGGCCTGGCGCTCGCCTCGACGAGCGAGCGCTCGAGTGCTTCGCGTTCCTGGACCGCCTTCGCATGCGTAGCCGTACTCGCGAACTGATTGCTGGCGGCGATGTCGAGGTGATGGCGGCGGCCCGCCAGATTGCCGACGCGTTCGTAGAAGGCGGCGATCCGGAGGTGGCGTTCGACCTGCCATTCGAGCAGCCGGGCGCGAGCCTGTTCGGCTTGCTGCACCTCCAACGGTCTCTCGGGCTTGGTGGCCAGGAAGCCATCGAGCTCGCGCACGGCGTGGACCATGCGCTCGAGGTCGTAGTCGGGTCCCTGCAGACTGTCGACGATCGCCATCGCGAACCGGAACTGCGCATACACGGTCCACTCGCTCTCGGGCCGATTCAGCATCAGGTCGCGAAAACGCTGCTGCGCGATCTCGTAGTCGCCGTCTTCGTAGGCCATGTCGCCGAGCATGCGCAGCGCGTCCGCGAGCCGCGGCGTCTCCGGGTGCCGCGTGACGAGATGCTCGAGGATGGTCTGCGCGGCGTTCCGATCCGACCAGAAGAACAGGAAGCCACCATTGCGCACGGCGAGCGTGCGGCCGGCCTGCCAGATCATCTCGACCACGTTGGGCCGCAGGGGGCTGTGCGGATAGAGGTCGGGGAACGGTTCGAGCAGCTCGAAGGCGGCCCACGGCTCCCCGAGCCCCATCTGTGCCGTGGCAGCGCAGAGATCGCGGCGGTCCCGCACGCGCTTGGGGCAAGCGTTGCCGGCCAGCGGTTCGAGTGCTTGGAGGCCCACCTGCCACGAACCTGCGGCTACGAGGCCCTCCGCCTTGGCGAGCTCGAGCTCGGGATCCTGGGGCGGCGGCGCGGCAGCACAGCCGCAGAGGAACAGGACCAGTGGCAGGAGCAGGTGCCGCCTGAGCATCGCGGTCATGTTCGGGGCTCGCGTTCGCGGCTGCGAGTGTTTTCTGCATCGAAGACGAGGTGACGCAGGCGCGAGCGTTGTTCGGTCGCGGCGAGCAGCCACGACGCCGGCAAGGGGGCAGCGAGGCGCGGCGCGAGCGCAGGTTGCAGGTCGGGCCACTCGCGTCCCGCGGTGGCGCGCAGCGTGCACAACAGCCCCAGTGCCGCGGCACTGATCGCGCGTCGCGGCGGCGTGGCATGCGTGCGGCACACGAGACCCGGCGAGTCGGAGTTGACGAAGGCGCCGGCGGGCAGGCTGCTGCCGCAGACCGAACAACGCTGCAGGTCCGGCAAGGCGCCGAGCAGTTCGAGGTAGCGCAGTTCGAGCCCGAGCACGATGTGTGGGATCGCCGCGGTCGGGCAGAGCTCGAGCAGGTTCAGCCCGCCGACGAGCAGGTCGTACACGGCCGGCTCCGCGCGGTCCGGCATCGCGAAGTCGCACAGGTGGGCCAGGTGACTCGAGGCGAGGAACCGCGCGGGCTCACGCAAGGCACGCCGCTCGCGCACGAGCTCGGCGCGCAACAGCAAGCGGAGCCCACCGCGATCCGCCGAGAGCGTGACGCGGACTTCGTTGAGGAAGTCGAGACGCCCCAGGAACGGAGAATGGTCGCGGTGTGCCCCCTTGGCGAGACCCGAGATCCTGCCGTGTTCGCGGGACAGGCAGGTCACGATGCGGCTGCTTTCGCTGAAGTCCGTGCGGCGCCACACCACGGCGACCAGCGTCGTGGCGCCGCGCGCGCGGGCGCGGGCGGTGGCCGCGCCCTCGCCCATCAACTGGTACCCTCGGCCGGCTCGGGGGAGAGAGTCGTCACGCGCACGCGCTGCACGCGGCGTTCGTCCGCTTGCAGCACGCGGAACTCGACACCGTCCACGACGATCGTCTCGCCGACGACCGGGATGTGGTTGAACTTGCCGATCATGAGACCAGCGACGGTGTCGTAGTCGGTGCCATCGGCCAGCTGCGTGCCGAGCAGGCCATTGAGCTCGGCGACGGTCGTTCGCGCCGGGATCTCGACCACACGACCGGCTTCGACGACCCGGACCGGCTCCTGATCCGCCGTGTCCTTGGGCGGCTCGTACTCCGTGCCGATGTCGCCGACGATCTCCTCGAGGATGTCCCTGACGGTCACCAGTCCGGCCGTGGTCCCGTACTCGTCGATGACGATGGCCATGTGCTGGTGGCCCGCCTGGAACCGCCGCAGCAATAGCGCGACCCCGGTTGTCTCCGGGACGAAGAGCGGTTCCCGCAGCATCGGCCGGACGGGTGCTTGGGCCTGCTTGGCATCGGGCAGGAGCCGCAGCGCGTCCTTCACGTGGAAGATGCCCGTGATCTCGTCGATCCGGTCGCGATAGACCGGGTAGCGCGAGAAACCGTGGGCGAGCGCCTTCTCGACGGCCTCCCGCAGCGGCGTCGAATCGGGCAACGCGATGATGTCCGGCCGCGGCGTCATCACGGTCGAGACCTGCAGGTCCTTCAACGCGACGATGTTGCCGATCCAGGTGCGCTCGGAGTGGGGCAAGGTCTCGTCGGCGACGGTGTCGGCCACGGCCGCCATGACCTGCTTCTGCACGTTGGCGGTGTCGGGCTGCGGGTCGGTGCGGATGCGCAGCACGTGCAGGCAGAGGCGCGTGATCGCCAGCAGCGGCAGCACCAGCGGCCACCGCAGCAGGAACCAACCGCCGCGCACGACCGGCAACACGGCCAGCAGCGCGCGTTCGGACCGAATCTGCGCGATCGACATCGGCAGGCTGCCCGCGAAGAGCAGCATCGCCACCACGAACACGACGAACGCCGCGGGGCGGTTCGCCGCGTCGACGGCGTGGGCGACCGACCAGACGCCAGCACCCCAGCCCAGGGCGGTGTAGCAGGTCGCGACCGCAAGGTACTCGGTCTCGCGACGCGCGATTTCGGCGGTCCGTTCGGCCCGGTCAGGGCGCCTGGTCTCCTCGAGCAGCTGCGACAGGCGGGCCGGCGAGTAGCCGACCAGGCTCGCCATGGCCAGGGTACCGAAACCCGCGGCGGCGGCGGCCAGCAGCGCTGACCCGACATGCAGGGGGGAAAGCTGCAGCGCCGGAAGGGCAGCCGCATCGCCCAGCGCTGGTTGCAGCAAGGCCAGGGTGGCCAGGCGAATCGGGGGCGCCGGGCGGGGTGGGGTCGTTGCGGACAAGGGACCTGCCAGCATAAGCGGGCCGCGCCTGACGTGTTCGCCTTTCCGCCCGGTGGGGCGGAGGCCGCACCTCATGGCCTTACCCATTCAGGGGAAGTCCATTACGGCTGGGGAGGGAGGACCTTGGCTTCGTCCACGGAATCCACGTCGGCCGAGAAGCGATTGCGGCCATAGCCCTTGCTCGCGTAGAGGGCGCGGTCGGCGCGCTGCAGCAGGGTCTCGACGGTATCGCCCGAGTAGTAGCAGGTGAGACCGATGGAGATCGAGATCGGCAGCCCGACGGCCTTGCCGTGTTCCTCGACCGCGGTGAACAGCCGCGTCGCCAGGACGGTCGCATCGGCGGCGCTGGTTCCGGCCAGAACGACCAGGAACTCCTCGCCACCGTAACGACAGATCGTGTCGCCCTTGCGAAGGGTCTGCCGCAGGATGTCCGCCGTGGCGCGCAGCGCGGCGTCCCCCTCGAGGTGGCCGTAGCGATCGTTGAGCTGCTTGAAGTGGTCGAGGTCGCACATCAGCACGGTGAGTGGCCTCACCATGCGGTCGGCCCGCGCGATCTCCTGCTCGAGGGCGACCAGCCCCATGCGGCGATTGAACAGCCGCGTCAGGCTGTCGGTCAGCGAGAACTTCTGGGCCCGCTGGCGCCGCCGGCGCAGCAGCAGGTTCTCGTTGAGCAGGGAACCGCTGATGCCGAGCGTCGTGGCCAGCGGCCCGTCGGCAGCCACCGTGATCGGCGTGAGCGACAGGGTGCGATCGAGCAGCAGGAAGCCCGGCATCGCAAACGAGAAGTTGAGTGGCACCGCCATCAGTTCGTCAGCCGCCAGCGCGCCGAGAATCCCCTGACGGCGACGGAACTGCGACTTCAGGATGGCGGGGCGCTCGTCGCGCAGAGCCGACTGCAGCGCTGCGGCTTCGTCGTGAGAGGCCAGCAGCTGGGGCATCCGGATGTGACGCGCCGAGGAGTCTGCCTTGCTGCGCAGGGTCATGACGCGATCGGCCTGGTTCCACTTGCCGTAGAACGCGCAGTCGTAGGAGCCGTAGCGCACGGAGGCCGCCGTCATCACGGTGATGATGCCCCGGTAGCTTTCCGACCGCGCACTGCCCAGGATGTTGAGCAGCACCTCGTCGAGATTGCCGCGTCGCTTGGCGGCGAACGGCAGATCCGCGACGGCTCCATCGAGGTCCACGTCGGGCACCGTCGGATCGAGACCGAACGTGCGCAAGGACGCTTCGACGCGGCGGCGAAGGTGTTGCGCGGCGACGAGGTCGGTGCGCTCGGCGGTGCCGAGGATCCCGTCCGGATCCAGGCTCTCGGGCGCGTTGTCGTGCCCGAAGCTGGCGAGGTTCGCGAGCAACTCCGCTGCGCGCACGAGCTCACAGGCGTTCGCGAACGGGCCCGCAGCCGTCGTCGCCATCGGCGTGCCCGCGATCTCGCGCACGAAGTCCAACAACTGTCCCGGGAGTTGCCAGTGCGATACCCACTCCGGGGCCGCGACCCCGGGCTTGGCAGTCGCGAACTGTTCGGTCAGCAACCCGAGCCACTCGGGAAGGTCGTGCAAGAGCCCGAGCAGGTAGGCTTCGTCGGGGTCGATGACCGTGCCGCGCGACGCGAGCTCGTGGCTGGCTTGCGCGGTCGCGATGGCGTGCAGCCAGAGCGGGCGGATCCGCGAGGTGCCGGGGATCGTGACGGGGTCCGTGTCGAGCAGCCGCGCCGACATCGCGGGTCCGAGCACCTGGACCATGCGCCGCACGCTGAGCGGCGAAGCGTTCCTGCCGAACACGGGTGAGTTGGCGACGCGCAGCCCGCGCAAGACCGAGAGCGGATCGAACTGCAGCAGCGTGACGAGCAGGTCTTCCCTGATCGGCAGTTCGTGCAGCCCGTGGCGCATGCGGCGCTGCAAGTCGCGGATCGCCAGGACCGATGGCAGCCCGATCAGCGGGTTCCCAGGGCTTTCGGATGGCGGTTTGACGGTCACGGCTGGCCTTAACAGAGTTTGTTCGGCTCCGCACGCAGCTTCGCTCAAGGCGACGGCGCAGATCGTCCCGGTTCCGCGGCGGCGGCAACGGCTTGAGCGAGATCGAACAGTCGTAAATTACTTAATAAAATATGCTTACGTAGTATTCCCGTCGGCCACTCGCCGTTTCGTGGGAACATGGCCCACCCTTCGCATGGGCAGGTTGCCATGACCTGCACCCCCTCGCAGACGGCCAAGCCCCAAGCCATCTCCGATGAGCGTGAGCGGATCCGATATCGCGCGGAGACCCTGCTGGCAGACCACGCCAAGCCGCCCGCCGGTGCGACTCGAGTCCCGGACACGGCCACGGACCCAGGCCTCGCGACTGCCTTGATGGATCTGTTCCGCCGCACGGCGGCTGCCGAGGTCTTCGAGTGCCTCGCGCGGTGGGTCGCACCCCAGCTGTTCCTCCGCATCCGCTCGCGGTTGCGCACGCTCGGAGCCCAATACGATCCCCACGAGATCCTGCAGGACACGCTCGTCAACATCTATCGCTACCCGGACCGATTCCTGCCGTCGCGTCCCGGGGCTTTTGCGGCCTGGTCCTCGACGATCGTCGACAACACGATCCGCCGGCAGCTTCGCCGTGGGCGCCGGGCCGCGGACGTCACGATCAGTTCGCCAGAGCTGCTGCAGGAGTATGCCGACCACGGCGCGCGCGAGCCGAGCTTGCAGGCGCAGGACCACGAAGAGTGCAAGTGCACGTTGAGCGCCTACTCGCTGCTGCTGCACTGCTACCTCGTGGCCTTCGGCACCTTGAGCGAACGCGAACGCTTCGTGCTGCAGATGGTCGAGGTGCGGCAGATGCGCTACCACGAGCTCGCGAACGTGATCGGGACGAGGGCCGAGGCGCTCAAGATGGTCGTCTTCCGCGCGCGCAAGCGCGTCTACGACCGCGTCGCGGGCATGCTCGCTACCTGCTCGGATCGACCGCGCGAACGGGCCCTGGCCCTGGCCTGAGTTCGCGGCTGATACGAGGCCCGATGCGTGACTCGGCCAGCAGGTGGTGTTCGAACACGAACTGCGTCGGACCTCAAGGCAGGAACCGCGCGCGTTCCGCGGCCGACGGCACGCGGCAGGTATCGCGACGGCCGAACCACCGATAGCGGTTTCGCGCCACGACGCGGTAGACAGGGTCGCGTACGAAGCGCGGTACGAAGCGGAACAGGCTGAGCAGCCACGCCCAGCCGCCGAGGCGCCGATACACCTGCAGCGACGCTTCCGATTGGTCGTGCAGTCCGCGCTCGTCGAGATAGAGCATCGACCACTGCTTCGGGTCGTCGGGCAGTGGTGGCAACAGAGCACGCGCGGTCTCGCCCTGCAGCGATGCGAACCGGAACACGCCCTGCTTGTCGACGCGCGCGATCAGGCTGACGAACCTGTCGCACATCGCACACATGCCGTCGAAGAAGATGATCGGATGTTCGCCCGTGCCCACGGTGGCGTTCGCGTTCATGGCTGTGAGTGGATCCTACGTCGACCGCCCGAAACGACTGACGCTGCCGTCGGCAAACTCAGTCTTGCGAGCACGAGCAACCTCGGCGCAGACGAGCGCCTTCACGCCTGAAGGGTCTTCGCCGGCTTGCGCGCGCGCACGGCCGCGGCCACGAAGAGCAGCGCCGTGATCGAGTAGAGCGCCGCCGGCGGCGCGATGCCGTAGTGGAAGGCGAAGCCCGCGAGCACGCCCGCGCCGAGCGCGAACACCGCGCTGAGCTTGCGCAGCAGCCACGCGTCGTAGCGGCAGCGGCCGGCGAGCACGAGTCCCACGAGTCCGACCATCCCCGAGAAGGTCGTCAGGTACCAGGACAGGCAGTTCACCGCTCCGCCGACGCTGAACGTCATGCCGGCGAACGAGTGCGTCGCGTTCGCCATGGCTTCGTGTACGCCGGCGAGCTCCGCCGGCGGCGGCTGGTAGTGCGCGAGCGTGTGCAGGCCGCCGCTGACGAGGTACATCAGCGCACCCCAGGTGTAGCAGGAACTTCCGCGCATGGATTGTCTCCGGATCGCCGGGGAGTCGCGCACAGGATCGACGCGGCCTGCCGGCGCCGCGGAAGGTAGCGGGCGACGCGCGCCGTTCCCACGTCGGCGTGAAACCCGCTGCTGCGCAGGTCCCGCGATCGTGCGGGCCAGCAAGCGCGCACCGGCCTGCCCGGCCCGACCGCGGGAACGGCACCTCGCCATGGCCCGAGTCCGCATCCGGTCCGGCGGTGGGGCCCGCTGCGGACTCCCAGGCCGCGAAGGTGCCGCAAGCGATCTTGCAATGCGGAGGTCGCCGGTGATCCTTGGGGCATGGTCGAGACCGTCGATCGCCTGTTCGTACATTGCCGCGAGTTGATCACGCTCGGTGATGGTCCACCCACGGGACCGCGCCGCGGCGAAGCCATGCGACGCATTGGCGTGGTCGAGGACGGCGCCGTGGCGGTTCGCGGCGACCGGATCGCCGCGGTCGGCCGGACCGACGAGGTGACGCGCAAGTTCCGCGCGCACGAAGAGCTCGATCTGTCGGGCTTCGTCGTGATGCCCGGGTTCGTCGACTGCCACACGCATCCCGTGTTCGCGCGCACGCGCGAAAACGAGTTCCACATGCGCTGTGCGGGCGCGGACTACATGGCGATCGCGGCGAGCGGCGGCGGCATCCTGAGCTCGATGCGATCGGTGCGCGAGATGGCGCTCGAAGACCTCGCCGAGTGCACGGAGCGACACCTCTGGGGCTTCGCCGCGCACGGCACGAC
>Ga0075418_10004177_pt1 | contig 16461 bp, 13 predicted proteins | sample SoiMetdeltSBSDD2_FD_81776 | JGI IMG/M metagenome (GOLD analysis project Ga0075418, IMG submission 81776) | Bulk soil microbial communities from a Populus tree surrounding site in Tennessee, USA - Soil MetaG P. deltoides SBSDD2 | ecosystem: Environmental > Terrestrial > Soil > Tree plantation... | reverse complement strand
GGCATCGGCGTGGCCTCGACCCTGGCGATGTACTCCATCCAGCGCGGCGACTGGAAACTCGCGCTGCTCCTCTTCGTGATCGGCAACATCGGTGTCGCCGGCAGCATTGTCTTCTATGAATCGCTGCTGCCGCACCTCGTCAGCGAGCACGAGCTCGATCGCGTGTCGTCGGCCGGCTACGCGATTGGCTACCTCGGCGGCGGCGTGCTGCTGGCGATCAACCTGTTGATGATCCAGCAACCGGGCTGGTTCGGGCTTCCGGCGGATGGAACAGCGGTGCGGCTCTCGCTGGCCAGCGTCGGTATCTGGTGGCTCCTCTTCTCGATTCCGCTCTTCCGGGTCGTGCCGGAACCGGCGAAACGCCTCGAGACAGACGAACAGCCTGGCGGCAACGCGTTCGCCACAGGCGTCCGCCGGCTGATCGAAACGCTCAAGGAGCTCAGACGCTACAAGCAGGCGTTCCTTCTGCTCCTGGCCTTCCTCGTGTACAACGACGGCATCCAGACGATCATCAGGATGGCTACGATCTACGGGGCGAGCCTGAAGCTCGACGAGAGCGCGATGATCACGGCGCTCCTGATCACCCAGTTCACCGGCGTGCCATTCGCGTTCCTGTTCGGACACGCGGCTGGCATAATCGGCCCCAAGCGCGCCGTGTTCGTCGGCCTCGGCGTCTATGCGCTCATCACGCTGCTCGGTTATTACATGCAGACGGCGACGCATTTCTTCATGCTCGCGATCCTTGTGGGCATGGTACAGGGCGGCACGCAGGCGCTGAGCCGCTCGATGTTCGCGAGCATGATCCCGCGGCACAAGTCCTCGGAGTTCTTCGCGTTCTTCGGCGTGTTCGAACGGTACGCCGGTATTCTGGGCCCGCTGGTGTTCGCGTCGATGGTCGACGCGACCGGCTCCAGCCGCAACGCCATCCTGGCAGTACTCGGGTTCTTCATCGTGGGCGGCGGCCTGCTGCTCTTCGTTGACGTCGAGGGCGGCAGGCGGGCAGCGAGAGCCGCTGAAGCGGCGCTGGTTCGTTCCTGATCCATGAGCACGCGCGCCAACTGGTTTCCGCGATTCGCCGCCAGGGTTTCCGCGTGGCTCTTCTATCGGGTCGACCTGATCGGTACCGTCCCGTCGAACGGCCCGGTCCTGCTGCTCCCCAACCACCCCAACTCGCTGCTCGATCCAGCGCTCGTGTGGGCGAAGGCTGGCCGCGACGTCCGGTTCCTTGCCAAGTCCACGTTGTTCGATGGGCCGATGCGCCCAGTACTCGTGGGAGCCGGCGCGATACCGGTGTACCGGCGCATCGACGACGGCGTCGACGTATCGAAGAACACCGAGACGTTCGCCGCCGTTTCGGCCGCGCTGGCCGATGGCGATGCGGTCTGTCTCTTTCCGGAAGGCATCACGCATTCGACCGGCCGGCTCGAAACGCTCCGCACGGGTGCCGCCCGCATGGCGATCGGAGCGGAGCGCACGGGAACGAGAGTTGCGCTCGTGCCAGTCGGCATCAATCTCGAGCGAAAGACCGCATTCAGATCGCGCGTCACGCTGGTCTTCGGAACGCCGTTCTCGTGCGCAGACCTGGTAGGGCAGGCGGAATCCGACTTCTCCGGCGTTGTACGAGCGTTGACGGATCGCATCGCCACGAACATCCGCCGGCTGTTGATCGAGACCGATCCGAAGCGTGATGCATCGACCGTGGAACGTATCGAACAGATCTATGCGTCGGCTCGGGGGCTCGACGACAACCCGCAGCAGCGGCTGGCCCGCCGGCAGGCGATCGCGATCGGCATAGAAAGGCTGCGCGCCGCAAGCCCCGAGCGGCTCGAGGCAGTGCTGCTGCCCGTGCGGCAGTACGACGACCGTCTGAAGCGCTTCGGCCTTCGCGACAAACATCTGGACTGGCAGGTCACGAGCGCGGGCGCGATTCGCTTCGCGGCCCGCGAGCTTCTGATCGCGATCGGTCTCGTTCCGCTCTGCATCGCCGGCCTGGTCGTGTTCTTCGTTCCCTACTGGCTCACAGGAATGGTAGCCAAGCGAACCGCGCCCGAACGCGCGATGCTGGCGACCGCACAACTGATCGGCGGGACGCTGATCTATGCCCTCTGGCTAACGCTGTTCGTGGTCGCCGCGTGGCGTCTTGGCGGCACGGACGCCGCTATCGCCATGGGCGTGGCCATCCCGGTGCTGGCCGTCGCGTCCCTCTTCGCCATCGAACGCGAGTCGGCCGTGTTCGATACCGTTCGAGCGTGGTCGATCAATCGATCGCGAAGCGCGACGCGAGAGCGCCTGAAGCGCCGCCGTTCGGAGATCGTCGACGTCCTCGAGGAGGTGCGGCAGTGGCTGAGCAGTGAGTCAACTGCCAACGCCCAACACTCATCTCCCAACGCTGCCAAAGTCGATCGGGCATAAGTGGGGCTGCCGCGGGGCGTCGTCGTCGCTCGTAGCTCGACTAGATTTGCCACGCTTGGGCACTTCGAGCCACGAGCGACGAACCACGGACTACGGTTTGTACGATCTTTTCAACGTTCAGTTCAGCAAAAACTGCTGCACGAACATGACCCACGCGTATGTATTGAAATCGTTGGTCGCGCGCGTGAACTGCAGGTGACCGGCGTCGCTGTAGACCACGTACCAGAGTGGTGTGTTGTTCTGCCGCACCGCCTGCACCATGGCCTCGGACTGCAGGATGGGCACGCGCGTATCACGGCCGCCTTGTGCGACGAACAACGGGACTTTCAGCCTCGCCGCGTGCGTGAGTGGTGAAATGCTCTTCAGGAACTGACGCATCTCAGGATCGGCGGGATCGCCGTATTCAGTGTTGCGATCGGCCCGGCGCGACTCCTCCGTCGACTCGAGGAACGTCACCAGATCGCTCATCCCGAAACCTTCGAACACGCAGCGGATCCGATCGCCGTACTCGACGGCCGCGAGCAGCGACAGATACCCGCCGTAACTTGCCCCGGTCAGCATGACTCGGTTGCGATCGAGCGTCGGCTGTGTGGCGATCCAGTCGAGCAGGGCGCCGATGTCCTTCACTACGTCCGCACGCTTCCGGCCGTCATCGCGCTCCTCGAACGCGCGTCCGAACCCCACAGATCCGCGCACGTTGGGGTAGATGATCGCGATGCCCATCTCGTTGCGGAAGTAGTTGCTGCGCCCGAGCGCGCGAGGACGCTCGCGCAGTTCGGGGCCGCCGTGGATGTTGATGATGACCGGGCGCGGTCCCGTGAAATGAGCCGGCGGCCGGTAGAGGATTCCAGAGATGGAGAGGCCATCGAAGCTGTTCCACTTGATCGGTTCGGCGTCCGGCAAAGAATCCTGATTGGCCCCACCCATCTCGCTCGTCGTCCAGCGCTCAACGCCTCCCTTGGATGGATCAAGCGTGTAGACGTCGTTGAACGTCCGGGCGCCCGCGTACACGAACGCGAGCAGGTCCCCACGGGGGTGCCAGGCGACCCGGCTGATCACGCCAGCAGGGAGTTTGGGACTCACCCGAACGCGTTTGCCGTTGCCATCGAGGATCTGCAGATGGCTCATCGCGTCGCGATCGACGACGACCGCGATTCGGCGGCCGTCAGGAGACTCGGAAAACGCTTCGATCACGTCGTCTTCGCTCGTGACCGGTTCCCAACGGTTCGCCGCGGTTTCGTAGCGCCACAGGCGCTGCTGTTCCGACTCCCGGTCACCAAGCGCATAGATACTTCGACCGTCGTGGCTGAAGCGTGCATCCGTCCACAGGACATGACGCCCGCCTCTCGTCGTCACCGCGGTTCTGGCCCCGGTCGTCGAGTCCATGCGCCACAGGTAGGTCTCCGACGAGCTCGACACCGATTCGAGCACGAGCAGCTCGCGATCGTCGGGCGACCAGTCGAGCACTTCCCAGGTGCCTTCGAGCTGCGCCAGCATCCGGTCCGACGCAGGATTCTCCGGGTTCATCACGAAGATGTCGCGGTTGCGGCCGTCGCGCCTGGTCGATTCATAGGCGATCAAGCCCTTCCGGGTCGCGAATGCGGGCGCGCCATTGCGCGATTTGCCATCGGTGAGCAGCGTGGCTGCTCCAGAGGCTGGATCGAAGCGGAAGAGCTGCTGAGCCTCGCCGCCGCCGCTCGTGTCCTTTCGAAACACGAAATACTTGCCCGACGGGGCGAACCATGCGCCACCCGAGACCCCATCGCGATAGAACGTCAGCTGCGTGCGCGCGGCGCCAGGACCGCGAACCTCGTGAATCTGAGGCACGTTGCCGAAAGCGGTCGAGACGAGCATTCGGCGCTCGGTCGGATGCCAGTCGAGCAGGTCTGCCGAACGGAACTCGCCGTAACGCGACACGGCATCCACAAGCTGCAGCGGGATCGGCGGGACGCCCTCCGCCTTGACGTTGGCCGGGATCGGTAACACGGCCTCCTGAGCGAGGGCCGGAACAGAAATTGAGAGGATCAGCGCGATGCGCCGAACGTAGCGCATGAAATCGAATCCGTCGCCGCTGGGGAAGGAGGTTTCATTATAGTGCAAACTCCAACGCGACCCCGTTCGTCAAACGAGGCGTAAGACGGGGTGAATGGTGGGCCTAGTGGGGGATCCACCTGGCCGATGGAGCGACGAATGAAGATTGTCATAGCGGGGGGCAGCGGCTTTCTGGGAGCCCCGCTCGCGGAGATGTACGCCGAAGAGGGCCACGACGTACGCGTGCTCACCCGCTCGCTCATGGCCGGAGATACCCGGCACGACCCGGGCACCGGCGTCCCCGGCATTACCAAAGTGGGCTGGAAGCCTGACGGAAAGTCCGGCCCGTGGGCGGCCGTTCTCGACAGCGCTGATGCGCTCATCAACCTTGCCGGCGAATCGATTGCTGCAAAGCGCTGGACGCCTCAGCGGAAAGCCATCTTGCGTGACAGCCGGTTGCTGTCAACGCGCAGTCTGACCTCCGCGCTGGCTGCGGCACCGCGGCCGCCAGCCGTGTTCATCAGCGGCAGCGCTGTGGGCTTTTACGGTCCGTCCGGGCCTGAGCCCAAGCCGGAAGAGGCGCCGGCCGGCAACGACTTTCTTGCGCATTTGTGTGAAGACTGGGAGGCGGCGGCGCTCAGCGTCTCGAGACCCGAAACCCGGACGGTCATCCTGCGCACGGGAATCGTGCTGGAACGATCGGGCGGGGCGCTTCCGCAGATGATGCGTCCTTTCCGTTTCTTCGCCGGCGGCCGGCTGGGCTCCGGCACGCAATACATCTCCTGGATTCACCGCCTCGACTGGATCGAGATCGTGCGCTGGATCGTGCAGACGCCGGAAGTCGCGTCGACGCTGAATGCGACCGCCCCGCATCCCGTCACGAACCGCGAGTTTTCACGGGCTCTTGGCAGGGCCATGCACCGGCCGAGCCTGATGCCGGCGCCCGGCTTCGCGTTGAAGCTCGCACTCGGTGAGATGGCGCAATCGATCCTGACGGGCCAGCGCGTCCTGCCGGCGCGAGCCCAACGCCACGGCTATCACTTCCGTTATCCGGAAATCGATCAGGCGTTCCGGGGGATCTTCGGTGAGTGAGTCAACGGCGGTTGAGGAGGCGGAGGGGACGGAGGGCACGGAACAAGCTTCAACTCGGAGACGCGGAGACACGGAGCTTCGCGGGGTGTGACCCTGGTCGAGCAGACTAGTGATGCGACCGGCAGCCTGGCCGAAGGCCAGGCTGGTGGAGTGGCCGATCGCATCACGCACGTGCCTGCCGGTCTAACGGCCAATGAATGACGCCTGCCACGGTGACGACCAACCTGGCACCCAACCCCAGGTGGATCAGCTTTCCTCCGTTGCTCCGTTTCTCCGAGTTGAAGCTCGTTCCGTTTCCCCCGTGACCTCCGTCACAGGATCCGACTAAACCCGAAAAGCTCGTCGCCCTTCGCCGGTTCTCCCCGGTAGAGCCGCAACAGGACGCGCGCGGCGAGCCACGCGGTGGCGGCCCCGTGCCGGCTCTGACCCATCGCAAACAGATGCCGCGGAAAATTTCGGTGCAGCCCGATGTACGGAAGTCCGTCCACCGTGCCATCGTGCGGAAAGGCCCACGCCCATTCCGGCTGCGCACCTGAGATCGCCGGATAGCGCACGGACAGTTCGTACATCAGCTGACCGGTCCGCTGCCTGAGAACCTTGTCCAGCAGGCGCGAAGCGACTGGCGGTTGATCCGCGCCGGCAAACATCACCCGGTCATCTTTGAGCCATCGAAGGGTGTGAGGCGGGACGGCGCTGTCGCGAATGGCGGCCGCTCGACGGCCCAGCTCCCGGCGTACCGCTGCCGGCAACGGTTCGGTGACGACCGCATAGCCCTGCTCCGGCCGAAGGTGACGGCGTAGCGCGCGGAGATCGGCCAGGCTCGCGCCCGTCGCGACCACGACGGCATCAGCCTGAATCGAACCGCTGGCGGTTGCGATCTCGACGAGCTTCCGTTTCACGCGAATACGCCGGACGCTGGAATGCTCGAAAATCGCCGCGCCGCGTGCTGCAGCAGCCGACGCAAAACCGAGGCATGCGCGATAGGGGTCCAGCGCCGCACCGCGAGAACGAATCGCGACCGATGCATCAATCGACGTTTCACGCTTCAGCGCCGCAGCCGTCACCCACGAGTGATCGAGACCGGCTTCGCGCCGCGCGCGGTATTCCCGCTCCAGCTGCTTCCCCGCGTCGCCCTGACGCGGCGCCAGGCGCAGCAGCTCCTGCGGCACCAGGTCGCATCGGATTTCGAAGCGCCGGATGGCTGCCTGAAGGTCGAGCGATGCGCGTCGCATGCCTTGCCAGAGAAGTCGCGCGGCGCGCAAACCGTAGGCAGACGCGTGGTTCATCAACGAGGCGTCGAAGTCTTCGCGGACGAGGCCGATCGAGCCCGCGGTCGCCGCCGCCCCAATCCTGTCAGCCTCGACGACCACGCACTTCACGCCGGCCGCGGCGAACGAGAGCGCGCAGGCGCAGCCGGTTAGTCCGCCGCCGATGATGACGACGTCGGTCTGAGATTCTCCACGCAGTTTTGGATACGAAGGGCGCCGGCTCTTGGGAAAACGATCGAGCCAGATGGGAACGTGACGCGTCATGCAGCCGCTCGCATCAGTTGGGTGCCTCGAAGCTGCTGAGAACCTGCATGAGCCTGACGATCTGGATCATGTCGGGAAACGACCCCTTGACTGTATGCGCGCCCGATCTCGTCAGCCCCGGAATGAACGACGCGCGTTCCGCGTCGATCGTCAGCTTGAATCCGACCTCGAGCGCAATCGGTGTCTGCAGCTTGTAAGGCGTCATCGATGAGCGCTTCGCGAGGGTGGTGCGCACGCCGTCACGAATCATCGACTGTCCTTTCGCCGGCGTGACCGTGATCGCCGAGTGGTAACCCAGCGGCTCCTTCACAATCGCGCCGCCGGCCGCTGGAGCGATCTTCTGGACCTGTTCCACGGCCTTGCGATCCCCCGAAACGAACACGACCGGCACTCCGAAGTGTCCGGCGATCGCCGCGTTGAACATGCCTTCCGACATCTCCACGCCGTTGAGGCTCACGCCCAGGAGCTTCGCGCTGGAGAACGTGTGGCCGCGAACGGAATCTGGCGTCATCTCGCTGGCGTGATACCCGATGAAGATGACTGCAGCAAACGTGTCGTCGATGCCCTGCATCATGCTGAGCGGCCGCGGGAAGCCGCGAACGATTCTTACATCCTCGGGCAGCTGATCGATCAACAGGTTCTGCGCGTTCCCATGCGAGTCGGCCAGCACGAAACTGGTCGCGCCGCCCGCTCGGGCGCCCTCGATGGCGGCCTTGGCTTCGCCAGTCATCCACTCGCGCGCGCGGGAGTATTCGAACCCGGTCGGACCGAGCTGCGCGGGCTGCACGACGCCTGTGATGCCTTCCATGTCGACTGAAATGAAGATCTTTCCAGGATCCCGTCCCTGTCCCTGTACAGGCGGTATCGCCAACATCAGTACAGCGGTAGCGGCAACCGCCGTCAAAATCAGGGCAGCACGCGTCATTAGACCTGCCTGTTCCTGCGATTCGAGCGTGGGGTGACCGCCGTCAGGGCACGAGTGCGTGACGGACGGGATGACCAGGGTCTGGGCGTCGGGGTCGACCCGCTCAGCGAGAGCGCAGCGGCGAGTCGGGCGCCTTCTTCGAGCGCCATCGAGATCTGGCGGTTGATGACCCCGCGCTCAGGCCGGTAGTAGACCCAGCCGGACCTTGCACGGGTTTTCGCGGAGCCTGGCCGCGTACCCTGGATGATGAGCGAGAAAGGTTTCGCTCCGGCGCGCAGCTCTCGCCGCGCCGCGTCGGTCGGCAGCCGGCAGGCGAGTCCGTCCTCGACGACGCACGCAAACATGCGGCGCCCTGCGAAGGCCGCGGGCAGACCGAAGGCCCAGCCCATGCGAAGGCCCTTGTGAGACTCGACGAACTCTGCAAGCGCGCGCTCGAGGTCGCGCCGGAACGGAATCGGCATCGACGGTCGGGCTATTCTACCCGCGCTCGCCCTCCAAAAGGACGCGCTTCCGTTCCAGACCCCAGCGATACCCGCCAAGGCTCTCGTTCGACCGAACGACCCGATGACAGGGGACGACAACTGCGACTGGGTTCGTCGCGCATGCACGAGCGACGGCGCGTGCCGCCGTTGGCCGCCCGATTCGTTTCGCGACGTCCGCGTAGCTTCGGGTTTCTCCGCGTGGAATACGCTGCAGCTCGCGCCAGACGATGCGCTGAAAGGCTGTCGCACGGACGTCGATCGGGAGCCGCGGGTCTGGTGCGCCGGGGTCAAGGCTCTCCAGAATCCCGGCGACCCATTTGCGCAGTTGCCGATCGCCGGGCGTCAGCGCGGCCGCCGGGTACTCATGCCGCAGCTCGCTCTCGAGCGTCTTCGCGTTCGACCCAAGCTTCACCGCGCAGATTCCTCGCGGTGTAGCAGCCACGAGCAGAATGCCCAAAGGGGACTCCACAGTGACGTAACGAACGCTGACACCCAACCCTCCCGCGGCATAGACCGCTGGCGTCATCCCCATTCTTGCCGCCGCCTGTTCGTAGACGCGGCTGCCAGACCCGTAACCCGCCGCATAGGTGGCCGATGCGACACCGCGGCCTGACTGCAGCTCGGATTTGAAACAGCCCATGCGGCACGCGTCCATGAACTCGCGTGGAGAGACGCCCAACGTCTGCTTGAACGTCCGGAGCAGGTGATAAGGGCTGCTGCCGACGCTGCGCGCCAGCGCGTCGAGCGTCAGACGCGCGTCGGGGCTCGCGGCAATCGTCGCGCAGGCGCGCTGGACACGCTCCACCTTAGGGTCCGCCGCAGCGCCGCCGGGACGGCATCGTTTGCACGCGCGAAACCCGGCAGCCTCTGCCGTGGCTGCCGCGGCGAAAAACCTGACACCGTCGCGGCGGGGCCGACGGCTGGGGCACGTGGGACGGCAATAGATTCTGGTCGACGGCACGGCGTAGACGAATGCGCCGTCCCAGCGCGCATCCCGCGCGTTGACTGCAGTCCAGAGCCGTTCTTCATTCAACATGAAATCAGCTTACGCGATTGGCAGGCACGGTCACCATCCGTGGATTGGTGTTGAACTGGGACGGCTGGAGCCCTTCCGGACCCCGTCAAGAACCCGTCAACGCGCCCGGCGGGTCGACCTGACGACGAGAATTGCCGAGATAGCCGTCCCGACGAGGGCCAGCCCGATCAACGTTCCGACGAAGACTTCGAAGATCGGCGACTCCATCCATCTGAGGAGTCGTCGTCCGTAGATGGCGGCGAGAGCCCCCTCGATGCCGAATCGAAGGAGTCGCGCAATTCCGACCGACACCAGGAAGGTCAACGCGCCGGCTCCGATGGCCCCGCTGGTCAGCACGAAAGCCGTGAAGGGGAAGGGAGGAGGAATCATCGCCAGCGCGCCAACGCTAACGGCCGCGCCCTTTTTCACCCGGCCCCGAACGCGCCGCAGGCGCGACGGGCTGACCAGACGCGTCAAGCCGTGCTCGCCGAGCTTCCGGCCGATCCAGAAGGTGCCCGCCGCTCCGATCACCGATCCGGCCGTCGCGAGAAGTGCATACATCCAGAACAGATCGGGCTTTCGTGCGGACAGAACGATGACGGCGAAGTCGATGCCGAGCGGCAAAAAGAAGATCAAGGACGAGTCGAGCGCGCCTAGGAAGATCAGGCCAGGCGGCGTAAGGAAGTGTCTGAGAAGAACGGTCAGGAGCGCGCGCATCGGGCGTCAGCGTCGATCGGCTGCCACCGAAGCAAACACGAGGCCGCACAGTTGGTGTAAGGTCGAATCATGGATGTCATGACCAGGGTTGCAGCAGGCGTTGGAGGTCTGGCCCTGTCGGTCGCGGTCATTCAATCGTCGCCGGCCGCGCAGGCACCAGGTGCGTCACGGGAGCGCGAGATGGACCGAATTGCCCCCGCCTATGTGAAGCTCGCGCTTGCAATGGGTCTCCACGATCCGGACTATGTCGACGCCTTCTACGGCCCGGCGGATTGGAAACGAGAGGTCGAGTCGGCGAAGCCGCCGCTCGACAGGATTGCATCGGATGCCACCGCCTTGCTCGCGGACCTGAAGAAGGTCCCTGTGGACGAGGATGAGATGCGCAGCCTGCGCAGGGAATACCTGCAGAAGCAGCTTTCGTCCATGGTCGCGCGGACGCGGATGTTGAAGGGCGAGCGTCTGTCATTCGACGACGAGTCGCGGGCGCTATATGACGCAGTCGCACCGGCGTATCCCGAATCGCATTTTCAGGCGATTCTGGCGAAACTCGAACCGCGGTTTCCCGGCGAAGGGACGCTCCTCGAGCGATACGAGCGATGGCGCAAGCCGTTCGTCATCCCGCGCGAGAAGCTCGACTCGGTGTTTCAGATCGCCATCAAGGAGTGCCGGGCACGAACGGTCGCGCACATGAAGATGCCCGCGGCCGAGAGTTTCACGGTCGAGTACGTGACGAACAAGTCCTGGAGCGGCTACAACTGGTATCAAGGGCAGTATCGAAGCGTCATCCAGGTCAACACCGATCTTCCGGTCTACATCGATCGGGCCGTCGACCTCGCCTGTCACGAGGGATATCCGGGCCACCACGTGTACAACGCCCTGCTCGAGGAGCATCTGGTTCGGGACCGGGGCTGGGTGGAGTTCACGGTCTACCCCCTGTTCTCGCCTCAGTCGCTGATTGCGGAAGGGACGGCCAACTACGGGATCGAAGTCGCTTTTCCCGGCCACGAGCGCGTGGACTACGAACGGTCTGTGCTCTTCCCCGCCGCCGGACTGGATCCCGCTCGCGCGGCCGAATACTACGAGGTGCAGGCACTCGTCGAGGAGCTCTCGTACGCCGGCAACGAAGCCGCCAGGCGCTATCTGAATGGGAGCATCGACCAGACGGCCGCGGCACGATGGCTCGAGCAGTTTGCCCTGATGTCGCCCGAGCGCGCGAAGCAGCGCGTGAAGTTCTTCGACCAGTACCGCAGCTACGTGATCAACTACAACTTCGGGAAAGATCTCGTGGAGCGGTACGTCGAGTCGCGTGGCGGAACGTCGAACAACCCCCGCAAGCGATGGGATGAATTTGGCCGGCTGCTGTCGTCACCGCGGTTACCCTCTGGGCTGCGATGAGCAGCTACAGCGGCCGCCGGAGGATGCGTTCGACGCGCTCCCGGTAGTGGCGGCTGAGCGTCAGCTGGGCGCCGTTCTTCAGCGTGACCCGAAAGTCGCCGTGGACCGATGGCAGCATCTCGGCGATCCGGTCGAGACGCACGAGCGCCGAGCGGTGGATGCGGACGAACTCACGCGGGTCGAGCTCCTGTTCGAGCTGGACGAGCGTTTCGCGCATCAAGTATTCCCGTCCTGCCGAGTGAAACAGCACGTAGTTGTCTGCTGCCTGGATCCAGTCGACATCGGACGTATCGAGGAGCACGATCCGCGCCCCGGCACGCACCGGCACACGCTGAAGGTAGCGTCCGCGTTCCTGGACTTCATCGAGCAGCGCCGCGAGCCGTGGATCGACCGTCGATTCACGACGCCCGGTGCTCATCCTGAGGCGAACCTGCTCGACCGACTGGTGCAACCTCTCGGGCGTGAATGGCTTCAGCAGATAGTCGATCGCGTGCACCTCGAAAGCACGCAGGGCATATTGATCGAACGCCGTGACGAACACGACCGCCGGCACCCGGTCGCCGATCTCGCGCACGACATCGAACCCATCGAGCTCCGGCATCTGCACGTCGAGAAACACCAGGTCCGGCCGGTGCGTGACGATCGCTTCGATGGCGGCCCAGCCGTCGCCAGCCTCGGCAACGACATCCAGCTCGGGCTCGCGCCGCAGCATTCGACGCATCCGGCGGCGCGCCACCGGCTCATCGTCCACGACCGCCACTCTGAGTGTCATGCCGCCTCCAGGCGTCGATAGGGAAACGAAACGCGGACCAGCACGCCGCCCGAGTTGTGCTGCGCGACGTCGAGCGCGAACGCATCACCGAACAGGGCCTCCAGGCGTGCACGAGTGTTGCTGAGGCCTATGCCTGCCTGCGGCTCTCCCCGCGACAACCCCCGGCCGTCGTCCTGAATTGTGAGCTCGACCTGTCCATCCACCAGGTGCGCGGTCACAGCGATACGCCCTGACGCCGCATGCCGGGACAAACCGTGCCGAATCGCATTTTCGACCAGCGGCTGCATGAGCAGCATCGGGATCGTCGCGTCGAGCACATGCGGATCCGCATCGACGGATACCTGCAGACGATCGCCGAAGCGGACCCGCTGAATGTCGATGTAACACGACAACAGGTGCAGCTCGCGCCGCAGGTCCACCTCGGGCGTCGCCCCGGCTTCGAGTGTCTCACGCAGCAGCAGGCTCAGACCGGCGATCATGCGATCCGCGGCCTCGGGATCCTCATGGACCAGCTCGGAGATCGCATTCAGCGTGTTGAACAGGAAATGTGGCTGGAGTTGCATGCTCAGCAGCATCAGCCGCGTCTCTGCCAGTCGCGCTTCGAGCTGCGACGCGCGCAACTCGCGTTCGCGTGACGTGTGGTAATAGCGGAGTCCGTGCGCCGCCGCAAGGATCATCCAATAGATTAGGAAATTGAAGGGCGCGCCGCTGGCCAGCAGGAAGTAGCCTCGCCCGAACATCGCCCGCCGGATCCAGCCATCCATGTAGACTTTCAGGACCGCGATCGCAATCGCTGCAACGAGGTGGATCCCGCCATTGCGCGCGAGCGTGCCTCGTTGAATGGGGCGGCGTTCGGCAAGCATCAGAATGAGTGGCGTCAGCGCCGCCCAGCCGTACCACTCTCCGAGGGATCGCTTGATTGAGGGAATCCAGTTGGCCGCGCTGCCGCTCGACAGATACGTCAACGAATTGGCCGCCGCGATGAAGAGGCCGAGGGCCGTATAACCGGCGAAGATGGCCCACAGGCGTGTCCCGCGCGACTGCATGGTCACGTGTTGTACACCAGAACGTGTGAACGGCCCGTCGACAAGCTCACGGCAGGCTGTTGCGAGGGGCAACCCGGAGTGGCACGGGGCGAAACGAGGTAGAGTGCGACCGAGAGGAATGTCCAAGGCGGTGATCGCATTCGCAGCCACCCTTTGCGTGGCTGGCTACGTGTTCGTCTACGCGGCGGGGAAGGCCGAACAACCGATTCGATCGGACGGGTTCAGCTACTACGTCTACCTGCCGTCCTGGTTTCTGTTTCACGACACAACACTGCGAGAGGTCGCGCTGGACTGTTGCGGCGGCGAGTTTCCAGCCTTCACCGCAATTATCCGCTGGCCGGAGACGCGACGATGGGTCAACGCACATCCGATTGGCGTCGCCATCTTTCAGGCGCCCTTTTTCGTCGCGGCTCACCTCCTGACAAGATGGACCAACCTGTCGCCAGACGGATTTACGCTTTACTATCAGCACGCAATTGGTCTCTCTGGCGTGTTCTGGGCGATCGCGGGTCTCGTGGTGCTTCGCAACATCCTGCGCCGGCACTTCAGTGACGCCGTGACAGCGGCGACGCTTTTTGCCGTCCTCTTCGGCACCAACCTCTTTCACTACGCGACCTACGACAGTTCCTACAGCCACGTATATTCGTTCTTTCTGTTCGCCTGTTTCCTCAACCTGACCGATCGCTGGCACGAACGGCCGTCACGGCGGTTGTCGATTCTCCTCGGCCTCGTCGCCGGCCTCATCGTGCTCGTCCGGCACACCAATGTGCTCTTCCTGGTGACGTTTCCGCTGTATGGAGCAACGAACCTGGCGACGTTGACCTCAACCTGGCACCGTCTGAAGTCTCAATGGCGGGACGTGCTGCTGATGACGGCCGTGGGGCTGGTTGTGATTGCGCCCCAACTGGCGCTCTATTACCAGGCGACGGGCAGATTCCTCGTGAGCTCGTACGGCAGCCTTGGGTTCAACTTTACGGAACCCCGGATCTTTGGGGTGCTGTTCAGCGTTCAGAAGGGAGTGTTCTTCTGGTCACCGCTGCTGCTGGCGGCTCTTGCAGGACTCGTATTCAGCCCGGGGCTTGCACGGAACGTGCGCTTCGGAAGCATGCTGTTCCTCGTCGCGAACACCTACCTCATCGCCAGCTGGTGGGACTGGCAGTTCGGCGGCAGCTACGGGCATCGCGGCTTCGTCGACGGCTTCCCGATCTTCGCGATCGGGCTGGCCGGGTTCTTTCAGTGGGCAGCGGCGTCAGCAACTCGGCGGTCTCTTGTCACGATTTGCGCTACTGTCGCAATCGCGCTGTCGGTTGTGCAGATGATCCAGTACTGGAACCGGGTGATGCCGATGAGCGACACGACCTGGGATCATTACCGGTCCGTCTTCCTTCGTCTGCAGTGATGCGCCGGTCTCATGCCGTTGGTGCAGTCGCGATCGCCGTCCTGGTGGCGATTCTCTTCTGGCTTCGCGACCCCGCGTGGCTCGCGACGGTCGAGTCCGGCTTCGGACCGTGGCAGACGGATGCCGATCAAGCGAGGTACCGATGGACCGCGGGCCGTGCGTCGTTTTTCGTTCCATCCTCGGCCTCGGAGATCCGAATCCCGATACGGACGGGACGCGAGCCGGAAGGCTGGCCGGTCGTCGTGACGATCAGCGTCGACGATCGGAGCGTCGACCGCGTGCCGCTGACCGATAGCGCGTGGCACGTCAGCAGAGTTCGCTTGCCAGGACCTGGATCGAGACGCGTTCGACGAATCGATATTCACGTCGATCGCACCATTGACGGGAGTCGTGGCATTCAGGTGGGTGAATTGCAACTAAACCGCTGAGGGGAGCCGTGGTTCGTGGCTCGGCGCTCGTCGCTCGAAGTGCCCAGGTGTGACAAGTCGAACGTCGAACGTCGAGCGACGAGCGACGAGCGACGAGCGACGAGCGACGAGCGACGAGCGACGGACCACGGACCACGGTTCTTAGTCGGGCGTGCCTCGAATCAAGACAGGCGGTAATTAGGGGCAGGTGAATGATGATCGCGATAGAAATCGTCAAGCCCGGCGGGCCCGAGGTGCTCGTCGCGACCGAGCGGGAGGTCCCGAAGCCTGGACCCGGCGAGGTACTCGTCAAAGTTGAAGCTGCCGGCGTCAATCGTCCCGACATTCTTCAACGTCTCGGCAACTATCCTCCCCCGCCGGGGGCATCCGATATTCCCGGTCTGGAAATCGCCGGAACCGTGGTCGCGATCGGCGGGTCGACACACGAAGCGGTGCGCTGGCGCGAGGGCGATCGGCTGTGCGCGCTGGTGGCGGGCGGAGGCTACGCCGAGTACTGCGCGGTTCCTGCGGTGCAGTGCCTGCCCATCCCGAAAGGCCTCGACGCGACGTCGGCCGCGGCAATTCCCGAGACCTTCTTCACGGTCTGGACCAACGTCTTTCAGCGGGGCGGACTGAAGCAGGGCGAAACAATCCTGGTGCATGGCGGAACGAGCGGCATCGGGACGACGGCCATACAGCTCGCCCGTGAACACGGTGCAAAGGTCTTTGCCACCGCTGGCTCCGACGCAAAGGCCGCTGCGTGCGATCGACTGGGAGCTCGCGGCATCAACTACCGCACGAGTGATTTCGTACAGGTCGTTCGTGACGAAACCTCCGGCCGTGGCGTCGACGTCGTCCTCGACATCGTCGGCGGCGACTACCTGCAACGGAATATCGATGCGCTTGCGCTCAACGGGAGACTTCTGCAGATCGGCCTGCTCGGGAGCGCCCGCGCGCAAATCAATCTGGGACCGATGATGCACAAACGTTTGACCCTGACGGGCTCGACCCTGCGCGCCAGATCGCCGGCCGAAAAGGGCGCGATCGGCGCGGAGCTCGAGTCACACGTCTGGCCGCTTCTGGAGGCGAAGCGGGTCGCGCCGGTGATCCACGCGACGTTTCCGCTCGCGCGCGCTTCAGACGCGCATCGGCTTCTCGAATCAGGCGACGTGATTGGAAAGGTCGTCCTGGTAGTCTGACGTCTTGTAGAGGAATCCGATCCAGAACACCCCGTGG
>Ga0075418_10004174_pt1 | contig 16463 bp, 19 predicted proteins | sample SoiMetdeltSBSDD2_FD_81776 | JGI IMG/M metagenome (GOLD analysis project Ga0075418, IMG submission 81776) | Bulk soil microbial communities from a Populus tree surrounding site in Tennessee, USA - Soil MetaG P. deltoides SBSDD2 | ecosystem: Environmental > Terrestrial > Soil > Tree plantation... | reverse complement strand
TGTCGCTACGTTCTGATATTCGTAGTTGAGTCGAGAGAGTCTCCGTGCGCCCCCAACTTGAGAGAGTGTGCGGCGAGAGGGTGGATCATTTTCTCAAACTCAATCGGATTGTGAACCTCTTTGTGACCAAAGGAACTCTGAGGCTCAGGCTGAATACCCTGATTCTCCTTCTCAGTTCGGCGACCTTTGTGTTGCCCTCCCAGGCAGAACCAGAAACCCTCCATTTTCTCAGCAATCACGACAGCCGCGGCGAGACTAAGGAGCAGCTAGCTACAGGGCCGCCTAACGTCCCCAAGCTTTCGCCGGATTTGGTGGAACTGGTGACTCTCGACCCGACCATCAAACTCGACGTCCGGTATGCGACAGCTCGGAATCTGGTCGGCCGCCCAGTTTATTCCCAAGCCAAGGCCTTCCTGCAACGTCCGGCAGCAGAGGCTCTCGTGCGCGTTCATCGCGCCTTGAAAGGGCAGGGATATGGCTTGCTAGTTTTCGACGGTTACCGTCCCTGGTCTGTGACCAAGATCTTCTGGGAGGCCACCCCGCCGGAAAAGAGAACGTTTGTTGCCGACCCCGCGGTCGGCTCAAAACACAATCGCGGCTGTGCGGTCGATCTGTCGCTCTTCGACTTGAAGACCGGCCGCGAAGTGGAGATGCCCAGCGCTTACGACGAGATGACCGAAAGGTCGCATCCGGACTACCAAGGTGGGATGCCGGAGCAGCGGGCCAGGCGGGACTTACTCCGAAAAGCCATGGAAAGGGAAGGGTTCACTGTCTATCCGAACGAGTGGTGGCATTTCGACTACAAAGCTTGGCACCGATACCCCATCCTCGACGTACCTTTTGATCAGGTCAGGGGAAAGCGCTAACCGAAGGATAGGCTTCCAACCTGCCAAGCTCTTTCTTTCAACCCTCATGAGACTTCTTTGGATACAACCGGGCGCTATTGGCGACTTCATCGTGTCACTGCCGGGCATCGCCTGGGTAAGACAGAAATTCAAGCCGGAATGGTTTGAGGTATGGGCCGAGCGGGTCAATGTGCCATTGGCCCAAGCCTCTGTCTATGCCAACCGCGCCGTCGCCCTGGCCGATACCGGAATCGACCGTTACCCTCAGGGCGAGCCGCTTTTCAAGCGGCTTCAAGAGTTCGACCGGGTGCTTTCCTGGTCCGAAGCCGGCGCGGCGGCAGTGTCCCAGAGGCATGCCAACAGCTGCTTTATGCAAGCACTGCCTGCAGGCACTTCATTTCACGTGTTGGACTTCAAGAAGGCTCAGCTGCAAAACCTGTTTGGGTCCGCCTTGACTGGCTTCCCGCCCCATCCGCGGATTCACTGGACCGCGGAGGACATTCAGTTTGCCAAAGCGTTTTTGCCCAACAACCAAAGCCACCCCATTGCAGTCATTCACCCCGGCGCCAGCGGAAAGAGAAAGTGCTGGTCGGCAGCCAATTTTGCGGCTATGGCAGTTCGGCTGGCGGAACAGAAGGGAATGGGGATTCTGATGGCCGAAGGGCCTCTGGATGCATCGGCCTGCGACGAGGTCTCCCACCTCATGGCGGCAAGCTTAGTCAAGGCCGAGCTGCAGCGCTTGAGATTGAATAATCTCCGGCAACTGTCGGCTGTGCTTGGTCGATGCGCGCTCTACGTCGGGAACGACAGCGGCATCACCCATCTCGCGGCAGCGTCAGGCACTTCGACTCTGGCAATATTCACCGCAACTAATCCCAAAGTGTGGGCGCCCAGAGGACCTGTGGTTCGCGTTTGTGTGAACCCGACGGTCGACGAGGCTTGGGCGAGGTTGAGCGGGCCAATCGATTAGGTTGGATGGCCAACCTCGATTCAGTCAATTCGACAATCAAGACCGCAACCGCGACTGACGCCCGGCCCCGAGTTAGCCACCACGGCAAACTTGGCCGCGAATCAACACGAATGGGCGCTGACCCTGGAGCCTACTCGGTCCTGGTCCATGCTTGCGAGTTAGTGCCCGGTCTTGTCTAAATACTCTTTGTGACTCTGAGCCTCTGGGACTACTTTTTCGGAGAAGATCAAGTCAAAGAAGTCGGTGACGTGATAGCCTCCGCCAAAGACCGGCTTGTGCAGGCAGGCCTCGAGATCCTGGCGTACCCAATCATCCAAGAACAGGCCGTTCTCGCCCGTCATGCACTCGGAAGGAACGACCAGAAAGTCTCCGTGCATCTGGTGCCTGACCGCCGCAAAGATGTCGCTGCCGCTCAGCAGGCCTGCTGTCGTAATGCCTTCGCCAAAGTAGAGGTTGTCGACGCGAAGACACTTCAGGTCGAGCCGGAACTTTGCGTTCATCCGCTCGATGTTTTCGCTAAGGATTGGATAGAAGATTTTTCCTGTGACGACGGTTCCGGCAATGGCGCGCTGGTAGCCACGGTTCCATCGTTTTCGCATGGCAGCTGTGAACTCGTCCATGAAATTGCGAACCATGCCCACGCCGTTTTCAACTAACGGGAAGTCACCATAGTGGGAACGTGGCGGGATGGGATAGTCTGCCATGAGGTAGAACTCATCGCCGAGAAAACAGAACCTGGTGCCTACCTTTTCGATATTCCGCTGCTGCATGGCCGAAACGTGGTCGATGGTTTGGCGAGCGTATTCAGGGTCGACCGGCTTGAGTTGAGGCAGGCCCTTGCGGTGATCAGTGAGACCGACCGGGACGATCGAGACGCTCAAGACATTGGGATAAAAGGCCAGCAGGTCGCTTAAGCTGTGCTCCAGATGTGCTCCGTCGTTGATCCCAGGCATCAATACGATTTGCGTGTGGAGCTTGATGCCGCCTTCGATTAATCGTTTCATGTTGCCCAATAAGTCATCGGGATGGCGGGACTGGAGGAGGTAACGTCGAAGTTCCGGTTCGGTCGCGTGGACCGATACGTAGAGTGGCGAAAGCCGCTGCTCGATGATCCGCTCAAAGTCGGCTTCCGAGAGATTCGTTAGTGTGAGGTAGTGCCCGAACAGGAAAGAAAGGCGAAAATCTTCGTCTTTGACTCGCAGCGTGCGCCGGATGTGTTTGCCTCTCGGCAACTGGTGGACGAAACAGAAAATGCAGTTGTTCTTGCAGATGCGGGTCTGAATGCCTTCGGGCTCGAGACCCAGTTGTTCCTCTTCTTCTTTCTCAATTTCAATGTCCCAAAGCTCTCCTGACGCCTTGGCCACTTTTAAGATGAGATCCCGCTCGTAGAGGGAACTCACGTAGCCATAGTCAAGAAGATCCTCGATTTGTCGGTCATTAATTGCCAGGAGGCGGTCACCGACTTCAATTCCGACCTCCTGAGCGATAGATCCCTCTTCAATTCGCTGGATCAAGACACCGGTTGGGGGTTGGTTTGGCAAAGACCCTCTTCTTCGAAGTCCCACTGGCCGCCGGGCAGCACTCGTCCCCAATGAAAAGCCCAGTACACTGCTTTCATTGCCCCAAGGCTGCGGTCTCCGAGACCATCCTCTTCCCGCGATAGATGTAGTCCAGACCCGAGTAAACCGTTATCCCCGCTGTACTCACAAACAGCCAGTGCAGCGGCGGCAAGTTAACACCCCGGTAGTTCCAATAAAGCACCGCGACAATCGTCAGGATCTGAAAGCAAGTCGCTGCTTTTCCATAAACAGAAGGTGGGAAAGTGCGATGACCGGTGCTGATGACGATAATGAGGACGCTGGAAATGAGAATTACATCACGACTGATGACCAGAATAGTCAACCAAAGCGGCACAAGGTTCGGCAATTCCATTTCCTTGATGGAAAGAACGACGAATGATGTCGTTAGCAAGAGTTTGTCCGCAATAGGATCCAGATAGGCTCCTAGCGACGTCTTTTGTTGAAACCACCGTGCGATGAGCCCGTCGAGTACATCTGTAACCCCTGCGAGAATGAATATGGCAAAGGCCCAACCTCGTTGATCGTAGACGAGCAGAATGACGAAGATCGGAATGAAAATCATTCGTAAGATCGTGAGCTGATTGGCGGGAGTGAGGACCTGGAGTGACATCGGCTGTCCTTGAGCGCTCATCAATACCTGATAGAAAAGCTCAAAATCATAGCGAACGACTGAGAGCCTGTCAATGGATTTGGCATCAAGGCTTCCGTTGTCAGGGGACGTCCGACCAATCTTCACAATGGTGCTCGGGCACAATCACCACGGGCTCAGGCTAGTGATTGGCGCGGGGATCTCGCAGCCCTCGTGGCAAGACTTCTCGGGGAGGCAAGGACATGGAAGATCCCGCCTATAAACAGTTCTGCGGCTGTTAGACGCACTGGTGGAATAAATGGGGTTAGGAATTGTTGACGCCGTTACCGTCCGTTGACTTTGTCGGGAAAATCTGGGAAGCTCATGTCGGTCAGCTGCTGTAGGGGAATTCCGGGGGCCTTTTTAATTTTCAACCAGGTTGGACAATTGCTTGCTTGAGCTATGAGGAGGCGACCTCTACAGTTTGTCTGGGCTGCACTCTTGGCTTTAGTCATTCCTATCACCGCCTTGGGTCAATTGGCTCCAGCGAACGTTCTGGAACGCCGATTGAGCTCTTCGCCGGTGGCGGCAGGTACGGAAGGAAGAGTGCGAATGGACTTGTCCGTCAAAGAAGGTTTCAAAGTGGCCAAACGGCCAGCGCCCAAGCTTCAGCTGAACTCGACTCCTTCGTTTGGATTAACTCTTTCCACTGGATTCGTGGAAAGTGTTCCAGGGAAAGACCCCGACTATTTTGGTGGTTTTAGGCCCGTTGAGTTAAAAGTGATCCCGGCAAAGGCAACCAAAGCCGGGAGGTATGGGCTCGAAGCTAAATTGACATACTTCTATTGTGCCGAGCAGGAAAAGTATTGCAGCCGCTCGGTCGAGAACGTGACAATCCCGGTTGAAGTGTCTGAGACGAAGTGAGCCCGCATGAGCAATTATTGGATGTCAGTGCGAAGTTTTCTGACGGCCCCTCTGGCTGGGTTGGTCATGTTGCTGGGTGTTTGCTTAGGGAGCGAGAAGCGCAGTCTGGATCAATTCAGTAACGACGAGTTATTGCATCGAGCAGAGCGCGCCTTTATGATGCGCAACTTTCTGGCCTCCGAAAAATACTATCGCGAATTGAACACTCGGCTTACCACCCAGCTTGCCAAACTCGCTCCCAGCGAAGAGCAAGCACAAATCGAGATTGAGGAAGAGCTCATCCTGGGACCCTTTGGCCTCGGTCACAGTTTGATCTATCTGCACCGATACGCGGAGGCGCGTGACGTTCTGGAACAAGGCCTGAAGGTCTATCCGGATTGGGCCAGCAGCCACACGCCACTGCTCTTTTTTCGGGATCCTCTGTTTACCGGCCCAGTCCTGAACGATCTCCAAGAACAGATGAAGGGTGTGTCGGACGCAGTTCCATGGCTGCTCCATGGCTACATTCAGTTTTTCGGCGAAAACTTGGACCAAGCAGCTCAGTCATTCTCGCACGTGCTGCGTTCGGACCGTTCGAACTTCATGGCGAGTTACTTCTCCGAGCAAATTCAGATCACTCAAAAGAAAAGCCGGTCTGGCAAGCTCGACCGATTCAAGGAAGTTGATTCCCAAACCCTCCCAGTTGACGAATTGATTGACTATGGATCATCTTTCTTCAAGAACTCGGACTACTCGATGGCAGCAAAACTCTTCAAGCGAGCCATCGATCTCGACCAGCGGGTCCCCGTCGTTCATATCGCTTACGGCGACTCCTTGTTTGCTCTGGGCCGATTCGACGAGGCTACCCAGGCAATCCTCAAGGGGCTTGAGATCTATCCCAAGTACGCGGAGAATCCCATCAACCGGCGTGACTTTTACAATGATCCTTCCGAGTTCGACCTCCAGCTCCGCAATTTAGAGAAGTATGTCAGAGCCCATCCCACCAACCACAATGCCCGGTTTCTGCTGGGTTACAACTACTTTTTCACCCAGGCCTACGAGAAAGCCTCCGAGCAATTGAGAGCCGTCCTTTCCGACAAATCGCTGTACTCCTCTGCTCAGTATCTCCAGACCCTCATTCAGAAGTTCAGCACCCAGAAAACCAAGAAAGCGTTGTAAGGCTCGCATTTCCCTTAAGGTTCGCCCTCTCCCGTAACGATAACTTGCCTATTACTCACAGGAGCGCGAACCATGAGCCCGCTTGAAGATGGATTTGATGTGGGGAAGTTTAGAGCTTTGGAGTTGGTAGACCCCCAGGGAGCCATGGATCAGATCGAGGCCCTCGTTAGAGTCCGCTCGGCTGCGGAACTAGCCCGCATACTGAAAGCGATTTACGAGCAGATTGCAGTGGGATTGGCGATTGACTGGGATTTTACCGCGCTCCAATGGAAGATCGGCAACTGGGGTAGCCAGGAATTCTCCGATGTGTGTCCTGAAGCCCGATTCAAGGTTTGGTCCTTCCCTTTTGTCGAGGTCACCGGAGATGCTTCGCAAAAGCGCTACGCCACGTGTCTGCCCTTTCGATTCAGGTCTGAGTGGGAGACCCGAACGGCCTGTGCTGCTCTTCGCTAGAACCCAACAGACTCACCCAGTGGTTGGCGTCTTGCAAGCAATTGCGATTTTGGGCTTTATGAGGAACTTGAACTCCGGGAAATGGTGGGCGCTACAGGATTTGAACCTGTGACTTCCACCGTGTGAAGGTGGCACTCTACCGCTGAGTTAAACGCCCGCTGTGACAGAGTCAACAGGAATTCTTGTAGCATGGCTCAGTCAGGCCTGACAAGCTCAAAATCGCGACCGCAGCATCCGGTCGCAGGACTCGTGACACTGCAGGCCGCCTCGTTCGCCTGTTTTCTTTCACTTCACACAAGAATAGGCACAGGCAAGCTACCTACAACCTAGGAGATCCACCCCATCCAAGTGGATTGGAGTGCATTTGAAGGAATTGCTACTGGTTCAGCAACAGGAAACGATTGACCTTTTGATCGAATCGATCGAGATGGTGATCAAAGGGAAGCGTGAGGCTATCAAGCAAGCCTTGGTGGCTCTGTTTGCCGGGGGTCACCTCCTGGTTGAGGATGTTCCTGGAGTGGGCAAGACAACTCTGGCACAGTCGCTGGCGCTCATTCTCCATTGTCGTTTTCATCGGATTCAATTCACCAGTGACTTGTTGCCATCCGACATCATCGGCATCTCGATTTACAACCAGGCCTTGCACGAATTTGAGTTTAAGCCCGGCCCTATCTTTGCAAACATCATTCTTGCCGACGAGATCAACCGTACTACACCCAAAACTCAAAGTGCTTTGCTGGAGGCGATGAGCGAAGGACAGGTGACCGTAGATAGCCAGACCCTCGAGTTGCCAAAGCCATTTCTGGTGCTGGCGACACAAAATCCCCTTGAGCACCACGGCACGTACCCGCTGCCGGAGTCGCAGTTGGACCGCTTTCTGATTCGAATCAAGCTGGGCTATCCTTCGCCTCAGGACGAAATGGAAATTTTCCGTACTCACTCCCACGCGAATCCTCTCGAAAAACTGCAGGCGGTGATAACCGGCGACGAGGTCGTCGGAATCCAGGAAGCCGTTCGCAAGATCCGCGTGGATGATGCGATTGTTCAATACGCCCTGCAAATTGTCGAGAAGACCAGAAACTCCGAACGGCTCAGTCTGGGTGTCAGTCCTCGAGGTTCGCTGGCCTTGCTACGGGCTGCTCAGGCGAGGGCTTTTGTTGAAGGCCGCGCTTATTGCCTGCCAGATGACGTCAAGCGGTTGGTGGCTCCGGTCCTGGCCCACCGCATCGTGGTCAATCAACGCCATGCATCGACCCTTCGGCGGAATGAAGAGGCGGAGCTCATTCTCCGGGAGATTGTCGATTCGGTCGAAGTGCCGCTTTGATTGTCGCCGTTATGTCTTCATTCGTCCTTCTCAAAGCTGCTCGCGCGCGCTTCACGTGGCGTGAACTGCGCAAGAGTCTTCTGGCCGCTCTCACGCTCGGGCTCGCCTTAGCAGCATCTCTGGCTTCTTCAATTGCAGCGAGGGAAGGTAATTCTGCCACAGCCGTCGCGTTAGCAACCTTCTCGTTGCTCCTAACGCTCGGGATTGCCCTAACTGTCGTGCCTTTTCTCTTTCAAAGGGCACGACGTGAATGGCATCCGTTTGCGCACAGCATCACACGGGAGGGCTGGTGTTACCTTCTGGTTCTGCTTGTCGTCGCCTTCGCTGCTTTTAACACCGGCAATAATCTTATCTTCATAATCCTTTCTGCCTCCCTGGCGCTGCTGCTTGTTTCAGAAGGCCTGTCCAGCCTGAATTTGAAGCGGCTCGACCTGCAAATCGACCTTCCGGATTCCGTTCCCGCTCAGCAAACCTTCGTTTCCACTCTCCATTTGCGCAATCTGAAGGGCTGGTTTCCGGTTTTCTCTCTAAGTATGGGAGTCAGCCTACGCTCCGCAGGCTCAAACGCGGGCGGGCTGTCGACTCAGCTTCAGTCAGGCCCCCGGATCTGCCGACAGAGGGCCTATTCGCCCTTTCTGGCCACAGGCGCTCATGTCCAGCAGGCGATCCCCCTTCGGCTGCCTCACCGTGGCCGTCATGGCTTCGAGAGCATCGAAATTGGCACCCGCTTCCCTTTTGGTTTTGTCAACAAACGGAGACTCGTCCCCCAAATCAAGGAGATCATCGCGTTGCCGGAGATGGAGCCTCCCAACGAGTTCTTTGAGATGCTGCCACTGCTCAATGGTGCTTATGAAAGCTTCTACCAAGGCTGGGGTACTGACTTGCACTCCATTCGCGAATATTCCCTGCAGGACAGCGCGCGTTTTCTGGACTGGAAGGCGTCAGCCAAGACTGGTCAGTTGCTGGTACGTGAATTTACCAAAGAGGATGACCGCAAGTGCTGCTTCGTGTTTGATAATGGTGTCACCAACTACCAGGAGGCGGATGGACCCGCATTTGAGAAAGCCGTCAGAATCTGTGCCAACACCGCCCGTCATTTTCAGACCATGGCCTGTGAAATCCGGCTGGTAACTCCGGACACCTCGACGATCTACGGAAAAAGCGAAGATCGGTTGCTGGAAATTCTAAAGATCCTTGCCCTGATTCAACCTGGAGAACCCGGAAAACTGAGCCTGTCAAAACTCATGGATGAGCGATCCTTTAAGATACTGTTCACATCGGAGCCGAGAGGAATGATCCCAACCAGCCTCTGGAATTCGTCGCACGTTGTGTTTTTTCGAGAATGGTCGCCCGTGTCACGATGAGCATCTCCGCTCCTCGAAAATAGCCTCGCGGATTCGAACATGGCGTCGCAAGGCAGCAGGAAAACTCTTTTGAAAATCCTCTTTGGCAATTTCAAAAGGCGACTTCTTCACCTGTCGCGGACGGCCGCAGACGCATCGGCTGTCCAAATCACCTGCGATTGCAGTCCAGCCACCCCACACAATCCCACACTGAGGTTTTTTCAAGTTCTGATTTACGTCCTGACGGGAATCGGTTTCAGCATGCTGGTACTGGCTGCCCAGATTTCTACGACTGTTTCGGTGATATTTGCCCTCTTCTATGCTGCCTCGTTCCGTCCTGACGCCTCCAAGTTTTGTCTCAGCTGCCGCCAGAGCAAGCTGCTCACTTGGGCTTACCTTCCGATCTTCATACTGGACACATTTGTTTTCTCCCGGTCGTTCATACCGGCTACGCTCCATCTCATCCTGTTCGTCCAATTGGTGAAGATCTATCAGCCGAAGCAGAACCGCGACTACTTCTACCTCCTAATCTTGAGCTTCCTCCAGGTGTTAGCAGCTTCTTCTCTGACCATCGATCTTCCCTTTCTGATTTTGTTTGTTGCCTATATCTTTGTTTGTTTGTCGGCGCTGATTACGTTTGAAATGGAACGGTCTTCCGAGGAGGCCGGCCACACTCTCCAAAATCAGCAGGGGACACAAGTTTCTACGCAGTCCCATGGCTTCTTTCTGATGAGGTCAAGGCACCCAGCGCTCAAAAGCGTAGGAATGGTTTCGGCCGCCAGCCTGGTGATGATCTTGCTACTCGGAGTAGTTTTCTTCTTTGCAATTCCCCGGTTTGGCTCAGGTTACTTCCATCGAATGGCACAGCGTTCGTCGGTTCTGAGCGGCTTTTCCGACACCATCCGTCTTGGAGGCATCGGAATGATCCAGCTGGACCCCAGCGTGGTCATGCGAGTACGAGTTGCCGGCGATTCCAGCCCTCTCAAGAACGCAAGGTGGCGTGGAACTACGTTGGATCACTTTGACGGTCGAAGCTGGTCGAAAACTACCGGCGGTGCAACGGTTAGTTACCCTTTCGGTCGAGACTTTAGACTCAACCCAGACTCAGGACCTGGAACTCGTGTGAGTTACCAAGTTCTGTTGGAGCCGAGCTCGGCTAGCTATCTGTTCACCGTAGATCGGATCACTCGCTTGCAAGGAAACCTGTCCCCGGTATCCAGAGATCCCTCCGACGACACTGTCATGGCGAGGCCGCATCCATTTCGTCGCTTGACTTATCAAGCCGAGTCTCTTTTGTTCAGGCCTGAGGAGGCTCATCCACCTCACCTAGGGCGTCCACCGACCGAACAGCAAGCCTATTTGCAGCTGCCAACCCTCGATGCGCGAATGTGGGAACTGGCTGTGCGCCTGTCCGCCAATGCGACCGGCATCGAGGAGAAGGCCCGCAACATCGAACACTACCTCCAAAGTAATTTCAGCTACTCCCTCGATCCGTCTCAGCTGCAAAGGCCGCAACCCTTGACGGCGTTCCTGTTGGAAAGCAAACGCGGGCATTGCGAGTATTTTGCCTCCTCGATGGTCGTGCTGCTGAGGACCTTGGGAATTCCTGCCCGGATTGTGAATGGTTTCCAGGCTGGAGAGTACAATGACATCGCCGGCGACTATGTTGTCCGAGGCAGCAATGCCCACAGTTGGGTAGAAGTTCTTGATCCGGAAAAGGGGTGGCGCGCTTTTGATCCCACGCCGCCTACTCCACCGTCACGAGCGCGAAACCCCCTTCTCACGACGTTGAACAACTACTTGGATACTTTCGAACTGCTTTGGACGGAATGGGTTGTCGGTTACGACGACGTTATGCAGATCTCGCTGTTCAGGGACCTGCAGGAGAAGACCTCTCGCTGGACTGCGATGGGGCGACGCGGTCTTTCCGAGTGGCTGGTAGTGTTTCAGCAGCGCTTCCGTTCGCTCGTAGCACTGGGAATGGCCCATCCGGGTCAGTCGGTTGCGGGGGCACTGCTGACCCTCTTGACTCTGGCTGTGGCCGCAGTTCTGCTGACGACCGGATTCCAGCAGATACGCCGACTCTATTGGCTGAGACGATCGCTGCAGAGCGGTCAGATTTGTCTGTCCGTTCGGTTCTATAGAGAGTGCCTCGACTTTCTGAGGGCACAAGGGAAGGGCAAGCCACCCCACTTGACGCCCTCAGAGTTCGCTGCTGCGTTCCCGGCGAATGGGATCGGAGCCCAGGTTCAGGAGTTGACTCGCATTTATAATCTCGCCCGTTTTGGCGGTGAGGTGCTTCAAGAGTTGGAAATTCGCAGAGCTCATCAACTGCTAAGGGAGATCCGTCTCCATTGCAGGGAGCCTGAGCGGCTTCCATGAGAACCTTTCGAGGGCAGTAGCTTGCTCCCGCTCCAAGCATTGGCTGGCGCCGCTGCAGCTTCGCCGGCTGATCCGACTCGGGACGCAACCGAAGGTGGCAGCGTGCCGCCGCTGCAGACAACCATTGGCATCTATGGTAGTGCCGCCCGGGCGACAGGAACAAGGACAACACGCAGTCAACCCTCAGAAGTGTTCTGAAAACGTCGCACTTGAAATTAAGGAACATCATGTCAAATCAACCGAGCATTGATCCTCGTTCTGCCATCTACGAAGAGAACCGCCCGTGGGGCGGCTTTCGCCGCTACACTCATAACCAAGTGAGCACCGTAAAAATTATTACGGTCAATCCAGGGCAGGTTCTCTCACTGCAATACCACCATCATCGAGATGAATTATGGGTTGTGTTAGATTCCGGATTGAGCGTCACGCTGGACGATCGAGTTTGGGAACCGGCACTCTACGAGGAGATATTCATTCCTCACGGCTCCTACCACCGCATGGCTGGTGTGGGAAGCCAGCCTAGCCGTTGGCTGGAGATTTCCTTCGGTCACTTTGACGAAAGCGACATTGTTCGGCTGGAAGACCAGTACGGCCGTAAGTGAAGTGCCGTAAGAGTTTCGGCGGTTGAAAATGGCCGATGACACCGATATCTCGGAAGGCGATGAACCTGTAGTAGTCCCAATCGAGGATCATCTGGACCTGCATCCGTTTTCGCCGCAAGACGTCAGGGCGGCTGTTGAAGAATACTTGTATCAATGCCGCGACAGAGGTCTGTCGAAGGTGCGGATCATTCATGGCCGCGGAACAGGCACGCAACGGGCTATTGTTCGGGCTCTGCTCTGCAAGAGTCCACACGTGCTCAGGCTTTCCGACGCGCCACCTGAAGCGGGAGGCTGGGGCGCAACTATTGTTCACCTTAGGCCGAAGGAGTGAAAGAATCCGCAATATCTCTGGCAGGCTGGTAGAGTAGGCGGCTGGCAATCCCATAATCAGACGTCATGCTCGTGATTCTCCGAGAGAAGCTCTCTTAGCCTGATTCCGGCTCTCTGCCGAAATCTCTCCTCCAGCGAAGGAATCGCCCCTTCGCGTTCATCCAGGGCGATTCGCTCAATCCGATAGAGCGGATAGAAGACCGTCGTCAGGTTGGGTTGGTCCGGGGAGCCAAACTGGTTTAACCAAATCTCAAAGGAATGGAGCTCCAAGCCTTGGACTGTCGCCCCTGCAGGTGTTAAGTCGAGCAGTAACCCCCAGACTTTTTCCTTCGGGCTGTGGAGACTAATCACCACTGTCGAACGAAGTTTCATATGGCAGTCCTTGCCGCCCGCCTAGCCTTCTGTCCAAGAACACCTGCCTACGAACACAAAATTCTCCAAACTCCTAGGACTAATCCCACGTGCCTCTGCTTCCGATGAGATTTGAGGCGCACCGGTTAGTCAATCTAGCTGGCTGGTCCAACACACCCGGAACCTTCGGTCACTGTATGAGGAAGTTCACGAAAACCAAAGGCTTTTCCTTGATTGAACTGCTGGTGGTGGTGGCCATTGTATTGATCTTGGCTTCAATAGCCATTCCCAACCTGCTGCGGGCGAGACGTGCGGCCAACGAAGCCTCCGCAGTGGCTTCGCTCCGTGCCATAGCCAGTGGCCAGCTGACTTATCGGCACACCCAAGGCAGTTTCACTTCACTAGCGTCGTTGGGCGCAGAAGAGATCATCGACGATGTGCTGGCGTCAGGAAGCAAGAGTGGGTATCTCTTCAGTTCCAGCGCCGGCTCTACACCCGCTTTGGAGTTCACTGCCGATGCAGCACCTGCCATCTCTTCGGGCATCGCGGCTTCAGGCACCCGCTTCTTCTTTGTCAACGAGGATCAAACCATTCGATTCAACAAGGGAGCTGCCGCCGACTCCACATCCAGCCCGCTCAAAGACTAGCCCTCCTCAGGCCTTTGCCGGCGCCCGTCGAAGAGCTGCCAGATTTCCTACCAGGATCGTCACAGAGCAACCTATCAGGGTGTGCCAAGTGAAATCGACGCGGGTGAAGGTCACAACCAGAATCATTGCCAGTAAACCCGCCACAAATCCTGCTGCCGCATCCCCTTCTCTTGTCCGTTTGAACAGAAGGCCAAGAAAGAATGTTCCGAGCAGCCCTCCATAAGTAAATGAAGCGATTCTTAAGCCCAGTTCGACTACCGGATTCTTGGTATCGGTGAACAGCATGGCTCCGCCAATCAAGATAACCCCCCACATCAAAGTGAACAACCTGGACCAAACCACTTCTTGCTTCTCGCTCAAGGATTTTCCCATGGCCGTCATTTTAAAGAGATCCAGGTAGGTCGAGGAAGCGAGCGAACTGATTGAGGAAGACAAGGTCCCCATGGCCGACGCAAGAACCCCTGCCACAACGAGGCCTGCGACACCCGACGGCAGATTTTCGACGATGAATTTCGGGAAGATTTCATCCGAGGTCTTGAGGCCCAACTGTTGATAAGGCACACCCCCATAGAATGCGAACAAGCACAATCCGAGGAGCAGGAAGAATGCAAACTGAATCACAATTAGGGCCGCGTCCAGAATAAGCGCCCGCTGGCTGTCTTGGGGCGTTTTGCAGCCCAGCAATCGCTGGACCAGCAACTGGTCGGTTCCGTGCGAAGCCATCGTCAGAAAGGTCCCTCCCAACAGGCCGCCCATCAGTGTGTAGGGTGCTTCGAGAAATTCGAGTACGCTGCTACCCAAGTGGCGGTTCACGACTTCGAATTTATTGAGACCATTTTCGGTCGCGAACCGTACGACATCAGCCCAACCGTTAGGCAGATGATGCAGAATTAGAATCATTGAAGCCAGGGCTCCTCCCAGGTAGACGAACATCTGTACCACGTCCATTGTCACTACAGCCTTCAACCCACCCAAACATGTATAAATCAGTGTAAAGACGCCGATCACTAGAATAGAACTGGCATAGTCAAGGCCAGTGATAAGGTGAACAGGAATCGCTGTGGCAAATAGGCGCACGCCGGATGCCAGTACTCGGGTAATAATAAATACAGAAGACGTAAACGTCCGCAGGGAAGTGCCAAAACGCTTGCCGAGAAACTCGTAGGCTGTCTCCAGATCGCCCTTGTAATATGCTGGGATGAAAATCAGGCTAACGAGCAAACGCCCGATAAAGTAACCGAAGGGCAGCTGCAAGAAGTGCATGTTGCTCCGGTAGGCCAGCCCGGGAATGCTGATGACCGTCAGAGTGCTGGTTTCGCTGGCGACGATTGAGAATCCAACCGCCCACCACGACATCTCCTTGCCGCCCAGAAAATAGGCGCGCGCTGACTTTTGCTTGCCGGCAATGCGGATACCGGCCAGTGTCACACCGATGAGGTAGACCCCGACAATGATGTAGTCTGGGGCGGAAAATCCCATAGAGAATCAGGACATTCTTGGGGGAGACTGACAACAATGGCCGTCAGAAGCCCTTTTCACCGCGCACAAGGTCCTCGTAGCTCTCACGCTTCCGCACGATCTGATATGTTTGTGCGTCCACCAGAACCTCCGCCGGACGGGGTCGCGAATTGTAGTTTGAAGATAAGGTGAAGCCATACGCACCCACGTCCTTCAAAGCGAGAAGGTCGCCGCGTTCTACCCGGCAAAGCTCGCGCCCACGCGCCAGAAAGTCGGTCGTCTCGCACACCGGGCCCACCACATCTGTCGTGAAGGTGTCTCGCTCTTTGGCTTCAACCGGAACAATCTCATGATAGGCGCCATAAAGCCCAGGCCGGATCAAGTCATTCATTCCCGCATCCACGACGACAAAATGCCTGCCTTGGTTTTCTTTCAGGTACAACACCTCGGTTAGAAGTACTCCCGCATTGGCGGAAAGGATGCGTCCTGGCTCAAGAATGAGCGTTTGTGTCCGCCCCACAAAGCACTGGCTCAAGGCTGCCGCATAAGCTTCGACGTCGGGAGGGAGTTCCTGGTGATAGCGAATGCCCAGTCCGCCGCCAAGATCTACGTACTGGAGATGAATTCCCGACAGCAACAATTCATCCACCAGTTTGAAAACCCGTTGGGCCGCGTCCACAAAGGGTTTTAGGCTAGTGACCTGGGAACCGATGTGGCAACTGATGCCAACCGGTACGACATGGGTCAGCGAGGCAGCGTGTCGATAGAGCTGCAACACCTGTTCCAGACTGATACCGAATTTGTGCTGGTGAAGACCTGTGGAAACATGAGGGTGCGTCTCCGGATCGATATCGGGGTTCACTCTCATGGCAACCCGCGTGGTGAGGTTGAGGAGTTTGCAACGAGCCTGAATTACATCCAGTTCTGCCTTCGATTCTACGTTGAAGATCAGAATGTTGCTATTGAGAGCGTAATCGATTTCTGTGTTTCCTTTACCGACGCCAGAAAACACGACTTTCTGAGGGTCAATTCCCACCTGTCGGACGCGAAACAACTCGCCGCCTGAAACAATGTCGAAGCCAGCACCGAGATCACGGAACACTCTCAGCAGGCTGAGATTGGAGTTGGCCTTGACGGCAAAGCAAACCAAGTGGGGAAGTGCTTTGAAGGCACTGTCAAGTCGCCGGAAGTTTTCTTCCAGCGCGCTTCGGCTGTAGACATAAAGAGGCGTGCCGATCTCTTTAGCCAGCTGTTTCAGAGAGCAGTTCTCGAAGTACAGAATGCCGTTGCGCCGCTGAAGCACGTCTATCATTACAGCGTTCGCTCCGCCACACAGGCAAAGGCATTTCTAGCTGCCGCGATTGTCTCTTCGACCTCGGCATCGGTGTGAGCCGTGGAGAGGAACCCGGCTTCAAACTGGCTGGGGGCTAAATACACGCCGTTCTCCAGCATTGCGCGGAAGAAGACGGCGAATCGTTCGGTATTCGACTGCTTCGCCGTGGACCAATCCACCACAGGGGTGCCAGTG
>Ga0075418_10004171_pt1 | contig 16469 bp, 7 predicted proteins | sample SoiMetdeltSBSDD2_FD_81776 | JGI IMG/M metagenome (GOLD analysis project Ga0075418, IMG submission 81776) | Bulk soil microbial communities from a Populus tree surrounding site in Tennessee, USA - Soil MetaG P. deltoides SBSDD2 | ecosystem: Environmental > Terrestrial > Soil > Tree plantation... | reverse complement strand
CGAGACGACGGAAAGCAACCGGCTGTTCGGGACGGCAACGGCGGGCGAGTATCGGCGGGCGCAGATCGGTTTCCGGCTTACCTTCTGAACGTTCGGATCGTTCGGATCGTTCGGATCGTTCGGATCGTTCGGGTCGTGCGGATCGTTCGCGTCGTTCGAACCGTTCAATGAACGCCGAACGATCCGAACATCTGAACGATCCGAACGTTCCGAACGACTCGAACGATCCGAACGATCCGAACGTTCAGGATCGCCGCGGAGCGACAGCGGTTATATCGCAGAGTACTTTCGCGCCGGGGACGCCGCTGGGGACGGCCCGAGTGGTTCGGCATGGCCGCCACGTGCCCATCTTTTCGGTCATCGAGCTGAACGCGGCGCCTTCGCCGGTGCGATCGAGGACGACGATGTTCTGCCAGCCGATGCCCGCCATCTTCAGCATGCGGTCGACGTTGTCCACCAGCAGCTTTTCCTGCGCAGCCGTCTCGGTTGACAGGCGGTAGCTTCCCGGGTTCCATGGATCCACGTCGATCGGATACGCAGTGATCCCCGAGAAGTAGATCAGATCGACGTCGCTGCTCACGCGGATGGCGGGTGCAAGCGTCATCCCCGGTTCCACCAGGAGCGCCTCGACGCCGGGCCCCGGACCCTTCGTTGCCGCCGGACGCCGTGGCGCTGCTGCCGTCATCTTGTTCAGGACGTTCACCCCGGGAACGCCCGTGTCGGTCACGCGGAGGGTCGTGCTGCACGATCGCCAGTCGCCCTGGCGCTGCTGGAAATTGGGGCCGCCGCCGACCCCCGGCGCGGTGAAGCTGACGCGGAAGATCAGGTGCTGCCAGGTGATGCCGGCCGCCTGGATGATGCGCTCGAGATTCTGCGTCGCCATCTTGCCGCGGCCCTCGGCATCGCCGGGGAGCTTGAACTCGCCAGGGTTCCACGGATCCACATTGAATGGATAGGCGGTCAGGGCGGACATGAAGACGAGGTCCATGTCCTTGCTCACCAGGATTCCCGGCGCGTAGCCGGTGCGCGCGACCACTTCCGGGCGCGGCAGCACCGAGAACAGTCCCTTGACAGGTGCGGGTACCGCCCATCGCTCAACGGTCGACGAATCGGGCACGATCCACATCTCGATCTCGAGCCGCGCCTGCGGCGACGAAAGGCCGTTGACCTCGTACACGCTCATGGGCGGCCATGAATCGCGGAAGTAGTCGGCGAGCACTTCCTCGATCTGCTTCGACTCGGCCAGCCTTGTCTGGAAGCGGGTGAGTTTGACGACATGCTTCCAGCCGAGTCCCATCCAGTCGAGGATCTCCTTATGGTTCCGCATCGTCAGGCGGGTCTGCAGCCGGATGTCTTCGGGCTGCACGATCTCCTCTTTCGCGAGGTGCGGATGCTCGTGATAGAGCTCCATCGAGGTCTCGCCAGAGTGGGGGATGATCCCGCTGGCGAGCGACGCCCGCGAAAAGATGATCCGCGGGATGCCGGCGCGCGGAGGCGTGCCCTGCGCGGCGGCGCTTTCGGCCCACGCGGGCATGACGGTCTGAAACGCGCCGCCGGCGCCGACCGCAAGCGTGCCCCAGCCCAGCGACTTGAGAAGTTCGCGACGATCGAGCCTGGCTGCCATGGTCGTATCTCCTGTCAGAAGGTCAGGCGGAACCCGAATTGCGCCGTGCGGTTCTGCCCCGCAATGCGCTGACCGAACTGGCGGCTGCTCTCGTCGGTCGCGATTGTCCAGTTCGGCGAGTTGAACACGTTGAACACCTCGGCGATGCCGTCAATCGTCGCACGTCCCGGCAGCGATACGCGCTGCTGCAGACGGAGATCGACGCGCCGCCTTGGCGGCTGCGTAAAGCTGTTGCGCGGAACGATCGTGCCGTCGGGCCGGAGGCGCTGCCGGCGGAGCGCCTGGCCGCCAGCGCCGCCGCCAAGGCCCCGAAGATCGCCGCCGTACACCGTCGCGGCGCGTTCGCCAATGCCGGTGTAGACGAGTCCGCTGACCTGAAACCCGCGTCCGACCTGCCAGATGCCGTTGAACACAGCGCGGTGGCGCAGGTCGGTCGACGCGAGCGTGAACTCGCCTCCGAGATCCGGCGCGGTGGGGAAGGGCAGGCGGTTGAGACCGCTCAGGGGCGGCGCTTCCACATCCCACATTCCCGACAGCGTGTAGGTCGCGGACGCCTGCCAGCGGTTGCTCAACCGCTTGGTCCACGCTGTCTGGAGCGCGTGATAGCTCGACCAGCCGGTGCGGACGTCCATCGAAATGAGCCCGAACTCCGGATAGGCCCGGCGGGCGATGTCGGCGAACCGGTAGTTCGCACCCGTCGCCGGATCGAATGTCAGGTTGACGTTATCGATGATGTCCTTCTCGTTGGCGCCGCGGCTGTAGACGTAGTCCGCCTCCACCGACATCGTCGTCCCGATCTGCCTTTGCGTGCCGATCGATGTCTGCCACGTGCGCGCGAGGTCGATCGTGTAATCCGGAACCGCCAGCTCCTGAACCGTCTCGCGCAGGCACCCGGGCACGTTGCGCACGTGACAGAAACGCGGGCGCGCCTGCTCGAGCGTCGGCAGCGGCTGCCCGTTCAGCGGATCGGCCGCGAAGTTCGGCCGGCCGTCATTGGTGATTTGAATGACGCTGTTCTGCACCGCGTGCGCCATCCAGTAGGTTTCGACCGAGAGGGGTACGGCGAAGTACAGGCCTGAACCGCCGCGAACCACGGTTCGATCGGTCAGGCGATACACGAACCCCAGACGTGGCGCGACGTTATTGAGGTCGTCCGGTTTGCCGGCTTCCACGAACGGCGGCACGCTGTAGTTCTTGCCGCTGGCATTCAGGCTCAGGTCGTAGCGCACGCCGAGATTCAGGGTCAGCGTCGATGCGGCCTGCCAGTCGTCCTGGATCCACGCACCGATCTGGGGCCGGGTGTCGTCGGTGAAGAAGTTGCCGACGCCGACGTCATAGGTGCGAGTGATGCTGGAGATGGCCGCGAGGTTCCACGTATCCGCATTCCACGGATCCGGAAACAGCGCCTCGATGTTGGCAGGCAGCGGGCCGCCGCGGGCGTCGATCACGCCCATGCATCGGCGGCAGCTGTGGCCGTAATCACGATAGCGAAGGAAGTCTCCGCCGGCCTTGAGATCGTGGCGTCCGCGCGCCTCATAGGACAGCGTGAAGTCGTCGCGCACGCTCCAGATGGTCTGGACGCCGTCCTGTGGGTAAAACTGGTTGCCGGCGATGGTGAAGCCGGTAAAGGTGATGCGCGGCGATCCGGTCTGGACACCCTCCGGATGCGAGTCCGTTCGGGTGGAGGCCTGCCAGTGATTCGACCAGGTCGTGAGATTCACCTGGTCGAAGAAGTACTTGGTGAACCCACCCTTGATCTCGTTGACGGCGCGGTTGCTGAGCACATGCGTCATCTGACCGAGATACTCTCGGTTGACGTCGGCCTGTGAGCCCGTTTCGGCGGGATGGTTGGTGCCCCCCACCCCGAACGGCTGCCATTTCTTTGCGTATGACACCTTGCCCATCAGCCGGACGCCGGGCGAAAGCTGGTAGTCGAGGCGGCCGCCTCCGAGCTTCACGGAGTCGTTGCCTTCGAGCTCGACGTTGAAGCGTGGAAACGGCGTATTCCAGATGCTGACGCGCGGTTCGCGTTCGTACTCGAAAAACCCGAAGAAGTGCAGCTTATCGCGAAGCACCGGGCCGCCCAGCGTAAAGGCGAGCTGCTGGTTGTCGATCGGCACGACGCGGTTGAGCACCGGATTCTCGGCGTTGAACCGGCTGCTGCGGAAGTTGCCGCGAACCGATCCCGACAGCAGGTTCGTGCCGGACCGCGTGATCGCCCGCACCTGGACGCCAGACGAACGCCCAAGCGTGGCATCGAAACGGTTCGAGATGTACTGAAACTCCGCGATCGAATCCTGGCTGTACCGCGGCTGCCCGCCGAAGCCGCGCTCGGAAGAGACCTGCTGCCCGTCGAGGGTGAGCTGGAACTCACGTTGCTCACCGATATTCCGATCCGGGACCGGAGTCGCGGCGGAGTCCGACGTCATGCGGCTCCCGGGGGCGAGCATCGCCAGGGCCATCCAGTTGCGCCCCTGGACCGGCAGTTCCTGTACCTGCTCGGGATTGATATTGCCGCCAAGATTCGACGTCGCCACGTTGAGGAGCGGCGCGGCGGCAGATACCGTCACCGTTTCCTGCACCGTCGAAGGCGCCATCTGCAAGTTGACCGTGGCCGTCTGGCCTACCAGAAGCTGGATGCCGGATCTCGTCAGCGTCGTAAATCCCGAGAGCTCTGCGACCAACTGATAGCCTCCGACGCGCGCAGGAATCCGGTAGATGCCGCGCTCGTCGGTGACCGCGACGAACTTGTTTCCGGAGGCTTCGTGAACGGCCGTCACGGTGACCCCGGGCAGCACGCCGCCCGTGGAGTCGGCGATGGTGCCAGTGAGCGTGGCTTCCTGCGCGAAGCCGCCAATCGGCGTCGCAATCAGCACGACAAGAGCGAACCAGAGTCGCGCGACGAAACCGGTTTTCATTGGGACCTCCGGAGGTGTACACGCAAAACGAAGAACGGCGCGTGGACGGTAGCCTAACCGTCCGGCCATCGTCAAATGCAACTGCAATCGGGCGAGCCGCGGCCTATAATCGCGGCGGCAAACACCAATGGGTTATGTCCAATGGATCGCGCTGGCGGCGGTGATCGCTGCCTGCGGCTGCGGCGGCAGGGCCGAGGCGCCCGCGAGTCAGGCAGCTGCCGACCCGCTCGCGGACGAAGCCCAGAATATCCGGCTGGTTGGACACAACGATTTGCAGGGGCGTGAATCGCTGCTCGTTGCCGTCCGCTCGGACGAGGCGAACGGCAACTGGGCCTACGTTGGCCACCACGAGAACTTCTACGACGAGACGCAGAAGCTGAATCCGATCACGGGTCAGATGGAGTGGAACGGCACCTCCATCCTCGACGTCAACGACCCGGCCAGCCCCAAGCTCGTATGGCACATCCCGAACGAGAACAATGCGAGCTCCCGCAGCGTGTCGGTGGTCTACGACTACAAGTTCGACGGCTCCGGCCGTGACTATCTGATTCGCAACTCCGAGTTCGGCGACGTCTTCAAGTTCCAGATCTTCGACATCACCTCCCGCGCCACCGACCCGAAGCAGATCTCGCTCGTGTCGGAGATCACCGCGACGCCGCAGAACTCGTGCGGACGCGGGTGTGGCGGGAAACTGATCGGCCGCGCGCACAAGGGCTGGTGGTCGCAGGAGACCGGCTACTTCTATTCAGCCGCCGGCGAGCCGGGCTTCCGGACCACGATCGCGCAGATCTGGGACCTGAAGGATCCGAAGCAGCCGAAGTTCGTCGGCCGCATGTGGATTTCCGGCCAGAAGGACGGCGAGCCGGGCGACGAGGGGCAGTACGCGCACCACCCGAACGTGGACGAGCAGAACAAGCGCATCTACATCGGCTATCGGGAGGCGGGCTGGACCGCGGCATTCGACATTGCCAATCCTGCTCAACCGAAGCTGGTATGGTCGCTCGATCTCAACCCGCCGCACCGGGGGCCGCATACAGTCGCGCCAATCGTCTACGACAGAGTCCCGAACTTTGGCCCCGATGCGTTGCCCCGCACCTACGCGTTCGTCGTCGACGAGGCCGGTGCTCCGGAAGACCTCGCGCCGTGCCGCGGCGTCCGGTCGAAGAGCTACATGCTCGACATCACGAACGAGGCACGTCCTCTCCCGGTCAGCACCTGGCAGGTGCCGGCCGACAAGTACTGCAACAAGGGGGGGCGTTTCGGCCCGCACCAGCAGGCCGAAACCGTCAACGGCCGGCTCAACCGGTTCGAAGACAAGCTGGCGTGGATCGCGTATTTCAACGCGGGCATCCGGCTGGTGGACCTCTCTGACCCCTATAATCTGCGGGAGGTCGGCTACTACGTGCCGAAGCCAGGCGAGCGATCGCACCCTGTGGAAAAGGGGCAGGCGACGGCGATTCAGATGAACGACGTGGATCTCGACGACCGGGGCCTCGCGTATGCGACCGACCGTACGGGGGCCGGACTGTTTATACTTCAGCGCACTGCAACGACGAATCGATCGGGCACGTAACGCCCGCCATCATGAAAGGGGAGCCATCATGAAACGAATCAGCGCTGCTGCCGCCGCGACATTCCTGCTGCTCGCGGTCGGCGGCTTCGCCCAGGCGCCGCAAAAGGGTGGCAGCGGCGTCACCGGTCCGTATGAGCTGGTCGCCGGGTGGCCGCAGAACTGGTGCGGCGCGGGCTTCCAGATCGGGTCGACGTCGGGCATCTGGGCCGAGAGCCCCGACCGCGTGATCATCTTCGCGCGCGGCTGTCTGCCGGTGCTCGAGGACGTGGGAGACCCCGTGCCGACGCGCAACGCGTCGGGCTATGACCTCTCGCAGAAGGATCCCGCCCGCCACCCGCGCTGGGATCACATCGTCAACATCGTCGACCGCAACGGCCGGCTGGTCGAGTCGTGGGAGCAGCACAACAAGCTGTTCGTCCGCCCCCACCGCGTGCTGGTGAATCCCTACGACCCGGATCGCCATATCTGGCTCGTCGATGATGGCGCGCACGCGCTCTTCAAGTTCACGCGCGACGGCAAGACGCTGGTGCAGACGATCGGGACGCGGGGCGTGCCAGGCAATGACGAAACCCACTTTGCCCGGCCGACCGACATCGCCTGGCTGCCCGATGGTACCTTCTTCGTGAGCGACGGCTACACCAACACGCGGGTGGTCAAGTTCGACCGCAACGGCAAGTACGTCACCTCGTGGGGAATGCGCGGCACGCCGCCCAACGAGACGCGTCCCTACTACATGAACACGGTGCACGCGGTGGTGACCGACAAGCAGCGCCGCGTCTACATCAGCGACCGCGCCAACCACCGCATCCAGGTGTTCGACGAGAACGGCAAGTTCCTCGAGGCGTGGCCGAACACGCCGCTGCCATACTCGCTGCTGATGACCGACGACCAGTTCCTGTGGTCGGCGTCGGGCCGCACGCAGTTGTTCACGAAGTACGACCTGAACGGCCGCCTCCAGGAGGACGCCACGTGGGGAACCTTCGGCACGATCCCCGGCGGATTCTGGGGCGTGCACCAGTTCCATGTGGACAGCGAGAACAATCTGTACACGGCCGACGTCCATGTCGGGCGGCCGCAGAAGTTCCGTCCGAAACCGGGCGTGAATCGCGCATTGCTGATCGGCCAGCCAACGCGGCAGGCTCGCGGCACCAACTAAACACAAACCTCTGGGTGGGTCCTCGCCGACGCCGTTAGCGGCGGAGGCGGGGACCTGCCCTTTCTCGACTAAATTAAGGCATGCTCACTCGGCGGATTCTCCTCTTCCGACTGCCCCTCGCGGCGCTGGTCGGCCTGGCCATCTTTGTCCCGCAGGCCCACACCCAGGTGCCCGCCCGCGTGGCCTGGCTCGATCCCTATCGCGACGCGAGCACCCGTCTGATCCACGCGGCGACCGCAGACGACTTCGCCTGGCGCCGTCTGGCGGAGCTGACCGACACACACGGCAACAGGCTGAGCGGGTCCGAGAATCTTGAACGCGCGATCGCCTGGGCCGCCGAGACGATGAAGCGCGACGGCCTCGAAAACGTGCGGACCGAACCGGTGATGGTGCCGAAATGGGTGCGCGGCCGCGAGAGCGCCGAGATCGTCAGCCCGCCGCGGCATACGCTGTCCATCCTGGGTCTTGGCGGATCGATCGGCACGCCGGCGGACGGCCTCGAGGCCGAGGTCGTTGTCGTCAACAGTTTCGAGGATCTGCGCACGCATTCGGCTGAGGTCAAAGGACGCATCGTCCTGTTCAACGCTCCGTTCACGACCTATGGCGACACCGTCACCTACCGCACCGGCGGGGCGCGCGCCGCGTCTCAGCTGGGCGCGGTCGCTGCGCTGGTGCGCGGGGTTGGGCCGACGGGTCTTCGTACCGCGCATACCGGCAGCCTGCAGTACGGCCAGGGCATCACGCCCATCCCGGCAGCCTCGGTGACCGCGGAAGACGCCGACCGCATCGCGCGCCTTCGATCGCGCAACGTTCCTGTCCGTGTGCGCCTGATGATGGAGGCGCGGACGGAAACCGACGTCGAATCGGCCAACGTGGTCGGCGAGCTCCGCGGCCGCGAGCGGCCGCAGGAAATCGTCCTGCTCGGCGGCCACATCGATTCCTGGGACGTCGGCGCGGGCGCCTCCGACGACGGGGTCGGTTGCATTGTCACCTGGGAAGCGGCCCGGCTGATGGCGAAGCTCGGGATCCGTCCGCGCCGCACGGTCAGGATCGTGCTGTGGACCAACGAGGAGAACGGGCTGCGCGGGGCCAACGCATACGCGATGAAGCATGCGGCGCAGGCTGCGGATCACGTCTTCGCGCTGGAGTCGGACTCTGGCGTCTTCGAGCCCGCCAGCATCGGCTTCTCAGGCAGCGCCGCGGCCCGGACGATTGTCCGCGAGATCGGGACGCTGCTCACGCCGCTCGGCCTGTCTGAAATCGTCGGCGGCGGCGGCGGCGCAGACATCGGTCCGATCGCCCAGGCGGGGAACACGCCGATGATGGCCTACCTCGGCAACCCGGCGCGCTACTTCGCCATCCATCACACGCCGGCCGACACGGTCGAGCGCATCACTCCGGAAGAAGTGTCAAAAGCGGCCGCGGCAGTGGCGGTGCTTGCCTACGTCGTCGCCGACATGCCGGAACGGTTGCCGAAATAAACCACGACGGCACGACGGCCACGACAAAAAACATTTCTTTTACGTCGTGAACGTCGTGGCGTCGTGGTTTATCTGAGTTCCGTGAGAGTGACTTCGAGGACGCGCGTCTGACGGGGCGCGCGCTGCCACTGCACGAGAATCGGGCTCTGGTAGGTGCCTTCGATCAGACCGTGCGTTCCATCTCCCCGTTCCGAGACCAGCAGACTGATGGAGCGCCGCATACGGAAGAACCGCGCCGCCGGTACCGCAAGCGTTCGCGCGAGCACTTTCTCCACGATCGATCCACGCAGGCCCAGGGTATCAAGGCTCTTGTTGAGGACGCGGACGAAGTCGTATTTCGCGTAGCCGAGCGTCTTGGCGGGCACCGCGCGCGGGTTTGCCAGCGCGTGCCGGCTCTTCTCGGCGAAGAACCGCAGCGGGTTGCGCAGCACTTCGGCCAGGTCGTACTTCATCAACAGCGTTTCGTACTCGTTGATCGTCAGCGCCGAGTGGCGCTCGGTCGGGTCGAGCACGATCCGGAGCCGCCCCTTGCCGACGCCGGCGCCGGCGACGAATTCCGAGAGACTCGAGTAGAGCCCGAGCCGCGGATCCTTGAGGTTGATCGAATCGATCGGGTGCACCGAAACGGGCACCTCGATGCGTGTGGTCCTGACGACGCGCTCGTGGTTGAAGCCGATCAGCCTCGTCAGCCGGCGGCGGGGACGTCCTTCGACGACGCCGTCGAGATCGACGAAAAAGACCGATTCGCCCGGCCGGTTGGGGTGGGTGACGCAGGGTCGCAGGCCGCCCGCGATGAACGCCAGGTGCGAGTCGGCGTTGCGCGGTTCGACGGCGCGCTGCCTGGGATCGAGGTCATCCCGGCGCTCGAGCCGGTCGTGTTCGTAGCCGGCCCCCTCCGGGAACAGCGCCCGGAAGGCCTCGACGTAACTCGGAACATGCTCCGGGCTGAGCCGCGCGGTCAGGCTGCGGTCCAGGAAACCCGCGGTCGTATGGGACGACCAGTACAGGCAATGCGGATACGCGGCAAACGCCTGATGTTCAGCGGCGAAATGGGAGCGCAACTCAACGACGTCAAATCGCGCCTTGGGGAGAAGCTCGAGCGTAAGGTCGAGCGGCTGCGACGGCATCAAGCGGCGGTGGGACTCACAGTCGACACAGTAATGTAACACACGAGCCGCGCGATTTCAGGCGATTGGCGGGACGTTCGCTTGCATATATCGGTCGCGCATGCCGTGGGCCGAGATAGTCGGATACTCGCTGCTTTCCGCCGCCGGAGTGATCGCGGTGGTCGCCGCGATTCACCTGGTGTGGCGCCTCGACGGCATCCGCCGCATCCGCCGCGCCGGACCGCGGCTGCTGCTGGCTGCGCGGCATCGAATCTGGCGTGAGCCGACGCTGGGCGACTTATCAGATCTGCGCTTTGGCCCGGGCGGGGCGGAAAGCGCGCCGCAGCCCCCCTTCCAGTTCGTCAAAGAGCACTTCACCGGCTCGCAGCCGTGCGTTGCCGTCCGCGACACGGCGGGGCGTTTGTGGCGCGTCAAGTGGGGCTACGAGGCCAGGCCCGAGACGTTCGCCGTCCGGTTCGCGTGGGCGCTCGGCTACTTTGCGGAAGTGACCCATTTCGTCCCCAGCGGCGCCATCGCCCAGGCGGTCGACCTGCAGCGGGCGCGCGACTGCCTCGACGCCGATGGCGTGTTCACCGACGCTCGCTTCGAGCTCGAGGATCCGTCTGTCCGCATGCACTTCGCCGAGCACAGCTGGGCGTGGGACGACAATCCGTTCATCGGCACGGCGCAGCTCAATGGCTTGAAGATCGTCAACATGCTCCTTTCGAACTGGGACACCAAAGATCGGCGCGACGTCTCGCGCGGATCGAACACCGCGATCTTCGAGCGGCGCGTCTCGCGGTGGGGCCGCGAGGCGCAGTACCTGATCACCGACTGGGGCGGCGCGATGGGGAAGTGGGGCTCGAACGTCGTCTCGCGCGGCCGCTGGGACGTGAACGGGTTCGAGGCACAGACGCCGGGGTTCGTGACCGGCGTCACGGGCGGATTCGTGAATTTTGGCTACCAGGGGCAGCGTACCGCCGAGATCGCCCGCGGCATCACGGTGGAGGACGCGGCGTGGTTTTTCGGCTACGCGGGACGACTCACGGACACCGCGTTACGCGGGGGGCTGATCGCGTCCGGGGCGACCTCCGAGGAGGCCGCACGATTTGCCCGGGCGCTCATCGATCGGATTCAGCAGATTGGGAGGGCGGCGTCTTCGGCGACAGGGTGTATAACGGAGGACCCCCGACGTACGATTAAGGCTGGATGAAAAAGATTGGCATCGGCATCGCGGTGGCCGCAGCGGCTGCCCTGATCCTGGTGCTGCTCGCCCATACGCCGGTTGCCCGAGCGGTCGCGCTCCGTTACGCGCTCGCGACAGTCCAGCGCAACTACGGACTCGCTCTGCAGGCCGAGCGTCTGGACTACAACCTCGCGACTCTGCGTATCGGTCTCGCCGGGCTGCGCGTGTCGGCCGACGGCTCGCCGGACGAGCCGTTCTTCGAAGCCGACTACGTTTCCGTCTCTTTACCAGTACGCGTCTTCTTCGGCAACGTCGCGTTCAACGACATCAGCGTCACCAACGGGCGGGTCCTCGTCCATCGGCGCGGCGACGGCACCAGCAACCTCCCGCAATCGGAAGACAGCCCCGGCAACGACCCGCCGCCACTGCTGATCGATCGCCTGAGCGTGCCGCGCCTCGCGATTGACGTGCGCGACGAGCAGGCCGACTTTGCGCTCCAACTGCCCGCAGTCGGATTCGAGCTCACTCCAGACCAGGGGTCGATCGCGCTGGCGCAGCCGGCCGATCTGCGGTTCGGCAGCCGCACCACCAGGATTTCGAGATTGAACGGAGGGGCGGCCTTCGACGGCCGCGCCCTGCACTTGACGGCGACCGAGGTGCGCACGGATGACGCGTCGATGACCCTCGACGGAACGGTTGTGCTCATCGCCCGCGAGTCGCGGATCGATCTCACGGCCACGGGCAGCGCCGATGTTGCACGGCTGGCGCGCTGGGGCATCGACGAGGGTGAGCTGCCGCAGGGGCAGGTGATGTTCCGGGCAACGGCCGCGGGGCCGATGGGCGGACCCGAGGCGGCGCTGGATGTCGCGTCCGAACGAGTGTCCTGGCAGGGAGTCACGGCGACCAATTTGTCCGCGCGAGCGCGCCTCAACGCGGAGCGGGCGGACATCGAGGCACTTGAGTTCGGCTTTTCAAACGGCACACTCATGGGAGCTGCGACGATCCCGTTCGAGACTGGCGTCAACGCGACGTTGAAGGGGATGCTGACTGGCATCGACGCGGCGCAGGCGGCACGTGCGGCGGCGCCAGATGCGGAACTGCTGCCGTCAGCGCTCGCCGATGGCCGGTTCGACCTTCAGGGCGAGCTGTCGGAGCGGCGAACCTGGGCAGGCACGATGCGGCTCCGCCTGGCGGCCCGCCCTAACGCTCGTGGGCGGGTCTCGGTTGGTGGCGATCTCGCCCTGACGTTGCGCGATGGCCGATGGACCGTTGCAGGGGACTCCCGGCTGGCGGGCGTCGCGCCCGCCAGCATCACGGCAAGCGGTGCGCTCGACGGCGACGCGATCGACGGCAACCTCAAGCTCGGCGATACGGACATTCCGTCGCTCCTGGGGGCCTTGCGAACGGCCGGTATCGCGGACACACCCACTGATGCGGTCGCCACCGGAACGGTCGAGGGGGCTGTCGTCTTCAGTGGCGCCATGGCCGATCCCGTCGTTCGAGGACGGGCGCGCATCCGCAATCTCTCCGGCCCCCAATTCGAGGCGGGCGTTCTCGATGGTGTGTTTGAAGGACGTCCACTGAGCCAACGTCTGGAGTTCACGATCGACGCGCCAGCTGCGCTCGTCGCGGATCAGGGACTGAACGATCTTCGCGCGATGGGCACGATGAACGGGACGTCGATCGTCCTGACCGAGCTGTCGGCCAATCAGTCCGGCGCTCCCGGCATGGTCAGCGGCCACGGGACCTACGACACCGGGAGCGGGATGTACACGGTCACGCTTGGCGGGAGCGACTGGCAGCTTATGCCCACGGCAGATCGACCGCTGTCTGGACGTCTCAACCTGCGCTTTGACGGTACCGGGACGACGGCCGCGCCGCGTGGCAGCGGAACGCTGACCGTAGCCGATGCGGTATGGCAGGAGACGGCGCTCGGGACGATCGATGCCTCCATGGAGCTGGATGGACAGACCGCGCGAATAGAGGCGCGCGCGCCGCAGTTCGACGCCACGGCCACCGGCCGCGTGACGATCGATGCGCCCTACAACGCAGCGGTGACGGTGAATGCCGGACAGCTCGACCTCACCCGGGTGCTGCAGGGCATCGACACACCGACGCCCGTGTCTGGCACGGCGGGTCTCGTGCTTTGGTTTGACGGCCCGCTCGAGACGTGGCGCACCGGTTCCGCCACCCTCGATGTCACCGCGCTCGATGCCATGGCTGGCAACCTCGACCTCCGTCTGGGCGCGCCGGCGAAGGTGCGATACGAGCGCGAGCGCGTCTTTATCGACAGCCTCGAGGTGGACGCCGGCGAAACGCGACTGTCCGCAATCGGCGACCTGGATGCGTTCGATCCCGCGCGAGCAGGCGCGGGCGTGCTGGTGACGCTGACTGGCGACGTTGCCGAGGTGGCCCGGGCCGTGGCGGCCACAGGACTCACCGATGTGCCTGTCCAGGGTGGCACCGGCCCGGTCGCGCTGCTGGCACGCGTGAATGGATCGCTCGAATCGCCCGTCGTGGCGGCCGACCTCGAACTCGGCCCCGGCTCGATCACGCTTCAGGATCTGCCGCCCGTCTCGGCGGTCGTGCTGCGAGCGCATGCGGAGAACGGATGGCTGGAGCTGCGCGAAGGCGCCGCCTCCTATCAGGACGCCACCGTCACCGTCACAGGCCGTGCGCCGCTCTCATGGGTGGTGTCGTCTGCGGAAGGCGCGCCGGGAGATGCCGTGATCCAGGCGCGGGCGACGAACCTGACCGCGGCGATCCTGGTGCCCTTTGTCGATCCGGCCACGGCGGAGCAGCTCGAAGGCTCGGTGGATGCCACGCTCGATGCCGCGAGCGCCACGCCGAATCTTTCGGACCTGACCGGCGAATTGAGGCTCGATCGCCTCGACGTCCGCATCGCCGATCTTCCGCTCGCCCAACGCACACCGACGCGCATCGTCGCGCGCGATGGCTTCGCGAGAATCGAGGCGTGGGACTGGGTGGGGCAGGGTACGACGCTGAACGTCCGCGGGCAGGTGCGGCTGGAAGATCGTCAGGCGGCCATCCTGGCGAACGGGCTCGTTGACCTGCGCATGCTGACGCCGTTTGTCCGCGATGCCGGGATGACGACTGCGGGGCGGCTTGAACCGCGCCTGTCGATTACCGGCACACTCGACGATCCGCGGATCGACGGCGACGTGACGCTGACAGCGGGTGAGCTGCGGCTCGCCGATCCGCGAGTCATTGCCACTGACCTGACGATGCGAAGCGTCGTCAACAGGACCAGCGCGCGCATTACGTCGCTGACCGGTACCGTCAATGGAGGCTCGCTGACCGGCACGGGCGGGGTGGACTACAGCTCTGAACAGGGGCTAGACGTGCAGCTCTCGACGACGATTCGCGGGATGGCGCTGGAGCTTCCCGAGGGGCTGAGGAGCGAGGTGGACGGCGACCTCGACCTGGCGATGAAGGTTCTTCCGGAACCGGCGGGACGACTGGCAGGAACCGTCACCATCGTACGCGGCTCCTATCGCGAGCCGCTCGCCGTGGTGGCCGGGCTGCTCGCCGGGATGCGCGCGGAGCGGCTTGCCGCCGGCGCCGCGGCCCCGGCGTCGCCGCTTCTCGAGGCGCTGGCGCTCGACGTCGCGCTGGTGACCGACGAGGACATCATCGTCAACAACAATTACGGGCGATTCCAGCTTGGCGGCGACCTTCAGCTCGTCGGAACGGCGGCGGCGCCCTCGGTCACAGGCCGGGCCGAACTTCGCGAGGGCGGCCAGCTGTTCGTCGGCCGGAACGTCTATACGATCACATCCGGCACGATCGACTTTGCCAATCCGGTGACGATCGAGCCGGTACTGAATATTCAGGCCACTACGCGTGCCGGCGGCGAGGAGATCGAGGTGGCGCTGTCGGGGCCGGCTGAGAATCCGACCCCGACGTTGAGCTCCCCATCCAACCCAGCGCTCACGGAAGCGGACCGCGTATCGCTGCTGCTCACGGGAAGACGGTACGACGAGCTGGCCCCCGGCGACGCTGCTTTCGTCGGCACTCAGGTGCTCGGGAACCTCTCCGGAGAAGTGCTGGGGTTCGCCGGCCGCGCCATAGGTCTCGACACGATTCGCCTTGGCGGCCCCGAGACGACGACGCTGCGAGAGGATCCGGTCGCCGTAGCGGCCCAGGTGGATCCGACCACGAGACTGACGTTTGGCAAGAGCATCGGGCCCGACATAGAGCTGACGTTCTCTCAAAGCCTTCGCGACGGGGACGCCCAGACGTGGATCGTCGACTATCTCCCGACGCGCGGCCTCGAGCTGCGGCTCGTGTCTGACGATGAGGATCTGCGGTCGTATGGTTTCCGCCACGATGTGGCATTCGGAGGGCCGCCCCGGCCGGTACAGGCCGGCACGGCGTCACGGCCCGCGCCGGCGCGCGTGTCGGCGCTGAGCGTTTCAGGGGATCTCGCGCTTCCTGAGGAGCGCGTCCGCGGCGTGCTTCGTCTTGGTCCCGGCGACCGTTTCGACTTCGTCGAGTGGCAGGCCGATCGCGACCGGCTCGAGGCTCTCTATATCGACGCGGGGCATCTGACGGCTCGGATCACGCCGCAACGGTCGGAAACGGCCGACGGCGTCGCCCTCGAGTACCAAATCACGGCCGGCCCCGTCACGCGGATCGGCGTCACCGGCATCGACCTGGATGCGAGGCTGCGCACGCAACTTGAAAATGCGTGGGCGCAATCGGCTTTCGACGACTTCCTGCAGGACGAAGCCGAGGAGATCATCCGGACCGCGCTGGCCGACCAGGGCTACCTGCAACCCTCCGTGAAGGCGGCCATCATCGACGAGGGAACGACGAGAACGCTGTCCCTTGCGGTGGAGCGCGGCAGCCAGACGTCGAAGACGACCGTCCGCGTCGATGGCACTGATGATGCGCTCGCTGCGGCGATCGTCGCCAGGCTGCAAGAGCAGGGGCTTGTCGATCAAGCGGCCTCGAATCCGGACGTCGTAGAGCGTGGGGCCGCTGACTACTTGCGCAGCCAGGGATACCTTCGCGCGCGAGTCACAGTGGGCATGCCATTGTTCGAGGAAGGCGCAGCGATCGTCCCGCTGACGGTCGAGGCTGGCCCGGCGTTTTCGATCGCGAGCCTTGCGTTTGAAGGCGCCACGCGTCTGTCCGCCGATTCCCGTCTCGAGGCGGTTGCACTCACCGTCGGCGCGCCCTACGACGCCGTGGCGGTCGACAGCGCGCGCGATCGGCTTGCGGCGCGCTACCGGCGCGAGGCTTTTCCGGCGGCGGCGGTCACCGTCAGGCCGGACATACCGGCCGAGGGGACTGCTGTCAGCGTTACGTTCGTGGTGGACGAAGGACCGCAGCAGGTGCTGGGCGAGGCGATCGTGGCCGGCAATCGCGCAGTTGACGCCGACATTGTCGTCAGAACGCT
>Ga0075418_10004170_pt1 | contig 16471 bp, 12 predicted proteins | sample SoiMetdeltSBSDD2_FD_81776 | JGI IMG/M metagenome (GOLD analysis project Ga0075418, IMG submission 81776) | Bulk soil microbial communities from a Populus tree surrounding site in Tennessee, USA - Soil MetaG P. deltoides SBSDD2 | ecosystem: Environmental > Terrestrial > Soil > Tree plantation... | reverse complement strand
TGTCGTAGTTCCGCCAGTCGGTGACCGGGGCGCCGGCAATCCCGGCGGCAAACTTGTCGCTGTGCGTCAGCGCGTACGCAGTCATGAACCCGCCGTAGCTGTGCCCGCTCAGGCCCAGGCGCTTGGCGTCGACCCAGGAATGGGCGGTCAGCCAGTCCATTGCCTCCTCCAGGTCCCTGAGTTCCTGCACGCCGAGTTGCTTGTACGCCGTCCACGCCGAGCAGACGCCTTTGCCGCTGGCGCAGCGCGGATCGATCCGGAAGACGACGACCCCCGCGCCGGCCAGGGCCTGGTCCTGTAATCGGCCGCCGTCGTAGCTCTCGCGGACCGTCGGAGCATGCGGTCCGGCGTAAGTGAATGTCCAGACCGGGTACTTTTTCGCCGGGTCGAAGTCGGGTGGCTTCACCAGCGCGCCTTCCAGGTAGAATCCATCCCTCGTTTTCACCTGCACGCGCTCGTACGGCCCGAAGCGGTATTCCTCGCGGGCGTAGACCGGGTTGGTGTCGAGCGTGCGGACGAGTGTGCCGTCGGCCTTGTAGAGGCGCACCTGTGTGGGCGTGTTGGCGTCGCTGTGCGAGTCGATGAAGTACTTGCCCGTCGGGGCCACCGTCGCCGCGTGTGATCCGTCGCCCTGGCTTAGCCGTTCGAGGCCGGTCCCGTCGGTACGACAACGATAGAGGTTGGTCGCGTTAGTCGCATCCTTGGTGCCGCTAAAGTAGACATACCCGTCCTTACCATCGGTCTTTTGGACCGTTCGAACCTCCCACTCCCCGTCGGTGACCGGCTTCTGGCGCTGGCCGTTCTTGTCGAAACGGTAGAGATGTTTCCAGCCGCTCTCCTCGCTGGTGAGCAGGAATCCGCCGTCAGGCAGATAAATCGGCTCGCCGAGGTCTTCCACCCACGCCTTGGTCGTTTCGCGGAACAGACGCGTGAGCGGCCCGCCTTCGGCCGGCATGGTGCAGAAGTCGAGCCACGTCTGGATGCGGTTCTGGAAGTAGGCGTACACGCGCGAGCTGTCCGGCAACCAGCCGACACGAACGATCAGCGAGTCGCCCGGGGAGTAGTTCGATTGGTCCGCGAACACAGGGTCGCCGCCCGCGACCGGCACGACCGCAAGTTTGACAATGGGGTTTGGATCCCCGGCCTTCGGGTAGGGGATCTTCTCGACCTTTTGCCGCGTGGGGATCTGATCGAGGACCGTGAAGTTCGCCACCGGCGTGTCGTCGAAACGCATGAAAGCGATGCGTTGTGAATCGGGACTCCACCAGTACGCTTGCGGGCGTCGGTTGAAAATCTCCTCTCCGTAGACCCAGTCGGCGATGCCATTGAGAATGTTTCCGCCGCCGTCGGTGGTGAGTTGTCGCTCGGCCTGGGTGGTCACATCCACGGCGAACAGGTTGCCGCCGCGAACGAACGCAACGAATCGCCCGTCGGGGCTGAACGTGGCCTGCTCTTTCGACCCGGGCGTCTTGGTCAGGCGCACGGCCGGGCTACCGTCGAGGAGCGCGTAGTACAGTTCATCGCCGTGACTGAACATGACCGCGGTGCGCTGCGGGTTCAGTCGGTAGGCCGGGCCGCCCGCGATCCGGTTCAATTCGTCCGGCTTGAGCGCGGGGACCGCCGCCAGTGACTTTTTCAACTTCTCAACTTCGATGAACGGCTCGGCCCGTCCGCTGACCGCGTGCACCTTGCAGAGTTGGTTGTCCTTCACCTGCAGGAAGTGCTCGCCGTCCTCGAGCCACGTAATCCCGCTCACCGGGTTGCCAGCCAAATTGGGTGGGTTGCGGAACAATAACTCGGGATTGATCGGTTTGTTGAGCGTGCGTTCCTCCGGCAGCGGACGCACGGGACCGCGAGTCAGCGGGACATTCTTCGCCAGCCGCACGACCGGGAAATCCTTGCCATCGCCCAGAGCCGAATCGAAGAAGTTCCACGCAGTCAGCCCGTCCTCGGCCTGCGGTTCGAGCAGGTACGCCGCGAGGGTTCCCAACTTCTGGTCGGTGCGGACAACGACCAGACCGGCGTTCACTTTTCGCGTCTCGTCGCGGCGGGCGACTTCGACCGTCGCCACGTTGTGCTTCTGGAAGATCCGTTCGGCCTTCGTCACCTTCTCGACCTTGTAAACCTGCAGGTCCAGTTCGATGTCCTCGCGCAACTCCTCGACCGTGATGCCGTGCCGCTGAAGCGTTTCAATCGCGGCGGTGAACGAAGCCGGGAACAAGTACGCGAATGGTCGCTGGACGACGACCGTCGGCTCCACGCCGTTCTGCAGGGCGACCTTGTAGTCCTTTGGTTCCTTGGTCGCGACGCGCCGCCCATCCTTCATTTCCTCGACGAAGCCGAGTACGGTGCCCTCGCCGCGTGAGACGGTCTTGGTGCGAACGGGAATACGGTCGCGGGGCTGATCGGCCTTGGCGAGCAGCTTACGCACCTCGTCCGGGCGAGCGGCGACATACTGGAAGATGCCACGGGTGTATGCCTTGCTGGCCAGGACGCGATCCTTGAACGGGGCGTAGGTGTACGACTCCGACAGAAGCGCGACGCGGTTTCGCAGCGCGGCCCACTGGATGCCGAACCGCGGCGTGGCGCCGTACGACTCCCAGGCGGTGCGGTCGGCGTTGAAGTTGCCGTAAAAGGTGCTCTTATATCCGGTCGCCTTTTCCATCCCGGCGGCGATTTCGGGCAGCCACTTGTCGCGAACGGCCACGATCACGTCCGCGTCGGCCGCGGGGTGGCGGGGCCCGTCGTACGTGAGCGTGTACCGGTGGTACGAGCCGTTGGTCGTGTGCAGGTCCACGATCACGGCCGGGTCCCACCGGGTGATGGCTTTTGCCAGGGCACGCACCTCTGGCGTCTCGAGCTTTACGAAATCGCGGTTGAGGTCGTAGCCGGCGGCATTCGCACGAATTCCGACCCCCTCCACGGGGCCGTTCTGCGATGTTCGGTTCGCCTTGTCGATCTTCTCATTCCCGTCCGCGTTGAGGATCGGGACGATCAGGATGACCAGATCCTTGAGGAGGGACTTGTCCTGGCCGCTGGCGATGTCGCGGGCGAGAACGAGCACCGCCTCCTTGCCATCCACCTCGCCGGCGTGGATGTTCGCGAACGCCATCACGACGAGCTTCTTGTTGCGAGCCGCTTCCTCCGGTGTGCGGACCGGCGGGTCGGCGAGGATGAGCATGGGCAGGTCGCGGCCCTCGCCACTCTTGCCGATCGAGGTCTGGCGAACGTTTGGCGACTTCTTGGCCAGCTCCTCACAGAAGGCGACCACGTCCGCATGTCGCGACGTCGCCTTGTAGTCCGATTTTTCGGCAACGGTTTCTTGAGCGAGGGCTAGTGAGGGGATGAGACAAATGAGCGCGGAAACAGTGCGGATCACCGGGAAGTCTCCGAGGTGCGAGTTCAGTGGGGATTTATGCGAATTCACTCCAAATGGAAAGCATGAATCGGTTCACCACAAAAGCACGAAGGACACAAAGAAGACAGGCCGTGTCTTCCTTGTGTCCTTCGTGCCTTTGTGGTGGATTGACTAGCGTCCCGCAGGTTCGTCGAAGCCGGCGCTGCGGATGTCCGAGTTGTTCGCGGTCAGCGCCATCAACTCGTCCTTCGCGGCGAGGAACGACGGGTCGGCGGTCATGGCCGCGTGCAGGTATTCGCGGGCCTTCTCGGTGTCGCCGTTGTGGAGCATCATCTTCGCCATGTTGTACCGGGCTTCCGCCTGGCGCATCGACCGCCGCAACCACTCGTACCCCTCGTCGTATCGGCGGGCACGAGCCAGGGTGAAGCCGAGGTGGATCCGGTACAAACGGTTTTCCGGATCGAGCTGCACCGCATGGTGGTAGCACTCGGCCGCGGTGTCCCAGCGCTTGCCCTGCGCCTCGCGGACCGCGACCCACGCCCACACCTTGGCGTTGTTCGGATGCAGGCTCTTCGCCCGCTCCTCGACCTCGCGCAGCTTGCCCAGTTCGCCCGCGACCTGGTACATTTCGCCCAATCCCAGCAGAGCGTCCACATTCTTCGGCTCGCGGTGGAGGACGTCCTGGTAGGCCTGGCGGGCCTGCGACAGGCGCTTCTCGCGCTCGCCGGCCGGCATGTTCGGCTCTTTCGCCACCGTCTCGACCCAGGCGCTGGCAAACAGAAGCATCGTCGAAGGCGCCAGCGGACCGTCTTTGGCCGGGGTCTCCTCCACCGGTTCCGGAACGTACACCGAGTTGGTCCCCGACGGCGCTGGCGGTGGCGTGTTCAGGACGATCTGGGGAGTTGAGGGCGACTTGTCGAACAGGCTGCATCCCACCAGGCCGGACACCAGCCCGCCGACCAGCGCCAGCTTCCAGCGACCGTCCATGGTCTTCCCCCTCAAATGAAGCCGGGAGGCCGAAGCCTCCCGTGCGGTGTGTGAACCTGGGTCATTCGTGCCGGTCAGTTGAACTCGGCGATGAAGCTGGCCGCGGCCTCGACGATCAGGTCGCGCGTCAGGTGCACGGGATGCCGTCTGTATCGACAGATAGACTGGACAATTTCCAGCAAATCCCTGCAGTCAGACGCCCGCGGGCTGCGTCCCCGCAAGTAGTAGCGCTCATACAGGTAGTCGATCGCCTCCGGGCATGGCTGCATACCGAGCTTCCGGGAGTAGTTGGCGAAGATCCGTTCGTACACGTCCCGCGTCGGGGCGTGCACCTGGACCTTGTGCCGAATACGCCGCAGGAACGCGTCGTCCACCAGGTCCTTCGGGTCCAGGTTGGTCGAGAAGATGATCAGCTGTTCGAACGGTACCTGGAACTTCTTGCCGCTGGCCACCGTGAGGAAGTCGTGCCGGTCTTCCAGTGGCAGAATCCACCGGTTCAAGAGTTCCTTCGGACTGACGATCTGCCGGCCGAAGTCGTCGATCAGGAACACGCCGCCGTTGGCCTTGAAGTGAATCGGCGCCTGATAGAACTTGGACTCCGAGTTGTACTTCAGGTCCATCATTTCCAGGGTCAATTCACCGCCGGTCACGATCACCGGGCGGCGGATGCGCACCCAGCGCGGATCCACCGCTCCGGTGTTGAGGAGGCGTTTGACGCTCGAATCCGGGTCGATGAAGCTGTGGTCCTGATTCTCGTCCGGCTGGTGCACGGACGGGTCGTACACGGTGACGATGCTCCCCTCGGCGAGGAACGAGTACGGTACATAGATGCCGCCGCCGGTCTGGTTCATGAACTCGCCGATGGCGCGGGCCATCGCGGTCTTGCCGTTGCCCGGCGGGCCGTAAATGAACACGCTGCGGCCGGACACGATCGCCGGGCCGAGGTTGTTGAACATCTCGTCCTTGATGACCAGGTGCGAGAACGGCGCGGCCAGGGTTTCCGGGGTACAACGGATGCCGGTCACGGCCTGGCGGTACGTCTGTTCGACATAGTCGTCGAGTGGCACCGGGGCCGGGCCGCAGTAAGCGCACATCTCCATCGCTTCCTGGGCCCGCCGGCGGCCGAGGTCAGTCAGCGAGAACTTGTAGCTCACCTCGCCAACCAGGTCGCCGCCCATGACCTCGATGTTCTTTTCGTCCTTGAGGAACTTGAGGGCTTCCTTGACCACCTTGAACGGCAGGCAGAGGAATTGCCCCAGGTCGCGGCCGAGCATCGTGCCGCGAAGGTAGAGGGCCTTGAGGATCAGGTCGTTCAGGAAGGCCAGGGAAAGCCCGGCCTCCTTGAGGGATTCGGGAGGAGTCGGGGCTTCCGGCGCGGTGGCATCGATGTCGAACGCGGAGCCGGTCGGTTTCAGCAACATGGAGGTCGAGCCTGGGTGCCTGCGGGCTGATTCAACTGTAGCTCACAAAACTCATAAGTCCTCAGTTCACAGTCCCCAGTTCCCAGTCCACCGTCGCCAGTCATGATCTGGACTGAGGACTGCGGACTGAGTACTGGGGACTGGGGACTAGTTTTTGTTCCACTTTCCGCGGGTGATGATGAACAGGGAAATGGCGCCGACAATCAACACAATGACGACCACGCCCTCAGGATTGCCGAAGACCTCCCCCCAATATTTCTTGAACCCAGCCCAGTAGGCCGCGCCGCCGGCCAGGGCGCGGGCGGGGGCAAGAAGCAGGCAGCCGGCGGCCGCGAAGGCCGCCGGCCGCCAGCCGGTACGATGGGAAGATGTCTTCATGGTGTTCGTCACGTTGGGTCAACAGGCAACCGGTTACTGCCGGGTGCCACTCGCACTGGTGGACGACGCGGGCGGTGGCGGCGGCGGGGGCACCGGCGCCGGAGCCGGGACGACGACGGCCGGACCGCCGCCGGCGATCCGCATGGCGGGCGACGGGATGATCACCCGCGGAGCCGCGCCCTCGATGCCCGGGTACGCCGGGTCGTGCACCTGGATGTCAAAGTTGGCCGGCCGACCGGTCAGGGTCGCCGCCAGGTACTTCTGGATCGCGGTGATCCGCTTCGTGTCCAGCTCGTTCCGCTTCGCCGAGTAATCGCTCGGGTTCGCCGCGTCGTACGGGATGTCCCGGGCCGTCTGCATGTACAACTTCGTGTCCGGGTGCGGCCGGCGACGAGCCAGTTGGTCCAGCTTGTCCATGCCGGCCCCGTTCAGCCGGTCGGTCCCGTAGTCGAAGTGCATGTTCCAGATCGTCTGATCCAGAACGTGCCCGTTTTCCACCTGCGGCTGGAACGACGCCACCGTGGCGGCCCGCGCTTCGTTCGCATACCGGTCCGGCCAGCACGGGTCACCGCAGTAGGTGCAGTCACCGTCGGCGCAACCGCCCATGCCGTGAAGGCTGTGTACGCTGTGACACCCGGTCGCCATCACGCCGCCGGCCAGGAACGCCCCAGTCAGCAGCTTGGTCATGAATCGCTTCATCACTCCCTCCTTGGAGCACTCAGTGGTCAGCGGTCACTGGTCAGTGGTCAGTCGGGCTTTCAGTTGTTTCTGACCACCAACAACTGACCGCTGACCGCCTGGTCTCTTATCCCTTGAACAACCCGCGCTGGATCTGGATGGCCGCGGGGCCGACCAGAACCACGAAGATGGCCGGGAAGATGAACAGCACCAGCGGGAAAATCAGCTGGACTGCCGTCTTGGCCGCCTTCTCCTCCGCGATCTGCCGGCGGCGGACTCGCATGGAGTCCGACTGCACGCGCAGGGCCTGGGCGATGCTCGACCCGAACCGGTCGGCCTGGATCAGGATCGCGGCCAGGGCCTTCATGTCGTCCACACCGGTCCGCACTCCCAGGTCGTGCAGCACTTCGCGCCGCGACCGGCCCATCTGGAGCTGCAGGTTCGCCAGGGCGATTTCCTCGCAGATCACCTTGGCGTGGCTCTTCATTTCGTCACACACCTTCCGCATGGCCGCGTCCAGGCCCAGCCCAGACTCCACGCACACGACCAACAAGTCCAGGGCGTCCGGGAGCGTCAGGAAGATCTGCTTCTTCCGGCTGCTCACCATCAGCCACAGGGCAATCTGCGGCAGGTAGAAGCCAATGGCCCCCAGGAGCGCGATGTAGATCATCGACCGATTCGAGAAGCCGTAGGCCGCCAGCACGATCCCGCTCGTCGGCACCAGGAACAGCGTGATGCACAACAGCCGCAACCCGTGGTAGATCATCGGGGCGCTGTCTCCCCGGAACCCGGCGTTGACGAGCTGGAGCTTCAGCTTGTTCCGCTCCAGTTCCGACCTCCCCTCCATGGCCCCGCCCAGCTGGGCGAGGGCATCCTTGAGACCGCTGAACCGCTGCTTGCGGTCGTCCAGACTGTCCATATCCCCCGCCGAGGTCGGCCGGCCCAGCCGGGCCAGCCGCTCTTCGGCGAAGTTCGTCCGCCGAGTCAGGGCGGACATCAGGAACCAGGCCCCGGCTACGATCGCCGCGAACACAATAAACGGGGCCGCGTCGGTCGCGGTGATGGCTGCCAACAGCGGGATCATAGGTGCAACTCAGAAGGAGATATTCACTGGTGTAATTCGTTTGTCCCGTCCGCCGTCCCCCCGGCGTCTCACTTATCGTCCGTGGGTCATCACAATCATCCAAACTCACACCTTGATATCGACAATCTTCTTGATCACATATGAGCCAAGTATCATCAGGAAGATCGCACCAAGGCTCATGATCTTGCCCTGCGGATCCGTCCAAAGAAGCCGAACGTAGTCCGGCTTCATGTGAAGCATCATCAGGAACAGCCCGATCGGCAGAGCGATCAAAACCACCCCGGACAACCGGCCTTCCGCAGTCAGCGCCTTTACCTGGCCGAGGATCTTGAACCGCTCCCGGATCACGTGCCCGATCCGGTCCAGGATTTCCGCCAGGTCGCCACCCGTCTGCCGCTGGATGTTCACGCTGGTCACGAAGAACCTGAGGTCCAGGTTGGGCACGCGCTCGCACATGTGCATCAGCGCGTCCTCCAGTGAGACGCCCAGGTTCTGCTCCTCGTACACCCGGCCGAACTCCTTGGAGATCGGCTCCGGCATCTCGTCGGCCACCACGTGCAGGCCCGCGGCCAGCGAGTGCCCGGCCCGCAGCGCCCGGGCGACCAGTTCCATCGCCTCCGGCAGCTGGGCGGCGAACTTCTTGAGTCGCGTCACCCGCTTCCAATACAGCCACACGAACGGACCGGAGAACAGAACGATCGCACCCACCGGGGCGAAATAAATATCCACCAGCAGCGTACTGATCACACCGCCGACAAAGCCCAGGAACAGCGCGATCCCGAACAGGGCGCTCGGCCGCATCTTTACGTCGGCCTGCTCGAACATCCGCGACACCTTGAAAAACTCGGGCGTGAGCTTCTCAAGGAGGTTTTGCTGTCCGACCTCCAACAGGGCCTGCTTGATCATCAGGTCCGTGGACGAGTCCTTGGACCGGCCCGACCGGCCGACCAGGGCATCCAGCCGGTCCGACATCCGGCCCCCTCCCCCGCCGCGAAACACCAGGAAGGAGACCGCCCCGACGAGGCCGGTGACCCCGACGAAGACCAGGAATGCCAAGATCAGGGGGTTCATCATGGGAGCAACTCAACGATTGTCGTTAGTCAATAGTCATTAGTCATTAGTCATTCGGGCGGTTCATCAGACGCTAGGAGCCGTTGGGCTGATCCTAATGACTAATGACCAGTGACTAATGACACGTTGTCAATCTCGCAGAAGTACGCGTTCCGTGAACATATTGGACGGCAATTTCACACCCTTCGACTCCAGCCGGTTGACGAACGTCGGGCGCACGCCCGTCGCTTCGAACTGACCGAACGCACGGCCGTTCTGGTCCACCCCAAGCTGTTTGAACCGGAAGATCTCCTGCATGATGATGACGTCCTGTTCCATGTTCATCACTTCCGTGACGCTGATCATCTTGCGCGGCCCGCCCTGGAGCCGGTTGACCTGAATGACCAGGTCCACGGCCGAGGCGATCTGCTGGCGCATCGCCTTGATCGGCAGCTCGAACCCGGCCATCATGATCATCGTCTCCAACCGGCTCATCGCGTCGCGGACGCTGTTGGCGTGCAGTGTCGTCATGGAGCCGGAGTGACCGGTGTTCATGGCCTGGAGCATGTCCAGCGCCTCGCCGCCACGACACTCGCCGATGATGATCCGCTCAGGGCGCATACGCAGTGCGTTGCGAACCAGGTCGCGGGTCGTGATGGCGCCCTTGTTCTCGATGTTGGGCGGCCGCGTTTCCATCCGCACCACGTGATCCTGTTGAAGCTGCAGTTCGGCCGCGTCCTCGATCGTCACCACCCGCTCGTCGTGCGGGATGAAGCTCGACATGGTGTTGAGCAGCGTGGTCTTACCGCTACCGGTGCCTCCGGAGATCACCACGTTCAGCCGGGCCTTGATGCAGGCCTCCATGAGCATGGCCATTTCGGGGCTGAACGCCTTGTAGTTCAGCAGATCTTCCAGCTTAAGCGGCTGGGTGCCGAACCGCCGGATGCTGAGCGACGCCCCGTCCAGCACGATGGGCTGAATGACCGCGTTGACGCGCGACCCGTCCGGCAGCCGGGCGTCGCACAACGGGCTCGTCTCGTCCACTCGGCGGCCGACCTTGGACACGATCCGGTCGATGATCTGGAGGACGTGGTCGTTGTCCCGGAACTGGACGTCCGTCTTCTCGAGCTTGCCGCGTCGCTCCACGTACACCTTCCGTGGACCGTTCACCAGGATGTCAGAGATCGTCGGGTCCTTCAGCAGCGGCTCCAGTGGGCCGAAGCCGAGGGTCTCGTCGAGGACTTCCTCGATGAGCTTCTCCCGCTCCATCCGGTTCAGGAGCGGGTTTTCCGTGTCGCACAGGTGCTCGATCACCCGCCGGATGTCCCGCCGGAGGGCGTCCGAGTTCAGGTCCTTCACCCGGGTGAAGTCGAGGCGTTCGACCAGCCGGGCGTGGATCTGCCGCTTCAGCTCGTCGTAATTCTTCGTCCCGCCGCCAGACTGTCCACCGGTGCTCAGCCCGCTGCGGACGCTCTGGCTCCCGTTGATGCTGTTCAGCTTCGACAGACCCTGCTGTAAACGCGACATGGTGCAACTCTCAGTAGTGGTCAGTGGTCAGTGAGCAGTGGTCAGCCGGGCCCGCGACTCGCGGACCACATGACTGACATCCGGCTCACGTCACTGTTTCCAACTGACCACTGGTCACTGACCACTGACCACTGACCACTGGTCTTATCCCCCGAACCACCCCTTCTTCTTCTGCGGCTCGACCGCCGGGGCCTTGCCGGTGAGCGCCTGGATCAGGCCGAGGAAGCTCTGCTGGGCGCGCGACTTCGGGGCGAACTTGATCAGCGGCGTTCCGGCCACCCGCGACCCAATCATTGCCTTCGAGTCGTTCGGGATCTGCCAGAAGATCGGCTTGCCGATCACTTCCTCCGCCTTCTTTACCGTGATCCCGTCCTCCAGGATGTCCGACCCGGTCCGGTTCACCACCACGCGGACCTTGTCCGCCAGGTCGCCCTCCATGCTCAAGCTGTGAATCAGTCGGACCACGTTCCGCAGGCTGCTCAGTTCCAGCTGGGCCATGAGGAGGATCAGGTTGCTCATCCGCAAGGCCATGAGATCCGTCGGCAACAGCGCCTTGCTCAGGTCCAGGATCAGGTGGGTGTAACTGATCTTGAGCAAGTTTAGAATGCGTTCCACGTGGCCTTCGTGGATGCCGCCGATTTCGTGTATCTCGAGCGGGTGCCGCAGGATCGATAACCCCGTGTCGGGGTGTTTGACCAGGGCCCGCTTCAGGTAGTTCATGTCCAACCGTTCGATGTTCCGCGCCAGGTCTCCCATGCTGATGTTGTCGTTCCCCGGCAGCTCGACCGCGATGTCCGCGTCCCCCATCGCCAGGTCGAGGTCGATCATGGCGACCGAGTTCTCGGGCCACGCGGCGAGCGTCGCCCCCAAGTTGACCGCCAGGCTGGTGCACCCGACGCCGCCGCGGGAGCCGAGCACGCTGACGATCTGACCGACGGTCTTCGGCACCGCCTGCGACCGCACGCCGCTCCGGTCGGTCGTGGTCGGCGCCTCGTTCAGCGACCGGCGCAACGCCGACACCAGATCTTCGAGGGTGACCGGCTGAGTCAGGAAGTGCTTGGCCCCGCGCTGGAGAGACTGCAGAAGGGCCTGGCTGTCCGAACTCACCGTCAGGATCGGGAGCCGCGGATAGTCGGCAGCGAGCTGACCGACCATGCCCAGGGCCCGCGTCTTGTCACCGTCCAGGGCGATCATCACCACGTCCGGCGTGGACTGCTGAATGACGTCGAAGAAGTACTCGTACCGGGCACATTCGGCTTCAAGCCAGACGAAGTCCACTCCCAGGAGCATCGTCCGGAGCGACTCTCGGCTGGCCTCGTTTGGATCGACGATCGCGATGCGATGCATGGATGTCCCAACCTCAGTTCCCAGTTCCTGACCCCCGACCCCCGTCGTTGCCGACGGGGGCCGGGAGATTCGGAACTCAGGACGTCACTTCTTGGGCAGCTCGGCCACCTTCCGGTCCAACCCATCCGGGGGCAAGAGCGGGTCCGCCGACACCTGCGGGCCATCGCCGCGGGGCAGGCTCGTCGGGGGGGTGACGATCACCCGTCCCCCGTTCGCTCCGGCAGGGGTCGGGCAACCGCCGCTCGGGCACCCGGCGCCACCGCCGTAGGCCCCGCCACCCGGGCACGGGTAGATGTTGGCCGACGGGCCATTCTTCCACGCTGGCGTGTACTCGCCACCGGCCCAGACCTGCCGCTGGCCACGCGGGGCCTCCAGGATGGTCTCGAGGTAGAACTCGCAGTCATCCGGCTTCCGCGTCTCGGCACCCGGCAGCACCTTGGGCATCTGGCTGCAGTCGGCCGGGTCGATCAGCCGCGGCGTAATCAGGATGACCATCTCGATCTCCTGCTCCGTCTGCGTCGCGAAGCTGAAGAGGACCCCCAGGTACGGGATGTCGCCCAGGCACGGGATCTTCGTCACCGACGCGTTCTGGCTGGTCTGAATCAGCCCGCCGATGGCCACTGTCTGACCCGGTTCAACCACCACCGAGGTGGTCATGCGCTGCTCTTCGAAGGCCGGGGACGTGCCGAAGGTCGTCACCAGGGCCTGCGTGTTGTTCACCGCCGCCACCTTCGGGGAGACCGTCAGGTGGATCTTGCCGTTGCCGTACACGATCGGCAGGAACCGGAGTTCGGTGCCGACCGGCCGGTAGGTCACGCCGGGGCCGTTGATGCCGGCCGCGGCGCTGATCACCGGGACCTGGCCGCCGACCAAGAGGTCAGCTTCCTCACCACTGCGGGCGACGAGCGTCGGGGCCGCCACCAGTTTCGCCAACCCCTCGGACTTGAGAGCGGTCAGGATCAACTGGATCTGCGACGGGGCGAACCCGGCGATAATGTTGGCCGCCGAACTCGGCTGCGTGGTCACCGCGGTCGGCACGACCCCGATGCCCGCGGCCGCCGTCTGCCCGGCCCCACCCTGGATGCTGGTCAGCCCGCCGAGCAAGCTGCCGATCGAAAAGGTGCTGCCGTTGATGATGAAGTTGGCCCCGCGGCTCCGAGCCCGCGTCCGGTCCACCTTGGCCAGCGTGACGTCGAGCTGGACGTGCGGGACGTTGCCGCCGCCGCCGACCGTCACGGTGTTCACCACCACCCGCATCCCCAGCGCTTCGGACAACTGCCGGATCGTGTCCCGGTCGTCCTCACGCGCCGCGTAGCCCGACAGGATGATGCTGGTCCCGGCATCTCCGATCGGGGTGATCTCGACGGCCGCCGTCGGCACCGTCTTCTTGATCAGGTTCTTCAGCATCTCCAGGTCGCGCTGGACGATGATCAGGTAATTTTCCTTCGCCCCGTCCGCGTCGGTTAACTCCAACCGGCTGGTGCCCGCCGACACGCCGATCAGGATCAGCGTGGTCGGGTCCGTGGCGTCCGCCAGCACGCGGACCACCCGGTCGTTCTCGTTGAACGCCTCGGCGATCCGCTTCTTCGTTTTCATCTGGAACCGGACCTGGCCGCCGATGGCGACGGACACGGCACCGGTTCGGTCCGCGGTGGCCACCGGCGGGGCCGGGGCCTTCTTGTCTTTGTCCTTGTCCTGCGCGGCGGCAGGAAAGCTGGACAGCCCGGTCAGGCCGACCGCGAGCAGGCCCGCCACGGCCCAGACTCGGGCTACTTTCTTCGGGTGCATCCTTTCACCTCTCCTCTAGGGCCGTTGGCTTTGGCCGACCCGGGGAACGCCCCGGGCCGGACCCACCCAGCCGGTCAACGTTCAATCACTTGCCGCCCCGGATTACTGCTTGCCAGCTTCCGGTTCGGGCTTGTACTCGTCCGCTTCCCTCTCACTGTCGAACCGCTTCCACTTGTCGGGCTCGCCGATCTTCATCCAGATCACGCGCTTGAACCGGCCGCCCTCCGAGATCGTCTGTTCGAACCGCGGCAAGCGGCGGTTGTGTTCCTTGATGGCTGTGGGCACCGGCGGCGGGCCCGCCGGGCCGGCCGTCACCACAGGCTCCGGCGTCTTCACGTCCGTCGGCTCGTTCGCGGTCAGTGCCTTGTACAGGTACTGACCCTCGTCCAAGGCCTTGATCACGTACTTGCCCTTCAGGTCGTCCGGGTTCTGAACCACGCCCTGCGGGGTGTTTTCCACTCGAATCGTCTCGAAGTAGTTGTGCACGTTGTCGGCATTGATCAGCGTGTTCTTCGGAACCGGCTTACGGGCCACCACCGCGGTATCGAGCTTGACCTCGGGCTGCTTCACGACGACCGGCGGCGCCTCGCGCTTCGAGTTATCAAACGGGTCCTCCAGCCACTCGATGTCGCTGCCCCCGGTCTCCTCCGTGGCGGTCGTGGTGCTCTTCTTCGAGTCGTTCCCGCGGAGCACCAGTTTCAGCTTGCCCTTGTCCTCGGCCAGTGCCAGGATGCGGGCCTGTTTGTCGGTCACCGCCAGGGACACTGACTCGACCTGCGGGATCGCCGGCCCCTGGCCGTCCTTCAGCCGGTCCACCATGTTCACGGCCAGCACGAGCATGTCCTTCAGGATGATCCCGGCCCGGGCCTTGCCCGAGGAGGTTCGCTCGACGTACATCACGTCCACCTTCGAACCCGGCCGGACGAACCCGGCCACGGCGTCCACCTGGCTGGACCGGAAGGTGATCTGCTTGTGCCCGTCCGGCAGCTTGATACCCTCGACGAGGCCGAGGTCGCTGTAGGCCACCGGGTTACCCGTCTTCAGGGTCCGGTTTAACTCCTTGTCTTTCACGTCCTCCAGGCTCGTGACCGCGTCCGGGGGCACGAGGTTCCGGGGCATGTCCACCCAAGTGAGCAGGTTGTCCAGCTCCTTGGAGTCCAGCTTGGTCTGGACGGGCAGGTCCTTCTTGGCGACAAGGACCTTGGTCGTTTCCGGCCCCTTGCCCGACCCCGCGCTGAGTTTGGCGACCGCGATGGCGGCCACCAGTCCGCACCCTACGGCCACGCCGAGCATGACCAAATTTTTCTGTTTCATGGCTGCCGATCTCTGGTTGAAACGCCTGGTCCGGTCACCTCCCTCGCCGGCCGGCGGCCGTCGAGTCCGTGCGAGCGCGTTCCGCGCCGCGCCATCCATGGACTTTTGTCGTCGCCCCCGGGTCCGTCGCCCGGTTGTTCGCATCCCGCCCGCTCTGCGGGTCCCACCGACTTTGAGCGGCCTGCTTATTCGAAGGACCCGGCCGTTCTCGCCGGGGTTTTGCACTCTACTGCCGATGCCGGGGTTTACTCACACGCCGTTTCTTTCGGCCGTCCGGCAACGGACTCTTCAATTTTTCCACCCCTAGCGGGACTGCCCAGGAAAGCGAATCCGCCACCTGCACCGAATTCGCGCAAAGCGGGGAACATGCGGTGCCGCGGCAAATTCTGACTCCTAGCGCGGCATCGGCACCGGCAGCGTCCCCTCCAGGTAGCAGTACGCCAGGTAACCCAAGAACCCGATGCACAGGGGGATGCCGTACGGTAGCCGGTCCCACCCCGGACGGCGGGACGACGACCGGGCCGCCGCAGCGCTGGGGCCGACCGTCGCCAGCACCTTCAGGTCCACCGCGATCTCGCGGAAATTGCTCAAGTTCTTCTTGAACTTGCGCCGGGCCACCATCATCACCAGTCCGCACACGCCGCCCACAACTGCGCCCAGGCAGAACGCCCAGACCAGGATCATCACGGACTCGCGGCCGCCGAAGTACGCGCCAATCCACGACCCGAAGCCCATCAGCATCTTCACGTCGCCCTGCCCCATGCCGACGATGGCCAGGAGCGGGAACAAGAGAGCGAATCCGATCGCGGTGCACAGGAGGGCCGTTCCCAGCCCGCCGGTCCCGGCATCGACCTCGACACCCAGCGAGTGCAAGGCCCCGAGGCCCCAACCGCTCAACACCAGCGACAGCGTCAGCCAGTTGGGCACTTTGAAGGCCCACCCGTCGATGACGGCTGCCAGGACCATGCCGAAGCAGACGACAACGAGCGGGCCGTAGTTGGTTGAATCGGGAGCGACGGCTTTCCAGATTTGATGGCTGAGAAAGGCGGCCAGGATCCAGGCCACGGCGATGAAGGGGACCCGGGCCAACTGCATCAGGAACGCGCGGTCGAGGCCGAGGTCGTCAGTCGGGGCCGCCGGGGCCGGAACGGTGTCGGTCGGGGCGGTAGTCGGATCCGTCGTCATGAGAGCAGAACCTCACCTTGGGGCGACGAGGGGTTGTCCCGGCGCGCCGGGACCGCCGCATGGCCGGTGGTTCGCTCCCGGGACCTCCGCGGGCCGAGCCCGCGGAGTCCACACCCTCCGTCAGCTACCCACCGACGTGTTCAAGGCCGCGTTCGCGAACGTCTGGTTCGCGTTCGTGCCGAGGGTGGTAATCGCGATGATGCACACCACGAGGATCAGGGCGAGCATCACGGCGTATTCGACAGCCGTCGGGCCGTCTTCTTTCTTCAGGAAGCGAACCGCTTTCTTGAGCATCTCCCGGTACATAAAGCACTCTCCTCCGCGGGGCGTCCGGTCCCACCGAGATGGGTCCGA
>Ga0075418_10004163_pt1 | contig 16483 bp, 11 predicted proteins | sample SoiMetdeltSBSDD2_FD_81776 | JGI IMG/M metagenome (GOLD analysis project Ga0075418, IMG submission 81776) | Bulk soil microbial communities from a Populus tree surrounding site in Tennessee, USA - Soil MetaG P. deltoides SBSDD2 | ecosystem: Environmental > Terrestrial > Soil > Tree plantation... | reverse complement strand
TGCGGCAATCGCGCCCAGTCGGCGGTCATGCCGTCCTTGCTCTCGACGGCGCGAATCGCGATCGTGTACTCGTACGTTCGCGCATCACCCATCACGCCGACGCTCTGAATCGGCAGCAGGACGGCGAACGATTGCCAGAGCCGACGGTACCAGCCCGCACGCTTGATTTCGTCCGCGACGATGGCGTCGGCGCGGCGGACCAGGTTCAGTCGCGACTCGGTGACTTCGCCGAGGATACGCACAGCGAGTCCAGGGCCAGGGAACGGCTGCCGCCAGACGAACTCGTCGTCGAGCCCCAGCTCCTTCCCCACTTCCCGGACCTCGTCCTTGAACAGCAGGCGCAGCGGCTCGACAAGCTTGAATCGCATCCGTTCGGGCAGGCCGCCGACGTTGTGGTGGCTCTTGATCACATGGGACGGCCCGATGACCGAGACGCTCTCGATCACGTCGGGATACAGTGTGCCCTGCGCGAGGAAGTCGAACGAGCCCAGCCGGCGCGCCTCTTCCTCGAACACGTCGATGAACGTGCTGCCGATGATCTTGCGTTTCTGCTCGGGGTCGATGATGCCCGTCAGCCTGTCGAGGAACAGCCGCGAGGCATCGGCAAACACGAGCGGCAAGTGCAGGCGTTCGAAGCGCTGCCTGATCTGATCGGCCTCGTTCAAGCGCAGCACGCCATTGTCGACAAAGATGCACGTCAGTCGATCGCCGATCGCTCGATGGATCAGCACCGCCGCGACGGTTGAATCGACGCCGCCGCTGAGGCCGCAGACCACTCGGCCATCTCCCACCTGCTGCCGAACGCGTCCGATGGCTTCATCCACGAACGACGCCATCGTCCAATCGCCGGTGCAGCCGCAGATGTCGAACGCAAAGCGGCGAAGGATTTCGGTGCCTCGGTCGGTGTGAGCGACCTCAGGATGAAACAACAACGCGTAGAGCTGCTGCTCTGGCGCAGCCATGGCCGCTACGGGCGCGTTCGCGCTCGTTGCGGTCACAGCGAATCCCGGTGGCGGCGCCGCGACGAAATCGCCGTGGCTCGCCCAGACGCGCAGCTCGTCCGGCATCGACTGAAAAAGCGGCGCCTTCTCCTGGATGTGAATGGTTGCCAGGCCGAACTCGCGATGCGGCGCCGGTGCGACCTGACCGCCGAGCAAGTCCGTCATCAACTGCATTCCGTAGCAAATGCCCAGTACCGGCACGCCGGCCTCGAGCACCGCACGATCGCACCGAGGCGCGCCATCCTCAGAGACGCTCTTGGGACCACCTGAAAGAATGATGCCGGCGGGCCGGCGGCGCGTGATCTCGGCAGGCGGCGTATCGAACGGGAGGATCTCGGAGTAGACCGACAGCTCGCGAAGACGGCGCGCAATCAGCTGAGTGAATTGCGAGCCGAAGTCAAGAACGACGATGGTTTGATGAGTCACGTGGGTGATGGCAATCCACGCCGGAGACCGCAAGCCGCCGTAGATTTCAAAAGGTATTATAGAGTGTGTTCGTCTCGATTTGGTCCACCGTCTTTCTCGTCGCGCAAGCGGTCGCTCCCGCCACCACGTCCAACGCGTCGCAATTATTTCCATCCGAGGTCAAGTGGACCGTTGAGGTTTCTGCAAAGCCGGTTGGCGCGCCCGTGTCTTCGGGCGATCGACTGTTTGTACCGCTGGAGTCCGGCGTCAGCGCGCGCCGGCTGGCCGATGGCGGCGAGCTCTGGAACGCGAAAGTCGAGATCGCCGGCGCGTTAGCCGCGTCCCCCGAGCGCGTGATGGTGCCCGGTAAGACGGAATTACGCGCGCTGGTCGCATCAACCGGCGAAGTTGCATGGACGCTGCCGACCAGCGGCTTGACGGCGCCGCCGGTGGTGTACGGCGATCTCCTTTTCGTGGCAATGGGCGAAGAGCTCACCGCCATGAAAGTGGCCGATGGCACAAAAGCGTGGTCGCAGAACGTGGGGCTCGTCGAAGAGAGGCCAGTGGTCGATGGCACGCGCGTCTACGTGCCCGCCAGCGACGGCCGGCTGATCGCGCTGATGCTCGAGTCAGGCGTGGCGATCTGGGAATTCGACGTCGGTATCAAGCCCACTGAACCACTCATCTTTCAAGACAGGGTCTACGTCGGGTCCGCCGCGAAACGTTTCTGCAGCATCGAAGCCAGAAACGGTCAGGAAGTGTGGTGCTTCGCGATTGGTGCGGGCATCGTCGGCAAGGCCGCTGCTGACGAGTCACACGTGTATTTCGTCGCGCTCGATAACTTGCTGCGCGCGCACGATCGGCGGAATGGTGCGCGCAAATGGAAGGTCGATCTTAAGTATCGCCCTTCTTCTGGCCCATCGCTCGTGGGTCACACCGTCTCCGCGCCCGGTGCGTCGACTCGCATCCTGCAGGCCTTCGAGACCACCACCGGAAGTCCAGGCTCTCAGCTCGCGCTCGCCGACGAATTGGTGCAGGTGCCTGTTTTCGTGACGTCCGATGAGCGACCGACAACCCTGGCTGCAGTGTCCGGCAATTTGAAGAACGTGTGGAAGCTCACGTTAGCCGTGCAGCCGCCGCCTCCCCCACCGAAGCTGCGAGTCGCGCCGGTTACAGTGCTGCCCGGGCAGGTGGTTCCTCGCGGTTCGCTGCAAGTTCCTCGCGGATTGTCCTCGCGAGGCGTCGAACCCCTTCCTCGATTCGCTCGGGTGACGGCGCCGAAAACGACAGGCGGATGAACTCCCTGCCGCTGCCGTTGACGAAGAAGGCATCGCCCGACACATAAATGACGCCGTTCTGGACGGCGCGGGCCACCATCTGATCGGCGTCGAGACCGTGAGGCAGCGCAGCCCACAGGAAAAAGCCGCCGCGCGGATCCGGCCAACTCAAGTCCGACGCGAACTCACGGCGAAGCGCCGCAACCATGACGTCTCTCTTGTGCTGATAGTGCGCGCGCAGCATCGGTGCCTGACGATCGAGGATGCCGCGACGGCACGATTCGTAAATCACACGCTGATCGAGTGCCCCGGTGCACAGATCGGCTGCCTGCTTTGCGATCTCGAACTTCGCAGCAAGCGGCGCCGGCGCGTCGATCCACGCGACGCGATAGCCTGGCGCCAGCGTCTTGGAGAAGCTGCTGAGATAGACGACGCGACCTGACGCATCGTCGGCACGGATCGGCCGCACGTCGGCAGCGCTCGCCGAATCCTCAAAGTACAAATCGCGGTACGGATCGTCCTCGACGATGACGACGTCCCGGCGTTCTGCCCATTCGAGCAGCGCCGCACGTTTCTTCAAACTAATCAGCAGCCCGGTTGGATTCTGAAAGTTGGGGACGACGTAGAGAATCCGCGCGCGGCGGCCTTCGCGTTGGAGCCGCTGATGGGTCTCGTCGAGGGCCGCGAGGTCAACGCCGTCGGCCTCCTGGTGAACCCCCACGAGTTCTGCCTGCACGTTGCGAAACGCGGTGATGGCGCCCGTGTAAGTTGGCAGTTCGACCAGCATCACGTCGTGTGGATCCAGCAGGACGCGAGCGACGAGATCCAGGCCCTGCTGGGAGCCGGTTGTGACGAGCAGGCGATCGAGAGAGGTTGGCGCGCCCCGCTGCGACATCACGCCGGCGACGGCTTCGAGCAGCGGTTGATAACCCCTGGTTGGTCCGTATTGAAGGACCGAGCCATCGCGTCCCGACAGCAACTCGCGCGTGATCTCCTGGAAGTCCTGCCAGGGGAACGTTTCCGGCGCGGGAAAGCCTGGGGCGAACGAAACGATGTCGCGGCCCTGCGTGGCCACGCCGCTCATCTTACGGATGGCGGAGGCGCGCATGTGTCCAGCGGCGCGCGAGAAAAACGCGTCGTAATTCACCATGTGTCGATCATGCCAGTCGTTTGTCCGGTACGGCGGTCAGCGTCGCGCCGCCGAGATAGTGACGATACTGAGTGAGGTACGCGCCGAGGGCGGTAAGGGCCAGGTACTGAAACACGAACCCGCGCACGAGCCACGCGGCGACCTGCAGCGGCATCACGGCCAACGCAACAACGGGGACGAACCCGATCAGGCTGAGGCCAGCCGTTGCCAGGATCGAGGCCATGGTCGCCAACAACACGAGGACCAAGACGACGCCGAAGATGCCCGCGACTTCCCGAGCGCTCGACCGCAGAAACAGAAACACCTTCCGCAACGCGGTGCGCACGCCGACGTCGTCCACGGCCATGACGAGCTGGGTGAGCAGATAGAGGAAGTTGACGAGGGTGACCCAGACGATGACCGCACTGGATGCCGCGGCGAGGATGACCGTCCACCACAGCAGAATGCCCACGTTGTCGGCCACGGCGTACCCGCCGAACAGCAACGCAAAGTAGGCGCCGGCGGTGGCCGCATAAATGAGGAGCAGCAATAGACCGAGCCTGACATATCGCCGCCCGAGGCGCCGACAGCCATTCAGAAATGGCTCGATGCCGACGCGATTGGCGCGGCGCAACATTTGCAGCCGCAGAGGTGGCCGTTCGAGTGCCCCTGCCCCCGCTTCAGCGTCAGCGAACACGGCAACCGTGCCTCCCTTGACGATGAACGTCAGGATCGAACCGCCAATCAGCACGACGAGAAAAGACAAGGCAAAGGCGGTTAATGCTGCCGGATTCGCGCGCAAGGAACCGAACACCGCGGCCGCGATGTCACGCAGATCTCCTCCCAACACCTCCTCGACGTTCGCGTCGAGCAGGAGCACGACGAGGAACACGCCACCGACCACTGGAACGCCTAGGATGACCTTTAAAGTGGACTCGGCGATGAACTGCACGATGACGAGCGGCCAGTTGGCGGCGGCGAGGAGCGCGCCGCGTTTGAGGGCGGTCTTGAGTCCGGGAGCGGGCTGCATCAACAGTCCCAGTTTACCTTTGCGGTATCCTGCTTTACGAGAGTGTCCCCCTTGATTCCTCGCGACCGCCGCGTGAGCTGGCGGCGGCTGCTCGCCTGCGGTTTGATTGCAGCAGGATTGGCTGGGTTGGCCGGCCGCGTGCTCGAGCGGTGGAGGTTCGGGCCGACGGACGTTTCGGCAGCCAGTCGAGTCCAGGCCCTGGTCACCCGCGAATTCGACAGCATGACGAGCACGCTTTCCGGTATCGCGGAAGGCGTCGCTCGCAATCCCGTGACGACGGATGGCTTGGAGCCGTCCGTGTCCGAAGCCGAGCTCTTCGAGCTTGTCGCCCAGACGAGAGCGCAGACCTCAAACCCCGACGACATCGCCGTCACGGTCTACGACGAAACCGGACGGGCGCGCGCCTGGGCGGGCCGTCCGTCAGACATTCCTGACGATCGGATTGGCAGCCGCAGCGATCTGTTCGTGCAGCGATCCGCGCTCGGGTTGCGGCTCGTTCATGTCTACCCAATCACTGCCGATTCTCGCCTGCGCGGGACCGTTGCGGCGGAGCACGTGCTCTCGCGCACGGTTGCCAGCGCGGCAATCGCCCCCACGGACGATTCGTTCCAGACGGCGATCTCGCCCGTCTCGTTTCGCCTCCCCTCCGAAGGCGCCGGAGCACAACAGCGTCCGTGGACGTTCGTGCTTCGAACCGCGAACGGCGAGACGCTCGTCGAGGCGGCGGTCTCGCCCAGCGACTTGCAGCACGCCCGGGCCGAATGGCGCCGAACGATCGTGGCATGGGTCGTCGTCATCCTCGGGGTGACGTTGCTGCTTCTCATTGGTCCGCTGCTCGACGCGCGCGCCCGCGCTCGCGCTCGCGACAGCCGCGCCGTCGTTGGCGCAACTTTGCTAGCGTCGCTCCTGCTCGTCGTTGGTGGCGCTGCGGTCTGGGCGGGATTCGTGTGGTCAACCGAAGGACGCCAGGGGCTCGCGCTGAACCTCTCCTTCTTCGGCGTGGGGCTGGCGGCCCTGGCCGCGCTGTGGGCGACGCCGGCCACTAGGCTGCACCTTGCCATTCGGGCGCGCCGATACACGCTGCCCGCCACGACGAAGTTCATCCTGCTCCATCTCATCGCCGGCGTGGCTCTGGCAATGTGCGTGGTGTCGTTCGCTTTCGTGTTGGCGGCAGCGGTCGACCCCGCGACCGTGGACGTTCGGCACTTCTCGATCTATCCGTGGAATGCCACGCGCGTCCTCCGGCTGACCGGCATCCTGGCCCTGCACGCCGGGATGTTGTGGATGGCGACGCTCGTGCTCATCGCCGCGCGTGCCGCGTGGCGGCTGCCGCCGCGAACCGTTGGCGTCCGCGTGGCGCTCCTGATGCTCTGGCTGACGCCATCAATCGCGGCCACCATCATTGCTGCTGCGATCGGATTTGATCTCCCAGCGTTTGCGTTGCTGACGTCTGCGACGGCATGCAGCATCGCGGCGCTCCTCGCGTCGCGAACGGTCAGCTGGTACCGCCGGGCAACCGTTGCCGCGAGGATCTTCGCGCTCTTCCTCGCGTTTCTCGTTCCGTCGGTGCTCCTCTATCCGTCGCTGGACTTTTTCGCAGAACGCGCCATCCAGCGCCTGATTACCAACGAGTACGCGGTCGAAGCGCAGAATCATTCGCAGGCGCTTCAGACCCGATTGACGGAAGCGCGGCGCGAGATTGACGCGCTGAAGATCCTTCCGGATTTGGTGCGTGACGTTCCGACCGACTGCACCGCGCTTGGTCCCGATCGCGCGTTTCTCGTATGGCGGCAGACGGTGTTGGCGCAGGATCGATTGACGTCAGCGGTCGAGCTCTACGATCGTCAGGGTTGCCTCACCAGTCGCTTCGCGCTCAACCTGCCGGAGTACACAGGAAGCAGCCAGCAGCCCCAGTCGGTCTCGTCATGCAACTGGGAGATCTTTTCCGAGCCGCTGCCGATTGGATCTGACGAGCGGCAAGTGTTGCACGCAGAGCGTGGGATTTGCGTGCGCGATCCCGCAAACGGGAGCCTGCAGACAGTCGGCTCGATCATCGTTCATGTCGCGTTCGACTATCGCACGCTGCCGTTCATCACGTCGCAGAGTCCGTACTTCGAGGTCTTCCGGCCTCGTCAATCACCCGGGTTGCCGCAGGCAGCCTCGGGCAACGATTTGCACGTGGCGATCTATGGATGGGGTCTGCAGCCGCTCTACACGTCTGGCGTGTCGGCCTGGTCCATCAGCGAGCCACTCTTCCAGCGAATCTACACCTCCGGGCGTGTGCCGTTCTGGGAGAACATGCCGCTCGGCGAGGACACCTATCGTGTTTTTGTCACCAACGATCGCGCGCGCATCTACGCAATTGGCTACCCGCAGCTGACTCTGTTCGATCACTTGGTGCACCTCGCCGAGATCTCGACGCTCGCCGGCGCCGCATTCGTGCTCGTCTTGTTTGGCACGGCGATCTTCACGCGATTGAGCCGCGAGCGGCCGAGGGTCGGCCGCGCGCTGCTTCGCGAGATTCGCGCCAGCTTCTATCGCAAGCTGTTTCTCGCGTTCGTCGCCGCGTCGATCATCCCCGTGTTGATCCTGGCGCTGGTGGTGCGGGCCTATTTTGCGGATCTCCTGCGCAACAACATCCAGGCCGAGGCGGCACGAACCGCGTCCGTCGCCCAACGGGTTATCGAGGAATCCGACGCGCTGCTGCGTCGCGGCGCTGAAACCGGAGGCGGCGGGCCCGTCAACGACGACGTGATGGTCTGGATCCGCCAGGTGATCGACCAGGACGTCAACATCTTCTACGGTCCCGAGCTCGTGGCGACGAGCGAGCGCGACTTGTTTTCGTCAGGTCTCCTCCCGACGCGGACGCCGGACGATGTGTATCGGGCGATCGAGCTGCAGCGCTTGCCAAGCTTCGTGGATCAGGACCAGCTCGGGAATGTCCCGTATCTGATCGCGGCCGCGCCCGTACGCGCCGGAGGGCGCGACAACATTCTCACGATTCCGCTGGCCGCACGGCAGCAGGAGATCGAACGCCAGCGCTACGAGCTCGATCGCGGCGTCCACCTCGCCGTCGTATGTTTCATCTTGCTCGGCGCCGCGATTGGCCTCTCGCTGGCGGAACGCATCGCGGATCCCGTGCGACGTCTGACACGCGCGACGCAGCGGATTGGCCGCGGTGACTTCGACGCCAGGATTGCGGTACGGTCCGTTGACGAGCTGCGGCGCCTGGTTGACGCGTTCAACAGCATGGCGGCGCAGCTCAAGGCGCAGCGTACCGAACTCGAGCGGACACATCGCCTCGAGGCGTGGGCTGAGATGGCGCGGCAAGTGGCGCACGAGATCAAGAATCCGCTGACGCCGATCCAGCTTTCGGCGGAACACCTGCGCCGCGTGCATGAGGATCAGGGGCGGCCGCTTGACGACGTGCTCGACGGGTGTATCGGCACGATTCTCGGACAGGTTCGGCTGCTTCGGCAGATCGCTTCGGAGTTCTCCAGCTTCGCGTCGTCACCGACCGCAAAAGTCGGCCCCGTCAACGTGCCAGAGCTCGTTGCGGAGCTGCTGAACCCGTATCGCGCGGGTCTTCAGGGACGGATTGCTGTTCACAACCTGGTGGCGGAGCCTCTCCCACTCGTGTTGGTCGATCGCAGCCTCATCCTGCGCGCGCTCGCGAACATCGTCGAGAACGCGCTGCACGCGATGCCTGGCGAGGGAGACCTCACGGTCGAGGGGCGCGCCGAGGCGGACGCCGTGATCGTGACCGTTCGAGATACCGGTGTCGGAATGGACGAGGAATCGCTCGCGCGTGTATTCGAGCCGTATTTCTCGACGAAGGCCTCGGGCACGGGACTGGGGCTACCGATCGCGCGCAGAAACGTCGAGGTCAGCGGCGGAACGATTGACGTCGAGAGTCAGAAGGGCGTCGGCACGACCGTCCACGTGCGCCTACCCCTGAACGCCGCGTGAATCCGTCTCCTGCGGAGCCTCTGGAACTTCCAAGTCGTGGCTCCCGGCGACGCGGCCGCGGAACTTCGCATAAGCCAAACCAATGAAGGCGGACGCGAGATACGTATACGCCAGCACCACGAGAGCGATGCGCGGGTGCGTCGCGATCAGCGCCAGCGCGACTGCACACAGGAAGAGCACCAGATAGGACCGTCTCCAGCCCAGATCGATCGCCTTCACGCTGCGGAACCGGAACGTGCTGACCATCAGCAGTGCGGGCACGAGCACCATCGCCAGCACCGGCAGCGAGATACCCCGATCCTGAAGGCCGTACGGATAGAGGTACACCGTCGAGGCGATGATCGCCGCCGCTGGCGGGCTTGGCATTCCGACGAAGTACCGCTTATCGGTGACGACTGCTGTTTGGATGTTGAACCGCGCGAGACGCATTGCGGTCGCGGCGATGTAGATAAATCCTGCGGCCCACCCAAGCCGCTCGAGCGGCTCCAAGCCCCACGTGAACGCCAGCACCGCGGGCGCGAGGCCGAACGACACCATGTCGGCGAGCGAATCGAGCTGCACGCCGAACGCCGTCGACGCGTTCGTCAGTCGCGCAAAGAATCCATCCAGCGTGTCCAACACCATCGCAACGCCGATGAAGAGCGCCGCCTTTTCGAACTCTCCCCGCGTCGACGCGATGATGCACGCGTAGCCGCACATCAGGTTGGCGACGGTGAACAGCGACGGCAGCAAATACACGCCGCGTTTGAAGCGATCCGGCCGATCGGTTTTCCGCCGCCGCAGGTTAGGCAGCATCATCGCTCCTTAGGACAGCCAGGACGGTTTCGCCGGCGACGACGTGATCGCCTTCGTGCACGTGAAGGTCGGCAGATGGCGGCAGGAACACGTCCATTCGCGATCCGAATTTCATGAGGCCGATGCGCTCGCCGCGCCCGAGGTGTTGACCTTCCTGGATCCGGCAGACGATCCGCCGGGCAAGAATGCCCACCACTTGCCGAAAGACGACCGTCGCGCCATCCGTGTCGACCCAAACTTCGTTGAGCTCGTTCTCCCCCGCCCGCGCGTCGTAGGCCGGCAGAAAACGGCCCGGACGGTACTCGATCTTCGTGACTGTTCCGGCGACGGGAGATCGGTTGATGTGAACGTCGATCGGCGAGAGAAAAATTGTAATTTGCAGCCACATCCCGGGAGGGCTGGTTTCGGTCGGGGCCGGACCCGCGAAGATGACCCGCCCGTCTGCCGGAGACACCGCGAGATCGGGACCCTCGGGAACGATGCGATCCGGATCGCGGAAGAAATAGGCAAAGAACCCACCGAGGGCGGCGAACGACGCCGCCCAGCCGTAACGTTTGGCCGCGGCAAGCCCGGCGGCGGCGCCAGCGGCGACGGCAATGAACGGAACCCCTGCGCGGTCGATTTTCATTAGCGATATTGAGCGAGCCCAACGACCGTCGTTGGCACGCACCAGTGGAAGGTTACCGCGGGGAGTTCAAAAACAACAAAGGGCCAGGGAGGGCCCAAGTGAACGGACCCTTCCTGACTGGCCCATGAGGGGAAAATATGTCAGATGCCCGAGTCAGCCGCGGGCTGCGTGCGTGGCCCCGCTACTGCCGTGGCTATGCCTGCGCAGAATCAATTCCATCTGATCTTTGAGCTGAAGCTTGCGTTTCTTGAGGGTGGTTTCTTCGACTTGCTCGGGTTCCGAGAGGTAGTGTCGACTGGTGAGGCTCTGAATTTTTTCGTCGAGGTCGTGATGTTTTCTAGCGAGCTGGCGATACTCCTCGTCGGTCTGTAGCAACATACGCTTCAGCTCTTCGAAGTCTGTCGGCATCTTCGCCTCCTTTTCTAGAGGGACTTCACGAGCCTATTTGCAGGCATCCATACGGGCACGGTAACACAAGACTCCCGCCCCTTCAAGAACGAAGACCACCGTTCTCGGCGAGCTCGTCGCGCACGAGAAGGATCGCGTCTTCCTCGGGATGCGAATAGTATTTCGGCCGAAAACCGGCCACACGAAAGCCGAGCGCGTCATAGAGCCGCAGTGCCGGAACGTTCGAGCGCCGCACTTCGAGTAACGCCCGCTCGGCTCCGAGCTGCACGGCTTCGCCGAAGATGTGACGCATTAGCACGCTCGCCAACCCACGTCGTCTGAGTTCTGGATGAACGGCAATCGTGTTGATGTGCAGTTCGTCGCACACGAGCCAGGACGCGCAGAAGGCCGCGACGCGGTGACCGGGAATCCTGAGGACGTGCACGCGTGTCACGTCGGAGTGCCGCAGCTCCCGCTCGAGCATTTCCCGTGTCCACGGGTTCGTGAACGACGCTGCCTCGAGTTCAGCCACCGCATCGAGATCCTCTGACGCCGTGACCCGCTCGATGAGCATTTCCATCGCAGTCATGCTGGATTACACGCGAGACTTGGCTTTCGCGATTTCTGCATCGGGTCGGCGGATGTACACCGGCACGATCGCGTGCGGCAGGACAGCTCGCTCAGGAGCGCCGGCGGCCATTCGCCCGATGACCGCGGCCAGCGGCGGCGGCGCGATGATTTCGCTGGTGCCTCCCATACGGTGACGGATGACGTCCGCGTAGCGCACAGCCCCGTCTCCGATAAAGCGCAACGGACTACTGACGCCCGCACGCTTCCATGCGTCGAGCGTTTCCTCAGGCGCGAGCGCGGTGGCGTCAATGGACAGGCTCGTTCCGGCGGCGTCGTAGACTGCGGCAAAGACTTCCCCCCGCTGCGCATCCATCCACGTCGCCACGGGCAATCGGCCGTCCGCGGCAGCAACGGCCAGCGCGTCGAGCGTGGAGATCGGCACGATGCGCTTTCCTGCCGCCATGGCCAGGCCCTGCATTGCTGCGATGCCGACGCGTAATCCCGTGAACGATCCCGGCCCCACCGCAACTGCCAGCAAGTCGAGCTCCGCGACGGATTTTCCACCGGTCTCGAGCGCACGGATCAGGTCGATTGGCAGGCGCGCGCCGTGAGTGAGCGAGGAATCACCGATCAGTTCGCTGACCAGCGCATCGCCTTCGACAACGGCAACGCTGCCGGCCCGGGTCGTGGTATCGAGCGAGAGGACTAACACGTTTCGGCTCAATGTTATACTCGCCTCACCAGGTTCTCCACCACCGTGTCCGCCCCTGTTTCCTCCGAACACGCCGGCGCTACCCCCGCCATGCGCCAGTACTTCGAGGCGAAGCGTCAATATCGCGACGCGATTGTCTTCTTCCGGATGGGCGACTTCTTCGAGATGTTCTACGAGGATGCCCTGACCGCGGCGCGCGCGCTCGAGTTGACGCTGACCTCGCGATCCAAGGACGCAAACGGCGGTGCTATTCCGATGTGCGGAGTGCCCTTCCATGCTGCGGATGGCTACATCGCGCGGCTCGTGAAGAAGGGCTTCCGTGTTGCCGTCTGTGAGCAGGTCGAAGATCCGCGCAAGGCCAAGGGAATTGTTCGTCGCGAAGTGATTCGCGTCGTCTCACCTGGCACGCTCACCGATGCCGGCTACCTTGACGCGCGCGAGCCGGCCTTTCTCATGGCCATAGCCCCGGCGGCTCCTCCGCTGGGTTACGGCGTAGCTCTTCTCGATCTCTCGACGGGCGAGTTTACGACCGCGGAGTACGGCGGCGACGCTGGACGTCAGGCGCTTGCTGACGAGATCGCGATCCTCAAACCACGGGAGATTGTTGCACCCGAAGGATTCGACGATGCCGCGACGCTGGTGAGCGAGGCGCGGGTGAGCGCGAGGGTCACGAGAGCGGACGGATGGACGTTCGACGTCGACTCGGCACGGCGCAACCTGCTCGACCAGCTTCAGGCGAAATCGCTTCAAGGGTTCGGCCTGGACGATCGCCCGGCGGCGGTCCGTGCGGCCGGCGCGCTCGTTCAGTACTTGCGGGATACACAGAAAGTCGATCTCGCGCACGTGCGCGAAGTCGCGTTTCGCGCCGGGGCCGACTGTCTCGTTGTCGACGCGACGACCTTGCGCAACCTGGAAGTCGTCGAAGCCGCTGACGGCGGAAAGAGCGGGTCGCTGTTACACGAGATCGACCGCACGATGACGTCGATGGGTGGTCGGCTGCTGAGATCGTGGCTGCTGCGTCCGCTTCTCGCGATCGAACGTATTCAGGACAGGCTCGACGCCGTCGAGGAGCTGGCGTTCCGTTCGACAGAGCGTACCAAACTGCGCGACGCATTGAAGTCGATCCATGACATCGAGCGCCTGGTCGCCCGCGCGTCGCTCGGGATTGCCGGGCCGCGCGATCTCGTGGCGCTGCGTCAGTCAATTGCGATCGTGCCGCGCGTGCGCCTTGTCCTCTCGGAGCTGCAGGCGCCCCTCGTCAGGAGCGTGGTCGCGGAACTCGACGACCTTGCCGATCTCCGCGACGAACTCGAGCGCACGCTGATCGACGAGCCGCCGGCTGTCGCCCGCGATGGCGGAATGGTCCGCGACGGCGTCGACGGCGAGCTGGACGAGCTGCGCACGATCAGTCGGTCTGGCAAACGGCATATTGCCGACATGGAGGAAGCCGAGCGCGCGCGCACCGGCATCACCTCGCTGAAGATCCGCTACAACCGGGTGTTCGGCTACTACATCGAGGTGTCGAAATCCAACCTCGCCAGCGTGCCGCCGGACTATCACCGCAAGCAAACAATTGCTGGCGGTGAGCGATTCATCACGCCGGCCCTCAAGGATTACGAGGAAAAGGTCCTCGGCGCCGACGAGCGCAGTCTGGAACGTGAGGTCGCGATCTTCGAAGCGCTCCGCGCGCGAGTCGCAAAGGATGCACCGCGCGTGCAGGACACGGCGCGTGGCCTCGCGACGCTCGATGTTCTCGCGGCTCTCGCGGAAGCGGCGGCGGCGCTCAACTACACCAAGCCCATGATGCACGGTGGCGACGAGATCGTTGCCGTGGACGTCAGGCACCCGGTTGTCGAACGCCACGTGCCGGAAGCCTTCGTGCCGAACGACATCACGCTTGATTCGAGCGCGAAGCAACTGATCGTCCTGACCGGTCCGAACATGGGCGGTAAATCGACCTACCTACGGCAGACGGCCCTGCTGTGCCTCATGGCGCAGGCAGGATCGTTCGTGCCGGCGCGAAGCGCCAAGCTGCCGATCGTCGATCGCATCTTCGCGCGCGTTGGCGCGTCTGACAACATCGCGCGCGGACAGTCCACGTTCATGGTGGAGATGCAGGAGACGGCCAACATCCTGCACAGCGCGACATCGCGCAGCCTGCTGATCCTCGACGAGATCGGCCGTGGCACCGCCACGTTCGACGGCTTGAGTCTGGCCTGGGCGGTCGCCGAACACCTCGCGTCCGGCTCGCGAGCGCGCCCGAAGACGATCTTTGCGACGCATTATCACGAGCTCACCGATCTCGCGGACGCGCTGCCAAACGTGGCCAACTTTCACGTGGTCGTGCGCGAGTGGCAGGACGACATCGTGTTCTTGCGCAAAGTCGTGCCCGGCCGATCGGATCGCAGCTACGGGATTCAAGTCGCCAGGCTGGCGGGTCTGCCGCCATCGGTCGTGACGCGAGCGCGAGAAATCCTGAATGGCCTCGAACGAGACGAGCTGTCGCGCGGCGGACGGCCGTCGCTCAACGCGGCGGGATCCGATGGCACCCGGCAGCTTGGCCTGTTTCAAGCGCCGCCGGAGGCCGACGATCCCGTCGTCAGCCGCCTCAAGGCGCTCGACGTCGACAACCTCACGCCGATGCAGGCGCTGGCACTCCTCGCCGAGCTCAAGCGAGAGGCGGGCGGATGAAGGCGGCGATCGCGCTCGCCCTTCTCATTGCGGTCGCGTGCGCCGGCTGTGCGAACGGCAGGCCGGACGGCGATGCGATTGTCATCGCCGTCGCCAACTCGCCGGTCAACCTCGATCCGCGCGTGGGCACTGATGAAGTCTCACAAAAAGCCCACCAGCTGCTCTACAACACGCTCGTCAAGCTCGATACCGATCTGACTCTGGTTCCGGAACTGGCCGAAACGCTCGAACAGCCCGACCCGGTGACCTACGTTGCCACGCTTCGCAAGGGTGTGCTGTTTCACAACGGACGCGAGCTCACCTCCGAGGACGTCGTCTACACATTCCGAAGTTTTCTGGATCCAACGTTCCGTGGGCGCTCAGGAGCGTACCGGGTCGTCGCCTCGGTGGATGCGCTCGATCGCTACACCGTGCAATTCAAACTCAAGGAACCGTTCGCGCCGTTTCGTGTGAATCTGGTAATGGGCATTGTGCAGGCCGGCTCCGGCGCCGAGAACGCGCGCAATCCGATCGGTACGGGCCCGTATCGTCTTCGCCAGTTCGTGCAAGACGACCGGCTGGTGCTCGATCCGTTCGATGGACATTTCGCAGGACGTCCGAAGAACGCCGGCCTCGTGCTGAAAGTCGTGCCCGACGACACGATGCGCGGCCTCGAACTGCGCAAGGGCACGGTCGATCTCGTCGTCAACGATCTCTCGCCTGATGTCGTCTGGCAGCTTGGCAAGGAGGGTGCGCTCGGCGTGGCGAAAGCCGATGGCAGCGATTACGCCTACATCGGCATGAACCTCAAGGATGCGCGGCTCAAGAATCCTGACGTTCGGCGCGCGCTCGGCTACGCAGTGGATCGCCAAGCCATCGTCGATCACCTCAGGCGCGGGTTTGCGAAGGTCGCCGTCGGGATCGTTCCGCCGATGTCGTGGGCGCACGAAAAGAACGTCTTCGATTTCACCTACGATCCGGCGAAGGCCCGGCACATGCTCGATGCGGCGGGCTTTCCGGATCCTGACCGGGATGGTCCGCTTCCACGATTTCGACTATCCCTGAAGACGTCAACGTCCGAGGTGTACCGCGTGCAGGCGGCGGCCATTCAACACGACCTCGCGAAGGTCGGCGTTGCCGTCGACGTGAAGTCGAGCGAACTGCAGACGCTTTTCGCCGACGTCCTGCGAGGAAATTTTCAGCTCTACACACTGCAGTGGGTTGGCGTGACCGATCCGGACATGTTACGGCGCGTATATCACTCGCGTCAGGCGCCTCCCGCTGGTCTCAATCGCGTCTTTTACAGCAATCCGGAAGTCGATCGCCTCATCGATGAAGCGGCACGGGCAGTCGAGGTGTCGGAGCGCCAGGAACTCTACGCGCGCGCGCAGCGCCTGATTGCCGAGGATGTGCCCTACATCAGCCTCTGGTACAAAACCAACGTTGCGGTCTTTCAGCCTGACATCCACGGCGTGAGGCTGTCGCCGATTGCCGACTTCGGGTTCCTCAAGGACGTCAGTCGCGGCGGAGCCAGCGATTAGATGAAGCGGCTGATATTGCTGCTTCTTGGCGGCCTAGTTCTGCTGCCAACTCACGTCCGCGCGTCCGACCGATACGATCCGCGGCTTCGTTTTCGCACCATCAGCACGCCGCGCTTCGACATTCACTACCACCAGAGCGAGGAGGACGAAGCGCGCCGCCTCGCGGTGATTGCCGAAGACGTCGCATCGCAACTCGACAAAACGCTCGGACCAGCGTCAGGACGCCTCCAGGTCATCCTCGTCGACCAAAGCGATCTTTCGAACGGTTGGGCGACGCCACTTCCCTTCAACACCATCGAGATTACCGCCGCGGCGCCAGGCGGGACGAGTTTCATCGGCAACACGAACGATTGGCTGCGGATGGTCTTC
>Ga0075418_10004157_pt1 | contig 16491 bp, 13 predicted proteins | sample SoiMetdeltSBSDD2_FD_81776 | JGI IMG/M metagenome (GOLD analysis project Ga0075418, IMG submission 81776) | Bulk soil microbial communities from a Populus tree surrounding site in Tennessee, USA - Soil MetaG P. deltoides SBSDD2 | ecosystem: Environmental > Terrestrial > Soil > Tree plantation... | reverse complement strand
TCCGGCGACAAACCCCTGTGGAACGACGACCTCCTATGTTGTCAGTGTCCCAGGAGGGGAAGAACGGCTTGCGGTGATTCCGGCGGCTGCTCTGACGAACAATGTCCTGACGGTGAGTCAGGGCACCAACACGCCGCTCCCGTTTGAGGTGACGATGGAATAACTCAGCGGACCAGGTTGACGCGGGCCGCCGGGGCATCTCCCGCCTCTGATCGGTCCACCCATCGATGAATGCGCCGAAATCCTGGCTTTTTGGAACGCCGGCTCAGTAGGCTCACAGTGCGCTATTATGCGCCCATCTATTGAGGAAGGTGAGGTCTGGGTTGTTGTGGAGAAAAGTTCGATAATCGTCCACGCACTCACCCCAACCCTTTTTCCATTCCCTTGGCCAGGATGTCGAACGATCGATTTTTCGATATCCTAATCGGCGGAGGACTCCACGGGTTTGAACGGACAGGTCGAACCTAGCACCCGGTGATGAGGCACTTTATATTTGAGGCTCCCTTTGAGGCATCCCACCTGCCGTCCCACACGTCACGCATACAACACGCGTAGCTCCGGATGAAACCCGGTGCCGATCTCCAGGAGTCCGCAGAACCGCCCGTTTAGAACGGCTCTTCCTGCGCTTGGCCTTACGGATATGAACGATAGAGGAAACCGACCCTGAAGAGTTTGGTTCGCAAAGATTTTCTCATAGCGACGCCATTATTTCGGAAAAGATTGCCGTGGGCGGTGTTCCATACGATGGCGGCGGCGTATACTCGGATGCCTGGCCGGTAGGGGCAGCGTTTTTGTAACCGAGGATTAAAACTGAGGACTATCGTGTTCAGGCGTACCGGTCGGCCAGAGTCATCGACCACTTCTCATTGAGGCCTGAGGTTTTGAGAGGGAGATGCTTAATCCCAGATAGTCGATGGTTGAAGAAATCCAAATTTGACGGCATATTTTTAAATTTCGACATGCAGTATCATGATACGACGTCAGTGTGCGACGCTTCCAACTTCAGGGGGTCGAGATTCTTGTCAACGTTCATGGTGAGACGGTTTCGGTTCCGTACCATCAGCCTCGCCGTCATCTTGTTCTGGTGGTCCATGGGAGGCGCGTTTGGGCAGGAAAGGAGTACATCTTCTTTGCATGTTATCTCTCTCGATTCCACGAAAGTGGCCTGGATTACGTTAACCGAAAAGCTTGAAGTAGTGATTGCATTCAAGGAACCAATTGATGAGATACACTCGGCGATGTGGAATAAGGCACGAGACATCGACGCAGCCTTGAAGATAATAGATCTGCTGCGGAAATCCCGTATTCAGGCTCTCGAAATCAACGGGAAGGATGCCCTGAGTATCGGCGTTAATCAGCGATGTAAAGTCCGGTGTGAGGTTCTAGGATTCCGATTTTCCCCCGAAGGTCGAGATTGAGAGAAGGTAGCTTTTGAGAGGGGCATATAATCCTGCGTCGACCGAAGCCCTAAATTTCTCCACGGGCAACCTTCTGGGCGCGTCATGTCGTCCGACACTGCGAGCATATGGACTCGAGTCTCCAGGCTGAGGTGCCCCCTTTGCAGCGGTGCAGTCCGCCGATCGCAGCGGGTGGGATGGCGTGATTTCGTGGCACACCTTCTCGGACGCTATCCGTTTCGTTGTTGGGCGTGTCACCATCGCTTTTATCTGCGTCGGCGCTATAGCGATTAAGCGCCGCGGCCCGATCTACAATCCTGAAACATCTTCCAGTATAGTCACTCACGTTCGAGTAAAATCCCTAAGATGGAAGGGATTGTGGCCGAAGGGAGATAGCCAGCACCGATGCTCCGAGCGAGAATACCAATCAGCCGCAACTCGGACGGGCTATGGCAGGTCGCCCAGTCTTTGGTGGAAATTGATGGACGACAGATCGGACTTGCCGCACTTGCAGCACAGCCGACTCCAGACGAGGTCATTGAGGAGATGATGGGACGTGCTCTGCTCTGTTTTGATCAGAATGGTCGACGCGGAACATCGGAACAGATTCAATGGAACATTACCATCGACGAAGCTCCGCACTGTTATCGCTGCATTGAGCCGATGCAGCCGATCGAGCCACGCGTGGATCCTGCCGGTGGCCGTACCTCTCGCACATGGAAGTGCACCCTCTGCAAGGCGACGATAGAGTTCTAGTAGGATGTCGAAAAAGTCATGAGTCCGGCCGATACAATACGCGATCTGGACGTGGCGAGTTAACCACATGATCGTGGCTGACGACGAGGCTCACGCTATGCAACTGACGCTGTCACGTTGCGCGCGGATTGGTCCAGGGAGGTTCGATGTTCCGGCTCCTTGCCGTCCAGGAGACAGCTCACATTCATATCGCCCATCACATTGATTGTCGTGCGGCAACGGTCCAGAAACCAATCTACAGTAAGTAGCAGCACGATGTATTCGGTTGGGAGTCCGACCGCTGTGAACACGAGAGTCATGGTCACAAGTCCGGCTTCTGGGATACCGGCTGCTCCTACCGACGCGATGACAGACGTCAGCATCACCAACGACTGCTGGGTGAGAGAGAGTGGCTGTCCGAGCCCTTGCATCACCAGCATCTGTGAGATGAATAGCGCCGACATGGCTTCGTAGAGGGCGGTCCCGTCGTTGTTGAAGTTCGATCCGACGAGTGCCCCCAAGCTCGCCGATTCCTCCCGCAGCCCCACACATTCCCGCAGCCGCGCGTAGGTCACCGGCATCGTGATCGTCGAACTGGCGGTTGAAAACGCCATGACCAGCGCGTCCCGTGTACCTCTGAGCAAGTCCAAGGGACGGACCCACGATCCAAAGTGAATGCGGAGAAGATAGTAGGCGGACTGAAGCGACAACGCGACGATGACGGCCAGCACAAAGGCGCCGAGGGCCTTGAACGGCTCAATCCCTTCTTTGCCGATGATACTGGCGACGATTCCGAACACACCGATCGGAACCAGGTCAATGATCCAATGGAGAACGACGAGCATCGTGTCGTATGTGAGTTGAATAAAGTCCCCGACCGTGCGGATGATGCGATCTTTTGCCCGGCGTAGGGCGATCCCGAATGTCACAGCCAGGAAAATCACGCCGATAACGTTTCCCTTATCCGTGAGCGGTCCCAACAAACTACGTGGAACGCTATCAAGGAACTGCGATACCTGGGAGGCCTGCCCCTTTGCTTTTTCCGGCAGTGTATAGCCTTCCTTTTCCAAGGCCTGGAGGATCGCGCGTGCTTCGGGGTCATGGGGTAGTTCCGATGCCTTGTACCCGCCCGCCGGGGTGAGGTTCGCTCGCTCTCCCGGGCGTAGGACATTCGCCACCAAGAGACCCAGACTAATCGCCACGAGTGTATTCAACACCAACAGACCGACCATACGTGTCGCGAGCCGGCCTCGAATGTCTGCATGCATGAGCACGTGAATGACCGCGACGAGGATCAATGGTGGGGCGAGCGCTCCCAGCACCCGCAGGATAAGCTGGCTAGGCAGGGCAAGACTCTGAGCGTTCTCGCCGAACACCACTCCCACGAGGACCCCGAGAACCAGGCCTCCAATAATTCGCAGGTAGAGCGGGGTGCCATGCCATGACGCCCAGAGACTGCGGCGTGGTTCTCCCGGCGGGCGCTGAGTCATCGAGTGGTGTTCCGGTATCCGTTTGCCGTCAACTCAAGTAGGAACATATGAGACCATGCCCCAAGTTCTGGCATTGTGTCCAGATCTGGCTGGCATTCCTCCTGCCAGATCTATGGTTGTGGCGTTCTGTGACTATTGTCGGAGGCCGGTCCGCTCCTCGCCGGGCGTGATTCCTGCGCGTTTGGGTAGGACGGACAGGAAATTATCATGGGCAATCTTGCGAGCCGTCGCCGGCTCCATGGCGTCAAGAAGCGCATCATACCGTCGAACCGTTTCCACATACCTATCCATATGCCCTACGGCATCCGATCCAATCATGAAGCGATCGGGAAAATCCTTCATGAGTGCCAGCCAATTCTCGTTCACGATTCGTTTGTCGCCAAGAGTATTCAAGGGGGCTACGTAGTCGTCGTACACGACCCAAGACAGGTCAATCCATAAATTAGGATACCGAGTCAACAGTGTCCCAAGAATGCCGGTGAGATCGGGGACCACCAAGCGGCGACTGATTCCCGCGTGACACCAAATAAAGCGCGTGTTCCGGTTTCGCTTGAGCGCGGTCTCAAACTCTTCGAGCCAGAGCGGGTCTTTCTTCTCCCAAACGGACGTGATATTTGTATGGAGAGAAACCGGAAGGTCGTGCTGTCCCGCAAATTCAAATAGGCGTTGCATGGCTTGGGTATTCGGACGCGGGACTTCGCCATAGGTCAGCGCCGTCAGGTCGTCATGATGTCCAAAGAGTTCGCCGATACCTTCCCAGAGATCGGGATACGACTCCATCATGAGTTCGATATGATTCACCGCGTTTTTGTCCGCTGCATTGACCCCTGTGATGAATGGATGGAATCGGCTGCGCTGGTGCCCAGGCAGCTGTGTAACGGCTCGTGCGACAATCATGTCCGTGGCCGAGTACCAATACACCCGGGAGTCGTCGGATAAGTAATAGGACGGCCGTTTGGAGTCAGCCTCTTCCCATTTTTTCACCAGTGGCATGCCGGAAATCATCGCATGGTCGACGCTGGCGGAATCCATTGCCGCCAGGATCTTCTGGATGCCGTCCGTCTGCTGAAGAAAATCGACATAGTGCAGATGGGCATCGGCGATGACATAACGAGAAGGTCGGGAAAGAGCGGGACTATTCGTCACCGGGGCAGGTGTTGTCGATTCAGTTCGCGCTTGCTGTGGCGGCGCTGTGTTCATGATTCCGGTGCAGGCGACCATGACGGACATGGATATAAAAGGTATCAGCGTGCTGAGCCGCATGGACTGTGTCTTCTGGGTGGACCCTATCATACAAAGTATCCTTCCTTACCTCGACTGCGAATGAAACGAATCCTCCTCGTTCGCTTGTCGTCCGTTCCACTGGCCACCTTCTGTCGTCGAGAAACGCGGTCCGGACTTGCGTCGATCTCCAGACCGAAGCGATGACGATCAGGGTAAAAACCAGAGGCACATCATACTGACCACGGTGGGAATCAATGCCGAGTAAGCCAACTGGAAGGCGCTAATCCCGTCAGCGCCGAAACGTTCCTGGAGAATGGCAAAGGCCGCCGGGTTCGGCGCATTCGCAATGACGGTGAGCCCGCCCCCAGCGATCGCTCCCGCGACCAGCGCAAACTTAAATGACTCGGAGACTCCTTCAATCTGTGCGCCGAGATACGTCAATGCCGCATTATCGGTAAATGCGGTAAGAATCGTCGCCCCCACGAACAGCGGAAAGTGGTTCATGTCTCGAATGAGCGGACCAAGCCACCAGTCCTGAAGCCCTCCGATCACCACGAGGCCACCGAGGAACACCGCGACAAACGAGCTTTCGCGCAGCTTCAACGCATCCTGGTAGGTCTTAGTGGCCGCAACGATTCCAAGGAATGACAGAAAAATGACTGAGAGTATCAGGGGATCGTGGGCGGCAAGGACAATCAGCCCGAGTAGGAGCACATGAATCATTGAGATCCACCTGGGAACGTGTCTCTTGGTAGCGTCAGTGCCGGCTGCCGGAAGCGCCATCAATTCCGTTCTAAGCAGGAGCAACGCAAGGGCTGCGTTGACGACAATGGCCACGACGGATTTCCACCCGAAGGTCGTCATCATGTACGCCAAGTCCCAATTCCATTTGCCTGCGACCATCAGCACGGGTGGCGCCGCAAACGGGGTCAACACTCCACCAATCGAAATATTGACCAACAACGTAGCAAGGACGACATATTTGAATTGATCGGATATGCCGGCCCCAAAATAGCGATCCCTGAGGATGAGTGCTGTTACAGTCATCGCCGCGGGTTCCGTAATGAAGCTGCCCAGGACAGGACCGGTGGTCAGACAAGAGACGAAGGCAGACTGTGCCCGTCCGAGTGGAAGAAGCCATGACACGATCAGGATGATCCTTTCGGCGTAATGGATAATCGGTCTGGTGGCTGCCACGGCCATAATCACGAACACGAAAAAAGGTTCCCTAAAATTCAGGTTGACGATGTAGGCGATTGCCTCCTTTACGCTGCCGAACAGACAGATCAAGGCTATGAGAACACCGGCCCACAGCCCGAATACGAGTTCCACCTCGCCCAATAAGTGAAAAAACTGTCTCCAGGGAGAGTCTTTAGGGAAGCGGTGTGAGAAATGCTGGATGTTCCGCGTCGCGAAAGTATGCAGTACCGCGAGAACGAGAACGATTGTCGCGGTACTTTGGAGAGGAGTGGGGTGCATCGTGTGCCATTAGACGTATTGAGCTGCCCCAAGTCAAACGTGGAGTGAAAGAACCTATAGGGTCGCCCTTTCACATTGCACACAGTCGTTTGGTTCGCGTACTCTGTGGGAAAATGTCAGGAACCGTCTAGATCACACGCATGTTTCGGGCTGTCCTCCAAACCGCCGCAGTCTGTTTTCTCATTGCCGGTTGTGCGGTTGAACAGGAGATTTCGCGCACCCCTCGTACGGCTGTCGAACAACTGCTCTTGACCCAGGCTATAGAGAGGGCTCTGAAAAATCTGACCTTAACGCTGCCGCCCCAAGCCAGCATCTATCTCGAAGTAAGCGGCTTCTACATCGACCGCGCCCGGTTGGATATGAGGGACCAGACTTACGGAACCTTGGAGCAGCCCTCGTTGGATTTTCTGTTCGTCCGAGATACGGTTGCCGTTGCGTTAGGGAGGATGGGATACCGTATTCGGCGGCGCGAGGAGCAGCCGGCTTACCTTGCCCGGGTTTCCATCGAGTCATTGGGGACCATGCAAGGTCTGGCGTTCTTCGGCATGCCAGCCGTTCAGAGCGTCATCATTCCCTTTGCACTTCCCGAGATTGTTCTCTATAGACACATAGACCAGAGCGGATATGCCCGCCTACACATTGATCTGTTTGATCATGCTACCGGAGAGTACAAGGGTTCTTCCGCCACCGTGATCGGACGAACGGGCCATGATCAATATACCGTTTTCCTTTTCATCACGTGGGCGGAAACGGACCTGACGGCGCCGCCGTGAAGCTGCACCACATTTAGCCTACACCCAACGAATACCCTCCACGAATAACGGAGCTGGCCGCCATTTGTTGTATGATTTGCCCAGCTCCGGACGTCCATGGCTCCCTCGCTGTTCCGGAGGTGGAATCCGCAGATACATATAGTGGCGGCTGCGACATGAGGATGGATTTCGATCTCGGGGCCATGGGACAATCAAAGTCTGGCGCGAGCGCTGCGTACAGGGTTCGCGGGTGGAGAATTTCTCATGTCGACCAGTTTTCAGATCCGGTGTTTTCGGCGGTTTGCCATTCAGTGTCCCATCTACTATTCCAACGACAGGTTTCATGGCAAGGGCACGGCTTGGAATCTATCATTGAATGGCTGGCGGGTGGATGGCACGCATCCGGTTGAACCAGGTATGACGTTCACATTGTGCATTTTCCTACCCGGTCGGGTACGCACCGTGTTCGTTGATCGGGCCGCCGTGCGATGGTCTCGCGGGCACGAGTTCGGGATCGAACTCGTGGCCATGAAGAATGAGCAACAGGCTGTACTAAAGGGCTTTGTCGACTTGCTTATCTGACCCGTGCATAGTACCAACGTACCGCTCGCCCAAAAACAACATGTACTTGCCATCGACGCTGAGTGAGATAAACTGCTGTGAGGACACGACGGGCGGTACCGCTCACGAGGACTGCAAGGCAATGGCAAAACACTTTAAGCCGCGTTCCCATTCCCGTATTCCCGTCAGCTGTTTCCTCTATTATCTGGGAGAGGGAGTGGTCGGGACGGGAAAGGTCTGCGATCTGTCCGTCAAGGGCTGGCGGATCGAGGGTGATAAGCCGGTGTCGGTCGGTATGCGCCTAACCTTGCGTGTCTTTCTCCCGGATGAGCCAAAAGCGATCGACATTGAGGGAGTCATCGTTCAATGGGTCAAAGATGGCGCTTTTGGTTTGGAAAATGTGGGAGTCAATGCTGCTTCTGAAGCCCGCATAAAAAGATTCGTTGATTCCATGTTGAAGCCTCCCGGCTCCAGTCGCGTCGCGTAGTTCTCCTTTCGATCTCTCCTCTCATCGTGTCTAATCAATAGTGTGGATGCATTCTGCAATGCATGCGCTGCACAGTACAAGTTGGCCTCATTTCCACCAGCGGTCGACGAAGGCTTCCTGCGCCCCGGTATCAATGCTGCCTGAATACCCCCGCTTTCGGGGACTATCACGCTTCGACACATTTTTCATATTCTGACCGGCGGTTGCTGATGGGGAGGTCCGATGGATCAGGGGACACGTCCGCGATTTATCGTCGAATGCACCAGTACGCGTTCGGAAGACGGCATCCTGATTTGGAACGGGCGTGTGCTTGATCTCTCCATCCCCGGATGGTCCCGGCTGGGGCTCAAAAGCATCATGACCGGTGACTATCTCCAACTTCATCTTCATTTACCCGGCCATATGACGCCGCTTTCGGTCCCTTTGGCTGCCGTACGATGGATCCATGAGTCGCGCTTTGGTGTGGATCCTATCCTCATGGATGCTGATGACCAGTTGCGGTTGAGCCAATTTGTCACCCAACATGTCGGCGCGGGTAGCTTCACGACAGATCGCAAAGATCAGATTATCATTACTGAGTGTTCCTGATCTTTACCGGTATCCGCCACCACTCATATCACTCTCTCCAGGAGGAACACCGTCCTCGTCCTGGCTCGTATCGCTCCTTCCGACGGTTCATTCTGAATAGGTTCCGATGGCCCTGGCGGTGCCCTCCATTACTTGACATCGTCACACCAGATAGTGTCTCTTTCCGTAGTGCTGGTGTAGTGTCACGTTGATCCCGGCCGTGGAGTGGCGTCTTCTTTGGACGCGCAGAGGGATCTGCCGGGGACATCGAAGAGCGTGTATGGATAAATCGACTCCTATAACCGTCGAATCAATGCCCACCGCATCAACTCCGCTCACGGCAGAGACGGAGGCGCAGGTTGCACAGCTTGCAGAAACCGATATTCTGGTTGGAATTCCAAGCTTTAATAACGTGGAAACGATCGGCCATGTGGTCCGGGCGGTGAGTGCCGGGCTGGCCAAGTACTTTCCCGATGCCAGATCCGTGCTGGTCAACTCTGACGGAGGGTCCACCGACGGCACGCAGCAGGTCGTTGCCCAGGCGGTCGTCGACCTCAAAACGCTCTTCGTCGGCGATCAGCAAAGTCCGCTTCACAAAATCATCACGCCGTATCATGGCATTCCCGGGAAAGGCAGTGCCTTTCGCACAATTTTCGAGATCGCCCGACGCCTGAGGGCCAAAGCGTGCGCCGTTGTCGATTCTGATCTGCGAAGCATTACGCCGGAGTGGTTGGAGCTGCTCATTAGCCCTGTGCTGGATCAGGGACATGACTATGTTGCACCGTATTATCTCCGACATAAGTACGACGGAACGATTACGAACAGCATCGTGTATCCACTGACCAGGACGCTCTATGGGCATCGGATTCGCCAACCGATCGGAGGCGATTTCGGGTTCTCCGGGTATTTGGCGCAGCACTACCTCGACAAGCATGTGTGGGAGTCGGAGGTCGCCCGGTTCGGCATTGATATCTGGATGACGACCGAGGCGATTGCCAGCGGCGCGCGAGTATGCCAGAGTTTTCTAGGTGCGAAAATTCACAATCCAAAAGATCCGGCAGCCGATCTCTCCGCGATGCTTGTGCAGGTATTGGGGGCTGTATTCGCGCTCATGGAGGAACATTATTCCGTGTGGTCCAAGCTCGAAGGATCGAAGCCCGTCAATCTGTTCGGATTTCAATACGAAGTCGGGGTCGAGCCGGTCAATGTCAATGTCGATCGTATGATCAGCAGCTTCCGGCAAGGGCTGAGCGATCTGAGTTCCATTTGGGAACAGATCCTCAGTGCGGAAACATTGGCCGGCCTGAGGCCTCTGGGAACCTGTGCGTTGCAGGAATTTCGAATTGTTGATTCGCTCTGGGCGAGAATTGTCTATGACGCGGCCATCTCGTATCATAAGGGCGTGATGCCGCGTGAGCATCTCCTGAAGGCGTTTACACCGCTGTATTTGGGGCGAACGGCGTCGTTTGTTCTTGACACGCAAGGTTTGACGTCCGCAGAAGCCGAAGGGCGAATTGAAATGCTATGCCATGCGTTTGAGAAGGATAAATCATACCTCGTGTCGCGATGGATTCACGATTCGACCAACGCCTAAGTCAGGCGTGCGGACTTGGCTTCCACGAACCGGGTAGCCGGCGGAGGGAATCATGAAAGAATTTTGGGAAAAGGGCCTGTTGGACCCGTTGGAACTCTTGGCCAGGCAGATACTTTCTGTTCTGCCTAGTATTTTGGCGATGTCGATCATTTTTGCGGCGGGCCTCCTCGTGGCTTGGACCGCGAGTCAAACCTTGGAACGATTGTTACGAGTGGTGGGCCTCGATCGTCTCTGCGATCGTCTTGGTATCACCAGCGCCCTGTTGCGTGGTGGTGTCAAGACCGATCCGTCTCGCCTGGTCGGCCAGGCCGCCTACTGGCTTGTGATGATCTTCGCGACCGTCGCGGCACTGGGGGCGTTGAATTTACAGCCGATCAATGATGTAGCCAAATCGTTTCTGGCCTACGTCCCCCATCTAGTAACGGCCGGGCTGATTCTCATTGCAGGATGGCTGCTGTCAAATTTCGTCTCGCAAGCCGTGTTGATCGCGGCGGTCAATGCCGGCTTACCTCCGGCGCGGTTGGTCGCAACGTGCTCGCGTTGGGGCATCCAGTTGTTGGCTGTTGCCATGGCGCTCGAGCAATTAGGGATCGCGCAGAACATCGTCGTGGTTGGATTTGGCATAACGTTGGGGGGCATCGTGTTGGCGGGAGCGATTGCGTTCGGACTCGGATCGAAGGACCTGGCGAAGGATTATATCGAACGTGGATTATCGATCCGATCTCGGGAGCGTGGCACGGACGACCTTCGACATTTGTAGATCAGGAGCGCGGGCGAGAATGGGCGACGAGGAGACAGACCATATGATACAACCTGCGGAAGAAACGGAGGGGAAGGCTAAACTTTGGCTTGGGGGCGAGGCCGTGGTCCCTCGATATCCTCGTCAACGTCAGTTCAGCGTGCCGCTCACCGGAATTTTGGCGCTTGCGACGGGATTCAGTTTTGCGGCAGGGTTCTGGATCGGCTATCACGTATTTGGAGGAAAGAGGTGAACTTCGGGATCCGATCATGCTTGGTGGTGTTCATCGCGTCATCGCGCCGATGAGAACTTTCTGAGGTCAAGAAGCAGACGACTGTTCAATGGGCCTTACGTATCGTGCAGTATCGCTAGAACCGCCTTATTCCAACCGATAGGTCCACTGCCTGCAGCGCGGTAGAGATGAGGCAGATGGATGTCTGGATCGTAAGTGCCATCGGGTTTCTGGACGAGAATCGGTCGATCGACGGCTTTCAACATCGGAAGATCATTGAGACTGTCTCCGAGGCCGATAGAAACAACCTCCCGGCCTTGTGACTCCGCGTGACGCCTATACCACTCCAGAACAAGACAGCTCGCCCGGCCTTTGTCGCTCATCCCCATCAAATGAAAAAAACGCCCCCCCTTAGTGCAATGGAGGCCTCGACTTTCAACGTAAGGCCGGAGATCCTCGCAGGTGATTCCGTCATGGTTGATGAGAAACGGCTCGTCGAACTCGCGTTGTTTGGCCAACGCTGCATCAGCCGGTGAGAGTCCGGTATAGCGTGCGATTTCTTCCATCGACATATCTCCAAATCCTAACAGGCGATAGCCCAGGTCCTGTTCAATCTCTTTAAGGGCCATGCGCAGTTCAGTATAGGGCAGCCCGAGTTCAACGACGTGATATCGTCCTCGCACAGCCGACTGTTCCACTAGAAACGGAAAATAGGATCTGGGAATAAATATTCCACCTCCATTTTCGACAATGAACGGGTGCCCGTTGCGTAACCGAATTCGCAGCGGTTCGATCTCAGCCCGCGTCTTGCTTGACACAAGCACGATGGGGATTCCCAAGCCTTGAATTTGTTGTAACGCTTCTGTGGCTGCCTCGCAGGAATACGACATCGCGTCGAGTAAACTGCCATCCAGATCCGTAAGGATAATGAATTGCATCATTGAGGACAGACAACTTCGTGGATGGTTGCAGTATACGAAAGCCCGGCCATTCAAGAAAGTGGGCAGTACTAGAGGAGCAAGGACAGCCCCAACCAACTGCCGTTAGGTTTAGTGCAGTGATGAGACGTTTCATTAGGTCAATTGAACGTGCGGGGTCTCGTCTCCTGCCTGCCGTCTTTACATCCGTAAGATCGGTCTCCTCATGAGACTTCTGTCTTGTTTCTAGTAAGGCGCACCGGTGTGCCAGCATGAGGCAGCCTGATGGGGCGTCTGTGCGGGCTGGCCGCCAGCTTTTTGGCATGACTGTCCAAATTTGGTTAACGGGAGATACCTACTATTGGTTCAAAATGGACAGTCACCTGACAAATTCACTCACTGTCTAATGTTTCTTTCCTACATGTAGGAAGGCACCCGGCTTGCATCTCTCCCCTCGCTTTTCCCCCGCCCGGAAAGCGATGGGCTCCTGAGGGTATTGAACCGATTGCGACAGCCAAGCGGGAAGTCTTTGATCTGCTAAGGTTATATTGTGCGATCCGATAAAAAATCCCCCTCAAAACCGGATAAGAAATCTGCTTCCCGCCCCCACAAAAAGGGTGTCGTCGGTTACAACAAAAAGACCGCCTTACTGGAAGATGCCATCACACAGATGAACGCCGGGAAGTACGGGCGTTCCTCTTCGGTTTTGAAGGAACTTCTCGCACTCGATCCTCTCAATACTGAAGCGCGCAGGCTGTTTGCCACGCTGCATCTTCGACTCGGCAGCCTGATCAGCGCACGAACGGCGTTCGAATCCCTCGCACGGGAAGCGTTGGAACGCCAAGACTACTGGCTGGCGGAATCGCTCTTACATGAATATCTGACAGCGGGACCTCGATGCGTTCCCTTCCTTGAAATGTTGGGGCAGGTGTACGAGCAAAAGGGCGACGTGATGGCAGCGGTTAGCGAGTACGGAAAAGCCATCGAAGTGTTGGCTGAGGACCCCGACCCGGATCACCCGACCCGCGCGACGGAACTGTTTGCGAAGATCCGCTCACTTGCTCCGGGCAGTCCCGTCGCATTTCGATTTGGCGCGTTATTTGATGCAAGGTCTGGCGAGATGCTGCCCGCCGGCAATCGAGCGAGCGAACAGGTTCAGGCAGACAAGTCGGATCCAAGGGTACCAGTTGCTGACGTGAATGATGAGTCCGCCTCGGTGGCGTCGATGCCATGGGAGCAACCTGAGGCGACGGTCGTGACCGAACCATCGCTCCCGGTTGAGAAGATACGGATGGAGTGTGCGCCGGACGTCACTCCGGCCCGTGATCAAAGGGCGGAAGATCTTCAGACTCTGAACCCAGAAATGCAGGATGGAGACACTCCGGTCCAAGGGTCCCCCCTGACACCTGGTAACCTGGACCCGCTGCAGCCTTCAGGACCACCCGTTCAAGAGCCCGCCACAGAGTCAACACCGAAACTCATTGGAAATGCGGAACTCTCGACGGCTTGCACTCTTGTCGAAGAACGAAAACAACCAGATTCAGCACCGGCACCATCTGATGTTGATCGGGTGCTGCCGGAGCCGACCCAGAGCGAAGGCCAAAATCTGCTATTAGTCGAAGAGCCGGCGATGAGTCATGAGCCGGTTCTCCAGGAAGTGACTGAGCCGATCGCCGAAGGTCCATCAACGCCATCGCCGATGCCTTGGGATCAGATCCAGGAAGCCACACTCAATATTCCTCAAGCGGAAGTGCAAACTGCACAAGACGATGCAGTGCCGGCAGCGACCCTACCGGAAAACGTCGCGACGGGTGCTGCACAGGGATCTCATCTAGAAATGGACCAGACCCTCATTCCAGTCCCATCCGAAGCACTTTTTGCATCGATGTCGTGGGAAGAGGTTCTCGCTTCGATCGGGGATGCAGCGGAGTCTAAAGGCACACTCGATCTGACCGCAAAAGAGTCCGCCATTGTCGAAGCTTCCGGCCAACACCCTTCGGACAGCGCATTGACGCCGCCTCATGAATCGCTGACCGAATCGCCTGTTCTTTCCACACCGATGCCATGGGAACAGGTGGAAGAAGACACAGTGGCGATTCTGCAACATGAACCTGAACCCGAATTCGGTGTTGCTCCGGCGACATCCGTTACGAGGATGGAGGATGAGGCGGCCTCTCCTTCTGCGTCGGCGGGCGACATTACGGAACTTGACCCGCGGGCTCTAGCGGCAACGGATGTGAAGACAGTTTCGGAACCGACAGTACTGGCCAAACTCGTCGACAAAACGGAAGTTGCCTTTCAGCAGGGCGTCGAAGAACCTGGCTCTGAAACGTCTGCTTCTCCTGAGGCTAGACAAACCTCCGCGAGTGTCTTGGACCCGCGTGGGATAGAACAAGCAGCACAAGCAGCGATCCCACTTCCTCCTCCGGAGACCAATTCGGTCTTGACCGAAGAACCGACACTCATCGTTCAAGCCGACGTCAGGCCTGATCAGGAAACCCAGGCCCAAGACCCTCAAAACAGTATTCAGGAACCAAGCGTATCTGAACCTTGCGCGGTCGATAGTGTAGAAGAGGACTGTCACCCAACCACTGAAACGGACGATCCAAACGCGAGGATACAGGACGCGTATCCGACGGAGGCGAGAGACATGCCACCCCCGTCAGAGCGTGCCACGCCTGCGGCAGCGGCTGAATCTCCAGCTGAAGCTGCACCCGAACAAGATTGCGTCGTGTCTCTCCGAGAGGATGATCCTATTCAAAATTCTGCAGAGCAACAGGTTGTATCGCCCAAGGATACAACAGAATCTGAGCAAGGCTCGATCCCCGCTCCTTCGCGACCAGGTGAACAAAAGTCCTCTGAAGATGAACTGAAAATCCTATGGGAAGGCCAATCTCAACAGCCGAGAGCGGAGCCGATCCAGGCAAATGTGCTCACGCGGTGGTTGCGCCGAACACCGGCGGCGGAGGAACCTGCTAGCGAACAATCCGAAGTGATGACTGCCCCGGCCCCGTCGGCGGAAGATGAAGTGACAATCGACCAGCCTGCCGTCTCCCGACGCGCTGTCGCGGCTTCGGCTGTCGAGGTATTGTTTGAACGCTCCGGTCAGTCTTCATCAATTCGAGCCCAAGATCCGGCGGGCCCACGCAAGTCACACAAAGCGCATAAACCTCTGGCGATCCGTGTGCTCAATCGCGCCCGGATGGGACTCGTACTCTTTATCGGAACCTGCTTCTCTACCACCCGGTCAATTACCGTGTCCCTCCTCTCCCTGGCAGCAGCCTTCCTGGCGCTCGGAATAGTTGGTATTGGAGGGATAGGTCTTCTTTGGGTGGTCATGGAGGAGCGTCCAAGCACGGCATTCCATAACCTCAGTGCCGTACCCCAGCGGACCCTACAGGATGCCAGCAAGAACGGATATTTCATGCTGCTGGGATTTGATGGGCGGGGTAATCACGATCCAATCCAACTGGGATTCGACAGAAAGTTCGAAGACTCAGATCTGGAACGCGCTCGTGTGTGTCTTATGGGTACTGACGATCGGAGTGCCGCCCGTGAAGGAGCATTCGGAGGCGTTCTATCCAATTGGCTGAAAAATTCTGATCCGGCGGCTCAGTTCCGATCGCAATCCACGAGCATCAGAACATGGGTGGAGCAGGCTCATGTCTCGATGCTTCGATATAAGCAGTGGTTAAAAATGCCCTTTGAGGATTGGGGATACGGCGAACCTTTGAGTCCCAACTGTCCTCTGATCCTTCATGCTCATCGTTTGTATGTCGCGGATGGGTTCGCTCAGGACATCGAAGCTGGGGTCGACCGATTGGAGGCCGACTTCAGCATGTGGCGCACGATTCTAAGCCACGCCAAAACGCTTCGCATGAAGATGTTAGCCGCCGAGGCGATGACCGACGATGTGACTATTATGAGCGGCTTGCTGGTAAGGCCTGATATCGACGAAAGGTTCGTCGCTCGCCTGGGTAAGGCCGCCCGTCCTCTCGATCAAGTCGAACAGTCCGTCCGATGGCCGATGCAAAGTCAATTCATGATGGCGACGAAGATGCTTGAGCGCTCTCTGAAGCAGAGCGTAAATGATTCTCAACCTATCTATGTCTCGATTGCGTCGCTCATGCCGTTGCCGAAACAACATCGTTTCAACCGCTATGCCGACTATTATGAGGCGTCCAGCAAAGCGGCTTCCGAGGGACGGTACGGTACTGTGCCAAAATTATCGGCCTATGTGCGGACGCCGGCGGACAGTTGGATCGACTATCTGATGAATCCGATAGAAAACATCGTTGGCCTGGAGTCTCTCCCCGC
>Ga0075418_10004155_pt1 | contig 16494 bp, 8 predicted proteins | sample SoiMetdeltSBSDD2_FD_81776 | JGI IMG/M metagenome (GOLD analysis project Ga0075418, IMG submission 81776) | Bulk soil microbial communities from a Populus tree surrounding site in Tennessee, USA - Soil MetaG P. deltoides SBSDD2 | ecosystem: Environmental > Terrestrial > Soil > Tree plantation... | reverse complement strand
GGCGAGCCACAAGCACGGCAGGAGTCCCGGCCAGCGCACCCGGCCGGGCTCGGAGCTGCTCGGCACGCTTCCTCCCGTCACAGCCGTGGGCTCGATGACGCCGCCGGGATGGGACGAACGTCGCGACGCTCGTGGATCACGGCGCGCTTCGAGCGCGGGCCTCCACGGGCGGAGTGCTCGCCTCGCCGCTCAGGTGCTGGAGGAAGAACGCCGCCATGCGGCTCTGCAGGCGCACGGTCACCATGGGATCGGGCACCATGTGAGTGAAACCCGAGAGCGGCACGAACTCGTAGGGTTTCCCGGCGCGGAAGAGAGCGTTGGCGAGCTTGAGACTGTGCACGAAGTAGACGTTGTCGTCGTCGGTGCCGTGGATGATGAGGACCGGTCGTTCCAGCTTCCCGGCGTAGGTGAGCACCGAGCTGGCGGTGTAGCCCGCGGCGTTCTTCTCCGGCAGACCCATGTAGCGCTCGGTGTAGTGCGTGTCGTAGTCGAGCCAGTCCGCCACCGGGGCGCCGATGACGCCGGCGCGGTAGACCTCGGGCCGGCGCATCACGGCGTGGGCGGTGAAGTAGCCGCCGAAAGACCAGCCATAGATGCCGACGCGCCCCAGATCCATCTCCGGGAAGCGCCGGCCGAGGGCCTGCAGGCCGGCCACTTGATCCTCGAGGGGCACGTCGATGAGGTTTCCCTTGATGGTGCGCTCCCACTCCCGCCCCCGGTTCGGCGTGCCGCGGCCATCCAGTGCCACCACCAGGAAGCCTTGATCGGCGAACCATTGCTGCAGGAAGTAGCTGCGCCGCGAAGCAAGCACCATCTGGGCGTGCGGACCGCCGTAGACCTGCACGAGCACCGGGTACTTGCGGGCGGGATCGAACTGGCGCGGCCGGATGACCCGGGCGTGGAACACCGGGTTGTCGCCGACTTTCACCAGCTCCACCTGGGGCAGGAAGGGCGGCGTTTCGGCGGCGCTCGTGAGCTGCCCCAGGACCTCGCCGCCGCTCCGGCGCACGGTCCAGCGCTCCTCGCCGGCCCAGGTGCTGGACCAGTGCACGTACACCGAGTGGCCGAAGCCGAAGAAAGCATCGTGGACGCCCGGCTCCTCGCTCTGGCGCACCGGCGCGCCACGCCCCGGATCGAGGCCGACGCGCCAGAGATGTTTCTCCGTCGGGTTCTTGCTGGCGATGACGAGGACCGCCTGCGAGGCCTCGTCCACATCGGCCACGGACATCAGTCCGAAGTCGGGCGGCGTGAGCACGTGCTGCAGCTTGCCGTTGCGGTCGTGCCGCTCGAGCTGCAAGGCCCCGCCACGCTCGCTCATCCACAGGAAGCCCTTGCCGCTCGCGAGCCACTTGGGCATGCGCGGTGCGAGGTTGATCCAGGCCGCATCGGTCTCGACCAAGAGCTGCGTCGCCTTCCCGGTCGCCGCATCCACGGCCATGAGGTGTTCCTCGGTCTGCTCCCGATTCTGGATCAGCAGGGTGAGCGGCGCGTTCTCCTCCCAGCGGACTGCGGCCAGGTAAGGAAACGCCTGGCGATCCCATTCCACCCAGGTGGTGTTGCCGCCGCGAGCGGAGACGAGGCCGAGCCGGACCTCGGCGTTCTTGCCGCCGGTGCGTGGATAGGGCCTGCCCGAGGGTTCCTTGGCCGGATCCGCCGGGTCGGCGACGAAGAATTGCTGCATGCCCGCGGTGTTCGATTCCTCGTAGGCCAGCGTGGCGCTGTCGGGTGCCCACCAGAAGCCGCGGAAGCGTCCCATCTCTTCTTGCGCCGCGAACTCCGCCAGGCCGTGATTGACCTCGCCCCCACCGCCCGTGGTGAGGCGGGTTTCCGTGCCCGAAGCGACATCGGTCACGTAGAGGTCGCCGTCGCGGACGCAGGCGAGGCGCTTGCCATCCGGCGAAAGCTGCGGGTCGATGGGATAGCCGGCTTGGCTGGTGATCTCCCGCGCCGTCCGCGTGCTGCGCTCGACCAGAAAGAGCCGGCCCGAGAGCGGCACGAGCAGCGTCTTGCCGTCGCGGGAGAGGCTGTAGGCGGTGATGCCGCGGGCCGCCATGCGCATGCGCTCGCGACGGGCGCGCTCCTCGGGCGAGAGCGCCTCCTCGTGACCTCCGAGCAGACTGTCCGCCGAGAGCAGTACCGCCTCGCGACCCGTGCGCGTGTCGAATTGATAGAGGCTCTGCACGAAGGAGCGCGGCCCGGAGCGCAGGAAGAGGACCGCGTCGCCCTCGGGTGTGACCTGAATGGCCGTGGGCTGGCCGAGCGAAAAGCCCTTGGTGGCCGCGTACTGCTCGAGGAAGTCCAGTGCGGAGAGCTGCATGGTTTGGGACCTCGTGGGCTCGGCGGCGGTGGCCGCGGGGGGAAGCGGCACGGTGCACACAGCGGCGACGAGCGTCATGCCGCGTGCCCAAGCCACTGCGGTGGAATCAGCGACTCGCGGGCGGCGGAAGCAGTATCCCATGGGACCTCCGTCGAGCAAGGACCGAAAACCAACGCACCTGGTCCGCACGCGTCCGGCGTGGAGGCGCATCTCCGAGCCGGGCAGCGCCCGTCCCACGGTCCAGTGGCCTCATCCTACTTGATTTCGAGCCGGCAAGCAGAAGCGGGGCTACTCGCCGATCAACACCAGTTTCTTGCTGTCGCCGGCATCCTCCGACCGGAGCCGGAGCACGTAGATGCCGCTGCCCACGGTCCGGCCGGCATCATCGCGACGATCCCAAGTCAATAAGTAGTGGCCGGGTTCGGTCAGGCCCTGAGCGAGGTTCCGCACCAACCGACCCCTCATGTCGTAGAGATCGAGACGCGCCGTGCCGATCGATCGTGCCAGGCTGAAGCGCAGCTCCACCGGGCCGCTCGCTGGAATGCCAGGGGGGGCGATCATGGTTCGGAACGCCGCTCCGTTCCCCACGACGACGTCGATGGGTCCCACGGTGCTGATGGATCCGTTCGTCGAGAGGAGCTGGAGGCGATACCAGTACGTGCGTCCCGCCTCGACCGCGAGGTCTTCGAAGGTCATCGATGCTTTCGGGCTCAGTGCCGGCTCGGTGCGGTTGGCGTAGGGCCCACCCTGCCTGTCGGCGCGCTGGACGTGCAGGCTCTGGAGTTCGCTCACCGCCTCGGGCCCCAAACCCCAGGTGAGAACCACACGACCATCCTCGGCCTGGACCCCGAGGTTCTCCACCCACACTCCTGTGGGCTCCGGGAAGGAGGTGCACGGTGTTCCCGAGGCCCCCGGCAGCTCCGTCCCACCATTTACGTACGCCATCTGGCAGTTGGCCCAGTTCGCAGGAACCACCCCGGCTGCCGTGATCGCTTCGAGCGCTCCCGCGTAGCGTGTCCAGCGACCCTTGAAATGATTCCCCGCTTCGCTTTCGACGAAGACCGGAATCGAGCGCAAGGCGTCGAAGTAGGAAGAGCCCGGGCTGCCGAGTTCAGCGACGGTGGCGCCGTCCTGCAGATGCACGTAGGCGTCGAAGAGGGCCTGCAGCGAGGTGCGGACGCAGTTCACGATGACATCGCGATCGAGGGCGCCGTAGTGGCGCACCTCGCCATCTCCGCGGATGAAGAATTGATCGCCCCTGAGGTTGCGCACCGTGGCGCCGTCATGGTTGAAACTGTCGTGGTAGCTGTGCTCGGTGATCGACCACCCGGCCCACACACCCTGGTAGCTCGGCAGGAAATCGTGGCGTTCCCCCGTTCGGTCGGCAATCGCAGGGAGCGCTCCCAGCTGCACCCGCCCCGCCGCATTGCGCGTACCGCCGCCCTTGGCGATCACGTTCTCCATCCACTGATAGGCGAGATCCGTCGTGAGTCTCTCATCCTCCATGATCCCGCGCGAGGTCTCGTCGCGGTTGGTCACGATGTGACCGAAACAGAAGAGATCGGTGAGGCTGTGCAAGGCGTTGGCCTCGTAGTGCAATGCAGTGTTCCAATGAATCGGGTTCGAACGCGCCGCATCGACGTAAAGGAGCGCCAAGCGATGCATCCCGATGTACCAGGCCACAGCGGCGCTCGAGAAATGCCAATCGTTGACGTTGGCGATGCGCATCATCTCGTCGCCCCACCAGGCCGCGTCCTCGTACTCTCCATCGTAACAAGTGTTGCTGAACGCGTTCCCAGCACAGCCGAAGGGCGGCCACAAGCCGGCGGCAATCCGTTTCAAGTAGACGTCGCTGCGCTGCTCCGAAGGCTGATAGCCGCAAGTGCGCCAGGGCCAGACCCCATAGCAGTCCGTGCCTCTGTAGAAGCCGATCGTGCTCAGCTTGGCATCGGAGAGGTAGCATTTGCCGGTCAGGCAAAAGCTCGTCCTGCGGTAGTCGCCGTAGATCGAAACCAAGTCGCCAAAGCTGAACGTCCTCACGTTGTCGTCCAAGTAGCCCGAGACCCAGAGGGCGTTCTCCCGCACCAGATCGATCGGAGGCACCCACATGTTGATGTTCCCCTCGATCTGATTGAAGCTGCTGTGGTCGGAATCCCAGTAGGAGTTGTCCTGCACGGCGATCTCGTACTGGTCATAGGCCGGTGGGTAGGAATCGGCAGATCCGTCCCAGGGGAGACAGCGCGAATGCCATTTCGCCTGATTGCTGGCGTAGCCGACCGCCAGATTCTTTGCCGCGGTGTAGGCGGCGTGCAGGGACGAGGTGGGGAAGCTTTCGAAGCGGGTCGGCCACGGCAACTGGATGGAGGGATCGGGCACGACGAGCGCGACGCCCCAGTCGACTAAGAGTTTGTGTTCTTCGGAATTGAATGCCTGGACCACCTGGCGTACGGGCAGCAAGAGGGTCACCATGGAAAAGAGTAGGGAGGTGACGAACCGGATGCGTGACGACATGGTCATCCTCCTGGCCTGGCGCCTGAACCATGCATGGTTGCGCAGGTGTCGCGTCCGTCGTTCCACCCGCGCCCGTGCAAGGCTCCAAACGTCGATAAGTGCAGTCCATTCCGATCGAAGGGACCAAGGCTGCGCGTTCGAGGTGTGCGACTTTCCACCAGCTTACTCCGTCCGTGACACCTCGGCAAGGGTCGTGCACATGGGCAGCAGGGCGGCGCTGGTTTTGCCCCCGATTGTGAAGTGCCATCGACCTTCGTTATCATCCTCGGGTGACGAAGAAACCCGGTGAAAAGTCCCGCGCGCGGCCGGAGTTGCTGGCACCGGCGGGCGACGCCGAAGCATTGCGCGTGGCGCTGCAGTGCGGCGCCGACGCCGTCTATTTCGGCTTGCAGGAAGGCTTCAACGCCCGGGCGCGGGCGGGGAACTTCTCTCTCGACGGCTTGCCGGATACGGTGGCGCAGATCCACCAGGCAGGGGCCCGGGCCTACCTGGCGCTGAACACGCTCGTCTTCGAGCCCGAGCTGTCGCACGTCGAGGACGTGATCCGCCGCGCTGCTGCCGCCGGCGTCGACGCACTCCTGGTGCAAGATCCTGCGGTGGCTCTGCTCGCGCGCCGGTTGGCGCCCGAGGTCGAAATCCATGCCAGCACGCAGATGACGATCTCGAGCCCCGAAGCAGCCGTGTTCGCCGCAGATCTGGGGGCCACGCGCGTGGTCTTGCCGCGGGAGCTCTCGGTCCGCGAGATCGGCGTGTTCGTCGCCGGCACGACGCTGGAAACCGAGGTGTTCATCCACGGCGCCCTTTGCGTCGCCTGGAGCGGCCAGTGCCTGACGAGCGAGGCCTGGGGTGGGAGGTCGGCCAACCGCGGCCAATGCGCGCAATCGTGCCGCATGCCTTACGACCTCGTCCTGGACGGGAGCGTCCGCGACCTCGGCGACGTGCGCTACTTGCTGTCGCCGAAGGATCTGGCGGGTGTGCGCGCCGTGCCCGAACTCGTGGCGCTCGGCGTGCATGGCCTCAAGATCGAAGGCCGGCAGAAAGGCCCGCAGTACGTGGCCACCGCAGTGCGCGCCTACCGCCATTGGTTGGACGCGGTCGTGGATGGCAAGCTGGAATCCAGCCCAGCATTGGAGCAACTCCAGAAGGACTTGCTCGCCACCTCCCTGGCTTTCACCCGCGGCTTCGGCGACGGCTTCCTCGCCGGCAACGATCATCAGACGCTGGTCGAAGGCCGCTTCCCCAAGCATCGCGGCGCCTACCTCGGTCGTGTCGTGAGCGTGGAGACGCAGGAGGTCACGGTCGATACCTCGAGCGATGGCCGCCCGTGGACGGGGGCGCTGGCGCTCGGGGATCGGGACGCCGGACCGCAGGGAACGGTGAGCGCTCCGCTCACCGCAGGCGGTGGCAGCGCCGAAGCAGCGAGCGGTGCCTCGGTGCCGGCGGTCGAAGTGAAGCCAGGCATGGGCGTCGTCTTCGACGCCGGACAGCCGGAAGATCCGCACGAACCCGGCGGTCCAGTGTTCCGTGTGGAGATCCAGCGGCAGCGCCTCGTTCTCGGCTTCGGCAAGCCCGGACCCGATCTGCGCCGAGTCTTGCCGGGACAACGCGTCTGGGTGACGAGCGATCCCGACCTCGTTCGCGAGTCCGAGCGGCTGCTGCAGCGCGAGACGTCGCGCGCGCACGTCCCTCTCTGGTTCGAAGTCGAAGGGCGAGCGGGTGCGCCGCTCCGGATTCGCGCCCGTACCGCCACGCGACGAGCGGAGGTCGAGACGCGCGAAGCGGCCGAGCCTGCAGCGGGAGCGGGGCTCGCGGCAGAGCTGCTGCGGGCGAAGCTTGGTGCCCTGGGGGAGACACCCTTCACGCTTGCCGGCCTGGACGTGCAGCAACTCGCCCCGGGATTGCACGTCCCGGTGTCGGCCCTCAAATCGGCGCGGCGCGCCTTGGTAACGAAACTCTTGGAGGCGGAGGCGGCGGCACCTCGCGAGCCGAGGTCTCCCGCGGCGACGGTGGCGGAGCCGCGCCTCGGTCGGTCGCATTTCGCGCTGCCGGCGCTCGCGGCCCCCGAGAAAGACGCGGTGGTTCTGCCGCTCTGCCGGCGCCCAGAGCAGCTCGAAGCCGCCATCGAGACCGGCGTTCCCGAGGTGGAGCTGGACTGGATGGAGTTCGTCGGACTGGGAGCCGCGGTCGAGCGGGCGCGCCGCGCCGGGCTCGGCGTCACCCTCGCCACGCTCCGGGTGCAGAAGCCGGGCGAGGAGGCCTACGACAGCCGGCTGGCGCGTCTCGAGCCGGACGGCGTGCTCGTCCGCCACTGGGGCGGGATGGTGGCCTTCGCGCGCCTGCGGGCCGAGCAGCCCGAGCGGTTCTCGCGCCTCAGGATCCACGGCGACTTCTCGCTCAACGTCACCAACTCGCACACGGCGAGACATCTCTTCGGCTGGGGCTTGGACACGCAGACGGCGGCGCACGACCTCGACGAGGCGCAGCTCCTCGCCCTGCTGGCGCAAGTGCCGGCGGAACGCTTCACCGTCGTGGTGCACCATCGCATGCCGACGTTCCACACCGAGCACTGCGTCTATGCCCATCTTCTCGCCAACGGCCGCGACCACCGCACCTGTGGCCGTCCGTGCGAAGCGCACGAGGTCGGCCTCCGGGATCACTTGCAGCGCGTGCACCCGGTGATCGTGGATGCAGGTTGCCGCAACACGGTGTTCGATTCCGAAGCGCAGAGCGCGGCGCGGTTGGTGCCGCGTCTGCTCCGTGCCGGAGTCCGGCGCTTCCGGGTCGAGTTCGTGCGCGAGACGCAGGACGAAGCTGCGACCGTGCTCGCGGCCTACGTGGCGCTCCTTGCCGGTCGCGCCACGCCCGAGGCGGTGCTGCGCGAGCTCGGCGCCGTCGCCCAGCAGGGCGTGAGCGCGCGGGCGATGCAGCTCCTCGGCTGATCTGTACGAAGCGCTGGCAGGCGAAAGAAACGAGGCCGGGGAGATCCCCGGCCTCGACTTGGAAACGCGGACCGCGCGGATTCACTGATGGAGTGCCTTCACGGCTTATAGAGCGCCTTCACGGCTCCCCAAGTGCTCTGGTCCACCGACACGGTGTTGAAGATCTGGCCACGGATCTCGCCGCCCGCGAAGTTCGGCAGCGTGTGGATGTTCACGTACATCAGGCCGGCGTTGAGGTTGGCCTCCTGCGTCGGCGTGAGCGGACCCACGCTACCCACCTTGGGGTTGGTCGCGGGCAGCCCGAACAAGACGCCGGCAGCCGTACCTGGGGGTGCGCAGCAGTGGATGTGGGCGGCAGATTCCGTTCCCAGCAGACCGCTGTAGGAGATGTTGAACGACAGCATCTTCCCGGCATCCAGGGTGAAACTCCCAGTCCCCGTGGCGGGCGAAGCCGTGCCGTCCTGGGGTCCGGTGATGATGGCGCTGTACGTCTGGGCGCCGGCGACCCCTGCGATGAGTAGCAGTGCCGCGGCCGAGAGAGCGATGGCTTTGTGCATGTGTTACCTCCGCTGCCGTCCAAAAGAAGAATGAAGACTCGGGCGCGGCACGCCGCACCCCGGAGGATCAAGACTGGGGTCGATCCGTATCTTACCAGAGGGAAAGACGCGGCACAAGAGACCACGGCGGAACACCGCTCCCACCGCAGATTTCCCGGTCTCTCCGCCTGGGTCCGGGAATCCCCTAGTCGTCCATGGGCTCGAGGAGGGAACCGAAGAAGAGGGCGTTGAGGAACAACTTGTTTGTAACCAGCCAGTAGGCGCGGAAGGCAGGGTCGTCGAGGATCAGGATGACGGCGCCCCGGCCGAGCCTGCGAGCCACCACGGCCGCCGTGCCGTCGAGGCGCGCCGCGTTCGCCTTCGAGATGTAGCCCGAGAGCAGGGGCTGCGGCGTGTACTGGGCGACCGTGGTGTAGGGGTCGGCGCTCGTCTGCATGAACAGCCGGTGGTCGCGGAAGACAGCGAGGCGGTCGTCCCGGTAGCCGTAGCCCAGCGGGTGTGTGCGGTCGAGAGCGACGGCGAAGATGGCGCCGCTGATCTCTCGCGCCCCGGAACGGCTGGGCTGCTCCGCGTAGGGCAGGCGCTGCCGCCCGACGCCCGTGGAATCTGCGGCGTCGGGCTTGAACTCCACCTTCACGAACTGCTTCTTCGCTGCCCACGCGGCGGCGCGCCCCATCGCCACGAGCACGCCTCCCGACTGCACCCAACGTTTCAAATCTTCGGTCCGCGTCTCGTCGAAAGCGCCGTACTCGCCATCGACGCAGACGACGTGGGTGCAGCGCTTGAGCGCTGCGGCGTCGAGATTCGCTGCCTCCACCAGCGGCAACGGCACGTGAAAGCGCTGGTCCAGCAAGTGCCAGATCTCCCCGGCTTCGTTTGCCCCGACCCCCGTGCCCACGACGAGGATCGGCTTCGGGCGCTGCAACACCCGGAAACTCGGGCTGCCGAGTTGCGCGCCGCCGGCGGTGAAGCCCGTGCTGAGCGCCTGTACGTCGACGCCGTCCTCGGCAGCGGCCTGCTGCGCCAGCGCCAAGATCCTTTCCGGCGCCACGTCCTGACCGCCGACGGGAACGACGATGGTGCCACGGTCGAAGGCGATGGAACCATCGGAAGCGGCGGCGTTGAAGGGACGCGTGGCGACCTGGGCGCGGAGGCCCGCGCTCTGCAACCTGTAGAGAGCACGCGGTGCGTAGTACTCGCTCCACGCGAAGGCGAAAGCGTACGGGAGCGAACTCGGTGCGCGCCCCACCGGCGTGGTCACGCTCTCGAGAGTTGGGCCCAGGAGATCTCCGGGAAGTCGATCCATCTCGCTGCACGGAACACCCATGGCGAGCGGCAGCGTCCAGGCGGAGACGTCGTAGAACAAGCTGTCGGTGAAGCTGGTGCGTCGCTCGAAGAGCGCCCTGGTCAGGCGGTACTGCGGTTGCGCCAGAGACACGACCCAGGCGCTTCCGGGCTGATAGCGATGACCGTCTTGATCGAGGGGCCGGGCCAAGGCGCGCACCTCGATCTCGTGCGCCCGGAGGAGTCGCAACATTTCGGCGGCGCTGCCGCGGTCGGCGGAGTCACCGAAGACGTAGCCCTTGACGCGATCGCTTTTGGCGAGCCCGGCACTGCCGTCGTAGAACTCCTTCTGGTACCGCAGGAGATCGAGCCGATGCGCCAGGGCCCCTTGCAAGGTGGAGAGTGAGCCGAGGAACTGGTTGCGGATGGCGAACGAGAAGGAGAGCGGTCCGTGCGCCGTGTCCTGCAAGTTCCCCCGGGCGCTGGCCTGCTCGAAGAGGATGCCGACGGCACCGTTCACATCCGGGTAGGTGGAACCCTTGCCGTAGTAGAAGTCGTCGAAGCGCTCCTCCGTGAAGTAGAGCCGTCCTTCGGCGTCCAGCGCCCGAGCGTGGAATGCGGCGAGCGCCCGGGTGAGCTCGACGTTCCGTTCCGGCGTGTACGGATGCCGGCGGCTCGGCACGCCGGGCTGGAAGAAGAAGGTGGCATCCGAGTCCATTTCGTGGAAATCGGCGAGCACGTTGGGCTTCCAGCGATGGAACACTTGCAAGCGCGCCTGCGTCTCCGGATGCTGGACCGGAAGCCAGTCGCGGTTGAGATCGAACCAGTAGTGGTTCGTGCGCCCACTCGGCCAACCTTCCTGGTGCTCGCGGTTCAGACGCTCGCCGACAGGCGTCGCCCCGCGATGCATGTTGGCCCAAGTGGCGAAGCGTTGCAGGCCGTCCGGATTGAGGGCGGGATCGAGGAGGACGACGGTGTGGGCGAGCAGCGCATCGATCTCGGGCCCCTGTGCTGCCGCCAGATGGTAGGCGACCAGGAGGGAGGCGTTGGAGCCGCTCGCCTCGTTGCCGTGGATGCTGTAGCCGAGAAAGACGACGACGGGCAGCGCTTCCACATCGACCTTCGCCCCCGGTTGGGTGAGCGATCGGTGCGCGAGGCGCAATTCCTCCAGGCGGGCGTGGTTTTCCGGCGAGGTGATCGTCAGCAAGAGCAGCGGCTTTTGCTCGTAGGTGCGTCCCGTTTCCTCCCAGTGCACGCGCGGGCTCGCTGCCGCCAAGGCGCGGGCGTAGGCTGCGATCTGACCGGGCAGGGCATGCCACTCGCCGACCTGGAAACCCAGGACGGATGCCGGTGTGGGGATGCTGGGATCGTAGGAGACGCCGGGGACGAGGAGCTCGCTGGTCTCCGTCCCGCCGCTCGCGGCGGACCCGACCCCGAGGAGCAGGGCCGCGAGCAGCATGCGGAGGGATTTCATGCGCCGCCAAGGTAGCAGAAGGCGCACGTCCGCGCCAGCTGCGGTCGCCAGCGTGACGCGCGGCTCACGCCGGCGTGGAGGAGTGACGCTGTCCGCTCGTGCTCAGCGCCTGGTGGCCATGCCCCAACGCGCGCCGTAGAGCTCGTCCCGGACCACGATGCGATTGGGCGCGATGCGTGTCCCGTCGACGGACAGATCCGCACCCTTCTCCACCAGGTACGGCATCTGGATGTTGGCCATGACGAGGCCGTCCACGTCCATGGCGGACGGGCCGAATTCGGGCTTCTTCACGTACAAGGTGACGCCGACGCCGCCGCCGTCGAGGGTGGCGTCCTGGACGTGCATCTGAGACCTGTCCTTGCTGGCGAGGCCGATGGCGGTGTTCCTGAGCCGCACGTGGCGCGCGGTCATGCGGCTGTTCTCGCCCGCCGAGATTCCCTTGTCGTTCGTGCCGTTGACTTGCATGTCCACCACCTCGGTGGTGCTGCCCGAGGTATCCACGGCGTCGTTGCCGCAATTTTCGAAAGAGGTGCCCACGATGCGGCCGTCGGCGAAGTCGGCATCGAATGCATCGGACTGGGTGTTGGCGAACCGACAATTCTCCATCACATAGGTCGTGCGGATCATGTTGAGAGCATCCTCGCACTTGTTGTCCGCGAAGACGCATTGGGTGAAGTGTGCCGGCGCCTCGTAGAACGTCACCGCACTCGTCACTTCCCAGCCGTTGAGGTTCGGGTTGGCGAGGCCGATGAAGTGCACGTGCTCCAGGCTCGACTCGCCCGTCTTCGCCACCAGCACCCCGCGGCCGCGGCCATCGGAGCGGATGACCACGGGTGCTTCGGCGCTGCCGCGGAACAGGAAGCGCGAGTAGGAAAGGATGGTGACATTCGGGTCCAGAAAGAGCTCCGTGCCCGGCCCGGCCACCACATCGTAGCCGCCGGGGATGTGAACGCTCTCGTGGATCTCCCAGCGGCCGGGCCGGATGGTGATGCGCTTGGCGGCCTCGTCGACGGCGAAGCAAGGCAGCCTGTCGACGTTCGGATCCTTGCGGACGAGGTCGGCGGAGAGGACTTCGTTGTTCTGGCGGGGCCAGGCGAACACAGCTTCCGTGCGCGCCAACGAGGCGCCGATGATGCGGTACTGGACCTTCAGGTCCCGCGCCAGTTTGACGTTCTTCGGGAAGTCCGCCGGCAGGGCGAAGGTCACCACCCGATAGCTCACCGGAAGATCCGGGACCTTGGGCGCGAGGAAGATGCGCTCGCTGGGACGAAGGACGAGGGAATCCCGGAAGCTGATGCTTTCCACCTCGAGCGGCATGCTCTGGATGTTGCCGAGTTCGATCTCCATGGCCTCGGGAGTGCGGCCGTGCGCGTAAGCGTGCAGCGCGGCTTTGGGATGGAGCGAGGCGACGATGACGTCACGATTACGCTGGAACACCGACGGCGAGAAGTAGACCCAGGGGAACTCCCGGTACAGGATCGACAGCTGGTGGTTCAGATCCTTGTGGGTGTCGGCGAGCAACGACTCCAGGTATCCCGGCGCCGACAAGCGCTCCAGGGCTCGGGTGTACTCCTGGCAGAAGAGCGGATCGCTGAAGACGACGTTCTTGAAGTCCTTGGCCGGATCGTCCCAGCGGCGCTCGGCGCCGTGGGGAGCCGCAATCAGGTGACCCGCATTGGCGTCGAAGCCGATGGGCTCGAGCAGGGCCGTCACCGGGTTGTAGTAGAAACGCAGGTTGTGCCAGATGACGGCGTGCTCGCTGCCGAGGAGATCGCACAGCGCGTAATAGGTGGCCAGGCGCTGCACGTCGAAGGCCTTGTGCGCCGGCATCTCCCCGGAACGCACCGCCTCCAAGAGGCTGCCGCCCAGCACGAAGCGTTTGTACATCCCCTTGCTGTCCAGGACCGACTGGAGCCCGAACGCATCCACGAAGCCCGCCTGTTCCGACTGCAAGCCGGTCGGGCTCCTCGACAACGACGGCGTCGAAGCGCGGTCCGCCCAGAGGAGCTCCTCGTTCATCTTGACGATGGGGCCCTCACGGCGACGCTGGCTCTCGATCAGCCGCTTCTCGAAGTGCTCCTCCAGGGCGTAAACGCCGAGGTCCTTGCCGTTGACCGAGAGCTGGACGAAGTCGTATCGCAATCCCAGGATATCCTCGCGCTTCAAGGCGCGGTGGAAGAGCCACTCGTAGGCGAAACCACGGGCCCGGGGATGATGCAGGGAGAACTGCTTCATGCCGAAGAGCGTGGCGTCGCCCTTGATCTTGACGCGGAACGACCACTTGTCGCCGAGGAGCTGGTCGGTCCAGTCGCCCTTGAGGCGCATGCGCACCTCTGTGGTCATGTCCCCGTGGTGGAGGAAGGCGGGGACGAAGTCGTCGTCGCCGGAGTTGAGGATGCCCGTCTTCAGCGCCGCGTCGCGCTTCATCTGCAGCTTGGCGAAGTCCGTGGCGTCCATGCTGATGCCGAGGCGGTCGGGGCGGCCGAAGATCTGACCCTGCACCCAGTGGGGAATGATGGCCAGCTTGGTCCCGAGTACGTTCTCCAGCATTTGATCCCAGGTGATGGCGCGCCGGGTCTTGTTGAGGATGACCCCGTAGTACATGCTCCCCAAGCTCGTCGCGGTGAAGGCGAGGAGGAGCACGACGGTGGCGACGAGGGTCTTCATCCGCCCGGAGCTGCGCCTCCATCGATTCATGATCCAGGTGGGAAGTTGGGTGAGATCAAAGCGCATGGAATATCCCCGGTTCGTGATGAGGATGGTCGATCCGCTGTCGAGCTCTAATACTCAGAAGGAGGTCAGCGGCGCAGCCCCGCTCGAGGCGACGAAAGAATGAGACGACCCGCGCGGTGGCCGTGCATTACGAGAAGACAGTGTATCACAATCGACCACGACGCCTCGATGCGCCGGCTCGCTGACCTCGGTACGCCGACCCAAGAGGCTCGTTCGATCATTCAGCACGCCACGATCGGGAGCGTTGAGGCACTCTCAACCGTCGCCCGGCTCCTGTCCTGGCTCGGCACCATCCGCCAGCCCGTCGTCGTCCGTTTGCTCAGCGTGAGTATTGGGTGAATCCGCACAATCCTCACCGTTTGGCGGGTACAGCAGGCTTGGATCGGTCAAGAAGCGCCGGGCGGAATGACCGGAGAAACTGCGGCGGAATCACGGAAGAGCGACGGCGGAACCACGGCTCGGGGGAAACCAGGAGCGCTGGGTGGAAACCGAGAGCTCCGGATGGAAACCGAAAGCTCTTAGCGGATACCGGGAGCTCTCAGCGGATACAGAGAGCCCTAAGCGGAAGCCGAGAGCAGCGTCGGCAAGGAGCCGCAGACCACGCCGCCACAGACCGGGCAGAGCGCCAGCAAACCGATGCGCGCCGATCGACACCGAGATGGTAAAATAGGAGGAGCCAAATCTCGGCGGCCCGGCCGCTTGCCTCGGAGATTCCATCTCGATGAGTTCCTCCCAATCGGGCGTGATGCTCGGTCCTCGCTTCACGGTATTGCTGCTCGCCGGCGTAGCCGGGATGAGCTTGCTCGCCATCGGGCAGGGGGTGAGCGTCGGGCTCGCGGCGCCCTTCGGCCTTGTTGCGCTGGGTCTCCTCTGCCTCCGCCCGATGCTGGGGACAGTGCTCTTCCTCGCCCTCGCCTACATGAACGCACCCGTGCTCATCGGCAGGGTGATCGGCAGCCCGCAGATCGCAGCGATGGGAGTGACGGCTCTGGTTGGCTTCCCGGTGCTGGTGTACATGTTCAAGCGCCGCGGTATCGTCGTGGATTACACCTTCCTGCTGATGCTCCTCTTCCTGGGTTCGCTGCTCGGCTCCAGCTTCGTTGCCGTGGACGTGCATGTCGCCTTCGCGTGGATCACGGTGTACGTCGTCGAAGGTGTGCTCATGTACTTCCTGGTGTTGAACGCCGTGCGGAGCCTCGGAATGCTGCGAGCGGCGATCTGGACCATGGTGGTCGTGAGCGCCTTCCTGAGCAGTTTGGGCCTCTACCAGGAGCTGACCCACAAGTACCAAGCGCAGTTCGGCGGGCTGGCGCAGCGCGACCTGGGGCGCGGCATCGCCGAAGACGATGACGGTACGGGCCTCGTCCGCCAGCGCAGCGAGGTGCTGGTCAGCAATCGTGCCGCGGGTCCGGTGAACGGACCCAACCGCTTCGCGCAGATCCTCATCGTCGTCTTGCCCCTCGCCTTCTTCCGTTTCCGGGACGAACGCAAGCGCTGGGTTCGGCTTTTGGCTCTCGGGTGCATGCTGCTCATCCTGGCTGGCTTCGCCATCACCTACTCGCGGGGCGGCATTCTCACCTTCGTGGGGCTCGTGATGATCATGATCTTCCTGGGGTACATCCGCTGGTGGCAGATGCTCCTTGGTGGAGTGCTGCTCACATTGGTGGTGCTTGTCGTGGCTCCTGGGTTCTTGGGTCGCCTCGAGACCTTCCGCACCCTGCCCCAGTTGCTCTCGCAGCGCGACACCGTGGAGGGCCACGGGGCCATTCGCGGGCGCCTCACGGAGATGCTCGCTGGCGTGCACTGCTTCTTCGACTACCCGCTGCTCGGTGTCGGGCCGGGGCAGTACATGCCCTTCTACTCGGTGAAGTACATGGAGAACCCGGAGATCGCCTTCCGGAGCCTCGCCACGCAGCGCCGCGCGCACTGTCTGTACGCCGAGCTGTCGGCGGAGACGGGCATCGTGGGCATTCTCCTTTTCCTCGGCATCGTCGGCACGCTGTTGGCTCGGCTCTGGAGCCTGCGCCGCCGCTTCCGTCGCAAGCAGCCCGGCCTCGCCAACACAGCGACGGCCTTCTGGCTCGGGATCATGGGCTACTTGGGTTCGGCGGTGTTCCTGCACCTCGCCTTCCAGCGCTATCTGTGGATCCTCCTCGCCCTCGCTGGCGCGACCGTCCAGATCCTGGAAAAGGAATGGAAGCGCCTCGCCGAGCCTGTGTCTGGCGCCCCCTCCGCCCGCGATCTGCTCCACGACTAGCCTCTTCACAAACTGAGCCTGCCGACGCATCCCTCGCTTTGGAGATGCGCCCGCATTCGTGATTCTTTTCACAATGTGTTTCTTTGTGAAACGGTCAGTGCCGCACGCTGTGCAGTGCTCGATCCTTCGTAGATTGAATGGCGACGCATCTCCGGAGGTTATCCACAGAGTTGGCACGCCGACTTGCATCTCTGTGGATAACACGAGAAGAAAACCGTCAAAGATTCTTACGCTGTCCACGATGTGTACAGCTTCAGAACCTCCGCGAGCAGTCGGCGCGCTGTTTTCCGTGCAGACCTGTTGACAAGCTTCGGCCTTTTTTCTATATTCCTCGTACACCCTTATACCCCGTTCTCCCAAGGTGCAGGTACCGTGGGAACTGAAAGAGCGATGTCGACGCCGGCCCCGGCCGGTGCGGTTGC
>Ga0075418_10004154_pt1 | contig 16495 bp, 12 predicted proteins | sample SoiMetdeltSBSDD2_FD_81776 | JGI IMG/M metagenome (GOLD analysis project Ga0075418, IMG submission 81776) | Bulk soil microbial communities from a Populus tree surrounding site in Tennessee, USA - Soil MetaG P. deltoides SBSDD2 | ecosystem: Environmental > Terrestrial > Soil > Tree plantation... | reverse complement strand
GTTCGCGCGGCCTTTGCGAGTGGCCGCGTCATAGATGCCTGCCGGCGACCCGTCCCCTCGGGCCGCCGGGATCTCCCTCCTCCCACCCGTCCCGGTCCCCCGGGACGGGTTTTTTGTTTGCTGAGGGTCTCACTTTGCAGTTCCACGCCACCGCGTTGCTCGCCGTATGGGTGCTCCTGTCGGGGCCCGTATTAGCGTAACTGGCGATGTGTCTTCGTTGCACCAAGTCGCGGCGGCCACTTCACATCTGCGGCGGTCCCTTGACTATCACGCGGTCGCCCTCCTCAATGCGGGCACTCCCCTTTGCCGGTGCGAACTTGCCAACCGACGCCTTTGCGGCAACGGCCGTGATAACCACGGTTCCCAAGTACTCGGGAAGTTTGCCCGGCCGGTACACGTGCAACGTGTGACCGACTTCGACCCTTGCGTCCGAACCAATACTCATTTGCACGAGCTGGCTGCTCGACGACGCGACCGCCGTGACTTTTCCTTCGAATCCGTCCGGGGGTATTTTGCGTGCTTTCGCCTGGGCCGCGGCTATCGACGGAATGAGGGCCACGAGCAAAACGCTAAGTGTGGCGAAAGATAGTCTCATTGGCCGGCCTTGCGAGGCGAATGGAGGTGACAGCACTCCAGGATAGCTATCACGCGCCGTTCATGCCACCGATTCATGGCGGCCATCTCCACCGTTGGCAGGTCGCATCTCCTTCGACCTGCTCCCGCACTGCTATACCATGAATGTCTTGAGTTCCTGGAGTCGAGTACGTCAATGGCCATCGTGGTTCAGAAGTTTGGCGGGTCAAGTGTGGCTAACGCCGAGCGCATCATGCGCGCTGCCCGCCGCGCCGTGCGGGCCAAGCAGGCCGGTAACCAGGTGGTCGTCGTCGTCAGTGCTCGCGGGGATACGACCGACGACCTTATTCAGCTGGCCAGCGAAATCTCTGAGAACCCCCCGGCCCGCGAAATGGACATGCTCCTCGCGACCGGGGAGCAGATCTCCATCGCCCTCATGGCGATGGCGATTCAGGAGCTGGGCGAGCCCGCGGTCAGCTTCACCGGCGTCCAGGTCGGCATCCGCACTGATTCCACCCACACCAAGGCGCGCATCAAGGAGATCTCCACGGAGCGCATGCGCCAGGCTTTGAATGCCGGCCAGATTGTGATCGTCGCCGGGTTCCAGGGGGTCGATGAAAAGGCGAACATCACCACACTCGGTCGCGGTGGGTCCGACACAACGGCGGTGGCCCTCGCCGCGGCGCTCAAGCTCTCGATGAATGCCGACCTGCTCCCCCCCTCCCCGCTCCGGGGAGGGGGGGCCGGGGGGAAAGAGGTCTTCGCGAGCGGCGCCGGTCAGATCCCTCCCCCCAGCCCCCTCCCCGAAGCCGGGAGGGGGAGCAATACAGGCGCCGCATCCGTCGAGTGCGAAATCTACACCGACGTGGACGGCGTCTATACGACCGATCCGCGACAGGTGCCCGAAGCCCGCAAGATGGACGCCATCAGCTACGACGAGATGCTGGAGATGGCCAGCATGGGCGCCGGGGTCATGCATTCGCGGTCGATCGAGTTCGCCAAGAAGTACGACGTCCCGCTGATGGTCCGCAGCAGCTTCGCCGACGCGGAGGGCACTTGGATCGTCCCCGAGGCGGAGTGGATGACCCGGTTTCCAGTGGCCGGGGCAGCGTTGGCGAAAGATGAAGTTCGCGTCTTCCTCGAAAACGTCCCCGACCGGCCGGGCATCAGCCACCAGATCTTCGCCGCGATCGCTGGCAAGAACGTCGCCGTGGACATGGTCGGCCAGAGCGTTGGGCACGACGGTCGGGCTTCGATCGGCTTCACCGTCCTACGCAATGACCTGAACGCCACCATCGCGACGCTACAGCCACTCGTCGCGGAACTCGGCGGTGCGATTGGCCCGGTGGAGGACGTGTGCAAGGTGTCCGTCGTCGGCTGCGGAATGCGGACGCGGACGGGCGTGGCCGAAAAGATGTTCGCGGCCCTCTCCACCGAGGGCGTGAACATGAAGATGATCACCACCGGCGACATCAAGATCTCTGTGCTGGTCGATAAGGCCGACGGGGTGCGGGCGCTCAAGGCCGTGCACGCCGCGTTCGGGCTGGACAAGCCCCGGCCTGGCGCCGGCGAGGCGATGGGCGACGGCGGCGATTACCAGCCGAAGCCGTCGCTCCGCGGTGACGTCGGAGCCGACCTGGCGTCCGCCATCGCGCGCCTGAGCGGGATGGAAGACATCGTCATCAGCGGGGTGAAGCTGCACACCGGCTACGGGCGGGTCACTGTGTTCGATCTGCCCGACCGGCCGGGGAACTGCTCGACCGTGTTCCAGGCCGTCGCCGCGGGGCACATCAGCGTGGACATGATTGTCCAGAACCTGACGGCCCCCGGCCGGGCGGAGCTTTCGTTCACGATCCCGAAGGGCGACCTGACGCGTGCCCTCAAGCGAACTCAGGATGCGGTCCGAGCGATTGACGGGCAGGCTCGCGTGGCCGGCGAGGCGGACATCGCGATCCTGTTTGTCCATGGTGTCGGCATGCGGACGCACACCGGGGTGGCCCGGACGATGTTCGGCGCGTTGGCGGGCCGCGGAATCAACATCGCCATGATCAACACGAGCGAAGTGTGCGTCAGCGTGGTCGTGGAAGCGGCTCGCGGGGACGAGGCGCTCGAGTGTTTGAAGCAGACTTTCGGGCTTTAGACGGCGGGCTGGGGAGAGGAGACATGGACTCGCAAAACGCCAAACCCGCCCGCGTCACCTCGATCGACGCCTATCGCGGGCTGGTCATGTTCCTCATGGTCGCCGCGGGGATGGCGATCTACCGCGTTGCGGCGAGCCCAGAACTACAGCAATCGCTCGAAGATAAGCCCGAATGGGTTCGCACCATCTGGAAGACCCTCGGTTTTCACACCAATCACGTCCCGTGGTCCGGGTGCTCGCTGCACGATCTCATTCAGCCGTCGTTTTCGTTTCTCGTTGGTGTGGCGCTTCCGTTCTCCATTGCCAGTCGCATCCAAAAAGGCCAGGGCTTCTGGCAGATGTTCTTCCACGCCGTCGTGCGGGCGCTGATCCTGATTTTCCTCGGGGTATTTCTGCGCTCGACCGGCAAGGGAATGACGAACTTCACCTTCGAGGACACCCTGAGCCAGATCGGGGTCGGGTATGTGTTTCTGTACCTGCTTGGGTTCGCCCGCCCAGTCTGGCACTGGGTCGTGTTCGGGCTGATCCTCGTCGGCTACTGGGCGCTGTTCGCGCTTTGGCCGTTGCCGCCGGAGGGGTTTGATCCGACGAGCGTCGGCGTGAAGCCGGGCTGGGACCACAACTACAATGGGTTCTTTGCCCACTGGAACATCAACACCAACCCCGCGGCCGCGTTCGACCGCTGGTTCCTCAACCTGTTCGGCCGCGAGAAGGATTTCATCGGCAACGGCGGCGGGTACGCGACGCTGAGCTTCATCCCGACGCTGGCGACGATGCTTCTGGGTCTGATCGCCGGGACGTGGATGAAGGCCGGGCTGCCGCGCTATGTGCTTCTGGGCCGGCTGTTCGTGGTGGGAGTGCTTTGTGTCGCGGCCGGATACGGGCTGGAAGTCGCCGGCATCTGCCCGATCGTCAAGCCGATCTGGACGCCCGCGTTCGCCCTGTTTAGCGGCGGGTGGTGCTTCCTGTTCCTCTTCGCGTTCTCTCTCCTCTTCGACAACGGGAGCCCGTTGCGGGCGCTGGCGTTCCCGCTGGTCGTGATCGGCGCCAACTCGATTTTCATCTACTGCGCCTATCACCTGGCTGGCGGCTGGGTCCGCGAAACGCTCAAGATCCACTTGGCCCTGCCGGAGAAGTACTGGGGCTTCGAGACGTACAAGGTCTTCGGGCCAGTGTACGAATCGATCGTCCGGGGGGCGCTCGTCATCCTCGTATTCTGGCTGGTGCTGCTGTGGATGTACCGCAAGCGAATCTTCATCAAGATCTGAGACTTCGCGCCGGATCTGGAGAGTGCCATGCGCCTCGCATTCTTGCTCCTACTCCTTGTTCCCCTCCCGACACTCGCCAAGCTGGAAATCAAGAACATCCAACCCGCCCACGGCCCGCTCGGGCCGGCGCGGACGTCCGACGACGTCTACCCGCTCGACGAATACCTGGTCCGCTACCAGGTCGCCGGCGTCAAGGCGAACGCGGACGGGAAGGCTGAGCTGGAAGTCTTCGTCCGGTTGATCAATCCCGACGGGAAGGTCGTTTACGAGACCAAGCCGACCGCGCGGAAGTTCGACCTGTCGCTCGGGGGGGACGTTGTGCAGACGTTTGGGTTCGTCACCTTCTCGGAAAAGGCCCCTCCGGGGGAATACAAGTTGACCGTCACCGTGCGCGACAAGGGGTCGAACGAGACAGCATCGTTCGAGCGGAAGATCACCTGCAAGCCGGCCAGCTTTCAGATAATCGTCCCGCGTTTCTTCCACGACGCGGACCTCAATGTCCCCGCGGGAACCACTCTCGTGGCCGGCGAGACCTTGCACTACCGGTTTCGCGTGATCGGGTTCGACGTCAGCCAGAAGCGCGTCGGGTTGATCATGCGAGCGGTGGTGGTGGACGCCGATGGCAAGAGCTTGGGCGCCAAGCCGCTTGAAGTGAAGGGTGAAACCGCTGACCCGATCAAGGCCGACGCCCGGCGGGCGACGTTCGCGGGCCTCGCGGCACTGAGTCGACCAGGGGAGTTCAAGCTGCGAATCGAAGTCGAGGACACGATCGGCAAGAAGTTGACCACGTTCGAGATGCCGATCAAGGTCGTGGCGCCGTAACGACACGTCCTTATTGCGGCTCGAAAGTACCGTGATCGCTCTCGATCCGGCACTCCGGAAGGGCCTGGTGCAAGCTCTTGACCCCCTCGGCCGTCGCCCTCGTCGGCCGAAGGTTCAACCACTTGAGTGTTTTGATCTCGGCAAGAGTCTTCAACCCCGTGTCGGTGATGGCCGGGGTACCGATTCCCAGGGACTCCAGGTGCGGGAACTCCTTGAGGTGAACCAGGCCGGCATCGGTCACTCCCGTACCGTCCGCTCCCAGGCCACGAAGGCGCCTGTGCGTGGTCAGTTCTTTAAGCCCGCCGTCCGTCAACTTGGAGTTGTGCACGATCAACTTTTCCAGGTGCGCTAGCCCGGCCAGGTTCTTCAGTCCCGCGTCGGTGACGTTGAACGCGTCGCCGAGATCCACATAGGTCAGGTGTCGGAACTGCGACAAGGCAGCCACGCCCGCGTCTGTCGCCGGGCCGAGTTCGCGAACTTCTTTCAGGCTCGCGCTCTTGCTCAAGTGCGTCAAGCCGGTGCCGGACACCTTGGTACGCGGAAAGCCGACCACCTTGAGGTTGGTCAACCCGGCGAGCTGCGCGAGGCCTGCATCGGTGATCGGCTGGCCGGTGACGACCAATTGTTCGAGCCGATTCAGACGCGCCAGATGCGCGAGGCCCGCGTCCGTGACGGCCACGCTAGCCAGGTCGGCGATCGAAACCACCGCGAACTCCCTGAGTGACGTGACCGCGCCGATCGCCGCGAGGTCCGCGTCGGTCACCCGACAGTCCGTCATCTCCAGAACCTGGAGGTCTTTCAGAGCGGACAGTCGAAACAGTCCGCCGGACGCCGGCGCTTCCGAAAGTCGCACTGAGTGCACGGTGAACGGCCCGGCCGGCAGCGGCTCTTTCGGCCCGACCTCCTTCACCGGCGCGTCTGGGACGAGCAGGCCAAGGACTCCGCCCAACCCGTGCACCCACTCGGCCGCGGTGCGATCCGGGTCCGCGGGCGGGACGGGCGAAGCTTTCTTGGGGGGAGTGCCGTGCACGACCGGGGGCTTCATCCGGACGCGAATGAAAACAGTCTCGCCCGGCCGCACTTCGACGCGGGCGGGATCGGCAACCAGGTCCTTTCCGTGGATGCTGACCTGGTAGGTACCGGTGGGCAGAGTTCGAGAGAGTTGGCCCGGCTCAAAGGTCTGCGGGGCGTCGCCGCCGTCGCTGGTCAGTTCCACACGGGCGGACTTGAGCCCGTTGTCGGCAATGGGGTCGAGCGCCTGTACGACCACGGTTCCGTGACTGGTTCGGTGGAAGTACACCGCAATACCCAGGCCGACCGCCGCCAGCGCGATCGCGGCAAAAATAATTCGCGTCGGCCACCGGCTCGGCCGCGCCGGGCTACCGCCGACCGACGGTCTAGATTCCCTCGGCGCCGGCGTGTCGATGTCCGACCAGGGATCCTCCACCGGCGGCGGCTCAGTGATGGCCACGACGGGTCGGACGACCGTGTCGGCCTCCTCCCGGTCCAGCGCGGCCAGCTCGCGGGCCACGGCCCGGGCCGACGCCGGGCGGTTGGTCGGGTCCTTGGCGAGGAGCCGCTTGATGAGGTTGGCCAGGCCGACCGGGACGGCCGGATTGATCGCCGCGGGGTCGGGAGCAGCCGCGGTCGCGACCGAGTACATCGTCGCCGCGGACGACAAGCCGACAAACGGGACCGCCCCGGTGGCTGCGCGGTAGAGGACGCACCCGAGGGCAAACAAGTCGGCACGGGCGTCCACCGACTCGCCGCGGGCTTGCTCCGGCGCCATGTACGCCGGCGTGCCGACCACCCGTCCGTGCCGCGACAGGTCCGCGTCCGCATCCACTGCCCGGGCCAGGCCGAAATCGAGCAGTTTGACGTTCCCGCGCTGGTCGATCCAGATGTTGGACGGCTTGACGTCCCGGTGGATCAGGCCTTGTTCGTGGGCCGCATGCAGGCCCTCGGCGACCTCCCGGCCGATCCAGACGACGCCGGCCGGGGTGAGCCGCCCTTCGCGACGCAGGCGCGCGTCGAGCGGCTCGCCCTGAAGAAACGGCATCACCAGGTACGCGACCTTGGCGGTCGGGTCCTCCGCGGCCTCGAATACCTGGACCACGTTTTCGTGGTCCAGCCGGGCCATGGCCTCGGCTTCGCGCAGGAACCGGGCCCGCGCCGTCGGGTCCGCAGCCACTCGCGGGTGCATCACCTTGATCGCGACCCGCCGCTTGAGTACCGGGTCGTCGCCTTCCAGAACGATACCCATCCCGCCGGACCGGATGACGCGTCGAATTCGGTACTTGCCCAGGCGGCCGATTTCGCCTGGCCCTTGCGGCGGCGCCAGCCAGCCGCCGACGTCGCCCGGCGGGACCGGCGACTGGACGGCCAGGTCCGTGGCGGACGTCTCCAGCTCGGCTTCCAGCGCCGTCCGCTCGTCGTTCCGGGCCCGTTCGTCTAACAGCATCAGTCGTTGCACGTCGGGCAGGAGGTCCGGGTCATCGCGGCAGAGGTCGCCGGGGGTAACGGGCTCTCCACGACTGGCGCGTGCCTGCCAGGTGACGAGAAGGTCGGCGAGTCGCTTACGGCGGTCCATGTTCCGTCCGCTGGGACGATGCGGGTAGGGACCATCCTAGTCCGTTGGGGGGGCGTCAACTACGGGGCGTGGGGAACGTGGCAGAGATGGTTAATGATCGGGTCGCTCCCCCTCAAGTTCCTCCGCGCCGCCAGCCGATCTTACCAATACGGATCAGTCCACCCATCCCGGCACCGTCGCGCGCGGGGACAAGTCGCCTCGACGCGCGCCCGCTTTGGTGCTAATTCGCGGGTTGGGGGAATACCGTTTTCGTCCGCTCGCCGGCTCGACCGGCCCCGACCGACGAGGCGAAAGGAGGCGCGTCGTGCGTCCCGCGCTAGCGCTCGTGCTTCTCTTCGCGACCGCCCTCCCACTATACGCTCAGCTTCCGGCCGACGGCCGAACGTCCTACGCCCGCGACGACCGCATCCGCATTCCCTTCGAGCTTCGGACCGGTGGCCCGGCGACCAAGGTCGTCCTCTACTACAGCTTCGACGGCGGCGAGTGGCAGGAGTTTGAAAGCGCGCGGCCCGGAGGCAAGAAAGAGTTCTTCTTCAAGGCGGACCGCGAGGGGCCATACTCCTTCGCGACCATGACCTACTTCTCCGACGGCCGCACCGACCCGCCGCGAAAGGACCAGCTCGCCGAGCAGAAACACGTCGTGTTCGACAAGACCCCGCCGAAGGTCAACTCGTTACGCGCGGTCGTAAGAGATGATGGCGCGCCGGGAATTGAATGGGAGGTCGTTGACGAATACATGTCGCCAAGGGGGGTCGCACTCGAGTTCCGGTGGGACGGGCAGGGACCATACCGGCCGCTTGACGAGAACCTCCGATTCATGGCCCGCGACTCGCGGCACTGGAAAATGCGCGCGGAAGACCGAATGCAAGTGCGCCTGATTGCGACCGATCGCGCAGGGAACAAGACTGAATCTGAACCGGTGTGGGTTTCCGGTCGCGACGCGGGCCAGGGCGGCGCCCCCGTTCCTCGCGCTCCGGCCGTCGGCGGCATCACCAGCGGGGCCCGCGACGCGGAACCGATCCAGCGCGTGGGCGCGCGGGGCCAGCCGACACTGCATTACGTCAATACGCGGACGCTCAAGATCAATGTCAACGCCCGCGTCGGTCCGTCCGGACTGACCAAGGCGACCCTTTGGGTGGCGGACGACAAGCTCGACTGGAAGGTGGCCCCCGGACTGGAAAAGGGGGCGATGCCGGCGCCGCCACTTTCGGACCCCGACAAACCGCGGATCATCCCGGTGAGCTTCGTCTATGACGCCCCGGCCGACGGGCTGTACCACTTTATCAGCGTGGTGAGCAACCACACCGGAGAGAGTCGTCCGGACCCGAAGAAAGGCGAGCCGGGCGATCTTCAAGTGGTCGTTGATACGACTCCCCCGGACGTTCAGATTGTCAGCACGAAGGCCATGTCTAACGGCGATCGCGGAGCCGTGGTGAATATCAAGTGGACTGCCAAGGACCCGAACATCGCCCCGGTGCCGATCAAGCTCGAATACCAGGCCGTGCGCCGAGACAAGCCGGGTGACGTCGGCGAATGGAAGGCGATTACGCCCGATTGGATTGACAACACGGGTCAGCACACGTGGCCGGTTCCGACGGGAGAGGCTTTTGAGTTTCTGATTCGTGTGACGTGCAAGGACCGAGCGGGCAACGAAGGCAAGACTCAGACGGTCAAGCCCGTCAACGTGGACCTGGAGCGTCCGCGAGTCGATTACGGCGACGTCGTGCCGGGCAAGGGCGCACCGGGCAGTCCAGTGAGTAGCATCCCTGACGTTCCCAGCATGACAGTTGAAGGGATCTCCGGCCCGCGAAAATGACGCAGGTCTCGCCTGCCGGGCGGGACCTCCCGGCGCGTAAGGTCCCGCCCGGCAGGCAGGACCTACTTGTCTCACCGTTCTCACAAAGCAATACTGAACTTCGAGTCGTCACCCGTGGCCTGCGCGCTGAACGTCACCATGCGCTACCGACAAGCAGTCCTGGCCTGTGCCCTTCTGTTCGCGACCGCTTCGCCCGCGTTCGCGCATCGGCTCATGGCGGACTGCAAGGTTGTCGGCAATCAACTCCGGATCGAAGCGTTCTACCAGGACGACACGCCGGCGCAGGAAGCCAACGTGACCGTTCGTTCGGGCGATGTCGTCATTGCGCAGGGTCAAACAGACGAGAAGGGTGTCTGGACTTGTCCGAAGCCCGCAGCCGGTACGTACACGGTCCGCGTGGAAAGCACTGGTCACGCGGCGACCGAGACTCTTGTGATCGCGGAGTCCGAGGATGGCAACAATCCAACAGCCGCGGAAGCCAGCCCGGAAGGTTCCACCGACCGGGCCACCCGCACGCGAACGCCCTGGCGGAACCTTGCCCTGGGTGTGGGGCTCGTCGGCGGCGCGTGTGCCGTCTGGCTTGTGACGCGCAGGCCCTCCAACCGCTTCCCGTCCGGTGCCTGACAAGCCCTGCAACGCTGGCATCCGCCCCAATCGCGAGTTAGAATTCTCCCGATCCTCCGCGCCGGCTGGAACGTGCGCAAAAAACCGTCACCGCGACCCGGCGTCTGGGCAGCCGGGTGCGGGACGGTCGCGGGGAGTGCTTCCAAGAAATATGGGGCGGGGGGCGTCACGGCCCGCGTTGACTGGTGGGCGCAATCAACCTGGGCGATCGGTCGCGAGTCCCGGGAGGCCCGACGGCATCCCCCGCTCCCAAGGGCACAAATGGCCAGCAATTTCGGAGCTTGTATTGTGTGCTAATCCCCTCGACGTGGAAGTTCGAAGGGACAGGTCAAACGTATAATCCGGCTGGTTCGTCTATTTGGCAGGGTCGGCCGACCCCCATCCACGTAATCGCGTAACCACGTTCGGCCGAACGGAAAATGCGTAAGAGTTGAGGACTGGCAGGGAAGCTTTGTCTGACACCCGTTTTCGCGAACGGGGAGTTTGGGATCAGCGGATCATTCAGGATTCCGACCGCTGGTCGAATGCCGCCATCGCGTCCAATGGGGCACACGCATGTCCGACGATCAGATCATCTCCGAAAACCCATTCGTCAGCTACGTGGCCCGGCTGCGCACCGGGGACGAAGCCGCTCTCGAGGAATTGGTGGAACGCTACGCGCCGGTGATTCGCCTGGAAGCCCGCATGCGCCTGCGCTCCCCTCACCTGCGCGCGGTGCTCGAATCCATGGACATCTGTCAGTCCGTGCTCAAGAGCTTCTTCCTTCGGGCCGCTGCGGGCCAGTTCGACATCGACCGCCCGGAAGACCTGCGAAAGTTGCTGGTCCAGATGGCGTGCAATAAGTCGCGGGAGGCCGCCCGGCGCGAGTACGCGCAGAAGCGGGACGCCCGCCGATCGGTCGGACTCGGGGACGACGCCCACCAGGTCGCCGGCGGCGACGACCCCGCCGACGAGCTGGAATGGCAGGAGTTGCTCTTACGCGGGCGGCAGATGTTGAACGCGGACGAGCGGAAGATCGCCGAGGTCCGGGCGGCCGGGCAGACCTGGGACGAGTTGGCCGCCGCTATCGGCGGGACTCCCGACCAGCTCCGGATGCAGCTGGCCCGCGCCCAGGACCGCGTCGCCGAAGCGCTCGGACTGGAGTCGGGACATGGCTGATCGCTCGCGTCGTCGCGGGGCTACCCCGGCCGACCAGTATCGCAAACTCTGGGGCTTCGGCCCGCCGCCCGATTTGCACCAGTTCGTCGCCACTCTTCCCACGCTCACACCGGACGAACTCATCGATGTCATCGAGATTGACCGGGCCGAACGCTGGCGCAAGGGCCAACGGGTGAAGGCCGAACGCTACCTGCGCGACTTCCCGGCGCTGGCGAACGACCAGGAAGCGGCACTGGTTCTCATCTACGGCGAGTACTACCTGCGTAAGGAACTCGGCGAATCCCCGTCCTTGATGGAGTTCCTCGCCCGGTTCCCGCAGCACGCCCGGCGGCTCCGCGACCAGGTGATGTGGCACGAGGCCATCGAGCTGGGACACGCGGGCGGGCCGGTCGTCGGGCCGCCCGACGTCCCCGGCCTGAAAGTCGGCGACTTGCTCGGCCGCGGAGGCATGTGCTCGGTGTACCGGGCCACGGACACACAGTCGGGCTCGGAAGTCGCCGTCAAGGTGCTCGACCTGGACCACCTGAACCACCCGCTTCGCGTGGCGCGATTCCGTCGCGAAGTCGGGTCTCTGATGCGGCTGCGGCATCCGAACATCGTTCTCGCCCTGCGGACCGGGGAAGTTCGCGGTCTTCCGTACCTGGTCATGGAGTATTGCTCGGGCGGGACGCTGGCGGGGCACCTTCGCGGCCGGCCGGTCGAGCCGGACGTCGCGGCTCGCGTATTGCGCGACTTGGCGAGCGCCGTCGAGTACGCACACGGCGAGGGGGTCATTCATCGCGATTTGAAGCCAGGCAACGTCCTCTTGCAAAGTCTTCCGTCCACAGTCCACGGTCCTCTGTCGGATTCCGGCCGACTCGCGACGGGTGACTCGGAACTCGGGACGCCGAAGATCTCCGATTTCGGCCTGGCCAAGTGCGAATCGGGTGTCGGCGGGTCAATCACGGCCACGCGAGAAACGCTCGGCACGCCCTGTTACATGGCTCCTGAGTTGACCACCGGGGCGCGCGACGCGGACGCCCGCACCGATGTCTATGGCCTCGGCAGCATTCTCTATGAGCTGCTCACGGGCCGACCGCCGTTCGTGGCGACTATCCCGCTCGAAGTGGTGCGAATGGTTCGAGAAGAAGACCCGGTCCCGCCGACAGCGATGAATCCCAACGTACCCCCTAACCTCGAAGCCGTCTGCTTGCAGTGCCTGGAGAAGGACGCGGACCGGCGATTCCAATCCGCCGCAGCCGTGGCGGAGGCGATCGCGTAGGGGTAGTGAGGGGGTGAGGTTGCGGGGGTGGGACTTGGCTTTGTACTGCAGCGCCGCTAGACCTATCTCCGCCTCACAAACCCACAACCGCGACACCTCAACAACCCCAAACGTGAAACGCCTCCGCTACCTTGTCCTCCTCACGCTGGTTGCGTACCTGCTGACCGGGGTGGCGCAAATCCGGCCGGAGGAGCGGGCGGTCGTGCGCCGGTTTGGCAAGGTGGTGGCGCATCCGGGGCCGGGTTTGTGGATTGGCTTCCCCTACGGCATTGAACGGCTGGATCGCGTTCCCACCGCCACGGTCCGCCGCGTACCCGTCGGATATCGGCCGGATGCGGCGGAGGAAACGCCGCCCGGACAGTTCCTGACCGGCGATCAAAACCTCGTCAACGTCCAGGTCGCGATCGACTACGCGGTCGGAGAGGGGCCGACTGACCTCGAAGACTACGTTGCCCAGAAGGATCGCGTGGACGGAATCATCGCCCGCGAAACGGAGGCCGCCCTGGGCGAGTGGGTGTCGGGCCGGCCCGTGGACGACGTGCTCCTGACGGGAAATGCGGCGCTGCCCGGCTGGCTGGTCCGGCGCGTTCAGGAGCGGATCAAGTCGCAGCGGCTCGGCGTCCGCGTGCAGCAGGCGAGCGTGGCCTACCTGGCGCCGCCGGACGAAGTCCGCGGGGCCTTCGAAGAAGTGAACACCGCCCAGGCGACTGCCCGGGCCCAGGAACAACGGGCCCACCAGGAAGCCGCCCGCATCCGCCGCGACGCCGAGGCCACCGCTTACCAGGAGGAGCAGGCGGCGCTTGGCTACGCGGCCACGAAGAAAGCCCTCGCCAAGGCGGAAGCCGATTCCTTCCTGAAGCGGCTCGAACAATACCGCAAACTGCGGACCTCCAATCCGGACATCCTGACCGCGATCTGGTGGGACGAGATGGGCCGCTTGTGGTTCGGATTCAAGAGCCGCGGCCGGGTCGATCTCCTTGATGCCCACCTCGGCCCGGACGGGCTGGACCTGACGCACATCGTCCCGCCGCGCAAGCGCTGACCGTGCTTCTAGCTTGTTACGATCTTTCCCCGACCCGTCGGACCCCATACCCATACCCTGGTAACCAGAACCACCCGGGAGATGCACCATGATCATCGCACGACCGCGGCTCTTCGCCGCTGCCCTCGTGCTGGCCTTCGGCCTCGTCGCTTCGGCGCAGGAGAAGAAGGCCCCGGCCACCATCAAGATCCTCATTCCGACAGCCCCGGACAAAGTCACGCTCAAGGTTGAAGGTAAGGAGCTGGAAGCCAACGATCGGGCGGCCAAGGAGGGCGCGCGCGTGCTCGTCACACCCGAGCTGGAGCCGGGAAAGACCTACGCGTACAAGATCGAAGCGAAGATCGTTCCGAATAACTACACCGAGATCTTTCGCACCCGCGAGATCACCTTCAAGGCCGGCGAGGAAGTGACCCTCGACTTGCGCAAGAAGGACGACAAGAACCCCGACGACGTGCACATCCGATGGGTGCCGACGCCGCGAATTGTCGTCAAGGACATGTGCGAGCTGGCCAAGATCGGCAAGGACGACGTCGTCATGGACCCGGGCTGCGGCGACGCGATTATGATCATCACGGCGATGGAGGAATTCAAAGCCAAGCGCGGCATCGGCGTGGACCTGTTCGAGGACAAGGTGAAGTTATCCCAGGAGAACGTCGAGAAGGCCGGTCTCAAGGACAAGATCACCATCAAGCAGGGGAATGCCCTCAAGCTGACCGAGGACGATCTGAAGGACGTCACGGTCATGATGCTCTACATGGGCAACGACCTGAACAACAACCTGCGGCCGATCCTCTGGAAGTACATGAAGCCGGGCAGCCGCGTCGTCTCGCACCGATTCATCATGGGCGACTGGAAGCCGGAAAAGTCGATCACCGTCACCCGCGAAGGGGATTATGGTGTCGAGGACTTCCACCTGCACGTTTGGAAAATCACCGGGAAGGAAAAGACCGGCGACTATGAAAAAGTGGACCCGAACAAGCTGGACCAGTGAGGAACCAAAGAGGCGCGGGGGACTTTCCCGCACCGGTACACGAGCCATTCAGGAGCATTCCGCCATGCGTTTCCTCATTGCCGGCTTGATTGCCGTCGCTCTGGTCGTCCCGGCGACGGCCCAGGACAAGAAGGCCGCCCCCGCGACCATTAAGCTGCTGATCCCGGACAAGCCAACCAAGACCGAAGTCACGATCGAGGGCAAGGCGCTGGACGAGCCCACAGGCCTGAAGGATGGGACGCGCGTCTTCACCACGCCGGACCTGGAGCCTGGCAAGACGTACGCCTACAAGATCGTCTGCGTAGTCGTGCCGAACAACTACACCCGCATCACGCGGACGCGCGAAATCACCTTCAAGGCCGGGGACACGGTCGAGGTGGACGTGCGCAAGGAGGACCCGAAGAACAAAGACGACATCAAGGTCCGCTGGGTGCCCACGCCGGACGATATTGTCGATGAAATGTGCAAAATGGCAAATGTCGGCAAGGAGGATGTCGTCCACGACTACGGCTGCGGCGACGCGGTTATGCTCATCCGGGCGGTCAAGCATTTCGGCGCCAAGAAGGGTTGGGGCAACGAATACGACCCGAAAATCATCGAGGAGAAAGCGCTACCGAAGATCCGGGAAGAGAAGGTGCAGGACAAAGTGACTGTCGTCCAGGGAGACATTCTGAAGATGACCGAGAAGGACGTCGAGGAGGCCACGGTCGTCTTGCTCTACATCGGCGACGACCTCGGCGAGAAGCTCAGCCCGATCCTGCAGAAGGGACTCAAGCCGGGCGCCCGTATCGTCTCCCACCGGTTCAAACTCGGCGACTGGAAGCCGGACAAGTCGGTCACCGTGACCGGCGCGGACGGGGATCAGTACGAATTGCACTTTTGGAAGGTAACGGAGCCGAAGAAGAAGTGACCGAATCCGCGAGGGTTCGCCTCGCGACGTTGCATCACTGGAACGCGCATGGGATAATTCCCGCATGCGCGTTCTCTCTTTGCTAACACTACTTTCCTTCGCGGCGGGCGCATCCGCTCAATTCCCAAGTCCCGAACAGTACGACGCCAAGATCAAGCCGAAGGACCGCGAGCACTGGGCCTTCCAGCCGATTCGCGCCGCGTCGGTCCCGCAGGTCAAGGATCCGAGCTGGGTGCGCACGCCGATTGACGCGTTCATCCTGGCCAAGCTGGAAGAGAAAGGCTGGAAGCCGGCTCCGCCGGCCGAACCGCGAGCCATCCTCCGACGCCTTCACCTCAACCTGACGGGCATGCCGCCGACACTGGCGGAACAGGACCAGTTCCCGCGCGACAGTTCGCCACAGGCCCTCGACCGCGTGATCGATGATCTCCTCAGCCGGCCCGCCTATGGCGAACGGTTCGCCCGACGGTGGCTTGACCTGGCCCGGTACGCGGACTCCAATGCCTACGAACGCGACGCCCTCAAGCCGAGCGTCTGGCGCTACCGCGACTACGTGATTGACAGCTTCAACCGGGACAAGCCGTTCGACCGTTTCGTGCTCGAGCAGATCGCCGGGGACGAATTGCCGGACGCCACGGCGGAAACGGTCATCGCCACGGGATTCCACCGCCTCGGTCCGTGGGACGATGAGCCGGCCGACCCGAAGACGGACCGGTTCGACCAGCTCGACGACATCGTCTCAACCAATTCACAGGTTTTTCTCGGGCTCACGCTGGCGTGCGCTCGCTGCCACGACCACAAGTTCGAACCGCTGACCATGCTCGATTACTATCGCATGGTCGCGATCTTCGACCCGCTCAAACGGCCGCAGGAGGGTCGGACAGATCTGGACGCACCCGCGGCTGTGCGCGAGCGGCGGGTCGCCTTGAGCAAGCGTGATCAGGCGATCAAGGATCTCCAACGCCTGAACAACTCCGTGCGCCTGCTCGGCGGCGGGGCCGCCGACGTGGTGTCGAAGCGGATCGACGAGCTGAAGCAAAAGACGCCGGATGGCACTCGGGGCTATTTCCTGGTCGAGGACTCTCCCACACCGCCGCTCACGCATGTCCTCCTTCGCGGATCGGCCGAGCGGCCCGGTGCGAAAGTCAGTCCCGGCGTGCCGGCCGTGGTGTCCGCGAAACAGCCCGAGTTCCTCAAGCCGGACCAGCACACGTCCCGCCGCCGGCTCTCGCTGGCGACATGGGTCACCGATCCAAAAAACCCACTGACAGCCCGCGTGATCGTCAACCGCGTTTGGCAG
>Ga0075418_10004152_pt1 | contig 16497 bp, 14 predicted proteins | sample SoiMetdeltSBSDD2_FD_81776 | JGI IMG/M metagenome (GOLD analysis project Ga0075418, IMG submission 81776) | Bulk soil microbial communities from a Populus tree surrounding site in Tennessee, USA - Soil MetaG P. deltoides SBSDD2 | ecosystem: Environmental > Terrestrial > Soil > Tree plantation... | reverse complement strand
TGCCGCGACATCAGACGCGTCCACGAAACCATCGCCGGTCTTGTCCATTCGCGCGAACCCGGCGTCGCGCCGACCCAGGAATTCCTCGAGGGTAAGGATGCCGTCCTTGTTGGCGTCCATCTCCTTGAGCCGCTCGGCCAACCTGGCCCCGCGCGGCCCATCCGGGCCTTCCACGCCCAGGCGATGACCCCGCCAATGCGGCGCCGCGGCCAGGGCCGCAACCGTCCCGACAGCCACCAGGGCACCGGCAACCAGCAAGACTTTCCTAGTCGACATCAACAGCTCCAGGCTGGGCGCGATCGCGGATCTTGCGATCCTTTGCACCCAGGAACGCTGGGGAATGCGGCTTCCGTCGCCGTTTAGGTCACAAGTTCGCCAAAAAGCGCCGCGACCCGCCCCTCCTGAGCCGCCAAATCGGCCTCCAGACGGGCAAAATCGGGGACCTGGCCAGAGGCCGCCAGTAGGCTCTTGAGGCCCTCAGGGGCCTTACCGGGCTCGAACGGGCCGTCCAGGCAAAGCCGCAGGATCTGGGTCAGGTCGTTCAACAGCCCGGCGGCCGGCAGCAGGGTATCCGCCGCGCGGGCACCTAGCAGGCCCGCCCGCTGCAGGTTCTGCAGGGCCACCACCGTATTCTGGTCAAGAATGTCCGGCCGAGCCGCGGCATGCACGAGTTGCAGGCACTGGGCAATGAACTCGAGGTCGACAAGCCCGCCGCGCACCTGCTTCAGGTCCCAGATGTCCGTGGTCCCTTTTTCCTTCTCGATGCGGGCCCGCATATCGCGCACGTCGGCGGCGACCTTGGCCCGGTCGCGTGGCCTCGTCAGGATCTCGCGGATGGCTGTCTCGACGGTTGCTCGCAAGGCGGCAGGGCCGGAGACGACGCGCGCCCTGGTCAGTGCAAGATGCTCCCAGGTCCAAGCCGAATTGCTCTGGTAGTCGATGAAGCTCGATAGCTGAGTGGCCACCGGGCCTTTCTGCCCTGATGGGCGCAAACGCATGTCGACATCGTAGAGCTTGCCCTCGGCCGTCTGCGCCGTGAAGGCACTGATCAGGCGCTGCGTGTAGCGCGTGTAGTACTGGGTTGCGGCCAGCGGCTTCACTCCGCTCGAGAGAACGGCCGCTGCATCGAAGTCGTAGATCACGATCAGGTCGAGATCGGAAGCGGCCGTCATTTCACGCCCGCTGAGCTTGCCCATGGCGATCACGACGGCGGCACCTCCCGCCACGCGGCCATGCGCACGCACCATCTCATTGTCCACCTCCTGCTGCATTGCCTCGATCATGCATTCGGCGAGCTGTGCATAGGCTCCGCCGGCTTGATCCGCGCCGATGCTGCCCGTGAGCACACGTACGCCGATCAGGAAGGCCTGCTCGTTGACGATCAGCCGGGCACGGTCGAGCTTGTCCTGCAAGTCCTCGGCGCCGGATAACTCTCCGGCAATGATGGCCGCCAGATCGGTTTTGCTCGGCAGATTGCCGAAGAACCCCGGCGCCAGCACGGCGTCGAGCACCCTCCGGCGCTTGCTAAGGATGCGCGACAGGCGCGGTGCCGTACCCATGATGGCCGCGATCAACTCCAGCAGACGCGGGTTCTGCTTCAACAGCGAGAACAGCTGCACACCCGACGGTAGCTCGGCGATGAAGCGGTCGAACCCGATCATGGCCAAGTCCGGGTTGGCAGTCTTGGACAGCGCCTCGATCAACGCGGGTTGGACCTCGGTCAGCAGCTCGCGGGCGCGCGGCGTGCGCACCGCGGGCGAGCGGCCATGGTGCCAGCCGCGCACGGCGCCGATCACCTCGGCAGGCCGCTGATAGCCCATCCTGCTCAATGCTTCGATCGTGCCGGGGTCATCGGCTTCGCCGGCAAACACCAGGTTGGCACCGCCGCGGGTCAGCCCCGGGCTATGCTCGAACAGTCGCATGTAGTGGCCCTGCACGCGCTCCAATTCAGCGGTCAATGCAGCCGCGAAGGCGTCGACATCGGTATAGCCGCAGAGATGCGCGACGCAGGCGAGCTTATCGGCATCGGCAGGCAGGGTCTGCGTCTGCTCATCAAACATCATCTGCAGTCGATGCTCGACCGTGCGCAGGAAACGATAGGCATCCGCCAACTCGCGCCCGACATTGCCCGTGATCCAGCCGCGTTGCTGCAAACGATCGAGAGCCAACAATGTCTCGCTGACACGCAGCTCCGGCTGGCGGCCGCCGGCGATCAACTGCTGCGTCTGCACGAAGAACTCCACCTCCCGGATGCCGCCGCGCCCCACTTTTATGTTGTGACCGGCCACGCCAATCTCGCCGAAGCCGCGGAATGCGTGGATCTGCCGCTTCATGGCGTGAATGTCGGCGATGGCGGCAAAATCGAGATACTTGCGCCAGATGAAGGGGGCAAGATCCTCCCGTACCGCTTGCCCGGCGGCCAAGTCGCCGGCCGCCGGCCGCGCCTTGATGAGGGCAGCGCGCTCCCAGTTCTGCCCGAAGCTTTCGTAGTAATTGAGCGCTGCTTCCGTCGACAGCGCCATCGGCGTGGCGGCCGGGTCGGGACGCAGCCGCAGGTCGGTGCGGAACACGTAGCCGTCGCCGGTGCGCTCGTGCAGCAGGCGCACCAGATCGCGTGTCAATCGCACGAAGAAGTGCTGGACCTCGGCGCCGGCGCGCAAGCGGATGCGCGCCAGATCATAAAAGACGATGAGGTCGATGTCGGAGGAATAGTTGAGCTCGAACGCGCCATATTTGCCCATGCCGAGCACGATGTAGCCGTCGGGTGCGTCGGACAGCCACTCGCCTTTCGCCTTCGCCTGCCGGAAGAGAAAGCGCACCGCGCTGCCGACGGCCGCATCAGCTGCCTCCGACAGGCGCCGCGTCACCGTCATGACCGGCCAGACGCCGCCAAGGTCGGTCAGTGCTGTCAGCAAAGCGACGCCGTTCTTGAATTGGCGCAGGGCTCGCATGGCTTCGGCCTGCGTGGTCGCACCGGCCATGTTGGTCTCGAGGGTGTGGCGCAGTTGCTCGAAATACGTCTCCGGTGCCGTGTCCAGCATATGCATCAGGCGTGCTGGATCCCGCTCGATCAGGCTCGTCAGATAGGGCGAAGCACCGAACATGCCGGCCAGGAGGTCGCCTACCACTTGGCTCACCAGCAAGCCACACAGCGGCGCCAGCTCCCGCTCCTCGGCGCAGCGCCGTTCCAGCTCGCCGAGGTAGCGCGCGGCATTGGCGCGATCATGAACCACGGGAGCTGCAACGATGCGGGAGTGAAGTGGCTCGGTCAGCTGAGGCCCTCGTAGGTTGGGTTGGCGCGAAGCGCCTGACCCAACCTAGGGCGCAAAGCCTGCGGCCCTCAAGAGGCTGTGGCGGTCGCGAGCGGCTCGGCTTGAGTTTTCACGGCGGCCGCGGGCAGCACCAGTACTGCTTTCAGGCCCGGTGCGTTGTCCTCGAGGCGAATCGAACCCCCGTGCAGCCTGGCGACGGCGGCGACCAGACTGAGCCCCAATCCACTGCCAGGCTGCGAACGGCTCTTCTCCAGCCGCACGAACCGCTGCAGGGCGCGCGGGCGATCATTGGGGGCAATGCCGGGACCCGAATCGGCCACCGTGATCTCCACGGTTTCACCCGCACGATCGAGGCCGATGCGCACGGCCAGCTGCGTCCCCTTGCTGCCCGTCGAGTACTTGATGGCGTTGTCGACGAGATTGGCCACCGCTTGGCTCACGAGCTCGCGGTTGGCGATAATCTGCAACCCCTCGCACGTGCTGACCTCCAGATGCAATCCGGCTTGCTCGGCCACCGGCTCATACAGCTCGGCGACGTCGGCGATGACAGCAGCTGGGTCCACCGGCGTCATGGTCTCAGCCACCGCACCGGCCTCCAGTCGCGCGATCAGCAGAAGCGAGTTGAACGTGCGGATCAGTTCGTCGGCCTCCTCGATGGTCTTGGACAAACCGTCACGATAGCTGGCCGAATCGTCCTGGCTGCGCAGCGCCGCCTCGGCGCGATTGCGCAGTCGCGTGAGCGGTGTTTTTAGATCGTGCGCGATATTGTCGGAGACCTCGCGCAACGCCGCCATCAGCTCCTCGATCCGGCCCAGCATGGCATTGAGGCTCTCCGACAGCCGGTCGAGTTCGTCACCGGAACCCGCCAGCGGTATGCGGCGCGTCAGATCGCCGGCCATGATCTTGCGGCTCGCCTCGCTGACGGTATCGATACGGGTCAGCACGATGCGGCTGATCAGCAATCCGGCGCCGATGCCGAGCAGCGACAACAGCCCGACGCTCCACAGCGCGACCTGCCACATGGTGTCAGCGAACTGGCGCTGGTCCTCGATGTCGCGGCCGACCACCAGCGTGTAGCCGCCAGGCACCGCCACCGGCACGCCGACAGCCAAGCGCCGCGCACCGCCGTTGCCTTCGAACGTGCGGGTGTAGCTGAACACGTCGCCCTTGCCGGGCGTCGACAGTGCCTGCGGAATGGCGTTGAGATTGCCAGCGACCTTGCGCCCCGTATCGTCGACCAGCAGATAGAGCGCCGAGCCCGGCTCCGCGGCCCGCTCGGCGACAACCGCGCGTAGACGCGCCGGCCCTCCGGTCTGGAACTGCTCGCGTAGGCCCACCACCTCGGCCGATAGCGTCTCGATCACCTTGGTGGTGAGCAGCTCGTTGGCGCGCCAGGCGATGAAGGAAACGATCAACACCGCCGCCAGTACGAACACGCCCATGTAGGCGAGCGTCACGCGGAACGGAAACGAGCTCAGCAGCCTACTCAGAGCCGTCACGGATCATGTACCCGGCGCCGCGCACCGTATGCAATAGCGGCTTGGCGAAACCCTTGTCGATCTTGCTTCTGAGCCGCGAGATGTGCACGTCGATGACGTTGGTCTGCGGGTCGAAGTGGTAGTCCCAGACGTTCTCCAGCAACATCGTGCGTGTCACCACCTGGCCGGCGTGGCGCATAAGGTATTCAAGCAGACGAAACTCGCGCGGCTGCAGCAGGATTGGCTCGCCGCCGCGCGTCACCTTGTGAGAAAGCCGGTCGAGCGCTAGATCGCCCACTGTATAACGGGTGGTCTGCTCCTCCGGGGCCGGGCGTCGCGCCAGCGCTTCCACGCGCGCCAGCAGCTCGCTGTAGGCATAAGGCTTGGTGAGGTAGTCGTCGCCGCCAGCGCGCAGCCCTTTGACGCGATCATCGACTTCACCCAGCGCCGACAGGATCAGCACGGGCGTGTGCGCGCCTTCCCCGCGCAGCGTCTGCACAACCGACAGGCCGTCGCGGCGCGGCAGCATGCGGTCCACGATTAGGACGTCGTACTTGTCGTCCCTGGCCATGGCCAGGCCAGTCTCGCCGTCGCCGGCGATATCGGCGGCGTGTCCGCTCTCCCGCAGCGAGCGCTGCAGGAATTGCGCCGTCTCACGATCATCTTCGACTACAAGCACACGCATGGAATGATGCCTGTTGCTGCCCCGCCATAGCGGCCATTTGCCATTCTAGACCGCGGCCCCATTCTAGACCGCGGCCGATGAACGGGCAGAAAACGCGAAGCGAGGCGACATGTCCAGCCGGAGCACATCGCCTCGCCCTGGCACACCCTTTGGAGAAGGGGTTAGCTCTTTTTCAACTGTACCGGCACCAGACGAATTTGATCGCCGGACTTGACCCGCATCAGAACGGCAGTGCGGCCGAGCTTGGACACCTCCTTGACGGCATTGGCGACCTCATCAGGGGTCTTTACGGTCACGTTGCCGACCTCGAGGATCACGTCGCCCGACTTCAGGCCCTTCTGAGCGGCGTTAGAGTTGCCGTCCACCTCGGTGATCAGCACGCCTTCCTTGTTCGGACCGGTTCCGGGCGCCAGCGTAAGGCCCAGCTGATCGAGCTCGGTCGTCTTGGGGTCCTCCTTGGCCGTCGGCTCTGCTTTGGCAAGTTGTGCAGCGGACGGGAAGGTGCCGAGCTTGACGGAAATGCTCTGCTCCTTCTGGCCGCGCAGGATGCGGACGTCGACACGGCTGCCGGGTGCGAAGCCTGCGACCTGGCGGGCCAAGTCACGGCTGTCGGCAACCTTCTGGCCGTTGACGCTCAGGATCGCATCACCCGACTTGAGACCCGCCTCGGCCGCCGGGCCCGGCGTCGTCACCTCGCTAACCAGCGCGCCCTTGGCTTCGCCGAGCCCGAGGCTGGCCGCCGTGTCCTCGTCGACGTTCTGGATCTTCACGCCGAGCCAACCGCGGCTAACGGTGCCGCCCGACTGCAGTTGCGCGATCACCTCGGTCGCCACCTTGGCCGGCACCGCGAAGGCAATACCGACATTGCCGCCCGACGGGCTGTAGATGGCAGTGTTGACGCCCACCACTTCGCCGTCGAGGTTGAAGGTCGGGCCACCCGAGTTGCCGCGGTTCACGGCGGCGTCGATCTGCATGTAGTCGTAGGGGCCTGAGCCGATGTCACGGCCGAGCGCCGAGACGATGCCGGCCGTCACCGTGCCGCCGAGACCGAAGGGGTTGCCGACGGCCACCACCCAGTCACCCACGCGCGGCGCCTTGTCGGCGAACTTCACGAAGTTGAAGTTGCTCTTGCCACCCTTGATCTTGAGCAAGGCAAGATCGGTGCGCGCATCGGTGCCCACCAGTTCCGCCTCGTACTTGTTGTCCTGGTCGAAGTTGACCGTGATCTTGTTGGCACCGTCGATGACGTGGTTGTTGGTCACCACGAAGCCGTCCGGCGAAATGACGAAGCCCGAACCCTGCGCCTGTGTGGGCCGGGGCGTCGGCTGGCCGCGGAACTCCGGCGGCAGGCGCTTGAAGAACTCGTAGAACGGGCTGTCCTCGGGCACCTCAGGGACGGTGCCGCGCGGCGTCCCGCCACCCTTCGGATTGGAGGCCAGCTTTGCGCCGTTGGAAACCTGGATGCTCACCACCGCCGGCTTTACGCGCTCGACGATGTCGGCAAATGACAGCGGCGCGCGACCAAACGGCGTCTGCACCGAATCGGCCTTTTCTGCCTTCAGCTGTGCCAGCGCGCCAGAATGCGTCAGTCCGAGCCCGACCGCGCCAACCAGCGCCAGGGCCGACACCGCCGATGCAAACGCCAGGCGTCGCCCGCGGCCGCGTGTGGCGTTGTGTTGGGAGAAAGTTGGAGTCATGCGATTGACCTCGACCGTGAGAGTGACGCAGTGTGCTTGTGGTTGCCGATATAGGCGCGGGGCCCTTACGGTGGCCTTTCGGTCGCATTAAAACTTGGTAATGTTCACCATGAACAATGGTCGAGAAAGGACCAGTTCATACGGGCGGGCAGCAAAAATGCGCATTCGGTTGCATCCTTGCCAACGCCACGGGTTGGCGATCCTGGCGGCTCTTAGCGCAGCCTGCAGCGCAATTTGGCCGGCCTCGGCGCCAGCCATGCAGCCGCAATCGCGCCTGAACACGGTGCCCGCCGGGGTGGTTACGCCGGTAGCGGTGTTCGGCGCCGATGATCGCGTCGCATTGCCTGCCAAATACAAGGATGTGCAGCAGAAGATCGGCCTGCTGTTCAACATTCGCTCAAGCACCGTCTGCACGGCCTTCTGCGTCGCTCCGAACGTGGTAGCTACAGCCGGACATTGCCTGCATCGCACGCTTGGCGAACGGCCGCCGCAACTCGCCGACTTCTGGTTCGCGCGCAACTACGACACGGTGCGCGATTATGCTCGCATCGCCGGTTACACCAACGGCACGGCCGCACAGCAGGTGATGTCTGGCAGCGTCAGCCTCAATGTGCGGCCGCCCATCGACGCCACCAAGGATTGGGCCATTGTCCGGCTGTCGCGGCCGGTCTGCTCCAAGGGTGTACTGCCAATCCGCGTGCTGCCGCTCGAGCAGATCATCGCCCACGCGGCGGCCAACCGCATCTTCCAGGTCTCCTACCATCGCGACTTCACGCCCTGGCGGCTGGCCTACTCGCGGCCCTGCGGTGTCGCCAAAAGTTTCGAGACGGCCGACTGGAGCACCATTGCGCAGGACTTCTCCGATCCCGCCCAGTTGCTGCTGCACACCTGCGACACGGGCGGTGCCTCGTCCGGTTCGCCCATGCTGCTGGAGGGCCCCCAAGGTCCCGAGGTGATCGGGATCAACGTCGGTACCTATGTGCAATCCAAAGTGATCATGCAGGACGGCAAGGTTACTCAGCGCCTGAAGGCCGATACGGTCGCCAACACCGGCGTCAGCGCTGCGACGTTTGCCGAGAAGCTCGAGCTGTTCAAGGAGGCCGCGATCCTGACCACGGCCGCTCAGGTACGCGAACTGCAGCAGGCGTTGAAGGGCCTCAAGCTTTATTCCGGTCCCCTCGATGGCAGTTACAGGGCGGCCTTGCGCCAGGCCATCGAGGCATTCGAGAAGACGCACGGCTTGCCGATCACCGGCCTGGCTACGCGCGCCCTTCTCAAGCGCATCGCTCCCACTGGCGCGGAGCGCAGGACAGCTCGCAACCCCAAATCGTAGATTTCACTACCCCTTCCTGCCGAGCAGGTCATCGAGGCGCTTTTGCTCTTCGGGGGAAAGCGGCGCGGCGTTGGTGCCCGAGGGATCCGCTGCAGCGCGCAGCCTGGCTTTGCGTCGCAGCACCAGCACAGTGCCGATCAACAGCAGCAGCGGCATCAGCCACAGGGCCAGCGTATGCAGCTTGAACGGTGGCCGCAGCAGCACGAACTCGCCATAGCGCTGCTCCACGAATGTCAGCACCTGCGCATCACTGTCACCGGCAGAAAGACGTTCGCGCACGATCAAGCGAAGATCGCGCGCGAGCTCGGCGTTGGAGTCGTCGATCGACTGGTTCTGGCAAACCAGACAGCGCAACTCCTGCGATAGCTTGCGTGCCCGCGCCTCGAGCCCGGGATCGGCCAACGTCTCACCCGGCTGCACCGCCGATGCGGAGGCTAGCGTCAGCATTAGCATCACGACTGCGATCAGGCAGGTCGCAATGCTCTTGCACGATGCCACCGGCCGACCGATGGAGCCGGGGCACAGGGCTCGCAATGACCGAGAGTGTTGAAGCGAACGCAGCACCATGCCTACAACCATCCGCGTGCAGCGAGCTGCATCTTGAGTTCGGACTCGGCCTGTGCGAGCAGCGCCGCGTCGGTTGAACGCAACACCAGCTGCGTGCCCGGCTTGCCATCGCGCATGAACGGATAGCTGCCCATCGGCACATCGGGGTAGCGCTTCTGGTGCGCCTCGTACATGGCGGCGATCTCGCCTTCCGGCCGGTTCAGGTCGATGCCAACGGACAGCATCTTCTTGCCCGTTTTAAGAAACTTGGTGGCAGCATCGAGCATCACGTGCATGATGTTGGGCACGCCGGCCATGACGATGACGTTGTCAAGTTTGAAGCCCGGCGCGATCGATACGCTGTTTTCCACCAGCTCCGAGCCGAACGGTAGGCGCGCCATGCGCAACCGGGCCGGCGTCAGCTCGACACCGCGCTGCGCGTAGTAGGCCTTCATGGGTGTGAGCGCACGCTCGTCAACGTCGATCCCGACCTTGAAGGCCTTGGCCACTGCGTCGGCCGTGATGTCGTCATGCGTCGGACCGATGCCGCCGGTAGTGAACAGATAGCTGTACTTCGCGCGCAGCGTGTTCACCGCATTGACGATTTCGTGCTCATCGTCAGGAACAATGCGCACCTCCTTGAGCTGGATGCCGATGGCCGTGAGATGATCGGCTATGTGGCCGATGTTCTTGTCCTTGGTGCGACCGGACAGAATCTCGTCCCCGATCACAAGCAATGCGGCGGTGACGATGGTTCCCGTGGCATCCTGCATGGCACACCTTCGTTGTCATTAGGCCGAGCGCCCCTGCCGGCCGATTGCCTTCCTAGTCCTACCAGCCGGGCTCGATCAAGCCCGACGCGCGCGGTGGGCGACGTGGGCTGCATCGAGGACAGCAAGGAAATCATCGACACGTGCTGCCCACGTACCGTGTTGGCGAACCCTGCGCTGCGCTGCCTCACCCATCCGCCGCCGCCTCGCATCCTCCGACAGCAACCGCTCGATACTGCCCAGAACCGCTGCCTCGTCATCCCCGGCAACCACGCTCCCGGTCTCCCCTTCCACCACCGCCTCGGCGCCGCCACCCTCCGCCCCCGCAAGGGATGGCACGCCGTACCAGGCAGCTTCCGCATAGACGATGCCGTAGCCCTCCACCGATCGGCCGACGCGGCGCGTGGGCATCACGAACAGATCCGCGGATGCCAGCAGTGCCGCCCGCATGGTGTCATCGACACGGCCGAGCAGCATCACTCGATCGCTTACGCCTTTGTCGTGCGCCAGCGCCTCCAGGCGCCGCCGGTCCGGCCCGTCACCGCCGATGGCAAACCTCAGTTGGGGGAAGCGCTGCGCCAACTGAGGCAGGACGGCGATCACCGTGTCGAAGCCTTTGCGCGGTTCGAGCCGCCCGATGCCGGCCAGCAGCGGCCGCTCGTGCCCCACGAGCTCGGCGAACCGGGCAAGCGCCTGCGGCCCGGCCTCGGGCAGCGGCTCGATGGGAGGGTACAGCACCCGCACGATCGTCCCGCCGCGCACGTGCGGTCGCACCAGGCTTGCCGTATAGCGCGAGTTGGCCACAACGACGTCGGTCTTGCGCAAGGCATTGACAACGCGCCGGCGCCGGCGCCCTCCGCCAGGCAGGTACTCGTTGCCATGGGCGAGCACTGCCACTGGCGCGCGCGGGAGCGGCTGCAGGTCGATGCTTTTCCAGCTGTCGCAGATGATGCCCCGGCAGGGCGTCGTCGCCAGCCAGCGATGCGCTGCAAATGCCTTGTGCAGGCGCCTGACCAGACGCGGTCCGCCGAATCTGCGCACGGTAACGCCCTTGAGCGCTGCGTCGAAGGCTTGCGCACCGCGCGTGGCATCGGCGAACACGGTCACCTGTTCGCCCTTGGCGGCCAGCGCTTTGACGAGTTGCGTGGCGTAAACCTGCATTCCTCCGACGTCGGGCAGAAAGTTTTGCGTCAAGACCAGAATCATGTGTGGCTGGGCCGCCCTCGTTCGGAACCACGAAACTAGCTTCTTGTCATCAAAATGCCAGCCGACATATGGTCCGGCGGCGATGCGTTTCCCCTCTCCCCTGATCCGCGGCACGCTGATCCAGCGCTACAAGCGCTTCCTCGCCGACGTGCGCCTCGCCGACGGCAGCGTGATAACGGCTACCTGCCCCAACACTGGCTCGATGCTGGGCCTGACGGCGCCGGGTTCGACCGTTTGGCTCTCCGAGAGCGACAGCCCCACGCGCAAGTACCGCCACACCTGGGAGATGGTGGAGGTCGACCTCGGCAAGGGACCACTGCTGGTCGGCATCAACACGGGTCATCCCAACAAGCTCGTTGCCGAGGCCATTGGCGCGCGTCGCATCAAGGCCCTGGCCGGCTATCGCGAACTGCGCCGCGAGGTCAATTACGGCCGCAACAGCCGCATCGACATCCTGCTCCAATGCGCGGTGAAAGGTCTGTGCTATGTCGAGATCAAGAACGTGCATCTGTCGCGCCGGCACGGCCTTGCAGAGTTTCCAGACTCGGTCACGGAGCGCGGCGTCAAGCACCTGACCGAAATGACCGACATGGTTCGGGAAGGACATCGTGCCGTCATGGTCTATCTGGTGCAGCGTGCTGAAGCGAGCAAGCTTGCCTTGGCGCGCGATGTCGATGCGACCTATGGCGCAGCCTTCGACAAGGCGGTGGCGGCCGGCGTTGAGGCCATAGCGCTGCGCTGCCGTATGAGCACCGAGGAGATCGTCGTCGACAAGGCGATCCCCATCATTGGTTAGGTGTCGCCGAATTGCGCGAGCCAGTATCCGGGATCCAGGAATGGGCCGAGCACCAGCAGCCTGGATCCCGGCCCTGACGGCGCTCAGGCCGGGATGACAATCAACAGCCCAGCTTGTCCGCCACACCGGTGAAGCTGCCGGCGATCACGTCCCACTCGCGATCGGCCTTGAAGTCGACCTTCTGGTGCGGACCATACTCGGTCGGCCGCGCCACGAACGCGGTGCGCAACCCGCACGCAGCTGCCGCCGCGAGGTCGCCGTTGTGGGCGGCCACCAGCATCACCTGGCCAGGCGCCAGATTGAGCAACTCGGCGCTGGCGAGATAGGCCTGCGGCAGCGGCTTGTAGGCGCGCGCGGTTTCGGACCCCAGCACCACGTCCCACGGCAAGCCCGCATGCTTGGCCATGCGTGTCAGCAGGCCGACATTGCCGTTCGAGAGCGTGCCGATGATGTAGCGCGTCTTAAGGCGGCGCAGGCCCTCTACTGCGTCGGGCCAGGGATTGAGCCGGTGCCAGGCGCGATTGATGTAATCCTTGTCGGCCTCGCTGAGGCTGGTGATGCTGTGCTTGGCAAGCAGCGTTTCGAGACTCTCTCGATGCAGAACGTCAAGGATGGTCCACACGCGACGACCGGAGCGCACCTCCTCCATGGCCGGCTGATAGAGCCCGCGCCACTCGTCCGTGAAGGCAACCCAGTCAGCCTTGATACCTTTGTCGGCACCGAACCTGGTCAGATCGGCAATGATGCTGCCGCGCCAGTCGACAACCGTGCCGAACACGTCAAACAGCAGCGCCTGCACATCAGGCTTGGCCATGGCTCCCTCGCTGATCAATCCGCGCCGTGTTGCGGGCGCTCCCGTCAATCTCAACTGGCAGGCGACGATAGAAAAGCGCCAACTGAGATACGCACGCTAAAGCAACCAACCAAGGCCGACGTTGCCAATGCAAAGTGGCGAGCCATGATCAGCCCGACGCTGCCAGTCAACGCCGCGCTCGCCAGCCTGCCATAGCAGCAGCGCCCACGTCGATGCCGCCACGTCTGCAAAACGATGTTCGCAACCTGTCCGTGCTGAAAGGCACAAGGTCAAGACAGCAAATTATGGAGCCGAAAAAAGCCACCAAGCCACCGGTGCGGAGCGGGACAACAGATGCAGATCGCCATGCAACGCTCTTGCCTGGACCACCGAAGCCTATGTTGGGGTGAGGAAGGAAGGGCGCCCCATGGATGATCATCAGCACGGAACAGGCTTGCGGCCGTGGTCTGCGAAAGATTGGCTGGCTGCACCAGCAAGAAAACTCGCTTAGATGAAGCGGTCGCGCCACTCGGGCGGCGGCATCATGCAGTGCTGTGTGCGGCCGAACAATCGGTAGCGATTGCGCGCCACGCGATCGTAGAGCCAGTCAGCCAGCGCATGCGGCAACACGCGCAGCAGCGCCAGCGCCCGCCACACTCCGCCAAGCAGCGTGCCGGCGACAACCACCGTGTCTAGCTTGCCATACGCACGTCCCTCGAACAGCACGAGGTTGGTCTCGAACGTCTGCGCATCGAGGCCGTAGTGGTCAAACAGCGCCTGGCCGAGCGGCGACTGCGCCGTCGCAAATCGGAAGTGCCTGGCATGATCGCGCTTGAGGATAAACCTCGCCGACGCCGAGCACAGCACGCACACGCCATCGAACACCAACAGCGCGGTATCGTCGGCAAACGGCGGCACGCGCGGGTCGCTGCGATAGGTGTAGGGGGCTTTGCCGGCCAGGCGCTGCGCAATGCTGCCGGCCGGTGCCGTCACCTCACGCCTCGCCACCGGCTTGTGCTCGATGGCGCAAAAAGTGGTCGGCCAGCACCAGCGCCATCATCGCTTCGCCGACCGGCACCGCGCGAATGCCGACGCAGGGATCATGCCGGCCCTTGGTCGAGATATCGGTCTCCTTGCCGAACCGATCAATGGTGCGCCGCGGGGTCAGGATGGACGAGGTGGGTTTCACGGCGAAACGGCATACCACCGGCTGCCCAGACGAGATGCCGCCAAGAATGCCGCCCGCGTGGTTCGACAGGAACAGCGGCTTGCCATCGTTGCCCATGCGCATCTCATCGGCGTTGTCCTCGCCCGTCAGCTCGGCGGCTGCCATGCCGGCCCCGATCTCCACGCCCTTGACCGCGTTGATGCTCATCATGGCGGCGGCCAGATCTTGGTCCAGCTTGCCGTAGATCGGGGCGCCCCAGCCGGGCGGCACCCCTTGTGCCGCCACCTCGATCACCGCGCCACAGGAATTTCCGGATTTCCTTAGGTCATCCAGATACTTAGACCACCGCTCGACAATCCCGGCATCGGGCGAGAAGAACGGGTTTTTGTCCACCTCATCCCAAGCCCAGCGCGCCCGGTCGATGCGATGCGGCCCGACTTGCACCAGCGCCCCGCGGATGCTCACGCCAGGAATGATCTTGCGCGCCACGGCGCCGGCGGCCACGCGCATGGCCGTCTCGCGGGCGCTCGAGCGCCCGCCGCCCCGATAATCGCGGATGCCGTACTTGGCCCAGTAGGTGTAGTCGGCATGACCGGGGCGGAACTTGTCTTTGATATCCGAATAATCCTTACCCCGCTGGTCGACGTTGTCGATGATCAGCGAAATCGGCGTCCCCGTCGTCACCTGCTGGCCGGCATCGTCCGTGAACACACCAGAGACGATGCGTACGTGGTCGGGTTCGCGCCGCTGGGTGGTGAAGCGCGATTGTCCCGGCTTGCGCTTGTCGAGAAAAAGCTGGATGTCGCCCACCGACAACGGAATGTTTGATGGGCAACCATCCACCACGCAACCGATTGCAGCGCCGTGACTCTCGCCCCACGTCGTTACGCGCAAGAGATGTCCGAATGTATTGTGTGACATGAGACGGCGGTTTTGCTTTCGCAGTGCAAACGATGAAACGAATCCTACTCGACCGAGAGCGACCCGCGCAACGCAACCTGCGCTCTGCGTCCCCCTCTCGCATTTGCGAGATAAGAAGCGTGTCCAACTCCTTTAACTTCAACGACAAAAAGTCGTGGCCAAACTGCCACTCGCGTTCACCCAAGCGCTCGACTGTCATTGTGCTTTCGCGGATCAAATTCTAGTGTCCGATAGCGTATCGCGCACGCGTACGGGGGCACTGCCTTAGTACCCTGCTGACGTGAACTCGCGGTCTCGCAGTGCGCCAGGATTGGAAACGGGAGGTTTACACTATGCGCATCCGGAAGGCCCTGATTGCTGTTTTGGCGCTGGCGATCGCCATCGCTTTCTCTCCGCTGACGGAGCTGCAGGCCGCGACGTTCGTCAGCCCGGACACGAAGGTGTCCAGCGATAACGTCACCCATCAGATCGCCAAGAAGAAGGGCAAGAAGAAGAAAGGCAAGAAGAAGGGCAAGAAGGCCAAGAGCAAGGGTCCGGGCAAGTGCGGCACCTACATGTACTACAGCAAGAAGGCCAGGAAGTGCGTCGACGCTCGCAACAAGAAATAACTCGTTGCGAGGGGCACTCTGCCTCTCTTGCGTGATCGGAAATGCCGACGGCCGGAGCATCTGCTCCGGCCGTTTCGGTTGGTGGACAGCGCCGGCTCGCGGCGAGCTCAGTAGTGCAGTTGAAGCTCAGTCCTTGAGCCGCTCCAGCCCTTCCTTGGCTTCTTCGTTATCCGGATCGAGCTGCATGGCTCGGCTGTAATCGGCCTTGGCTGCAGCGTCGTCACCGAGTTCCTCATGGGCGTTGCCTCGAGCCGCATAGGCTTCCGCATCGCGCGGCGCCAACTTGATTGCATGGTCGAAGTCGGCGATTGCCTTTTCGAAATCGCCCTTGTTCGTGCGCGCCAGACCGCGATTGTAGTAGGCGCGGGCGTCGTCCTTATCGAGGCGGATGGCCGTGGTGTAGTCGGCTATGGCCAAATCGAACTCGCCCTTGTTGTCGTAGGCTTGGCCGCGGTTGTTGTAGACGTCGGGGTCGTTGGGATCGAGCTTGATGGCCTCGGTGTAGTCGGCAATCGCGCGGTCGTGGTCGCCCAGCTGATCGTAGGCATTGCCGCGATTGAAGAAGGCCACCGCACTTGACGGGTCGAGCCTGATCGCCTCGGTATAGTCCTTGATCGCCGCTTCCCGATTGGCGCTTTGCTCGTAGAGCACACCACGCTGGATCAGCGCCTCGCCGCGCAGCTCGTCGTCAGGGGCACCCTGGATGGCACGTCCGCACGCGGCAATGCGCGCTTCCACGGCAGCTCCCTCGTTCTTGCAGGTGGCCAGCTGATCAGCAACCGCCTGCGCGCTTGCCTCGCTCACCGACAGGGTGAGCACGCCTGTCACCAGCAAAACTGCAACCGACACTTTGCTCATACGGCAGCCCTGTGTCTCAGTGCGGCGCCTTGGCGACCATCATTACGCATATGCGCCCCCCGTGCCATCCCCCGGCAGCGGCGCCTTTGTAGGTGGCTTGTGTGGGGCCCGACCAGCCCTTTTTTGCGGTGGAGGCTGCAGGAATACGCCCGGCCGGCAGGTGTGACCCGGCGGTCACGTCGGATATTCGGTCACCGGATGGTTACAGCCAGCTTGCAACCCCCGCCGACACTACCAGGATCTGGTCCTGCGGCACCGGCAGGAACGGCACCTGCGCGAGCGGAACATCCAGAACCAACCCGCGCAGGGCCCGCATTGTGCCGCCGTGGGCCACAACGACCGTGTCGCGGGCGACCTCGGCCAGCC
>Ga0075418_10004150_pt1 | contig 16500 bp, 14 predicted proteins | sample SoiMetdeltSBSDD2_FD_81776 | JGI IMG/M metagenome (GOLD analysis project Ga0075418, IMG submission 81776) | Bulk soil microbial communities from a Populus tree surrounding site in Tennessee, USA - Soil MetaG P. deltoides SBSDD2 | ecosystem: Environmental > Terrestrial > Soil > Tree plantation... | reverse complement strand
TTCTTCTTGATTGTTCTTTAGGTTTGCTTAGACCATTTATACCTCCTGCAATCTCCACCATTTCAGGAACCCAATGGCCTGCAGTAAAAAATGGATCTAGCCATTCCAGACATAAAATTTTAGGCAGATCCTTTTTGTTAGTGTGTAATTCTGAAATTTTTTTAAGTCTATTTATTTTCCCTTCAAGTAATTTGACTAAATTGTTTCGTTCATTAATTTTTCCTATATTGGTTGCAATTTCAATAATATTGTCTAAAATATCTAATATGTCAGAAGGGTTTAAAATGATTAATTCAGGATTGTATCCCAATATTGAGATAGCACGCTTTATTTCTTTTGTGAATGGTGAACATACTTCACATACTCCTTGTGCTACAATAAGATCTGGCTTTAATTTCTTAAGTATTTCTTCATTTATAATATATATATCCTTTCCTTTAGCAAATAGTTCTACAATTTTATTATCAATTTCTTTGCTTGACATTGTTGAGGCATCAAAAGATGAATTTATTACTTTTGGTTTTGACTTAGCCTCTTCTGGATGATGACATTCATGAGTCACGCCGACTACCTGATTGCCAGCTTCTATTTCATAGAGTATTTCAGTAGCACTAGGCAAAAAAGATACTATTTTAATTGATCCTATAGGCATTACTTTATTTCAGTAATTGATTACAGATAAATACATATTTTTATAAAATTAACAATTTAAGTTTTTACTAATCATCTAAATACAAATATTGTAACTATAAATCTTGTAACTATTATTTATATAAATATTAAATATTACTGTTTAAATCTAAATAATTAATAAAATAAGCATATTTTCAATCTTCTTTTATAAATTTTATAAAAATCTTTATTAATATGCTCCTAAGATAAAAAGCAATGACTATAGCTCTTAGACCAAGAAATGCTACTGTAAATGGTAAAAAATTAGAAGATTTTATTAAAATATATTGGCAAACTTTATGTCCTATACCTAAACAGGATAATCCTTCATGGCAGAATAATGGAGGTAAGGATGATCATTTTAATAGTCTTGTTAAGGAGGATTTGTATATGTTAAGTTTTTCCAGAGATCCTCAAGTGGCAGTAAACAGAAATATTCATGTTCCTAATAGTAATAAAGGACTTTTTATACCTGTAATGAGCGTAATAGTTTCAGAATGTGAAACGACTGACAATTTAATTACAGTAGCAAATAAAGATCAAGCTAGTATACTTTCTTCTCCTGGTGTGTTACTTAAATTTGATGGAAATGCAGTTAATCATAATGGTTACATATTTGCTCCTGCTTCCATAGGTACATTCCCAGTTAAGTTTCCAGATCAACAGGATGCTATTTTCAATATTCCTAATTCAAAGGAAAATTCATGTAATGCTGTTGCAGCAGGTAGATATGTATGGACAGAACCTCTTTCTTCAGGAACCTATAAAGTACATTTTGAAGGAAAGATACAATGTAATCCACCCAATTGTATAGACACAAATTATAGTGAAAATATAACATATGATATAACTGTACCATAACTTTTTTTTAGAAAAATAAGTTTAATTTAAAATCGATGGTTGTTTGTAGACAAGTACATATTGTCTAAATAAACATTTTAAGATCTGCTAATCTTTCCTCAATAATAAAACAGAGGTTAAATTATATATAAAAAATATTTACTCATAGGATATTCTATTATCATCTTTATTAATATCTCTTTAGAAATTCTAAAAATTCTATTATTGTTAATATTCTGTAAACATTACTAACAATAAGTAGTAATATTCCAAAACTTATCAAGAATTATTTATTTAATAATTTGTAAAAAAAAGTTTATTAATCTCATGTCAACATCTATATGGATGTCTATAGAAATTTTTAAACCTAATGAAAATCCATTCAGTCTATCATATGAAGATCATGTTAAAAATTTTTGGAAATTTACATGTAAATTACCCAAGAATGAAAATCCAGCAATAGATAATAATGGGCAAAAAGATGAAATTGCTAATCAAAATTCTAACTCTCCCGTTTTTTATTTAAATTTTTCTAGAGATGGAGATTCCTTAGTGGAAAGAAGGTGCAAAGTTCCTAGAGAAAAGGGAATTTTTGTGCCAGCAATGAGTGTTGAAGTCTCGGAAAAAGAAATACAAAATTCATCAGCTGACAATTTAAAAAAAATAGCTAAAAAGGATCAAGATAATGTCAGAAATTTATCTATAAAGTTGGATGATACTGAGGTTAATGATATAGATAGTTATAGAATTCCTACCGATGTGTTTCAGCTTGAATTTCCTCAAGATCCTATTTTTAATGTATCTCCTGGTACCTGCCAGGCTGTAGCAGATGGTTTTTATTTAATAACAAAACCTCTTTCTCCAGGAACTCATACTATAGATTTTAAAGGAAGTTTACAGACAGATGAAAAGGATAGTATTGAACCAAATTATTCTGTCAACGTAAAATACATACTTGAGGTTCAGTAATTATTTGATTTCTTAGCTACTGTATTAGATAAGAAATTTATTTATCTAGTATTGCTCCATGAGGAGTATATCTATTCAATTTTAATTTTTTTGTTGATATATAATATCAACGTAGGTAATGGACTCATATTTTTTCCCAATTAATTTAAGCAGTTGTTGTTGTTGTTCTTTAACTTGGATATCTTTTTTTTATTCCGACAGTCCTTAACTAGATCGTATTAATCAGTATTTTATATGATCTGATTTATCAACAACATTATCTTTTCTTTTTTTTAATATATATATATCATATATTGAATTTGTATGATAGGCACTACCATTGGTCCCTCCAAATCTCAATGTATATGTTCCAATCGAAAGAAATTTTATTAATACAAAGTAACCAACAGTTATTGCATGATAATTTCCTGGATTTGGAGGATAATCCATTTTATTTCTTAATTTACTGTTTCTTGGTATCGAAAGTAAATATAGAGGAGATTCGAATCTATACTCTTTAAGATCTGAAACTATCTTATTAACCCTACCGCCTTTTTTCATTATAGTAGCCCACACTGAACCCCCGTTAGTATCTTTATTTGTAACATATCGGAGATAAGGAATACTAGTTATTTTTCTTCCATTATAAAAATCTCCGATATAAAAATGAGATGTTAAAATTGGAATAAGAATTGCAGTACCTTCGTAAATTGTCTCACCATTATCTTTTGTTCTATCATAAACAGCCTTTGGATCTAAGTAGCGTGGACCATCATCATCTTCTTTGTCACCAACAGATCTATAATTAACATTACCTCTAAGAAATAGGATATCCTCACCATTATAGCTAGGGTTATCAGATACTAACCATTGATGCCATGCTGCTATCCAATCACCATATGACATTCCTCTAAAAGTTTCTGAAGGAAGAACAGTATCTAATTTCAATATAGTTAAAAGTCAAATTAAAAGTTTAAATATTTTCTGCTATAATTTAAAAGATTATTTATTTATAACATTATTAAGTTTCATTAGGAAAATATGTTATAGTAATCTCAATCTATAATGCTATTATTTATAACATTAAAAATTAATAAGAATAGTAAGAATAATAATTACCCAAATAAAGAAGTAGTAGTAATAGTAATTTATGCCTAGAAAACTCCAAAATGGAATATTTTATAATAATAATATATTTAATTTTAAGAACTCATCTAGAAATGACAAAGATACTTATAATAACACTTTCGCTATTTTATTTCTCAAGATAAGAAAAAAATCTAATATAGACCACATTGTTCAATCTTTAGATAAACTATGGAAAATGTATGAAAATTTAACAAAAGGGATAATTGTAGATCTACCACATCAGCGAGTTCCTCATGGATCTCTTTCGGTAACATTAGGTTATGGTCAGAATATTTTTAAATTAAATGATATAACAAAATCTATTCCTAGGGATTTTAACAATAGTCAATTTCTTTCTCCAAAAAAAAATGGCGGATATATTCTTGAAGGTTCACATCTATCTTATTCTAAAGATATTCACGAAAATGTAGGATTAAATGAAGATGTTGTTATTCAATTTATTGCAAAGAGCCAATTAGCGGTAAATCGAGCAATAGTAGAAACGTGGAAAAATTTAAGGCACAATTCATTATCGAAACACCCATCATTAATTTTTTCAAAATTTTTTACAGGCTTTCAGAGAGATGATGGACGCAGTTGGTTAGGATTTCACGATGGAGTATCAAATATGAGGCCGGGAAAAGAACGAAGAAATGTAATAGCAATTCATAGAGAAAATAATGAATTGTTGCCTAGGGATTTTTGGACCGAACATGGAACGTATATGGCATTTCTTAGAATTGAGATCGATTTAGATCTTTGGGATTCAATTAGTAGATCTAAACAAGAACTAATTATTGGTAGAGAAAAATTATTTGGTCGTCCCCTTATTGGTGTAGATAAATATAATAATCCCATAACCTCAAAAAAATTTCCTAATGCTCAAAAAGTAACAGCATTTAGTAAAAGATACCACGATCACCCTGATTACTTTAAAGTTCCTCAATTGTCCATGGATCTTATGAGCAGAATAGATCTAGATAAATCTTTTAAAGCTCTAAATGAAAGTCACATAGGAAGAGCACGGCATTTTGACAAAATTAATAATAAATTAGTACCATCTCGTCGTATATATAGACAAGCCTTTGAATTCATTGAATCAAACTATTTGTTTAATAGATTTATTAAAATAGGACTGAATTTTTTAAGCTTTCAAAATGATCCTGCACGTCTACTCTTTATCTTAACCGATCCTAATTGGTTGGGGAATTCATCTTTTGGTGGAGACTCACAATTCAAAGGAATTGGTGAACTCTTACATGTTCAAGCTTGTGGTATATTTTACATTCCTCCAATAGAAAAACCCTTTCCAGGATCTTCTATATTTGATAAAAGATAATTAAAAAAATTAGGAAAAAGGCCTTAGAAAACTATATTAAAATTTTATCTACTACTACTTAGAAAAAGGAGGAATTTTAATCCTATTATTAATTATTTAATAAGTAAAAGAATTTATTTTTTTTAATCTCTATTCTACAATAATATTATATTTTACATCTTGGGCGAAATTAGGAGCTAAACAATCAGTTCCAGGACAAATTAAACTTGCTTTAAATTCTATACTGTATTTACCCTTTGTAACTGGCTGGGTGATTATATAATATCCATCAGCTACAGCTTTAGAATTGCCTTCAGAGGCTCCAAAAATTGCATTCTTAGGAAAATGTACTTCAAAATCACTGGTATGTGTTCTATATTTTTTCAGGTCTTCAAACAAGTATTCTTTATCATTAATTTTAAGATATAAACTTGTAACACTATCTTGATCTTTCTTTGCAATCTTGTGCAAATCTTCTATAGGTACATTTGGAACTTCTTTATCAGAAACTTCAACTGTCATTAAAGGTATAAGAAGTCCTTTACCAAGAGGTACTTTACAAGTTCTTTCAGCTTTACCTCCACCCGCATCACTCAAATAAAAAACTGGAAAAGTAGAATTTAATTGATCATATCCACATCTGTCCCCTGTTTTATCATTTACAGGACTAACGTCAGAGGGTATTGAAATTATCCATTGCCAGTATTTTTTAACATGATCTTCAAAAGATAAATTATATGGTTTAGTCTTGGGATCAAATATACCTAAAGTAACAGGAATTTCTTCACCAAAAGATAAGGAGAAGATATATGGTATAGTGAATAAAGCAACAGAAATAAGTACAACAAGACTAATTGTTGGATTCAAGTTATTGGATTAAATAGGTTTCTTATACAAAAGGATTATGTTTGACAGGATTATAATGTAATCATAATTGAAGAGTGGCTATGCGGATTTTAAGCATCTACAACTTATTGGGTTACTAATTCCTATAATTGTTGCTGTTATAATTGAAACCACTTTTATCAAAACCTATGACCTTGTAGAAAAATTTTTTCTTCCCATACAAGAAAAGATTGTATTATTTTCTTTGCTTACTTTTTTTATATTGATTTTACAATATTTTATTTTAAGATATTTAGATAAAATACTTAATATTAAACTAACTAAACAAATCAATTCAAATTTATATTATAGGATTTCAATTCTTTCAATTCTCATATTGGGAATTTTCTTTAGTTTATTGATCTGTCAAATGTTCTTTTTTAACTATTATAATACATCAATAGTAATTTTAACAATCATCTTAATATATGGAGTTGCATCATTTTTTATGTTAAGGCTATCTCTATTATTTTTTTCTTGGTACAAGTCAAAACCTACTCTTATTAATTTTTTCTATTTCGTTTCAATGTCATTAATTGTATTTAACTTGATAATGACAACTACTATTACCACTATTAAGATAAATGAAAGACCTAATGAAATTCGCGAATTTGTAGGAGGAAGTATCGATATTTCTGTAGGACGATATATTGCCTTGGATACAATTTACAAAATATCTTCTATTACATCCTTTGTTAGTCTATGGATAACAACACTAATACTTTTGTATCGTTATAAAAACAATTTACTTCATACTTTAGCCTTTATACTAATTTTATCTTTGCCATTAATTTACTTTTTAATTAGTTATTCTTATGAATTTATTTTTGGAAAATTACTTGGATCATTTCTTATGAATGATCCGATTACTATTTCTATTATATTGACTGTACTTTTATCATTAAGTAAGCCAATTGGAGGATTAACCTTTGGATTCGCTTTCTGGCGAATAGCTAAAACTATAGGCTATGAAAAAACTATAAAAATACATATGATTATTTCTGGATGGGGAATTCTTTTATTATTTGGCACAAATCAAGCATCTAACCAAGTCTTAGTTCCCTATCCACCTTTTGGACTTGCAACGATAACTATCCTTATTCTTGCTTCATATATGATGCTTTTAGGTATATATAATTCTGCCAGACTAGTTTCAGTGAATTCAACGTTACGAAAAACTATACGAAAACATACTTTAGAATCTAATCTTTTAGAGTCTATAGGACAAGCAGAAATGGAAAATGAAATTCGTAAAACCGTCAATCGCATTATTCAAGATAGGGATGTTATAAAGATGCCAATAGATACTAATTTGGAATTTGATACAAATGAACTAAGAAAGTATATAGATTCAGTCATAACTGAGGTTAAGCACGAGAGAAAAAATAGATAATACTTTAATAAATTCTCTATGGTTTCCAATATCTATAGTTTATGTATATATACAAGAGTATTCATCTAAAAACTAAGGAATTAGCAAATTTAATATTGAAGGATTTAGAAGGAAATTAGGATCAATTAAAATTGAATTTAATGGTGACCAAACTGAAGATTACTGTATATTAATCTTTTAGAAATTCAAAATACCCCAAAATAGTTTTCTCATAAGGTAACAATCTACAATTTCAATATCTATTCAATAACACTAGAGGGATAACAATATAAAAAGAATTACATTTTCTAAAATGTATATTATTTTATAACAAGAATATAATTTCATACAATAACGAAATATTAATCCTGCCAAGTCGTTAACTGCTATAATTCCTAAATAACCATCTTAATTATCAAATAAATAGATTTTTTTGGTGCCTAAATTTTTTAGTATTTATTTCTCTCTAGTAAAAGTAACAAGATAATATCTTAAAAAAGTTTATTAACTAGTTATACTTTATCAAAATAATGAGTAAATTTTTTACGATATTATATAGTTTCTTAAAAGGCTATTCAACTGTCCGTACTACAGAAACGAATGATCTTGGACATAACTAGCCTTTACCATTTTTATTTATTCTAATAATAAAAATTTCTCTATGATTCAATTATACTAAGAACATTCACTTAATTTGTACTTTTTCAACACGTCTATAACTTGTTCATCACTAATTGGTAAAAAATCCTGATAAAATTTACTTACAGTAGTAAAATTTCGTGAAAGCGGATTAATAAGAGATACAACAGTATTTACTTCACTTTTCAAAAATTTTAATATATCTTTAGGACAAATAGGTGTTGCAATCGTCAAATGATTTGGGTAAAAAGTTTTAATCCATTTTGAAGCAACAATCAAAGTTGATCCAGTAGCAGCACCATCATCAACCAGAATAATATTTTTTGATTTAAGTTTATTTCCCTCAATCTGTTTACCGTATAATGTTTCTATTAACTCAATTTCTTTGATTTTTAAATTCTTTTCCTTTTGCAAATAATCGTTCGAAATTTTTAAAGAATTTACCATGAAATTATCAAGATGATATGTTCCATCTTTCATAACAGAACCAATTGTTAATTCCTCATTTCCCGGAGAAAGTAATCTTTTTGGAAGAATTATATTTAGTATCAATCCAAAATTTCGAGCGATAACATCCCCTACTATTACTCCTCCTCGTGGAATACAGACAACAATGAATTTAGAATCATTTTGATTGTTTTTAACCCTTTTTTTTAGTAAATACGATAAAGATTTTCCTGCAGTTTCTCTATTCTTAAATTTTATAATTGATCCATCACTGAGTGATGATATGATATCAATAAATTTTGAGAAGTACAAGAGATTATTAATTTATGTTCTTTATTATTTACAAATAATTCTAATATTTATTGTATTAAAAGTCTATAGTTAGATGCAGTATTTAGTCTCCCTAACTCACACGCACCTCTAAAATTGATTTTATATTCGCCTTTTGGTAGTGGTTTTAAGAAAACCCAATAGCCATCTGCTCATGCTTTAGTATCTGTAAATTTATTATTGTCATTATTTTTATCTATAACTCTTAGTGGAAATAGAATAGGATCAGAAGATATACGTTGGATTGGAATAGCAGTATCATTAATAAAAGCTTCTTTCAATACTATTGTATTTTCATCTCTAATTACGTGATTTATTATGTCTTCATTTGTTTTAAGATATGGATATTCTACTGGATTAGCTTCACAATTTATAACTGGAAAAAGGATCGCTCGATCAGAGCTAATTGTAACTTCTCTATTGGGAACATTTAATAACTTTTCTGTAGCCCATGTTCCTGCCAAAAACCACACATCTTTTTCAGGTTGATTTATTGAGGCATTTTTTCCTGTTTGATCATTTAAAGGGTTAGTTATATCGGGTATTGACCATATCCACTGCCACCATTTTACAGTCCAAGCACCATAGCTTAATCCAAAAGGTTTATCGGATGGACTAAAATATTTTATCTCATTTAATTTTAGCATATAATTTTCTAATAATTATGCTTATTAAATATGATCCAGGATTTATTTATTGATAAATATTGTATTACAATAATATGATATAATATAAGTCTAATTTTATTTTATCATAGTAAAAAAGGAAAATCCAAATTTTAATTTACTTATTTTGTTAAATTATCTATTATTAATCTGTTGTGTGATTTTTCAGGTATTGTAATAATAATATGTTCAAATTCATTTGGCTATATAATATTTGCCAAAATTTCTATTCCAGTTATTGTTGTTGGTCCAGTTTTGCTAAAATATGATCCTACCTTTATTACGTATAATTCATTATTTTTAATTGTTCTTAAATTATTCTTTAGGTTTGCCTACCATTTATACTCCCTGCAATCTCTACCATTTCAGGAATCCAATGACCAGGTCTAAAAAAGATGTCTTGCTATTCCAGACAAAATTTTAAGTAGGTATTTTGTTTTTACCTTTGTAATTCTTTTACTTCTATTTTTTTATCTTCTAACTTTTAACTAAATTTTGTCTTTCTTCAATTTGTCAACCTTTTGTGCAATATCAGAAATATTGTCTAAAATATTTGATAATATTACTCTACTAGTAACCTATATCTCATATCTTGAGCAAAAGTAATATCTAAACAATCAGCTAGGTCACAGAAAATGCTTCCCTTATATACTATATCATATACTCCTTTTTTGAGTGGCTCCGTTATAATGTAAAAGCCATCAGCTACAACTTTTGAAGGACCTGCAGATACTCCATAAACGGCATTCTCTGGAAATACTACATTAAATTCTCCTGTATGTGTCCTATATTGTTTCGCTGTAGAATTTTTAGCATTTGCAATCCCATTTTCATATTTTTCATCAAATATTTTTTCTCCATTTATTTCTAATATTAAACTAGTCACATGATCCTGATCTATTTTTGCAAGCCGACTCAATTCTTCTGCTGATGCATTAGGAACTTCCTTATCGGAGAATTCTACATGTAAAACTGGAATAAGAATACCTTTGCCTGCAGGAACTTTGCATTCCCGTTCGTGCTTTCCTCCTCCCCCTCCACTCAGATAAAAGACCGATGAGTTGGAAGTCATTTGACCATTCCCACATTTTTCTCCTGTTTTATCTTGAAATGGTCCTACATCTACTGGTAAAGATAATAACCATTTCCAATAATTTTGAGCATGCTTTTCATAAGATAAACCAAATGGTTTAGCATCTGGAGAAAAGATTTTTACTGAATTGCCAGTCTGTCCATTAACTGCTATAACAGAAGATATCAGAAAGGAAAAAAATAATATAGAAAAAAGTAATGGTTTCATTAACGATTAAAAGATTCATCTTATACAAAAGGATTATGTTTAGCTATAATTAAATACCCTATATTGCTTAAGAATAGTAAAATATCTTTTTTCAATCATAAAATTACTATATTTTTAGTTTTAGCTTTGATTATTACTTTACTTATAGATACTTCTATAATCAAAGTTTATGATTTGATTGATAAGTATTTTATTTCTACCCAAGAGAAGATATTACTATTTTCTATTAATATCTCTATTTCTCTATTTTTTCAATTTATGATAATTAAATATGTCAGAAATTACTTTGAAAAGAAATTTTCTAGGATAAATATTAAATTTTTTTCTATTTTTTCATTCTTGGGAATTTCACTATCAGCTATATTAATAGGATCAATTATATTTCAAATATTATTTTATCATTATTACAATAAAATTACTTTATTAATTATGATTAATATTAATTATTTCATAGCCTCTGTATTTGTTATAAGACTTTCTATATTGTTTATTACATGGTTTAAACAAAAACATAATCTAATAGTCTTACTCTATTTTATTACAATAACATTAATTTCTTTTAATTTAATTTTGACATCTGTTCATACCTTTCTAAAAATAAACGATAGACCAGATAAAATAAGAGAATTTGTAGGAGGTTCAGTAGACATATCTCATGGAAAATATGTAAATTTAGATAATATACGTAAAATTTCTTTGACTTTGTCATTCATTTTTATGTGGATCTCCTCTGTTTCATTAATAAGCAATTATAAAGCTAATCCAATAAGGGCAATAGCATTATGGATTATAATTTCAATTCCCTTGGTTTACTTCTTATTAATTCAATTTAGCCAAATAATTTTCCGTACTTTGCTCTTCGATTATCTAACTATAGATCCAATTTCGATTTCTATTTTTTTGACAACATTTCAAACTTTAAGCCAACCGATAGCAGGTATGATATTTGGAATTTTGTTTTGGAATATTTCTAGAATTATCAGTTATGAAAAGGATTTGAGAACATTTATGGTAATCTCTGGAATAGGAGTTCTACTCCTATTTGGATCTAATCAAGCTACTGTATTAACTTTAATTCCCTATCCACCTTTTGGACTTGCAACAATAACAATTCTTCCTATAGGAGCATTTTTGATGATGTTAGGTATATATAATTCGGCTACTCTTGTTTCAGCAAATATCAATTTACGTAAATCTATACATACAATAACGCTTGAATCTAAATTACTAGATATAATAGGACAAGCAGAAATGGAGAAAGAGATTCAAAATACGATATCTAAAATTATTAAAGATAGTGATACATTAAGAAAAACTCCAAATATAAAATTAGAGTTAGACGAAAAAGAATTAAAAAAATATTTAGATGAAGTAATAAAAGAATCAAAGAAAAAAAACTAACAAAAAATAATTGAATATATTTACAACCACAAAATCAAGATTTAAAAAATGGAATTGAAAAATAAAGTAAAAGTGTTTATTAATAAAATTGGAAAAATGTGATTGCAGTCTAACCACTATCTAATTTTTTACTAGGAGATAATAGGGTTTGGCATCACGAAAGTCTGGACCATATATCGTATATCCTGCTATTTCCCATAATGAATTATTTCCATAATACTTGTTTATTGTTATATAGTCTCCCCATTGATTTAGAGTAGGGTCTCCTCTTTGGGAATCCATAAAGCATTTATTAAATTTTGGATCAAAGGCAGGTTTATTTAATATATATGTACTATTTAATAGTGACATCATCTTCCAATAAGTAGACGAATTTTGATTATAAACCCCAAATGCAAGATTTACTGGTGTAGTCTTATTTCCATAAAATGCAATGACTCCCAGTTCTCCATTACCATTAAAAGCAACATCAGGAAATGCCCATGCGTAATTAGTGTTGGATATATATGGTCTTTCTATTTCTTTCATTTTATTCTTTAAATCCAATATAACTCCATCAATATATGGAACATTAAACTTTGTATTGTTTTTATCGACTACCTTATTGGCATGCCATAATAATCCGATTCTATCATTATCAAGCCATCCTGTCATAATTCTACTATCTATTGCACCACACCACCAATCTTTTTTTGTAGCATTATTACAATCAGATCCATGACGGTTTAATTTCTTAAAACCATGAACTTCGATATCTTGTACTTTAACTATTGAGGATTGGTTTGTTTGATATATTCTAATTATTTTTTTATCATCTGGAATTGTTATTGTTGAGTTAATTAGTGGAAATGTAGTAAAATACATTTCATTTTTTCCCCCTTTCACAGGGGTAATTGTTCGTGCATCTTCATCATGGAAATATACTGGATTTGATGCATTAAATTGACTTAATTCTGCTAAATCAAAACGTAAAATTAGTGATCCTTTACTCATTTTTGTTTCATTGTCAGGACTCATATTAAAAATATTAGTAGTAAAATAAAGGTAATTATCATCAGTTGCTAAGTGAGGATAGTCCATACGTATATTTTGTAATGTCCGATTATCAATATTTTTTGCTTTAAAGTCATAGAGAGTCCAATTAAATAAATTTTTTGAAACAGCTAATCTAACCCAATTTGCTTTATCCATATTTGGATGACGTCTATCATTATCTTCTCCTTGGATATACCAAATAAATAATTTATGATTATGATCATAAATTACTCTTTGATCACAACAAAAAGTAAATCCTCGATCTGGATCAATAAAGTTCCAATTATTTCCTCCATCAAAAGATTGAGAGGCAAAATGATTTCCAGCATAAAGAATAAATGATGAATTAGATGCAACAGTAGGCTCATTTTTTATACATGTATTGTTTTTAGGAACAGGAACTATTTCTTTCTTAAGAATATTTTTATATTTATAAGGTTCTGTAATTGTTTCATTAAATTCTTTATGGCCATGATAAGATTCATCTGTTACATTAATAATTGATGGGGACTGTATATCTGATGATGAATGACGTAAATTTGCTCTATTTCTATCATCTTTGTACTCAATTGTATAAGGATTTCCAAATTTTTTACAAACAAGATGATTTTCTCTTACTTCACAATAAACGGGATCCAATTGATGAAGCGTAATTTTTTTTAATTTAATTTCAGTATAATGACTACTCTCATTTTCTATTTGTTCAATAGCATTAACTGGAGATAAAATGAAAAATACAAATGTGAAGACTACTAATAGTATTAATATTAAAGTATTTTTTAAATATAATAACAATACAATTTCAAAATAATGTAATTATTTAAATTTTTTGATAACAAAAAATAGATTATGAGATAAATACATGTAAGGAATTAAAAAATTAATTACAAATGAAATATCTAAAATCCATAATACAATTTTAAATATATTATATGATGATATATCTTAAATTTTTAATCTTATTTAAAAAAAAGAGTTATAGTTATATATTAATGTCCAGCCATTTCGATACTATATGTGTTAGCATTCACTTTTGCTATGTGAGTTAATTTTGGATCATTACCCATTACTGATACTTTTAAATCATCTATAAGATCTACATTAGAGATAGGTCTTGAAGCATTCGGACATTTTTCAAATTTAATTAAATTATCATTTGAATTATTACCTTGTCTGCTTCTTAGAGCTGCTAGTGTAAGAACATAATTTCGTGCACTCTCTTCATATCCCCAACCTATACATAATATATTGTCGTTTCCATTAACATCAAACATAATGTGACCATGTCCATCTAAAGCTAATTCATCCCTCGCAGGATCATTATCATTTTCAAAGACTAATTTTTTCATATTTTGCCTAATTGCATTGGCTAATCCATCTTGATCATTTGGATCTAGTGCAGGTAGAGATCCTAAATCGACTATAAATATTCCTCTTTTGTTTTCCTGTTGGTCAAAGGCATAGAAAATTAAAAATTGTGTCCCAAGTGCATTTTGTATTTTTGAGGTATATATCTTTGCGGCTTCAAAGAATCCTGTCATTTTATATCTTTTTCGTACACTGATATATAAACATATTAGTTATTTATTTGAGTTAATAGGAATTTTCTAGAAATATCTAAAAATACAATAAATAAGTTGATTTGAAATAATTTTTTAAAATATATAATAATAATATTATTTATAATCTGGACAATAACAAAATGGAAGGATTATTTGCATTTTGTTAGTTGTCATCTATTGATTTAACTGTTAATTTTTTTTCGGCGCCGAAAAAGTTTTAAGATTATATTTTTAATCAATTCAATAAAAGCTGAAATAATTAATTTGACATAAATATTTTTGACTATAATTATATTAAAGTTATATTAACTCTTTCATCAATATTTCTAGAATTTTGGAAATTTGATTTCTTTGATATAATCTAGGAATTACAATTGGTAAAATTATTGTAGAACCTATTGTGAATGATGTTATTATTAAAAACAGATTAAAATCATTTGTAAACATATTAGTTTTATATTCTAATATTGATTGTATGATTCCTGGAACTATTACAAGGAAAATTCGTAAAACTTTGACAAGGAATTTTATCCTGTTAAATATATATTTTATCTTAGTTGATCTTAATAAAAATACAAAATAAACATTATAAGCATGAAACTTTAATAAAGTAGTAGATGAGATATGATCTAATAATGTAGATGAAACCAATGTTGAAAGATTATGGTTGGTATCGGATGAACTGATTGCATAAATTTGTAGATTAAATCCTTTTATTGTACACACACAAAATTTTAGTAATTTTTTTGTATAATAGAGATCATCTCTATTTCTTATATAATAAATCAATTTTAAGAATAGATCTTTTAAAGTAAATCTTGATATATTCAAATTTTCTTGAATCAATTTTGTGAGATGATAGGAATATTCTTTTGAAAAATCTCTTATTATATTAATATCTATTAATAGTGGATCTACTTCTTCCTTTTCATTAAAAAAACTAATAGTAAAAAGATAATTCCCATTAGAATCAATTTTAATTTTAGAAATTAGTTCTATGTTTTTCTTTTTTATAGTAATAGATAAATTTTGGAAATAGTGATTGGATAAGATATTCAACTCTTATGATTGCTTTCGTTTATCAAATCAATAGTAGGTTGTGTCATACCACCGTTACTGAAGATATTTTCTCTCAATGCTTTAATAAGTTCTCTAATCATTTTCAGACGGTTATTCCATGTTATTTCCGCTGCAGTAACAAATTTTTCATGCATTTCGAGAATATCTTTTTGTGAAAATTCGCCTAAACTTTTCCCTGGGATTATATTAACTCGATCCCCATCTATTTGGATGTGTGTTTTAGCTAAGATTTGTAAGTCTTTTGGATCTTTATTTAAAATAGAGTTAATATAATAATCTAAAATATCAGATGTATTGTCATTCTTTTCGGTATTGATTTTTATTTTTATATCAACTTTATTTTCTACCTGATCAAAATTGCCTACGGCTGTAACTACATTTAGAGTTCTCATATCTATTAATCTCATTATTAACAATTCTAAACCTTTTTTTGCTAAGTCTTTAAGATTATTCTCTGGGTTTGACACATTCACATTTTTAAAAATGATATATTTAAACATGATCATAACTTTAAACGATAGTCGAAAGTTACATAAAAAGAATTATGCGGATTATGTCTTTAAATAAAATCAATTATACAATCAAAAATCTTTATTTGTTATAAACTTACAATAATACATATTATAAATCAACTAATAAATATTTTATTTTGAAACATTTATTAGTCAAGAAATTTAATATGGTATTATTATTAATTAACAAAATATGGTAAAGTTATATAAATAAATTTTACATTCCGGCTTTTTGAATAGGTCCTTATCTTAATCTTTCTTATTGTCTTCTTTATTTGAATCAAAAGATAAATATATCCATAATATTTTTGGATACTCTAAAACAATATTTATTTTTTTTAACAATGATTTCAAATCTCCTAAATT
>Ga0075418_10004149_pt1 | contig 16502 bp, 14 predicted proteins | sample SoiMetdeltSBSDD2_FD_81776 | JGI IMG/M metagenome (GOLD analysis project Ga0075418, IMG submission 81776) | Bulk soil microbial communities from a Populus tree surrounding site in Tennessee, USA - Soil MetaG P. deltoides SBSDD2 | ecosystem: Environmental > Terrestrial > Soil > Tree plantation... | reverse complement strand
GAGGTCTGCGCCGCCCACCTGCCTGGCGACCTCGTCTGGTGTCCCCAGGGCGATGAGATGGCCGTGGCTGAGGAGCGCGAGTCGGCCGCACCGTCCCGCCTCATCCATATAGTGCGTCGTGACGATGACGGTCGTGCCACGCTCCCCCAGCTGTTTGATCGTCTGCCAGAACCCCCGTCGCGCAGCCGGGTCCACGCCAGCGGTGGGCTCATCGAGAAACAACACGCGAGGTTGGTGCATCAAGGCGCAAGCAAGACCGAGCCGCTGTTTCCAGCCGCCGGACAACGTTCCCGCGAGCTGGTTGAGCCGCCGGTCCAGGCCCAAGAACGCGACGACCTCGGCGATGCGGCCGCGGCGACTGGGAACTTTCAGCCCGTAGATCCCGCCGTAGAAATCCATGTTCTCGGCGACCGTCAGATCCTCGTACAGGCCGAACCGCTGCGACATATAGCCGATCAGCTCTTTGATCTTGTCGGGTGATTCGCGGACGTCGACCCCCGCGACGATGGCCGTTCCTTCGGTTGGAGCGATCAACCCACACAGCATCCGGATCGTGGTGGTCTTGCCCGAACCATTCGGACCGAGCAACCCAAAGACTTCACCCGTGGCAATGGTGAGGTTGAGATCGCGCACCGCGACGATCGGGCCGAAGTGCCGGGTGAGGTGGCGCGTTTCGACAGCGACGGCGCTCACGGCAACAACGGTATCTCGACCCGCACCGGCAGACCGGCCTTCAGGCGTCCTTCATTGTCATCAATCGCGACCTTGATTCCAAAGACGAGATCCGCCCGCTCGCGCTCGGTCAGGGCCGCCCGAGGCGTGAATTCGGCGCGGGGCGCGATCTCCGTCACGTGTCCGCTGAACGCCTGGGAATAGCCATCGACCTGGATCTTCACGGCCAAACCGACCTTGAGCCGCGCCACGAACCGCTCCCCGACGTAGGCGCGGATCCACGGCGCGCGCACCAGGCCGATCGAGACCACCGGTACCCCGACGGCGATCATCTCCCCCCGCTCGGCGAAACGCGTCAGGACGATCCCGTCCGCCGGCGCGATCAAGACCAATTGATCGCGGATCGCCTCGGTAACCTGGACGGCCGCACGGGCCGCCTGCGATTCGCGGACCGCGGCCCGGACCGATTGAAGCCGCGCGGCGGCCGCCGACGCGGAAGTCTGCGCGCGGTCCAGATCCTGAGGGGAATTAATGCCCTGCGCCCGCAGCACGCGGACGCGCGCGAGATCGTTGGCGGCGCGTTCACTGTCCGCTACAGCGGCACGGATCTCTGCGGTGCGGGCCGACGCCGCCTCCGCGAGCGCGCGACGCTCGCGGATCATGGCCTCCAGCCCGGGCTGGTCGAGCACCGCCACGGTGTCGCCGGCGCGCACCGAATCGCCCTCATCCTTGAGCAGGCGCTCCAACCGCCCCGACGCAAGGGGGCTGAGACGGACTTCGCGGATTTCGACCGTGCCGGCAACGGTGAGAGTGTTGCGCGGGCTACTGCATGCCGCCAGGAGCGCCGCGGTCGCGAGCGCTAGCGTGGCGTCGAGGGCCGAGTGATGCGGGGACGCGGTGCGCGTAGCCAATTGCCCGGATCCAGCGCGATGCCGCCCTGGCCCCGGATCTCGAAGTGCAGATGCGGACCTTCGTCGCTCGACTCACCACCGACATGCCCGATCACCTGCCCACGGATCACACGTTCTCCCTGCCTGACCGTCGCATCGTTGAGGTAGGCGTACACCGTGTAATAGCCGCCGCCGTGGTCGATCAGCACCGACGTGAGATACAGTCCGAGGCTTCCCGCGAGACTGACCGTCCCGGGTGCGACGGCGCGGACCGCGGTTCCTACCGGTGCCTTGATGCCGATCCCGTGGCGCGGAATGCGCGTGTTATTGGGCCCCGTGGTCGTCCCAAACGGGTAGATGATCTGCCCCTCGACCGGCCAATCGAGGGCGCCGAGATCCGCCGTGGTAATCGATCCCGTCGCCGAGGCAGTGCCGCGCGACTCGGCTTCGCGCCGCGCCCGTTCCAGCGTTTCGATCCGGTCGTTGAGGGTGCGCTCGTCCCGCTCGAGTTGTGTGAGCCGTTGCTGCGCCTGACGGGCGCTGCGTCGTGTTTCGCGAAGACTGCTCTCACGCGCCTGCTCGAGCGAGACGTAGCGCCCGAGCTCGTCGGTTCGCTCGCGCCGGCGGCGGGCCAGCGTTTCTCGCGAGTCGACCAACAGCTGACGCTGGCGCGCCACGCGGTCACGCAGCTTTTCAACATCGTTGGCGAGCAGGCGGTCCTGGCGACTCACCAGACTGAGATACTTATACCGCGAGAGGAGGTCCCCGAAGCTCTCGGCCGCGAAGTAGACCTGCCAGCTGTAAAGCGGCCCGCGCTTGTAAATCTCGACGAAGCGCCGTTCCAGTACGGCGCGCTTTTCGAGCAATGCATCTTGCGCGATCAGCAGATCGACCGTGATGTGATCGATCTGCCCGCCAAGCCCCGTGATCTGGCGGTCCAACTCGTTGACGATGCGGTTCGTGCTTTGCCTCTGACGCTCGATATTCGAGATCTCGTCGGTGAGCGAGTGCGCCTGAGTGCGCAACCGGGCCAGCTCCTGCTCCACTTCCGACCGCTCGCGCCGGATGTCCTCGAGGCGGCGCTGGTTGTCCTGCATTTGCTGATGGTAGGTCGGACGCTGGGCAAACACTGGGAACGCGAGAAGCACGAGCAGCGCGAGGGAGCAGGGAGCTCGGAGCAGGACGCTCCTGGGCACAGGCTGCTCCGTGCTCCGTGCTGCGTGCTCCGTCATACGCGCCTTAGGTGTCGCCCGACACTCGTTGCACTTCCGAGCAATCCGATGAGGGCTCCGAACCCAACGATCGCCGCTGCCTGTTCCGTGGTAAAGAAAGCCGACTGCAAGAGGTAGCGGTTGATGAGCGCGTAGGCGACAAACGACAGGCCGACCGCCACCGCGCCGCCGAGCAATCCCTTGATTGCGCCCTGGAGCAGGAACGGCCGCCGGATGAACCCGTCGGTGGCGCCGACCAGTCGCATGATCGCGATCTCTCGACTGCGCTGCAGGACCGCCATGCGGATCGTGGTGCCGATGATGATGATCGCGACCACAGCGAAGGCCGCGCCGACGACGATCCCGACCGCGGCCGCTAAGCCCCGCAGGCGATCGAGCTTTTCCACCCAATCGCGGCCGAATCGGACGTCGTCGATGAATCCAAAGCCGCGCATCCGCTCCGCGACCAGGCTCACGTGATCGGCATCGCGAAAGCCCGGCTTCAGCTTGACTTCGATCGACGCGGGGAGCGGATTGCGCTCCAACTCCTCCATGACGTCGCGCAGCTCCACGAGCTCCGCGCGGGCACGTGCCAACGCGTCGTCTTCCGAGACGTAATTGGCCGTCTGGACCTCGGGGAACGCCTGAATGTCCTTCAGCGCCTGAGCCGTCGCCTCCGCCGGCGTTCCGGCCAGGAGGTAGGCGACGATCTCGACGCGCTCTTCAACGCCTCGCAACGCGCCCTGGAGGTTCACGACCACCAGGCCGAACAGACCGAGGACGAAGAGCGAGAACGCGATGGTGGTGACCGAGAGCGCCGAGAGCAGGGGGGCGCGCTTGAACGTGAGCATGGCCTCACGCAGCGTCAGATTCATGGGGCTCCCCCCGTCGCCTGGTCGCGCGCTTCATCCACCGATGAATCGTAGACGAGCGCTCCTTCCTGCAGCTCGATGACGCGGTACGGCGCCTGGCGTACGAGGTCGAGATCGTGTGTGGCCATTACAACCGCCGTGCCGCTCGCGTTGATGTCGCGCAGCAGCTGGAAGACCCCGCGCGTCGCGCGCTCATCGAGATTCCCGGTCGGTTCGTCGGCGAGGAGCACGGTCGGCTCATTGACCAGGGCGCGGGCGATGGCGACCCGCTGCTGCTCACCGCCCGACAGCTCGCGTGGATATGCCTGCGCCTTGGCGGCGAGGCCAACCTGTGTCAACACGCGCATCACCCGCGCGGCAATGGTCGAGCTGCGCGCGCCGGTAACCTCCAGCGCGAACGCGACGTTCTCTTCGGCGGTCCGGTCTTCGAGCAGGCGAAAATCCTGGAATACGATGCCGAGCTTGCGACGCAGCAGCGGGACCTCACGGGGCTTCATCTCGTTGACGTTGTATCCCGATACACGCACCTCGCCCGAGGTCGGCCGTTCTTCGGCGTAAATCAGCTTCATCACGGTCGACTTGCCGGCGCCGGAATGGCCGGTCAGAAAGGCGAACTCGCCCTTGCCGACGTGGAAGGACACGTCCTTGAGCGCCAGGCCTCCCTTGGGGAAGGCCTTGAAGACACTCGTGAACTTGATCACTTACTGTCGCGCCAGAGCCTGGGCGAAGTCCGCGATGAGATCATCGGGATCCTCCAGTCCCAGGGAAAATCTCAAGAATCCGTCGGGAATGCCAGCCTTCGCGCGCTGCTCGGCGGTCAGGCTCACGTGCGAGGTGAGCCGCGGCTCGGATACCAACGTCTCTACGCCGCCGAGACTCGGCGCATGCACCGCGATCGTCAACGCTTTGAGGAAGCGCTCGGCGGCCCGCACCCCACCCTTCAGCTCGATGCCGACCATCCCGCCGAACCCCCCCAGAATGCGTTTCGCGAGCTCGTGATCGGGATGCGAGGTCAGGCCCGGGTAATGGACCTTCGCGATGGCGTCTTGCTTGGCGCACCACTCCGCCACCGCGAGTCCGATTTCGTTGTGCCGGCGCGTGCGGACCGCGAGCGTGCGCATGCCCCGGTCGATCAACCAGGCGGCGAAGGGATCGATGGCCTGCCCCCAGACCTGCAGCAGCCGCCGAACTTCTTCGATCACCTGATCGGTTCCCGCCACCGCGCCGGCGATGACGTCCGCATGACCATTCAGGTATTTCGTGGCAGAGTGGATCACGATGTCGGCGCCGTGCTCGAGCGGCCGGAGGTTCACCGGGGACGCGAACGTGGAATCGACGATGAGCGCCAGCCCTTCTTCCTTGCACAGGGCGGCGATCGGCTCGATATCGATCACGCGCATCAGCGGGTTCGTGGGTGTTTCCAGAAACACCGCCCGCGTCGTCTTCCGCATCGCGCGTTTCCAGGTGCGCTGTTGCGTCGGAGTGACGAAGGACACTTCGATGCCCAGTTTTCCGAATTCCTCGCGGAACAACCGGGTCACGCCTCCGTAGATCCACTCGCTCGCGAGGAGGTGATCGCCCGGCCGGAGCACCGCCAGATGCGCGAGCGCGACGGCGCCCATCCCGCTCGCGAGAAACAACGCGGCATCGGCGCCTTCCAGCAGCGCGAGCTTCTTGCCGATGTCGACCTGATTGGGGTTGTTCCCATAGCGGGTGTACAGCACTTCGGCGGTCGACCCGACCGGATTCGTGAATGTCGCGCTTTGGTAGAGCGGGGGTGCCACAGCGGTCCAGTCGGCGCGCGCTTTGGGGTCGCCGTGGATGGCGCGCGTGGAGAGCCCCAGGCGACGACGTTTCACGCCGCGGTGAAGCGGATGGAGCCTCCGGGATGTCGTGCCGCCAGTCGCCGCTGGATCAGCTCGTCCAGCAGAGCGGGTGCTGGTCCGGTGGCTCCCAGGCCTTCAAGCACGCCGTCCGCGCGCTCACAGAGCACGGCGAGACCCGCGCCGGCGAGCACCGGCTCGATCGCATCGCGGTGCGAGTCCGTCAGGCCGCGCAGCAACAGCACCTTCACCTTGTCGCGCACCAGCTTGGCGACGATTTCGTCCGCGCAGGAATAGTCCAGGCACCCGACGCCGGTGAAATCCATCACCGCGATGGTTCCAGGGGGTAACTCGCGCTCGATGTTTTCGCGAACGGCGCGGCCGGTTGGCCGCGTGACGAGATCCGTGTAAAGGCCGGACACCGATTGTTGCAGGACGGCTTGCACCATGATGTGCGGGATCACTGCTTCGACGGACCTCCTCCCGACGCCTGCTCCGGAATGATCAGCAAGACTTGCGAGCCTGGAAATGACGGCAACCCATCCTTCAGCGGAACGTCGTCGTCCCAGCGCGGTACGATCGCAATGCGCGCGGTCCCGCTGCGGATCGCGACCTTTCCCTCCCACCGGGCCAGATAGCGCCGGATCCCCGCGAGGCCCTGCCCGCGCCCCGGATCACGGAACCGGCTGACGCCCTGGATCAGCGCGGCTTCCAGCGCTGCCGCGTCGCCCCACCGCTCACCGAACCGCTTGGCCTGGGTGGGCTCCAAAGAATGCCGGAAACCCACACCGGCGTCCGCGACTGCGATCACGACAACGCGACGCGCCAGCTTGCGCCGCCAGTTGTACGCTTGCACCGCGACCCATCCGCCGGTGCCGGCGTGCTCCACAATATTCTGACAGGACTCCGAAAGCGCCATAGCGAAACCCATCGTCGCCTTCGGATCGAGCCCAAGTTCCGAGCTGAGGATCGCTGACGCGCGCTGCTGAATCGTGCTGACGACCGCATGCACGTCTTCAGCGGCGCGCACCGACGTCACGGGGAGCAACACTTCGCTCTCAACCGCCGGCTTCGTCTTCGGTACCTTGCCGTGAACTTCAAACAGGTCACCCGCTTCACGAAAGAATCCGGCGCGCGCCCAATAGCTCACCACTTCAGGATTCGCGGGTGCGGTGAGGAGCGGCCGCTCGCCCTGCCGCGCCGCCGCCTCGCCCGCGGCCAGCAGTCCAACCAGTCCGTACGGCGACGCCCATTCGGCGGCATGCGCGTCGAATAGCAATCGCTCGCCGTCGGTTGCCTGCGCGTAGGCGGCGGCGAATTGGTCGAAGGAGCGGTCGTCGAACTGCGTCGGTACTTCGACGAGCCGCGTCATGCCACCGAGAGCTTTCCCATGAGATGATCCCGCAGCCCGGTGGCGCCGCGATGCGTCAAGTTTCTCGTGGCCAGTTGCGTTCCGGTGCGCACCGCATCCTCCAGCGGCGCGCCGCCGAGCAACGCCGCCACGACGGCGCCGCCGAACACGTCACCGCAGCCTGTCGGATCATTCACCTGCGTCAACGCTTGTGGATGAATGGCGGGAGCGGAGATCCGCTCGGTGCGGATCGGGTTGCCGGTGAAGTACGCGGCGCCGCGAGCCCCAAGCGTTACGCAGAGCGACTTGCAGCCTTGGTGCATCGCGTTGGCCGCGACGGCGAACGGATCGGCGCCGAGCTGCGCCATTTCATCTTCGTTGACCTGCACGGCATCGAAGCAGCTGAACCATGCGGGCGCTTGGGGCAGGGGCCTGTGGACTCGGGTACCGTCCGGCTCCTTGGCCAGGAAGAGACTATGAAGGTCCGCATAAATGAAGTTTGCGAAGCCACGCCGCAGTCTCAGGGCTGTCTCGAGATTCAGCTCGTATCCGGAAATGAAGTTGATGTAGAGTGCGTCGAGGTCGCGAATGAGCGGGCCGAGCTCCGGCCACGTCCAGGGCGGAACGCCGCCGCTCATCTGTTCGCAACGCCGCTCGGCGGATTCGTAGCGTAGCGTCACGCGATTGTTGGGTTCGGGAACTTCTATGAATCGTGCATCGTGCGTCGCGCGTCGGAGCGTGCGGAGGAACTGATTCGCGTGCGGCGACAGGTCGCGACCGACCTTGATCAGTGGCACGATGTGCCAATCTTCGGGGAGGGTCGCGTCGAGGGCGGAGAGAGCATAGGCAATCCCGCCCCATTCCTGGACCGCGGGCTGTGCGGGATCGCGGCCATAGATCGTATCCCACACCATCGACCCGACGACGCCAACCCGCTTCAGCGCAGTCCCCAATGCTGTTGAATGAAGACGGCGGCCGCGCCGAACACACCGGCCGTGCCCGGCAGGGTTCCCGGTACGATCTTGCAGCCTTCCCACGCCGGCTTGAACGCCCGCCGCTTGACCTCGCTGCGCAGCGGATGGAACAGCTTGTCGCCGGCCTGGGTGACGCCGCCGCAGATCACGACGACGTCGGGGTTGAAGATATTGAGAAAGCTGGCTACCGCGGCTCCCAGCAGCGAGGCAGTCTCGTGCACGACCTCGAGCGCCCACTCGTCGCCGTCGTTCGCGGCCTCATACACGATCTGCGCGGTGATCTTGGTGAGATCACCCTTCACATACTGCGACAACGACGTCTCGACGCCCGACTGAATGCCTTCGACCGCCCGCTCGGCGATCGCCGGTCCGGCCGCGTAGGCCTCGATGCAGCCGTAGTTGCCGCATTTGCAGCGGCGTCCGTTGGCATCGATCGTGACGTGTCCGAATTCGCCCGCGACGTCGGTCGCGCCATGATAGATCTTGCCGTCGATGACGATCCCGCCGCCGATGCCCGTCCCCAGCGTGAGCCCGATGACGTAATTCGCCCCGCGCGCGGCGCCACGCCACCACTCACCGTAGATCGCGCAGTTGGCGTCGTTATCGAGTGTGGCGGGCAGGCCGATGCCCTCACTCACGCGATCGCGCAGCGGCATGTTCGTCCAGCCGAGATTGGGCGTCAGCAGCACGACGCCGGTCTTCGTGTTGAGCGGACCTGGTGAGCCGATCCCGGCGCCTTCGACTTTCTTGCCCGACTCGACGATCGAGGCCTTCGCGAGCTTCACGATGCGACCGATGACCGCGTCGGCTCCCTGCGCGGACAGCGTGGGCTCCGACACGACACCATGAATCTCGGAGCCGTCCTCGGAGAGAACGCCCGCTACGAGATTCGTCCCACCCACGTCAACTCCGACGACGTAGCGCACCGGTCTCCTCGATTGCGGTAATGACGGCCTCGACGCTGAGGTCACGCATGCAGCGATGATGTCCCAAGGGGCATTGCAGGGGACCATGCGGCGAACATGGCCGGCACAGCAGTCCCTGCATGCCCAAGGCAAGGTCTCCGCCCCGCAGCGGGCCGAAACCAAACTCCGTCACCGTCGGTCCGAACAATGCTACGATCGGAGTCCCCATCGCCGTCGCCAAATGGAGCGGCGCGCTGTCGTTCGCGACGAGCAACTCCGCCCGGCCCAGCAACGCAGCGGACTCGCGCAACGTGAGTCGACCGCAGGCATTGACGACCCGCTGCCGCCCGTTGCTGCCCGCTGCGGCCCTGATTTCGTCCCCCAACCGAGCGTCTTCCTTGCTTCCGACAACGACCACGGCGACGCGGGCCGCCAATCGTGCGGCGAGCTCCGGATAGTAGGGCCAGCGTTTACTGCCCCATATCGATCCGGGCGCGAGTGCGACGAAACCGCTCTCATTCGCTACCAGCGCCGCGGCCGCGTCCTCGTCCTGTGCCGTCGTCCGCAGGTGGGGACGATAGGCGCCCGGCGGCTCATCCGCGAGGGCCAGGAGCCGGTCGCTTTCGTGTCCCGTTCGGGGTTTGCGCCTTGTGTCCGTATAGAGGAAGGACCATCGGCCGGAAAAGCCGACCCGGGTGGGGGCCCGGGTGATCCAGCCCAGTGCGGCGCTACGTAGCGAACGGTGTGGGAGATAGACGCGCGCGTACCGCTCTGCCCTGAGCCGGCCCGTCAGCTTCTGGAAGCCGGCCCACCCACGATCGCCGCCCCGCTTGTCGTAGGGAATCACTTGCCTGACGGCGGGATGCGTCTCGAGCAGCGGCGCGGCGAGGGCGGTGGTCACGACATCGGTCGGGCCGTGCCGGGCCGCGACGGCCGACAGCAGCGGCGTCGTGAGTACGACATCGCCCAGAAACGCGGTTTGAATGACGAGAGTCGGCGAACTCAAGGAAGCCGCGCCACGGCCCATACTGGGTCGTGATCGCTTGTGCCGAGCGTGTCGCGCACGATCCCGGTCACCTTGGCGCCGTCCGTCACAGGCGGGCTGAAACCCTTCAGAAAGATGTGATCCCAGTTGAAGAAAGCGCTGGTGAATCCGTTGTGTTCGGTCGGCCACTGATAGCCGCCCGCGACGAATTCCTTGCCGATGCCGTGACTGTTCATATCGCCCGCTACGATGACGAGCGAATAGCCTGCGGCGTTCGCGAGAATCGTGTTTGCCTGTTCCCGTCGTTTGGAGGGGCGGATCTCCGTCTGGGTGCCAAGGTGCGTGCTGTACACACGTACCTGGATCGTATCGACCAGAATCGTCGCGGCCGTCGCAATGCGCTGCGCCGATCGCATTCCGGCAATGTACGGCAGCATTAGTTTTTCATCCGCGATGATCGGCCAGCGCGACAGGACCGCGTTGCCGAAATCATGCCTCGTGGCCTTGGGGTGCACGGCCGCGGGATAATAGACCCACGACATCCCCAACGCCTCGGCGATGCGTTGGGTCCCCTCGGCATCCATCTCCTGTAGGACGATGATGTCGGCACCGGCCAGTGGCGCGCGTGTGGTAAGCACATTGATTGCTCGATCGATGTGCCTGCCGTATCTGACGTTGTAAGTCACCACGCGCAGCACGCGGTGCACAGTCATGGAGTCGTGCCGGGTCGTTGGAACACCAGCGTAGCGTGGGCCTAACGCACTGGGGTAGTTCAAGACTCGGCGGCAGCCGAGACAGGCCGCCACCGCGATCAACAGCATGACTGTGTATCTATTCGTTCGTCTCCGCACATTGATGCCCATGCGGTCTCCTATTCGACCTGCAGCACCGCGAGAAACGCTTCCTGAGGGATCTCCACAGTCCCCACTTGCTTCATGCGTTTCTTTCCTTCGCGTTGCTTCTCGAGCAGTTTGCGTTTGCGGGTGACGTCTCCCCCGTAGCATTTGGCCGTGACGTTCTTTCGGAGCGGCCGAATCGACTCCCGGGCGATGACTTTCGTTCCGATCGCAGCCTGAATGACGACCTCGAACAGCTGCCGCGGAATGAGGTCTTTCAGCTTTTCCGCGATCTTCCGGCCCCATTCGTACGCCTTGTCCCTGTGGATAATAACGCTGAATGCATCGACCGCCTCGCCATTGAGCAGCATGTCGAGCTTCACGAGCTCGCCGGGGCGGTACGCCAGGAACTCGTAGTCGAGCGAGGCGTAGCCACGGGAGATGGTCTTCAGCTTGTCGTAGAAGTCGAGAATGATCTCGGCGAGCGGAAACTCCCAGTCGAACTCGACCCGCGTAGGGTCGAGGTACTGCATGCCGCGATACACGCCGCGACGCTCCTGGCCCAGCTTCATGATGCCGCCGATGTAGTCGGACGGCACGAAGATCCGCGCTTTCACGTACGGCTCCTCGACGCGGTCCACCTCGGACCCGTGCGGCAAGAGGCTTGGATTCTCGCAGAGTTCCATCTCACCGTCGGTTCGGTAGACGTGGTATTCGACGTTAGGGACCGTGCTGATGAGGTCGAGGTCGAACTCGCGCTCGAGCCGCTCGCGTACGATCTCCATGTGCAGCAAGCCGAGGAAGCCGCACCGGAACCCGAAACCCAGGGCCACCGACGTCTCCGGCTCGTAGTGGAGCGAGGCGTCGTTGAGCTGCAGCTTCGCCAGCGCGTCGCGCAGCTCCTCGTATTGCTCGGCGTTCGTGGGGTAGAGGCCCGCGAAGACCATCGACTGGATGTCCCGATAGCCGGGGAGGAGGTCGACCTGGCGATACTCGGCGTCGAGCACGGTGTCGCCCGGCCGGGTTTCGCGCACACCCCGCACGTTGGCGACCACGTAGCCGACCTCGCCGGCCTCGAGCTGCTCGGCGGGCTTGTGACCAAGCTGGAGGTAGCCGACTTCATCGACTTCGTAGACATCGTCGCGATGCGCCCCGAACGCTATCTTCATGCCGGGTTTGATGACCCCATCGACCACGCGGATCGACGGAATCGCACCGCGATACCGGTCGTAATAGGAGTCGAAAATGAGTGCCCGCAGCGGGGCGTCCCGGGTACCACGCGGTGCCGGTACGCGGCGTACCACGGCCTCCAGCAGCTCGGGGACACCGCGCCCTTCCTTGGCGGAGATGCGCAGGATTTCCTCAGGCTTGATCCCAATCAGGTCGTGGATTTCATGGGCGCGCTTATCCGGTTCGGCCCCCGGCAGATCGATCTTGTTCAGCACGGGTATGATTTCCAGCCCCGCGTCCATGGCGAGCAGGAGATTGGAGAGGGTTTGCGCCTGAATACCCTGTGACGCATCCACGACCAGAATGGCTCCCTCGCACGCCGCCAGAGACCGGGAGACCTCGTACGTGAAGTCGACATGTCCGGGGGTATCGATCAGATTCAACTCGTACAATTGGCCGTCTTTCGCGTGATAACTCATCCGCACCGCGTTCAGCTTGATCGTAATGCCACGCTCACGCTCCAGGTCCATGGTGTCGAGGACCTGATCGCGCATGAGCCGCTTATCGAGCGTCCCGGTGAGCTCGATGAGGCGGTCTGCGAGCGTAGATTTCCCGTGGTCGATGTGAGCCACGATGCAGAAGTTGCGGATGTGATCCTGTCTCATCGCGCACAAATATAGACGGACAGCACACCGTGTTCAGAAGACACCAAGTCGCCGCAGACGCGGTAGTGGTAATGACACCCCAGCGATTAGGAACGCATGCCTCCCATTACCGGATGGTTTGACCCTTCTCCCAAGGGCGGCGCGCTGCGGCTTGCGGCGAACAGTTATCTGCCGGCGAAAGGCGATCCGCCCATTCGGATGCCCGGACTGCGACGCGGCGACCTGATCGAGCTCGAGAATGGTCGCGTGGCGACCGTCAACGGGCTGCCGGCGGCGCAGCTGGATGGTCGGCTCGACTTCGCATCGTTGGGCGCCGTGCATCCCAGCCGTCCCCTCACCCTCGAAACGCCCCGTGCATCGAGCCCGCGGACCGCCGATACCCAGCGAGTGGTGGACCTCGTCTGTCCGTTCGGTTTTGGCCAACGCGCGCTGATCGTTTCACCGCCCAAGGCGGGCAAGACGATGATGTTGCAGGCAATCGCCGAAGCCGTCGCGGAGAATCACCCGCAGGCGTCGCTGCTCGTGTTACTGGTCGATGAGCGCCCTGAAGAAGTCACCGAGATGGTGGACTGGGGCAGGGGTGAGGTGATCGCGTCGAGCTTTGATCTCCCGCATGAGCGCCATGTTGCCGTGGCAGAGATGGTGTTCGATCACGCCCGCCGGCAAGTGGAGCTCGGGCGCGACGTCGTGATTGTGCTCGACTCGCTGACGCGGTTGGCCCGCTCGCACAACACGACGGGTCGCGGCAGCGGTCGCACGATGTCCGGCGGGCTCGACGCCAATGCGCTCGCCAAACCGAAAGCGCTATTTGGCGCTGCGAGGGCAGTGCCCCCCCCCCAGGGAGGATCGCTCACCGTCATCGCGACGGCGCTTGTCGAAACCGAAAGTCGCATGGACGACGTCATTTTCGAGGAGTTCAAGGGAACGGGGAACGCCGAGCTACGGTTGACTCGCGACCTGGCGGACCGTCGCATCTATCCGGCGGTGGATATCGCGGCGAGTGGGACACGTCGCGAAGAGCTGCTCGCCGATCCGAAAACCATCGAGGCAAAACAAAAGCTCCGGCGAGCCCTCGTGGGTCTGCCGCCGGAGCAGGCGATGCAATCGCTCGTACAACAGCTGAAACGCGCTAAGACGAATGCGGAGCTGTTGGCTGCGATCTAGTCGGCGTCACTGGCCCGTGACGATCCGCTTGTAACTGTCGGGATTCCATTTCGGCCGAGCGGCCGCGTTCGCGACCTCGAGACCCAGATAGAATATGAGTCGCGTGAGCCGTGCCTCCTTCTCGGCGTTGATCCGGTCGGGTGAGTCGCTGGGCCGGTGATAGTCGGCATGCGTTCCGCTGAAGAAGAACAGGATGGGCACGCCTTTGCGGGCGAAGTTGTAATGGTCGGAGCGGAAGTAGAAGTTCTCTTGCGGCCAGATGTCGTCGATCGGGCGCATGTTGAGCTCGGGATGCGCCGCGGCCACGCGGTTCAACGTGGTGCCCAGGTCTGAATGTTCCTTCCCGATCACCACGATCGTGTCCTTCCAATTGCGACCGACCATGTCGATGTTGAGATTGGCGACGATATTCTCGACGGGCACCGGTGAATGCTCCGCGAAGTAGCCGCTGCCCCACAGGTTTTTTTCCTCGCCGCTGACGTTCAGGAAGATGATCGACCGCTTCGGACGTGGGTTCATCTGCGCGAACGCCTCGGCCAGCTCGACGACGGCCACGGTGCCCGACCCATCGTCATCGGCGCCGTTGCAGATCGAGTCCGCACCCTGCGCGCTGCAGCCGCCCGTGCCGCGCGAGCCGGCGACCCCGACGTGATCCATATGGGCGCTGAAGACGATGTACTCCTTTTTCAGCTGCGGGTCGCTTCCCTCCAGCATCGCGACCACGTTCGGGGCCGAGTTTCGCTCGACGGGCTTGATACGCGCGTGCACGTGGAACTGGCCGCCGAGCGACTTCACCGCGAACGTGCCCGCCGACTGCGCGGCCGCCAAATCGCCCCCGAGTCGCGTCACGAACCCCGCGAGCGTGGCCGACCGAATCGCCATCACGAGCGGCGGACCTACACGCCGGCTGGGATCGCGGAGCTGCGGGCGCGCGCTGCGACTGACGAGCTGCTCCCAATCAGCATCCGTTGAGGAGCGACCCAGAATGACTCCCGCTGCCTTCCAGGCGCGAACGCGCTGCCACTCCCCCCGGTTGCGGGGTCCGTTTGCAAGAATCACCATCTTGCCCGCGAGCATGGTGGTGTCGGCGGGAAGCGCGCCCCCCATCGAGCCGGAGACAAGCACGAGGTCGCCGGCGTAATCGCCGCTCTCGAACTGGTTGTCGCCGAAGATGAAGTCCTTCCCATAGGCGAGTGTGCCATCGCCGCCGCCGTGAAGCATGACCATCGAACTTTCCGCCACCACTTGCACGCGATCCAGCGGATAGCGCTGCTCGAAACGTCCGCCATCGCCGCCGGGCTCGAGTTGCAAGCGTCGATACTCACCGGCGAGATAGGCGGCGACCTCATCGAGCTCAGGGCTTGGCGTATCACGACCGCGCATCGAGTCATCCGCGATGATGCCGATCCGGCGTCGAATATCCTCTGGCGTAATCGTCTGAACGGCACGCGGCACCGAGCTGTTTGCCGCCGTTTGCGCCGGAGATGCGGCAGGCAGAAGAAGAGGGGCGAGCGCGAGCAACAACGGGCGATACGAATGACGCACGGGAGTTACCCCAGGTAAGGAAAGGGAGCGAAAGCTAACGCGCCCGACCGCTTGAGACTACGATCGGGCGCGTCCGGTTTTCGTCTGAAGCTCACGGCTTGCGGCGCCGCACCTCGGGTTCGTTCCGCGCCGGCGACGGTGGAGCAGGCGGTGGCGATGACCGACGTGATTCCGCGCGGGGCTCACTCCGCGGCTGCTCACGACGCGGCTCGGCACGGGGCTCACTCCGCGGCTGTTCACGACGCGGCTCGGCGCGGGGCTCGCTGCGCTGCTGTCGGACTTCCTCCCGCCGTGGCTCGGGTCGCGGCTCGACTCGGCGTGGCTCGTCACGACGCGTCTCGTCCCGAGGCGCGACCTGTCGCGGCTCGTCGCGGCGCGGCGCGTCGCGCCGGGGCTCGACCACACGCGGTTCGACCGTCCGTGGATTCTCGCGCACAGTGGGCTGAACGCGTGGCCGCTCGACCCTGCGCGCATCGCTCTGAAGATCGGGGCGCTCGAGGAGGTCCGGACGATCGCCAGTTCGATCACGAGCCGGACTGTCTCGCCGGCCGTCCGGAGATTGAATGACCTCCCGGCCGCCAGTCACCGCGCGCCGAGTGTTGTCATTGACGGGGCGCTCCCGCCCGGCGGGAGCAGGAATGACGCCCCGGCCTCCGAGGTCGCGTCCAGTCACGCCGCGCCGAGTATTGTCGTTGACGGGGCGCTCACGCTCACGAGTGACGAACTCATCGCGACTGGGCCGGCTACTGCCCCAGTCCTTGAAAATGAAGCGAGGCTGGGGACGATAGGGCCGCACGAACACGACTCGACCGCCGCCATAATAGCGATATGGGTAGTACCACGGATCATCGTACACGTACATGCGGAACCGCACGCACGACGCATGGTACGGGTTCCAGTAGGAGTAGCTGACGTACGAGTGGCAGTCGTAGCACAAAAACCGTGGATAGTCATAGTGCTGCTCGACGTTGTACGTCACAACGTCATAATCCCAGTCGGCGTAGCCCTCGGGCACGATGCGCTGCGCGAGGTCGGTCATGGCGACGTACGGATCACCGCGCACACGGCCGTCCGCGATGACGCGGTAGTCCCAGTGATCATTCGACTGGATGCCATCGTAGATGAAGGGGTCTGCGGCCGCTACAGCGAACAGATAGCCAACGCCAGGATAGTCATCGATGGTAAAGGCATCGCTATGCAGCTGCTGCCCGTCGATCTCGAACTCCCGGCCGCCGCGTGCGAAATTGTCTTCCCACGGTTCACGGGGGAACAAGATTCGGACACGACCGTCGGTATCGACACGGAAGATTGTCACGTAAGCATCTTGATCGAGCCGGAAATACACGCGGACGCGCTCCCCGCGGGTAAAGACCGATGCGTCCCCCCGGTTCGTCCACAACTCGATACGTGGGCGGTAGATAGTCGAGTACCGACGAGCG
>Ga0075418_10004148_pt1 | contig 16508 bp, 14 predicted proteins | sample SoiMetdeltSBSDD2_FD_81776 | JGI IMG/M metagenome (GOLD analysis project Ga0075418, IMG submission 81776) | Bulk soil microbial communities from a Populus tree surrounding site in Tennessee, USA - Soil MetaG P. deltoides SBSDD2 | ecosystem: Environmental > Terrestrial > Soil > Tree plantation... | reverse complement strand
TCGTTTCGAACTGCTCATCCGAATTCATGAGGTCATTTCCTCCCATGAGACGCGGGATGACACAATGGGCCTAAGGAGCAAGCGCGCGGGCGTTATAATCGGATGAGAGAGGGACGCTGGCTCCAGGCGCATGAGACAACTCAGAGGGAGTTCGCAGGAAATGATTCAAATTTGAATGGGACGGAAGTGCCAGTGCTCCCGAACTGCTGCTGAGCTAATCTGACCCGGTGTTAAAGTGCGCGCCCCGGAAAGATTTTGCTTTCTGCGGGCTTCGGAATAACTGGAAAAACGTCCGTCATGAAAACAATCTGGACTCTTCTTATCGCAGCGGCCTGCGCTCAATTGATCTCATCAGCACGCGAAGCAACCGGCCCGCAGCCGGGTGATGCGCCGCCGCCACTTGAGCTTGAATCAATTCTGCAGGGGCCCGGCGGCGCCCAGCCGGACTGGACGGCGCTCAAGGGCAAGGTGGTGGTGCTGGAATTCTGGGCAACCTGGTGCGGACCCTGCATTGCCGCGATGCCGCATTTGAATGAATTGGCGGACAAATTCAAAGATCAGCCGGTGAAGTTCATCGCCATCACCGATCAGGAGGAAAAAGTTGTCGTGCCTTTCCTGCGGAAGAAACCCATTCACGCCTGGATCGGTTTGGACACCGACAAGTCGATGTTCAAAGCGTATGGAGTTACCGGCATTCCGCACACGGTTGTTGTGGACCAGAACGGGAGGATTGCAGCGATCACCAATCCGACGTCTCTGACCGAGGAACACCTCACAGACCTGCTGGCGGGCAAAACAATTGCCTCTGCGCAGCGCGGCAGCGAAAGGCCATCTAGCCCGGGGCAGGCGCCGGCGGTCTCCAGGGCGGAACGCGAAACCCTCTTTCAGGTAATCATCCGGCCGAGCGAAGGCGGGAGCAGCAGGTCGACTTCGGGCAGAGGCAACCTTGCCTTACTCAGCGCAACCGTCCTGGACGTTCTTTCCTCCAGCTTCAGCATTAATCCAACGCGGATCGTCAACAGGTCGGTCCTGCCTGAAGGGCGCTTCGATTTCATTGTGAAAACACCGGAAACGGAAAACAAAAATGTGAAGACCTGGCTGCAGCACGCAGTGGAAGCGACCTTTGGTGTGGTTGCCAGACCTGAAACCAGGGAAATGGATGCGTTCGTTCTGAAGGCCGGCCAACTCACTGAACACCTGGCACCGACTGCTTCGTCGTCACATGGCTCTTCCATCAGCACGGGGGGCGGAAGCCTCAACTGCGCGAATCAATCCTTGGATTCCCTTGCCCGGTGCCTGGAGGAGATCCTGGGAAAACCGGTTATCAATGAAACCAGCCGCACCAACTGCTACGACTTTCAGCTTCTTTGGGACGAGAAAAGCCCGGGGGCAGCGGATCCTGTCGACCTGACCAGGGCACTGCACGAACAACTCGGTTTGGAACTTACACCGGCCAGGAGGGCGGTCGAAGTCCTGGTGCTCGCGGCGGCGAATCGGCAGCCTGTTCAATCAGAGAATCAAATAGCGAAATGACCGGAGGTTGCCGGTAACGCGAGCGGCATTGGTGCTGCCAGGGGCGACCTCAGATGGTTGCCGCCCTGGCATTTTCCCCGGCCACGATAAGTTACGCCCGGTCGCTTAGGAGGTGAGGGCGTGTCAGCCTTTTGACTTCCCCGCCGCTAGTGCCTTCGCATCATTTGTGGTGAGGGGATTGCCGCCAATTCCCCAGTCGCCGCTCTTGACCTCTTCGAGTACAACCCATGTTACGGGACGCATGTTCTCGCCTTCGATTGACACCATCGTGTCCGTCAGCTTGCGGATCATTTCCTGTTTCTGCATTGGCGTGAAAACGCCTTCGAGCATTTTTACATTTATTAAGGGCATAGGTTTTCTCCAGTCAGTCATTGTGAGTGAAAAACGGTTTTGCTCCCCGGTCGAAGCCGCTCGGCCTCGACCGGGGTAGAACCCGCTGATCACGGGATCATCTGAGGCTCGCCATAGATGAAGTCGTCCATCACGACGAGGTCCACTTTGGGGTCCAACCCTTCACTCGGGTCCTTGCGACCGGTGATGATTCGCACGAACGCGATGCGTGGCTCCGGGAAGACGATGCCAAAGAAGGACAACGTCGCGGTTCCGGGAGAGGATGGAATGACGCTCTTGTACAACAGGTTTGCGTCGGCGTCGTAGTAGGCGATCATGCTCGACGCCTCACGCTTGCTTTGTCTCACGCCGGGTCCGCCGCCGTCCGGGCTGTCCACGTCGGCGAAGACAGCGCCGAAACCGGAGGTCGCCGCGGCAATGTTGCCGGCCCCAGGTACGAAGAAGGTGACGTCGGTGAGGGTGCTGTCGAGAGGAGCAAACAGCCGCACGGGGCTGAATGCCTGGAACGTGGTCGCGAGCGACGGATTGCCGAAGGTATCCGCAAGGCCCGACGCAGGCGCCTGCACGAACCCGGATCCGGGTGCCTCCATAAGGGCCCCCCGAGAGTTGAGGAACACCGTAAACGGAGTCGGCCCGGGGGAGGTGTTGGTCGAACCCCCGCCGTCCCAGTTGATTTCGCGCCGTCCCGCGGCGAGCGGTCCGGGGAGGTTTCCGTTGTTGGTGCCGCCGAGCGCTGCGCGGAACTGATCGACAGTTGACCGGATCGAGGCGGCGTTCGGCCCGGCCGCCTGGAAGACGACTGGTGGAACGATCACCGGCTGCGGCCTCCCATCATCATCATCGTCATCATGCGATTTCGCCGACAGCGGTTGAGCGACCAGAACGGCCACGACAGGCAGCCATGCGCCAATCCGAATCCATTTATTTTGATATGCGGTTTTTGTTTTCATTATTTTCATTTCTTGTTTTTCCATTCTTAGAGAGTCCCTGCGCAGTCAACGCGCAGCGACGGATTTAGGATTCGCAAGTCGCCAACTGGTTCCGCGAGGAGGGTGGGACTTGAGCCCCGTTCCACCTCACCGCATTCAACGGCTGCTCTACCGTCCGACAACAGAATCTCCCGGAGCTTCGCGACACCCCGGGAGATGCGCGATTTGATCGTGCCAAGGGGCACCTCGAGAATTACAGCGATATCTTTGTAGGACCAGTCCTCCAGGTAGAAGAGCGCTACGGGGGCCTGACACACCTTGTCTACTCTGGCGAGCGCCAGCAGCACCTCAGCGCAATCCGCTTGATTGGCAAATTCCGGGGAGACAGACGGTAATTGGTCCGAGACCGCCTCCAAATCGTAGTGGGGAAACTTGCCCTGCCTTCGTCGTGCCACGAGGAAGGCGCGGTGCAATGTCGTGAACAACCAACTCTTGACCTTCGAGATGTCGCGCAGTTGATGTCCTTTCTTTGCCCAGGTGTAGAAGGTTTGTTGGGTCAGATCTCGCGCATCGGATTCCTGGCGCGTGAGGCTCATGGCGAACCGGAAGAGCCCTTCGTAGTGCTCGCTCACAATCGTTTCAAATTGATCGGCTGAACTCATAGGTAATTTGGCTCTGCGGTTCCTCAAAAAATGAGGTGGTGATTCTTTCCATCTAACGCGAAACGGCACAATGGGACTAAGGAGCAGGTCGGCGGAGCGGAGTGTCGGACTGAGGATTGAACAGTTGCACCTGTGCGACGGAGCCAGGTTGAAACTTGCGCGGTTTTTCAGTTCGGTTTCACGGCCGCAGTCACGACGAGTTCCACCGCCATATTTAAGGGCAGGCTTGGAGGATTGAAGGCCGTTCGGGCATGGCGCCCTCGCTCACCCAGAACCGCCACAAACAGATCCGATGCGCTGTCGAGGATTTTTGGGGTGCCATGCCAGCCCGGCGCGCCGGCGACATGCCCTTCCATGCGCACCAGATGTTCCAGTCGTTCGAAGCTTCCAAGCGCGGCGCGCAGTTGGGCCAGCACATTGAGCGCCGCGAGTTGGGCGGCGGCACGACCCTCATCTTCGGTGAGTTCCGCTCCCACCCGCCCTGTGTAACGCGGCCGGCCGTCCTCGACCGGAAGCTGGGCGGAGAGGAACAGCAGGTTGCCCGCGCGAACGAAGGCCGCATAGTTGCCTGCAGGCTTCGGCGCGGACGGCAGCTTCAATCCAAGTTGAGCGAGTTTTACTTCCACATTCATAGCAAGCATGGATGGTTAATCCGGCTGTTCTAAATGACTACCAACCGGAGCGTCCGGCCTAATCACGAGCAATGAGTTGCTTGACCCGGTCCGCTTTGCCCACGCTCCAAGGCTCACCCAGGAGCCGCCAGTTCATTCGCGGGAAATAGCCCTGACGTTGACCCAGTTCGGCAGCGAACAGAGTCATGCGTTCGACGAAGCGCGCGTTGTAGAGCCGCCCGGCATCAAGGAAGCGAAATGGCGAGCCCTTCACCAACGCCCGGAATTCCTGTTTCGAAGCATCGTCGTCGCCCACCACATAAACGTCACTCACGCCGCCGTCCTCGAACGTCGGTTGATCAAACACCTCCCACCAAACATTTTTGAACGCCCCCACCACGCGGGCGCGCGGGAAGCGCTTTTGGATTTCCTCGGCGGAGCTCGTGTTCCACGGAAAAATGAAATCGTCGTACCTGTCGTTGAACGGATTGGTGATGTCGATCCAGAGTTTCCCATCGAACCTGGGCCTCAGCGGTTCGAGAGTATCAAGCATGCCGTCGCGAAGGAACATCGAGGGCAACACCACTTGGGCCTCAGCGGCGGCCTCGTACGTGCCAGGTTTGATAGACGCCAGACCCAGGCCTTGCGTGATGCGCTTCGCCCGCTCCGGCGTGCGCGAGCCGAGAATAACTTCATTGCCGGATTCGGCAAAGAGCCTGGCGAGTCGCACAGCCATGCGGCCCGTTCCCAATATCCCAATCTTCGTTTTCATATATTCTGTTTTATCGTGTTTTGATGTTTCAACTGTTGGATGTGAAGGACTATGGCCCGGTCACCAGCACCACCCGGAAACCGAGGTCTGTATCGGTGAGGGGCGGGACCGCGGAAAAGAGAAGCCGCGAGGCCGACCGGCAGGATTGTTCGGAGTTGTCGTACGCGCCACCGCGCACAACTTTCCGTCCGCTCGCACTGGAAGCAGGGCCTGTTGGATCGGTCTGACCTCCGCCAGGCAGCAAGCCGAACCAATCCTGACACCATTCCACGACGTTCCCTTCCATGTCGTACAGTCCCCACGGATTGGGAAGCTTCTGCCCCACGGGGTGCGCTGTGAGCCCGCTGTTCGAGGCGTACCAAGAGTGATTCCCCAGGCTCGTGTAGCCCGGATCATCTCCGTAGCTGAATCGCGTCGAAGTGCCGGCGCGCGCGGCGCATTCCCACTCGGCCTCTGTCGGCAGGCGGTATTGGCTGCCGGCGGGAATGCGGCCTGCCGCGAGTTCCCGTTCCGTGAGCTTTGCGCAATAATTAGTGGCTTCGAGCCAGCTCACGCTGGAAACTGGGCGGCTCAGATCGCCAGGGAAGACGCGCGGGTTCGTGTTCATGATCGACAGGTACTCTTCCTGAGTCACTTCATATTTCCCGATCCAAAAGCCGCGGCTCAGTGTCACCGTGGTTTGCGGTCCTTCGTTGATTTGACGGTCCTGCTCATTCGCCGGGCTGCCCATTGTAAAAGTATTCGGCGGGACAAAGACCATGTTGGTGGGCGGGCTTTGCAGGGCAGTGCGATAAAACTTCTGCTGGGAGAAGTTCGCTTCCACGTCCGTGAAGACAATGCTGCCGAGTGTGTTGGTCACAGCGCCCAACGCGCTCCAGGCGACGAGATCGGTGGAGCCGAGGACGGCATAGATGCCGGGCGGTCCGGCAAGTACAAATGAAAAGGCTTTGTCCAACGTTTGACGTGGTTTCAACAAGCCGATGGCCAGAGGGTAAGTGAAAACGGAGACGTCCTCATTCGCCAGCGACGCGACAAGGCCGGCGAGCCTCGTGTCGGCTGAGGGTTCGGATAACACCAGGGTCGCGAGCGGATTGCCGCTCAAAGTCAGCCTCTCTAATTTCGTCAGATCGGGAGGCAGTGTGAGGGTGGTCAGTTGATTTCCGTTGAGAATGAGAACAGACAAATTGGTCATGCCGGCCGGCAAAGTCAGGCGGGCAAGTTTGTTCTCAGCGAGATCAATCTGCGCCAAATGAAACAGGTCGGACGACAACGTGAGGTTTGTCAATTGGTTGTTGGCGAGGAAGATTGAGACCAGGTTCGTCATGCCGGCCGGCAAAGCAAGGCTGGTGAGTCTGTTCGACGCCAGGCGCAGAAAGTTCAGGCGCGTCAAGCCCACGGGCAACGTGAGATTCGGAAGTTGATTGTCGCCCACGTCGATAAACCTCAGGTTCGTCATGTCCGGAGGTAAGACCAGGTTTGTCAATTGATTGCCGCGAGCAACGATCGAGCCCAAATTGGTCAGACCCGCGGGTAAGTTGAGGCTCCGGAGGTGATTGAAATCCAGATCAAGATTGCCCAAACGATTTAGATGGCGGGCACTGTCAGATTCGTCAGTTGGTTGGCGAAGATGACCAAGGTGACGACGTTCGTCATATCTGCAGGGACTGTGAAGCGGGTCAGTTGATTTACGGAGAGATCAAGTTGCGTCAATGCCGTCAGACCCGCGGGTAAGTTGAAATTGGTAAGCAAATTGTCTTCGAGAAAGAGCGTGTCCAGGTTCCTCAACCCGGCGGGGATGGAACACTGAGTAAGCGAATTAAACGCAAGGTCAATTATGGTCAGGCTGGGCAACGCATTGGACAGGACAAAACTCGAAAGGCGATTTTCGAATAAGTCCAGGATCGCTAGATTGGTCAACGCACTCGCCAGGCCGAAGTTGGTGAGGGAGTTGGAATGAAGGTCCAGGACGCGCAAATTGCGTGCGGCCTCCAACCCTTCTACGCTGCTGATCTGTCGGCCACCGGCGCTCAATATCGTTAAACTCAACAGGTCTTCCTGTGTGAGCGCGCCAACGGGCTTTTGCACTGCTTCCCGGATCGCAGCGTTCAAGCCGGGATCCGGGATCACCACCTCCTGCGCGGAGGCCGAGGCCATGAAGCCGCCGGTTAACATCAGTGTCGCAATGCCGCCAAAGATACCTCTCCCGTATTCAATCATGCCGGTTGGAAGCTTGAACCATGCTTCTGTTCCGCAGACGGGGTAGGACTAACGTCCCATTCTTACGCGGCTGAACAGGAGAGATTTTGGAAGAGGAGAACGTCACACACAGAAGGACATTCTCCTCTTCCGGTCTCGGTCTCCGCTCAGGCGGGCCGAGTTCAGTGGTCTCGCGCCGACAGTGCAGCCTCCCGGTTGGTGATTGCTAAATGGGATGACGTGCCGCGGCACGTAAGGATCAACGCTCTTCTGTGACCAGCACCACGCGGAAGCCAAGGTTCCAATCGGTAAGCGCCGGATGGTTGCCAAAGAACATGCGACTGGCCGAACGGCAAGCCGACCCGCCGACGTCGAAAGCGCCTCCCCGCATGATTTTCCACCCGATTGGGTTGGAAGGAGGCCCCTGTGGATCAGTTACAAATCCGCCCGGCAGAGGCCCAAGCCAGTCCTGACACCATTCAAAGACATTTCCTGCCATATCGTACAAGCCCCATGGATTGGGAAGTTTCTGCCCGACCGGGTGAACGGTGAGACCGTCGTCCAGGGATTGCCACGCGTAGTTCGGCAGGCTGATATAGTCCGGATCATCCCCATAACTAAACCGGGTCGTCGTGCCGGCGCGCGCGGCGCACTCCCACTCAGCCTCGGTCGGAAGGCGGTATCTGCTTCCAACGGGAATACGACCCGCAGCAAGTTCCCGCTCCGTCAGCTTCGCGCAGTAGTTGGTCGCGTCGGGCCAACTCACGCTGGAAACCGGACGGCTCAAATCGCCGGGAAATTGGCTCGGGTTCGTGCCAGTGACTGACAGGTATTCTTCCTGGGTCACTTCATATTTCCCAATCCAGAAACCCAGGCTCAATGTTACTGTGGTTCGCGGACCTTCGTTGACGTCGCGATGCAGTTCGTTCGTTGGACTGCCCATGGTGAAAGTATTGGGCGGGACGAATACCATGTTCGCGGGCGTTGTTTGCAAGACGACGCGGAAGCCGACGTCCGAGTCCGGCCAAAGAGGAAAACGGAAAGCCCGGGAGGCCGAACGACACGAGGAGTTGGGGTAGTCATAAGCTCCGCCGCGCATGACTTTGTCCCGAAGCAAGCTCGAGGGGGGGCCGCTCCAATCGATCTGAACTCCACCCGGGAGCGTCCCGTAATTGTCCTGGCACCACTCCCAGACATTCCCGTACATGTCGTACAATCCCCAGGAGTTGGGCCGCTTCTGGCCGACCGAATGAACTGTGAGGTCGAGAATCGCGAAGTCGAGGAACCACGCGTAATTCGTGAGGCTCAGGTACTGGGGATCGTCTCCGTAGCTGAAGCGCGTGGAAGTGCCGGCGCGCGCGGCGCATTCCCACTCCGCTTCGGTGGGGAGGCGATACAGGCTTCCGGGCGAAATGCGCCCGGACGCGAGTTCGCGCTCGGTAAGTTTCGCGCAATAGTTGGTCGCATCGAGCCAGGTTACACTCGAGACAGGCCGGCTGAGGTCGCCTGGGAATTCGCTCGGATTTGTGCCCATGACTGACAAGTATTCTCCCTGTGTCACTTCAGACCGGGCGATCCAAAAGCCGTGGGTCAACGTCACCGACGTCTGCGGCCCCTCATTGATATTGCGATCAAAGTCGTTCGTCGGGCTGCCCATCGTGAACGTATTGGGCGAGATGAACACCATATTCGTGGGCGGGCTCTGCAGTAGCGCGCGGTAAAACTTTTGCGGAGGGAGGTTGGTCGACACATCGTTGAACAAGATGCTGCCCAGCACGTTGTTCGCTGTCCCTATGGCGCTCCAGGCGGCGAGGTCGGTAGAGCCAAAGATGGCGTAAACTCCAGGCGGTCCAGTGATTCCAAACTGGAATCTTCCTGTGAACATTCGTGGCCGGACCAACTCGGCTGCCAGAGGGTAAGTGAACACGGAGACGCCTTGATTGCGCAGCGAAGCGACGTCTCCGGCCAGGTTCGTGGCCGCCAATGTTTCGGGCAAAACGAACGTCGTGAGCGGATTGGCAAGAAACCCAAGCGCAATCAACTGTGTCATGTCGGGCGGCAACGTGACGGTAGTCAGTTGATTGCCGACGAAGAAAAGTCCGACCAAATTGGTCAGGCCCGCAGGCAAGGCGAGGCTTATGAGTTGATTCCCGCCAACGTCGAGCGACTCCAAACGATGCAGATCGGGAGGCAACACGAGGTTGGTTAGTTGGTTTTCCGTCAGGTTAAGCCCGACCAAATTGGTCATGCCCACAGGCAGGGCGAGGTTGGTGAGTTTGTTTTCGGAAAGGCGGAGAGTAGTCAAACGACTTAATCCTGCCGGCAACGTGATGTTCGTGAGTGGATTGGCACTGATGTCGAGATAGCTCAATCCTGTCAATTCCGCGGGGAGAATGAAGCTGGTGATTAAGTTGGCGCGGAGATGGAGAGCGCTCAGTCGGGCGAGATTCGAAGGCAAGTCGAGGCTGGTGAACCGGTTGAAATCGAGATCGAGCGCGAGCAGATTCCGCAGATCGGAAGGCAGATCCAGGTTCGTGAGTTGATTGAAGAAGAGGTTGAGCACGAGGAGGTTTGTCAGACCCGCCGGCACGGTGAAGCTGCCGAGTTGATTCTGGTCCAGGAAAAGATCGTTCAACGCCGTCAAATCGCCAGGCAACGTGATGTTGGTCAGCGAATTCCCTTTGATAAGGAACGTCGTCAGATTCGTCAGCCCGCGCGGAAAAGAGAAATTCGTAAATGAATTAAAGCTGAGATAGAGAAAGACGAGGCTGGTCAGGTTCGAGAGCGCCGTGAAGCTCGTGAATCGATTTCCGAACAAGTCCAGGCTATTCAATCGCGTCAGATCCGCAGGCAAGGTCAAGTTGGTGAGTTCGGCGGATTCGAGTGTGAGCGTGGTCAGGTTCGTCAGCCCATTCGGAAGGAAAAAGTTGGCAAGTGGGTTAACACTCACGTCGAGCGCAGTCAGTTTCGTCAACCCGCCCGGAAGGGAAAAGTTGGTGAGGCGGTTGATCTGGAGATCCAGCGAGACCAGATTGCGAGCCGCTTCCAAGCCATCGACGCTTCTCACATTGCGTCGGCTGGCGTTCAGGTTCGTCAAGGTGAGCAGGTCCTCCTGGGTCAACGGCCCGGCGGGTTTATGCAACGTATCGCGGACCGCGGCGTTTAAGCCGGGATCGGGAATGAACACTTCCTGCGCAACAACCGGTGACAGGAAGCCGCTGATTATCAGCGCCACGAGCGTACAAAAATCGGTTCTCACCTGAGCATTCATGCCTGTTGGAAGCATGTGTAAGCTGGAGGTTCCTCCAGGGGAATGGCACTAAAGACCCATCCTGCGTGACACTCATGTGAATTTCGGAAGAGGAGAACACCACACACAGAAGGCATTCTCCTCTTCCAGGCTCGATATCCGCTCAGGCGGGGCGAGCTCAGTGTTTCGCGAGCTTGATCCGCGCAGTCGCCTTGCATCTGTTCGGTGCGACTGTTCACGCGTGGTGGTTGGAGGTGTGGGGAGGGACGACGGTTCCGCAGAGGGAATGGCACTAAAGACCGAGGCATCAGCCGACCCACTACGCCGCAGAGACGGCAAAGTGCGGCACGTGCTGTCGCAATCTTGTGCCAAAAGCTGTGACGAAGTGCATTGAAATTGCCAACGCCGAGGAAAGGGGTCTCGCATTTCGCATTTATAGTTGAAGTAAAGCGTGCTCTAAACGGTCTGATGTAGGCTCATGAGCGCCTCTGCGAAAGATCTCGAGTGGGACGAAAGTACCAGTGCCAGCCGTGCCTCGTTAGCTGACAATGAATCGATGTTCCGGCAGTTGTTCGACCGTAGCGCAGACGCCATTTTCCTGTTCGATCCAGGCAGGGAGGTGTTTGTGGACTGCAACCGAGCTGCGGTCGCGATGATGCGCGCAACGAGCAAGAAACAATTGCTTATGGTGCATCCTGCGGACCTGTCGCCGGAGTTTCAGCCGGACGGGCAGAGTTCGCGCGAGAAAACACCTGAGGTAATCAACCTCGCCCTCAGCAAGGGCAGTCATCGCTTCGAGTGGCAGGCGCGACGGATGGATGGAACGGAGTTTCCGCTTGAAGTGCTGCTGACGCCGATCGAGACCGGCGAACACCCGCTGATGGCCACCATTTGCCGCGACATTACCGAGCGGAAGGCCGGCGAAGCCGCGCTGCGCGAAAGTGAGGCCCGTTTTCGTTCGTTGTTTGAGCGCAGCGCCGATGCCATGTTGCTGTTCGATCCCCAGCTCGGGCGATTTGTCGAATCGAACCAGGCCGGAGCTTGCCAGACCGGCGCACCGAATATCGAGACGCTGGGCCGTGCCTCACCCGCGGAGATCTCACCGCAACGGCAGCCCAATGGCGGGGCGTCCGGCGACATGATCGCAAAGATGGTTAAGCAGGCGCTCGAGGTCGGGAGTCTCCGATTCGACTGGATGACGCGTCGCTACGACGGAAGCGAGCTGCCGGTCGAGGTTGTTCTGACGGCGATCCCGTTTAAAAACCGCACGCTGCTCTTTGCCGTGTCGCGCGACATTTCGGACCGCAAGCGCGCCGAACAGAAGATTTTGGAACTCAACGCCTCGCTCGAGCAACGCGTCGCAGAACGGACGGCTGCGTTGCGCGAGTCAGAAGAAAAGTTCCGCGCGCTTTTCGAAGGTTCCAGTCAGGGCGTTGTTCTCCACGACGAAAACCAACTCCTCGAGGCCAATCCCGCCGCCGTGCGCATCATGGGGCGCCAATTCGCGCACGAATTGATTGGCAAACACCCGCGCGACCTGGCGCCGCCTTTTCAGCCAAACGGCGAAAGCTCGGATGTCATGGCAGGCAAATACATAAAGGAATGCATGACCAGGGGCAGTGCCCGCTTCGAATGGATCGCGCGCGCCGCCGACGGTCGCGACGTTCCTCTCGAAGTCGCCCTCACTCGCATCGAATGGAGTGGCCGCCAGGTCATCCAGGCGTTCATCACCGACATCACGGAACGCAAGCGCGCTGAGGAAGCTTTGCGCGAGGCGAACCGGGAACTGCATCGCGAAATCGCGCAACGGACTCGTGCGGAGGAGTCACTCAATGAACGTGTCCGCATATCCACGCTAAACGCAGAAGTCGCATTGGCGCTCAATGCAGGCACCGAGCTTCGAACTATGCTCCAGCAATGCGCCGAACTGGTAGTGCGGCATCTCGACGTCGCCTTCGCGCGGGTCTGGATACTTAATGAAGCAACACAAACCCTGGAACTCCAGGCCAGCGCCGGCTGTTATACGCACCTTGATGGATCTCATTGCCGCGTGAGTGTCGGCCAATACAAGATTGGCCTGATCGCCGAAGAAAAGAAACCGCATTTGACCAACAGCCTCCAAACCGACCCTCGAGTAAGCGACAAGCCATGGGCCGCGCGGGAAGGTATGGTCTCGTTTGCCGGTTATCCGCTGCTGCTCGAAGGCCGCGTGCTCGGTGTACTTGCCATGTTCGCGCGACGGCCTCTGCCAGAGGACGTTTTGAAAGCGATTGGCTCCGTGGCGGACTCCATCGCACTGGGAATCGAACGCAAGCGCGCCCAGGCCGCCCTCGCTGAAAGCGAAGCACGCTTTAGCGCGGCTTTCCACGCCAGCCCGGCTTTCATCAACCTTGTCCGGATGAGCGATGGTCAATATGTCCTGGCTAATGATGTGTTCTTAAACTTTCTCGGCTATCCGCTTAAGGATGTCGTAGGACGTACGTGCGCCGAACTCGGGGTTTGGGAGGACCCGCACGAACGGGAATCCGTCTTAGACGATATGCAAACGGTCGGTTCAATCCGACAACGGGAATGCCGCTGGCGAAATCCCCGCGGCGAGCGGTTCACGATCCTGCTTTCCGCCGAAACCATTAAGCTGAACGACACGCCCCATATCCTTGTAATGGCGCTGGACATAACCCAGCGAAAGCGCGCCGAGGAAGAATTGCGGGCCGGCGAGGCCCGGTTGCGTGAAAGCGAAGCGCGCTTTAGCGCCGCGTTTCACTCCAGTCCCATCATTACCGGCATATGCCGCGCCAGCGACCGGAAATTTGTGCTCGTCAACGATGCTTCCCTCGATTGGGCGGGCTACAGCCGCGAGGAAGTCATTGGGCGCTCCTCAATCGAGCTGAGAATCTGGGAAAACCCGGAGGAGCGTGAACAGATGTGGGATGACGCCCGCCGCTCAGGCTCGGTCCGAGGGCGGGAATGCCGACTCAGAAACCGCCATGGGAGGGTCTCCACGATGCTGGCATCGGGCGCCATGATCGAAATCAATGGCGAGGACCATTTGCTGGTGATGATGGTTGACATCAGCCAGCGAAAGCAGGCCGAAGCCGAACTTCACCGGACGTTGGCGCGCGAAAAGGAACTGAGCCAGCTCAAGAGCAATTTCGTTTCCATGGTTTCCCACGAGTTTCGCACTCCGCTCGGCATCATCCAATCTTCCACTGAGTTGCTGCGGGACTTTCACGCCAAGATGCAACCACTCGAACGCGAGGAGCAATTGGAGTCCATCACCAGGAACACGCGTCGCATGGCCGGCATGATGGAAGAAGTGCTTGTCCTCAGCCGCCTGGATGCGGGTAAACTCATTTTTCAACCCGCCGTTCTCGATCTAAACGTCTTTTTCCGCCGCGTCATTGATGAAGTTCTGTCCGCGACGAGCCGCCGCTGCTCCATTGAATTGTCGCTCAGCGCCATCCCGTCCGAAGCGCAAGCCGACGAAAGCCTGCTTGGCCATATTTTTACCAATCTCCTGAGCAACGCCGTCAAATATTCGGAAGTCGGAGCGGCGGTGCATTTCTTTGTGGCCCGGGACGGTTGTGATGCGGTCTGCGTGATTCGTGACAAAGGGATCGGTATCCCGGAGGAAGATCGGCAGCACCTGTTCAAAGCCTTCCATCGCGGCAGCAATGTCGGCACTTGTCCGGGCACGGGTCTGGGCCTGCTGCTGGTCAAACGCTGCGCCGATTTGCACGGGGGGACAGTGCAAATCGAAAGTGACGTCGGCGAAGGCACAACCGTCACGGTGAAAATTCCGGCTTTCTGAATCAACCATGAAAAAAATATTGGTGATCGAAGATGAACCCGAGATGCGGAGGAACATCACCGCGCTGCTCCGATACCATGATTACCAACCCATTGCCGCCGAAAACGGCCAGGTCGGAGTCGCGGCCGCCCGCCGCGAACGGCCCGACCTCATCCTGTGCGACGTCATGATGCCTGAATTGATCGGCTATGGCGTTTTACAGGCGCTGCAGACCGATGCCGCTCTCGCGCGCATTCCCTTCATCTTCCTGACCGCCAAAGGCGAGAAAGACGACCTCCGCAGCGGCATGAACCTTGGCGCCGACGATTACCTCACCAAGCCCGTCGCCAATGCTGACCTCGTCCGCGCCATCGAAGCGCGCCTGCGCCGCTCCGAACAGCAGATCAATCGCGAATTCAAGCCTGACTTTTCGTCCGCCAAACCCTTGCTCGCGCTTGGCCTTACGCCTCGCGCCGCCGAGGCGCTCCTCTGGCTCGCCCAGGGCAAGACCAACGCCGACATCGCCACCATCCTCGGCATCACAGAATCCACGGTGAAAAAGTACGTCCAGGAAATGTTCGACAAACTCGGCGTCGAAACGCGGGGAGCCGCCACCGTGCGAGCATTTGAGGCGCTCAACTCGTGTAGTGTTGCGGTACCCCGCCGAGTCCAGCCACGTACCTTTTAGTCAGGTGCTCGATCAAAAGGCCTCCCTCCGGAGGTTCAATCCAACCGCCGCGACAACTGCCATTTCTCATTTCGTTGGCCGCGCCGCCAAAACCGGCCAAAATAGTTGTGGCCCATTGCTCAAGAGGAGGAAGCCGCTGTCGAACGCACCACAGCGTCGCAAAGTGGTGCGGGCGCAGCCAAGCAACGAAGACGCTTTTCAAGGCGGCGCGTTCGGGGCAGGCTCGGCCCGTGGGTAAGAAATCGTCTCATGTAAGCTTGCGGCCTCGGCTGCGTGTGATTCGCGGTGAAAGCATCGCGCTTGGACCTGGCAAAGTGGATCTGCTGAGCCTGGTCGGTAAAACGGGTTCGATTCGGGAAGCAGCCGATCGCATGGGGATGTCATACATGCGTGCGTGGACACTCATTAAGACGATGAACGCGTGTTTCAAGAAGCCGCTGGTTGAAGCGGTACGGGGTGGTTCGAGACACGGCGGAGCCATGTTGACGGAACACGGGCGCGAGGCACTCCAACTTTATCACCAGATGGAGAAAGGCTCCCTGGCGGCAACGAAGCTCCAGTGGAAAAAACTCAAAAGACTTCTGGAGGATTGAATATCAGCAACTACACAAGACGTTCCCGAGATTGTGCGTGCGACACGAAATGCCCAACTGAGGCATGCGACGATACGAATTAGTGAACATGTGAGGACGATGGAGAGAAATCGCTCCCGCAACACTGACGCAAGTGCCAAATCAATGGTTTAAGATTGCGCTCCGATATATTTGTTGGAAGATAACGCGGTTTAGGTTATCCAAATGGCTTTAGTTCTCTATCCCGTAAAGACGGCTGCCGGCACGCTCGCGTCTGTCATTACGACGCGTTCGGTCCGGGACCTGAAACTCAAGAAGGGCGACGCGGTATTCGTAATGGTAAAGGCCACCGAGGCATCCATTCAAAAGGAGGCGGCATGAAACGCTTGAAGCCGCTCTTTGGAGTGTTGGCGGCAGCCTGTTTTCTGTTCGCGCCGGGCGTTTCGAACGCGGCAAACGTCAACGTTTTTGCCGCAGCGAGCCTCACGGATGCGCTGAAGGAGATCGCCGCGGATTATGAGAAGCAGACCGGCGACAAGATTGTCTTTAACTTCGGAGCTTCCAGCACACTGGCCCGACAGATTGAGGAGGGAGCCCCGGCCGACATTTTCTTTTCCGCCGATGAGGCAAAGATGGACGGTTTGGAGAAGAAGGGGCTAATTCTCAAGGAAAGCCGGAAAAGCCGATTATCAAACTCTTTGGTCATCGTCGTTGCCAGCGACCGAGGCGCAGCGATTGAAAGTCCAAAAGATCTGGGAACCGCGAAGGTCAAGCGGTTGGCGCTCGCGGAACCAAAAACTGTTCCTGCGGGAATTTATGCGAAGGAGTACCTTCAGAAGCAGAATCTTTGGTCCTCAGTCGAAAAGAAAGTCGTTCCAACCGAAAACGTCCGGGCCGCCCTGGCCGCCGTCGAATCCGGCAATGTGGATGCCGGGATCGTGTACAAAACCGACGCCGCTATTTCGAAGAAGGTGACGATCGCCTATCAAGTCCCAGCCACTCATAGTCCGGCCATCAGCTATCCGATGGCGGTGTTGAAAGAGGCAAAGGAGACAAGCGCAGCCGCGCGGTTTTTCAAACATCTGGAGTCCGGGGAAGCGGGACGGGTTTTTGAGAGATTCGGGTTCATTGTCCGGAAGTAAACGGTTGGCATG
>Ga0075418_10004145_pt1 | contig 16511 bp, 14 predicted proteins | sample SoiMetdeltSBSDD2_FD_81776 | JGI IMG/M metagenome (GOLD analysis project Ga0075418, IMG submission 81776) | Bulk soil microbial communities from a Populus tree surrounding site in Tennessee, USA - Soil MetaG P. deltoides SBSDD2 | ecosystem: Environmental > Terrestrial > Soil > Tree plantation... | reverse complement strand
CCGGCTTTCGAAGCACTCGCGCGACGGGGCGGCGCACGCGTGCACGTGATGGGCGCTGCGGCCACCGCGACACGTTGCCACGATCATGGACACATGAAGCACCGACTCATTGCACTCGCGCTCTTGCTCGTCGTCCCGATCGCGCTGGCGGCACCGCCGCGCGCGATTCCCGGGATCACCGCGAAAGACACGTTCCCCGCCGGATGCGTCGATTGCCACGTCAAGGAACATCGCATCAGCGTCTTGCTGAAAGCGCCGACGCTGAAGAAGAAGCACCCGCCGGTGGCGACGAAAGACATTCCGGCGTCATGCATGAAGTGTCATGCAGCAACGTCGAAAACCATTCCGCCTCTCGCGCCGCTGATGCACCGCATTCACCTCGCAAAGGGCGACGCGAGCGAATTCGTGAAGCAGTTCGACGGCGAATGCACGCACTGCCACAAGCTCGACAAAGCGACCGGCAAGTGGTCGTTGCCCAAGGGTGCGGAGAAATAGCCGGAAGAACATGCGTCAGCTGCTGCGAGCTGACATGAAAGACTCGCTCGGCGCGCTTCTCGCGCCGAGATGCTCTTGCACGAATGTCGTGATCTCCGATCGCACTTCCACTTCGTGGCCGAGCAGCAGATGACCGCCGGTCGAGAAGCCGATGAACCTCGCGTCGCGAATCTGCTCCGCGGTGTGGAGACCGCTTTCGTATGTGTCGTACAGATCGTCGGCCGCGCTGATCACCAGCGTTGGGACGCGCATGTCTTCGAGCGGGCAGCGCGTGAGGGTCGATGCGACGTTGCCGTCGTTCCAGATTCCGGCGCTGCGTTTGCTGATCGGGAGAATGGTGCGCAGGACCTGATCGACACCGCGGCGCTCTTCGCTCGTCGCGTTGCGGTACATCGGTACCGGTGTACCAAGCAGAGTTTTTACCAGCGTAGGCCGGGCCATCTTCATCGCCGTCCAGAAGAGAAAATCGGACGACGCCACCGCATTCAAAACGGGCAGGAACATTGGAGACAGGCGCGCATCGCCCCTGGCCATGCGCTCCGGCGCCCACGCCATCGGCACGATGAGCACGAGCGCGGTGCAGCGCTCGGGATGCTGCAGAGCGAGCTGCATGGCCGACGGTCCACCAGCGGAGAGACCGATGACCGCGACGCTCTCGAGCTGCAGCGCATCGAGCAACCGCAGGTGCGCATCGGCCTGCGCTCGAGGCGATGCATCGGCGGGAAGCGCTGTGCCGAGGTAGCCGAAGCGCGACGGCGCGATGATGCGGTAGCCGTCGCCGAGAAACGCGGCGCCGAGGCCGAGTCCTTGATCGAAGCCGCCGCCCGCTCCATGAACGAACAGGACCGCCGGTCCGTCTCCCGCCTCGGCGAATTCGATCGACCCATGCGGCGAGTCGATGAACTGCCGATCGGTTCTTATCCGTTTTCTTGCTGCTTCGAGATCTTTTCGATACGCGAGGTACGCCAGCGCGCTTGCACCGGCGGCGCCGCATGCTCCGATCACCTTGAGAGATCGCATGGAATCCTCCTCAGTCGAGACGCACGAGCTTCGACTCGCCGCAGTGCATTCCCCGAATCGACGTCTCGCGCGCGAGCTGACCCAGCTCGCGATTCGACATCCGCCGACCGAGGTCCGACTGCGCAACGATCCCGAGGAGACGTCCTTCGTCATCGATGACCGGCAGGTGATGCACGTGGTTCTCCTTCATCACCTGCACGGCTTCGTCGAAATCCTCATCGGGATGGACAGCCACGAGCGGCGCCGTCATCACCGCCGACGCGGGCAGCTCGGCGGCGTTCCAGCCGCGCGCGACCGCGCGGCACGCGATGTCGCGATCCGTGACGATGCCGAGGACTTCGCACGAGCTCACGATGGGCACGGCCGCACAGTCGTGGTCGAGCATCACCGTGGCCACGAGACGGAGCGTCGTCGTCGGGTCGCAGGTGGCTGGGTCGGGAGTCATGGCGTCTCGCACTCTCATGCCCGCAACATGGTCTCCGATCGCCGCACGCGCGAGGTCACGGAGCACACTTCCGTGTGATCGATGGCAACGCACAACGCGGGTGCACTCTTTACGTTGACGACTGTGAGGTACTGCATATGTTGATCAACGATGTGATGACCCGATACCCGGCCTATTGCAGGCCGGACGACAGCGTCGAGAGCGTCGCGAAGTTGATGCGGGAGCGCGACTGCGGGGTCATTCCCGTTTGCGAGCGAAGGAAAGTCATCGGTGTGATCACCGATCGGGACATCATCTGCCGCGGCGTCGCCGCAGGCAGGATCGCTTCGGACTTGCCGGTCAGCGCGATCATGACCAGCCCCGTATCTTGCGTTCATGACCACGACGACGTGCAGACGGCGGTTGATCTGATGGAAGAGCAGCAGGTGCGAAGGCTGCCGGTCCTGGACGAAGACGACGACCTCGTCGGAATCGTCGCGCCGTCTGATCTCGCGCCGTTGTTCGCCTCGACCAACGTCGCCGACTTCCTCCTGGCCATCTCGTACTGGACGCGCAAGTGAATCGCACGCGTCGATGTGATGCTCGCCAGCGCGCGCGCGGACTGACGAAGGTCTATCGCATGGGCGACGTGGAAGTGCATGCGCTGCGCGGCGTGGACCTCGATCTGCTCGAGGGCGAGCTGGTGGTGCTCCGTGGAGATGCTCGAGACGAGGGGTGACGCGATCATCGGCGTCACGACTGCGCACAACGGTTCGTGAGCCAACGCACGGGTTTTTGCCGTTCTTACGCTTAGACGATCTACCGTAAGGAGGATTCTCATGTCCGTCCATTTGGATATTCCTTCCCTGAAACTGCGAACGCCGAGCGTCACGTTCCAGGCGCCGGCGGCAATTGCCAGACTTCGAGCGGCTGCCGAGCTCCCCGGGAACTTCCTGCCCGGTGTCGAAGCCATCGGCGCGGGCTACAACATCTTTGCCGGCTATGCATCGGCGAAGAGCATCACTTCCCAGCTCTTCGACTGGTTGAAGGCAAACAAGAAGCCGGTACCGTTCAAAACCGATTACTCGATTCCCGACCCGGTCGATGTTCAACAGCAGGACGTGGCCACGTACGCGAAGTCGGCCGGATCGTCAATCGAGCAGTATCAGAACAGCCTGTCCATGTCGGTGAAGATTGACGGCGGGTACAACCTGTTCTCCGGTTCGGTCTCCGAGGAGTTCAACTCCACATCCATCGGAATCGCCGAGAACGAATTTTCGCGCATCCAGCAGACCATCACGCTTTGGTCGCTGGTCCTCCGTCCCGATCTCGCCCGGCTTCGCGAGCTGCTCTTCCCCAGCGTGCGGGAGGACCTCGATGCCGCCATGTCCGATGCACAGGTCGAGCTGCTGTTCGACAAGTATGGGAGCCACTTTCTCGCCGGGATCATCATGGGAGGCCGAGCCGTTCTCGCATCATCGACGAACAAAGTGACGATCGCTCGGTCCGAGACGCTCGACGTCGTCGCGACACAGACGTACCAGGCACTGACCGGCCAGTTGAGCGCGGAGGAACGTGTACGTCACGCCGCCGCGATCTCCAGCTTCGAGCAGAGCTCCGACTACTCCGGCTTCGTCACCGGCGGAAACGGCGTCGACGCAGGCAAGGTCTTCAACGGAGATGTCGCCAGCTTCAATGCGTGGACAGACTCGGTCGGACGGAGCCCTGACTTCGTCGCCTTCATGACGACCAATCCGCTCCTGGGCATCTGGACGCTCTGTGCCGACGAAATGCAAAAGGCCAGGATGCAGGCCTATTTCGCGAACACGTGGGGACCGAGGAAGTCGCGCGAGGCAGCCCTTCACGCCGACTACATCGATGCCCTGGCGATCGTTCACGGTAACCAGTCCGACATTCCAGCCCCACAGGGATACGTCAAGATTCCGCAAGATCTGAACGCCGGCGCGAAGGGAAAGTACATCTATCTCTGCTACCACGCGACGTCAGCGGCGGCACATGAGAAACCCTGCCTCGTGGACATCCGGTTCGTCAGCGGTAATCATCAGGACATTCCCGCACCGCCGGGCTATACGAAGATCGACGTCGATCTGAACAAGGGCGCAGGCGGCGACTTCATCTATCTCTGCTACAAGACGGCGCCCTACGACGCGGCGGAGGCCATCGAGAGCGTGGCCATCATCAGTGGCGATGACCCGGACATCCCGGCACCGTACGGCTACATCAAGATCCCGCAAGATCTGAACGCCGGCGCGAAGGGGAAGTACATCTATCTCTGCTACATGAAGACCGCCTGAAGTATTGCGGCCTGCAGCGAGCCAGGAGTGACGCGTCGGGATATCGCTCCTGGCTCCGCGTTCCAGCACCACGGTGTGTGATGGACGCGCGCGATTCGCGCGTCGCCGCTACGGTTCCGATCAACGAAGTTGCGGCGCCGGTCGCTGGACGATTGAACATTCATCCGTGACGGCCGCCACCTCGCAACCGTGAGCCATTCAACCGCCGCGCTTCTCTTTCGCACCCAGAGTTACGCGCGAAGGAGTACGCCATGAAAGTATGCAAATTCATTCTCGCGCTGGCCGCGATCCTCATCGTCGCCGGCGCACTCGTTGCTGGTCCGCCCGCGGTGACGATGACCGTCACGGGCGATCCGGCACCCGGCGCGACCGTCACGGCGAAGGCGAACATCGTCATCAGCGACGGCTCGACGCTCCTCGGCGTCAAGTGGACGCAGACCGGCGGCATCCACGCGACGCTGACGAACGCGAACGGCGACATCGTCACCATCGCGCTTCCGAATCGCCGCACGTTTCGCGACGAGCTGATGGAGGCGCTCGAGGAGCCGCCGATCGCGGACGCGCAACTGCCGTCGTACGTGCCACCGAAGGAGCACTACGAAAGCGGTCTGCAGAATCGCTTCGGAGTCGCGGGCGTCTCGCCGCACGCGCGCGTCGATGCCGCGGCGGTGAAGCTCGACATCGAAGTGACGACGACCTCCGGCGTGTATCACACGGCCGCCACCCTCAACGGAAACGTCCCGTGGGAAACGGCCGCCGGCACGCGCAATGTCCCGATCCTGCTTCCCGTGCTGCTGCACGGAAAGACGCAGAACGCGTACGACTGGAAGCTCACCGCGCCGGTCGGATCGACGGCAGCACTGCTCGATGCGACGACGCAGAATCCGGAGTTCACGCCCGACATCATCGGGACGTATGAGCTGACGGTGACCGATCTGGCGACGAACAAACCGGTCACGCTCACGATTCACGCCGGCAAGTGGACCGGCATCATCGACGGCGTCGATGAGAAGGGCCGGCCGAAAGCCGCGGCCTGCATGACGTGTCACGTGAAGGGCACGCCAACGTTCGATCTCTTCACGCCATGGGCGCAGTCGGGACACGCCGAGGTGTTCACGCAGAACGTGACCACTCCGAACGGCCACTACTCGACGAGCTGTCTCTCCTGCCATACCGTCGGCTACAACGCGAAAGGCGTGAAGAACGGCGGGATCGATGACGCATCCGATTGGGACACGTTCCTCGCCACCGATCTGCTCACGCATGGCGCCGCGGACAACTGGACGAAGATCGTGACGCAGTTCCCGAACACCGCGCGCATGGCCAACATCCAGTGCGAGAACTGTCACGGACCGCAGGACAGCCCAGCGCACATGAAGAAGGATGGCTCGCGGAAGACGCTGTCGTCCGACACGTGCGGGTCGTGTCACGGCGAGCCGCTGCGCCACGGCCGCTACCAGCAGTGGCAACTCTCGAAGCATGCGAACTACGAGACCGCAGTCGCCGAAGGAACGAGCCCGAGTTGCTCGAAGTGCCACAGCGCGCAGGGATTCGTCGCCTGGGAGAAGAGCAACTTCGCAACGGCGGATTTGAAGGTGACGTGGACCGCCGAGGAAGTGCATCCGCAAACGTGCGCGACCTGCCACGATCCGCACGACGTCGGCTCGACGTCGGGCGGACCGACGACGAATGCGAAAGTGCGCGTCACCGGCAAAACACCGATGCTGATGTCGGGCTACGTCGCGGACAACGTCGGCACCGGCGCGGTCTGCATGACCTGCCACAACGGCCGCCGCGGGCTGCGCAACGATTCGAACTTCTCGATCGCCGACGCCACGCGCGCGCCGCATCCGGGCCCGCAGACCGATGTGCTGATGGGCCAGAACATGTACTTCGCGAAGACCGGCACGCGCAGCTTCCACTCGATGATCCAGGACTCCTGCGTGACGTGCCACATGGAGTCGACGAGTGCACCGCCGGCGTTGGCGAATCGAAACGCCGACGGTTCCTACGGCGGCACGAATCACACATTCTTCGCGAGCAACACGATCTGTTCGAAGTGCCACACCAGCATCGATCTCGCTTCGGTGCAGGCACCATTCGTGTCGAAGATGGAGGCGCTGAAGGCGCAGCTCGAGACCGCGATCAAGAACGTGATGCAGGCGCAGATCCGGGCGGGCAACACCATCGATCTCGGCGGACAGAAATCGATCAAGAACGCTTCCGACATCCAGTCGATCGAGTTCATCGAGAGCCACGGTCGTCAAGGCGTCAAAGTGACGCTGACCGGCGGCGTGAAGGTGAACGATCTCTCGCTGGCAACGGTGAAGGTCGTACGGCCCGCGGGCGCTCCGGTCGAGTTGTATTCCGTCGCCGACCCCGCGCTGGGCAAAGCCGGGTGGAACTACCTGACCGCGCACAGCGACGGCAGCAAAGGCGTGCACAACCCGGGCTTCGTCAACGCGGCGCTCGACATCTCGCTCTTCGCGGTGCAAGCGGTGAATATCGCGCTGATCGCACCGCCGAAAGCGCCGGGCGGCACGAATCCCGCCGCGATCGGCGGTGGACTCGGCAATGGCGCGGGCGCGGTTTCGTGCACGAGTCCATACGTGTATTGGACGGAGATGGCAGGCCACACGCCGGGTGCCGCGGGAAGCCAGTGGCGCACCGATCTCGTGGCGCGCAACCTCGAGTCGTCGACCGCGAACGTGCGCTTCATCCTCCATCAGGCATCCGGCAATCTCGAGAAGAACGGCACGATTGCGGGCAATTCGATGCGCGCGTTCGAAGACGTCACGGCGTCACTCAGCGAAACGAACAGCGGCTCGCTCGAGATCTGCTCCGATCGTCCGCTGCTCGTCCTCAGCCGCATCTTCAATCAGGGTGACGTCGGCACGTTCGGGCAGAACCTCGACGGACGCGTCGCGGACCTCGGCTACTCCGCCGGTCAAACCGTGAGCCTCATCGGCCTGCGTCAGAAGACCGATGCGTATCGCACGAATCTCGTGGTGACGAACGGCGGCGCGACTGATGCGGAGGTCGCGATCCTTCTCTTCGACTCCGCGGGAGTCTCGCTCGGCGCGTACAACCTGACCGTTCCGGCCGGCAAGGCCGTGATGGATACGGAGCCGTTCCGGAATCGCGCGAACCGGCCCGACGTCGACTGGGGCTTCGCAACCGTAACCGTGCTGAAAGGCACGAACGTGATCACGCTGGCCTCGATGATCGACTCGAAGACCAACGATCCGACGACGATCCCGGCGAAGCAGTAGCAAGCTCACTTCGGGGCCAGGTCGGCGACCTGGCCCCGACTCCTTGGTCTCGAAGCAGCGTCCGTGCTGCCGCGACGTTCAGAAGCGCGTGCATGGCGTCGCCGGCGTTGCGAACGATCTCGAGGTGAAGCTGTCTTCGATCGCCGAGCGCGACGACGTCGATGTGGCGCGCTCCGCAGTGAATGCGCTGGAGTGGAACGTCTCGGTGCCGAAAAACCAGATCAAGGTCTCGGTGACCAAGGGATGGGTGACGCTCGACGGCGGCGTCGAGTGGTACTACCAGAAGCGTGCGGCGGAGGACGCGATCATCGTGCTCGCCGGAGTACGCGGCGTGACGAACAACATCACCGTCACGAGCCGGTCAGTCCGCGTGGAGGATGTGAAGGCGAAGATCGAAGCGGCGCTGAAGCGCAACGCCGAGATCGACGCGGCGAAGATCACGGTGCAGGCGAGCGATGGCAAGGTCACGCTCACGGGAACCGTGCGCTCGTGGATCGAACGGCAGGATGCGGTGAGTGCGGCGTGGTCTGCGCCGGGCGTGATGGACGTCGTGGATCAGATCCACATCCACGCGTAATCCTTCCGAATAGGAGTGCGCGGCGCACGAGCGCCGCCCCTCCTCAGACGGGAATGCTGCCGAGAAGCGCCAGCTCATCGCGGCGGAGGATGACGATGCCATCCGCTCGCCGCTCGATCAATCCATCGTGGCAGAGACTGCCGAGAATCCGCGTGACCGTCTCGCGCGTGGCACCGATGGCGTGGGCGAGATCGGCGTGGGACATGTGCAGCGGAATGTGCAAGCCCGCCGCAGTCGAAGCTCCACGGTCCGCCGCCCATTCGAGCAGGAGTCGCGCAAGCCGGACCGTCGACGGTTCACCGAAGCCGAGAAACTTCTCCTCTCTTTGTGCGGATCGGTACTGCTCACTGAGAGCAATGGTCAACCTGACACACGCCTCCGGATAAGAGCTGATGAAACGAATGAACGTGTCTCGCGGGATCACTGCGAGAATCGAAGACACCATCGCAACGGCGGATGTCTCATACGGCGCGTTCAGCACTGCCTCGGCGAGACCCAGCATTTCGCCGGGACCAAAAACGCGCAGCAGCAGAACCCGGCCTTCCCTCGATGTCGTCACGAGTTTCGCGTTCCCTTCGCATATCGCGAAGACGCTGTGACAGTGCCCCCCTTCGTCGAAGATCACTTCGTTCTTGTGGTACGCGACGGTCGTCTTGAGTCCATCGAATGCTTCGCGCATCTCCCCGGGAAAATCACAGAAGGAGCGATGAAGCGGACAGGTATGACACGAATGCGGCCGCACTCGTCGAGCCGGCGAAAGAGACACAACGCCTCCAATGGCATCGCGTACGCTACGCGCCGGGCCACTTCTCCATCGGTGATTCTCGACACTCGCCGCTGTGCGCTCTCGGCGCCTGCGACGAACGTCGAGCCCGAGAAGATCACGGCCAGCCGCGTCCCGGCTCGCCTAACGAAGAATCACACGACGATCCCTCGCCTCCACCGGCTCGAATCGCGCCGTGAAGTGACGCAGGAATCGCGGCTCGTACGTGATGCGGTAGCCCTGCAGCGCATCGCGTCGCGCGGCGACCTCGATCACCGCTTCGGCCGCGAATGCGAGTTGCGCGTCGGTGTAGAGACGTCGTGGGATCGCGAGCCGCACCAGCTCCAGCGGAGCTGCGGTGGAGTCGCGGCCGAACATGACGCTGCCGATCTCACTCGCGCGAATGCCGGCGGAAATGTACAGCGCGTTCACGAAGGCGATGCCCGGAAACTCCAGCGGCGGGATGTGCGGCAGCAGTGCGTTCGCGTCGAGGAACACGCCGTGGCCTCCGGCGGGCTGCACGATCGGAATTCCTTCGCCGGTCAGAGCACGCGCGAATCGTTCGACCGATTCGATGCGATGGCGCAGGTAGTTCTCCTCCACGACTTCCTGCAGTCCCTGCGCGATCGCTTCCATGTCGTATCCCGCAAGTCCGCCGTACGTCGGGAAGCCTTCCGTGAGAATCAGCATGTTCCTGCATTTCGCCGCGAGCGCATCCTCGTTGAGTGCGAGGAATCCGCCGATGTTCGCCAGTCCGTCCTTCTTCGCCGAGACGATGCAGCCGTCGGCGAGCGAGAACATCTCCTGCGCGATCGATTTCGGCGTGGCCTCGCCGTAACCCTCCTCGCGCTGGCGGATGAACCAGGAGTTTTCGGCGAAGCGGCAAGCATCGAGGAAGAAGAGCTTCCCGTGGCGCGCGCAGATGTCGCGCACGGCGCGCAGATTCGCCATCGATGCCGGCTGTCCGCCGCCGGAGTTGTTCGTCACCGTCATCATCACCAGCGCGACGCGATCGCCTTCTTCGATCAGCATGCGCTCCAGCGCATCGAGGTCCATGTTTCCCTTGAACGGATGCAGCAGGGACGGACGCCGCGCTTCCATGATCACGAGATCGCGCGCTTCGGCGCCGGTGAACTCGACATTCGCGCGCGTGGTATCGAAGTGGGTGTTGTTGATGACGACGTCGCCCGGCTGCAGCAGCGACTGGAAGAGAATGCGCTCGGCCGCGCGGCCCTGATGCGTCGGCAGGATGTGGGCGTAGCCGGTCAGGTCGCGCACGGCGCGCTCGAAGCGGCGAAACGACGCGCTGCCGGCATACGACTCGTCTCCGCGCATCATCGCCGCCCACTGCTCCGAGGACATCGCTCCGGTGCCGGAGTCGGTGAGCAGATCGATCATGACGTCTTCGGCGTCGAGCTGAAAGACGTTGTATCCCGCGCGCTCCAGCGCCGCCTCGCGCGCGGCGGGCGTGGTCCTGCGGATCGGTTCGACGGACTTGATGCGAAACGGCTCGAACGATTTCATGCGACCACTCTGCATCGCACCGCCACAACCTTCGGTGCGGCGGGAGACACCGGCGAGTGATCGCCGTCACTTCCGCTCACTCTCTCGCTTCGAAGTACTGGCGCGGCGTCGTGCCCAGTGCTTTGCGAAACATCGCGATGAACGCGCTGGGCGTGCTGTACCCGAGATCGACGGCCACGCGCGTGATCTTCTCTCCCGCGGCAAGGAGGCGCAGGGATCGTACGAGCCGGAGTTGCTGGCGCCACTGACCCAGGGACATATGGGTCTCGGCGTGGAAGATTCGTTCGATGGTTCTCTTGCTCGCTCCGGCAGACTTGCAGATTGCGTCCAGTGATCGCGGATCACCTGGATCTTCCAGCAATCCATCCGCGATTCGGACGGCGCGGGGATCTGTCGGATGGATGAGTTGCAGCGGCGAGATCTCGACTGCTCGGAGTTGATCGATGATCACGTCGATCAGATGTGCCTGCGCTCTCACCCGACGCCGTAACGCAGGAAAGGTACAAGCGTGGAGGATCAGTTCCCGCAGCAGCGGAGAAACGTTCACGACACAGCAGCTTCGGGAGAACCGGACGACGAGCCGCGGCTTGAAGTAAAGCGTTCGCATCGACACGGATCCATGAATCGAGACCTGATGCGGAGTTTCCGCAGGAATCCAGACTCCGCGTTGCGGCGGCACGATCCATCTGCCCTCATTCGCCGAAACGGTCATGACGCCCCGAGAGGCGTAGATCAACTGGTGCTCCGGATGAAGATGCGCCGCGATTTCATGATCGCCGGAGAACTCGTGGATCAGCGGCGTGACCGGATGCGGCAGCGCGGGACAGACGATCACCGCTTGTCGTTTTTGCGACACTTCTTGTCATCGTAACGAAAGCACGTTTCGCATCCAACACGTACGTTGTGGGCATGCTGGGCACGACGAACATCATCGCATTCGTTCCAACGACGGACTACGACACCGCCCGATCGTTTTATGAAGGCGTCCTCGGTTTGCGGTTCGTCAAGAACGACGGTTTCGCCATGGTTCTGGACGCAAACGGAATCATGATCCGCGTGGTGAAGGCGCCGAACTTCAAGCCCCTGCCTTACACGATCCTGGGATGGGAAGTCCGCGACATCACCACCGTGGTGACCGCGCTGGAAAAGCAGGGCGTGACGTTCGAGCGTTTCGGATTCTTCGAGCAGGACGCGCTCGGAGTCTGGACCGCGCCCACCGGCGACAAGGTGGCATGGTTCAAAGATCCCGACGGCAACACGCTGTCGGTATCGCAGCACGTGTGACGCAGCGCGATGCGAACGCCGCTCGGTGATGAACGTCACGCGTGCGCGTGAGGCGTATCGCATCGCAGATCCCCTCGCCGCCATCACATTCTGTGACGGAGGCTCCCATGCCATCGCCTTACAACATCGAGATCCAGAACAACTGCACGGCATGCGCACGCGGCGCCGAACGGCTGTTCTGCGACATGTCCGCGGATGCGATGAAGACGCTCGACGCGATCAAGTTCACGAGTGTCTATCCCAAGGGATCGATTCTCTTCGTCGACGGAGAAGAACCGCGCGGCGTGTTCATCCTCTGCAGCGGCCGGGCGAAGCTCACGACGTCGTCGGCCGAGGGACGCACGCTGATCGTGAAGATCGCCGAGGCGGGCGAGGTCCTCGGCGCGAGCGCCACGATTCTCGGGCGGCCCTACGAAGTCAGCGCGGAGACGCTCGAGCCTTCGCAGCTGAACTTCATCAAGCGCGAGGACTTCCTCCGCTTCCTCAACACACACACCGAGGCCTGCATGCACACCGCGCAGCAGCTCAGCGAGAAGTATCAGTCCGCTCAACGCGAGATCCGTTCTCTCGGACTCGCCCAGTCGACGGGCGAGAAGCTCGGGAAACTGCTGCTCGACTGGTGCGCGCTTCACGGCGAAATGACACCGAAAGGCGTGCGATTGAAAGTACTCCTGACGCACGAGGAGATCGCGCAGATGATCGGCACGACGCGCGAGACCGTGACCCGGCTGCTCAGCGATTTCAAGCGCAGAAAGATCATCGAGGTCAAAGGCTCGACGATCCTCGTGCTGCAGAAAGAAGAGCTGGAACGATTGGTCAGCATTTGACGTGGAACACGAGCACACGCCCGAAGCGATTCGCGCACGACTCGAGGCGCCGCCGCGGATCAGCTACCTGCGCGACTGGATCTACGGCGGCATCGACGGCTCGGTGACGACGTTCGCCGTCGTGACCGGCGTCAGCGGCGCCGATCTCTCCTCGCGCATCATTCTCATCCTCGGCATTGCCAACCTCCTCGCCGACGGGTTCTCGATGGCGGCGAGCAATTACCTCGGCACGCGCACGGAGCGGCAGGAAGCGGAGGCGTTGCGCGCGCGCGAGCGGCGTCACATCGCGCTGCACTCGACCGGAGAGCGCGAGGAAGTGCGGCAGATCTTCGCCGCGAAAGGCTTCGCGGACGAGGACCTCGAGCGCGCCGTCGACATCGTCACGTCCGACGAGAGTCGCTGGATCGAGTTCATGCTCGCGGAAGAATACGGACTCGCTCGCGCGAAGCGTTCGCCTGCGATCGCAGCACTGGCGACGTTCAGCGCATTCTTGCTGTGCGGATTCGTGCCGCTCGTGCCATTCGTGATCCGCATGCCGAACGCGCTCGCGCTTTCCATCGTCATGACGGTGTGCTCCTTCTTCGCGATCGGCTCCGCGCGCTCGCGATGGTTGCTGTCGTCATGGTGGCGCGCCGGCGCGGAGACGCTGCTCCTCGGATCGATCGCCGCGGCGATTGCCTACGCCGCGGGATTGCTGATCGCGCGCACCTGAATTTCACGTGCGACGTCGTCTTCCACCGCGATCGACGAAGAGCCGCACGCCACGACGACGGCCGGCCTGCGCGCAAGCAGTTGCACTTCACTTCCGGCAGCGATGCCATACGAGGCAAGTCTGCTCAATCGTGCCGCCGATGTCGTGTCGACGTTCAGGATCGACGCGGTTGCCCCGACCGGAAGGTCGAGCAGCGAAACGACGTCGCTGGTCGGGCAAACGGGCGCGCGGCGAATCCAGCGACGCAACATGTCGAGGAAGCGCCCGCTCTGCACGAACTCGTAGCCGCATCGCGGGCAGCGGATCATCGAGCATCCGCGCGCCATCGGACACGACGAGTGGCACTCACCGCCGATGAAATCGAGACCACACAGCGGACATTCGCTCATGGCAGGATCCGGTTCATTGTCCAATTCAGCAGGGCGCCGATTCCGAACGCGTAAACGGTGATGAACGCGGCGATCGCAAACGCCGCGCGCTTGCCGCGCTCGCGGATCATCACCAGGAAGTTGGCGACACATGGCACGAAGAGCGTGATCACCGTCAGAGCGACGATGGTCTGCGTCGCATCGAGCGCGCCGTCGCGCTGCATCGCGAACAATCCCGCCGCGCCGTAGTCGCGTCGCAGGAAGCCGATCACGAACGCATTCGCCGCCTCGGCGGGAAGTCCGAGCGCACCGACGACGAGCGGCGCGAGGCCGCGCTGCAGGATCTCGAGCAGATGCGTGATGTCGAGGACGTAGAGCAACAGCGTGCCCGCGATGAACAGCGGCACCGCTTCCTTCAGATACCACTCCGTGCGCGCGAGCACTTTGATGAGGATGTTCGAGAGACGCGGCATGCGCATCGGCGGGAGCTCGACGATGAAATCGCCGGTCGAGCCGGGGATCACTTTCGACGAGAGCCAGCCGACCAGAAAGATCGTGGACAACGTCACGCCGAGCCAGATCGCGGTCGCGCCGATTCCGAGCCGGCCTAACATGGCCATGATCACGCCGAGCTGCGCGGAGCACGGAATGCCGAGAGCGAGGAGGATCGTGACGATCACGCGCTCCTTCTTCGTCTCCAGCACGCGCGTGGTGAGCGTGGCCATCGTGTCGCAGCCGAGGCCGAGGATCATCGGAAGCACGGCCTTGCCGTTGAGACCCATGCGCCGGAACGTGCGATGCAGCATCACGGCGAGACGCGGCAAATAGCCGGAGTCTTCGAGCACGCCGAACAGCGTGAAGAACGTGATCACCACCGGCAGCACGATGGCGATCGCGTAGGTCAACGCCATCGTGATCACGCCGTAGGGTCCGACGAGGAGATCGCGCAGCCACGGCCACGGCGCGAGAACATTCACCAGCCGCGTAGCCCACGGATTCAGCCAGGCCTCGAAGATCGAGCTTTCGACGAAATCGACGAGCGTGCCTGCGCCGAACTTGCCGACGAACAACCACGCGCCGTACAGCACGGCCAGCAGAATCGGCACGCCCCAGATGTGATGCATGCAGAGCGCGCCGAATCCATCGCGGCCGCGCGGTTGCCGCCCGGTCATCACATCGGCGATCACTGCGTCGACAGCGGCGAGCCGCGCGGATGCGATCTCCGTCGCGAGCTGCGGCGATTCGGCGCACAGTGAATCGATGGCGTCGCCGCGCGAAACCGCTTCCTCGATCGCGGGCGGATACGTCGCCATCAGCCGTGATCGCGAGGGACGGACGGCGTGCCGCTTCAGTTTTTCCAGATTCCAGCGGCGAAGAGCGGAGACGGCGACGACGGGCACACCGATGCGCTCCTCAAGCGCATCGAGCGCGATCACAGGCGCGTTCGGCTCGTCGCTCATGTTCAGGCAGAGCGTGAACGAGACCCCGTGCTCCGCGAGCTGCAGCGAGAGCAGCAGCGTCCGTCGAAGATTGCCGATGTCGCCCACCTGCACGACATCCGCATCGTCGGAGAGGAGCAACAGATCGCGCGTCACGCCCTCTTCGAACGACTGCGGCGAGAGCGTGTTCGTCCCCGGCGTGTCGACGACCTCGCGCAACTCGCCGCCGAGGTCGGCGAGCGCGCTGGTGATCTCGACCGTCGTTCCCGGATAGTTCGAGACCGTGGCGTAGCGCTGTGTTAGGCGCGTGAAGAGGAGCGACTTGCCGACGTTCGGTTGGCCGACGAGGAGCAGCTTGCGCGTTTGAGACATAGTCGCAACGGCATCGTGGCTGCGCGCCGTTCATGGCCCGGTGATGACTGTCACCCGCGGCCGTGATGCGAGTCAGAGCGGCAGTCGATCGAGGACGGCGCGTTCTTCGGGCGCGAGCGTTTCGCGGAGCTCGGGATGCGCTTCGAGAAGCGCTTGTGCGTCACCGAGATCCTGAAGCCGCTTCGAGCGACGCGGAGCAGGATCGCTCCCGGCGCAAATCTTCTCGTGCAGAACCGCGTGATGATCGTCACCCGCTGCCGTGATGCGAGGCATCGCCGCGTGTTTGCGCAAACGGCAGGCTGTGCACATGCAAGACTTCACCTTCTCCATCGTGGGATCGGGCGGCGACGGCGCGGTCGTGGCCGGAGATCTCGCAGCCATGGCGTGCGCCGCGCACGGGTTCCACGTCATCAAGACCGAGGCATACGGACCGCAGATCCGCGGCGGCGAGTCGTCATCGACGATACGCATCTCCACGACGCCGGTCGCCGCGCAGGGCGATGCGATCGACGCATTGGTGGTGTTCCGCTTCGCCGACTTCGCGCGCTTCGGCAGCGAGATGACGTTGTCCGAGCATTGCGTCGTTCTGCACGAGCCGGACGATGCACCGCCTTCGGAGTTGATGACGTTCCGATGCATACCCATCGCCTTCACGCAGATCGCGCCGAAATCAAAAAATCTCGTCGCCCTCGGCGTGCTCGCGGCGATGTTCGGATTGCCTGCGGAGAACGTGCGCGCCGCTGTTAGGCGGCGCTTCGCGAAGAAAGGCGCAACCGTCGTCGATGCGAACCTGCGCGCGTTCGAGCAAGGGATGGAATGGAACGCCGTCACGCTTGCGGCTCCACGCGACGCAACGAGTCCACGCCTGCTGATGTCCGGCAACGAAGCCTCTGCCTTCGGTGCGCTTCACGCCGGCTGCAGCTTCTTCGCCGGATATCCGATCACGCCATCGTCGGAGATCCTGCATCTGCTATCCGAATGGCTGCCGCGCATCGGCGGCACGTGTCTGCAGACCGAGGATGAGCTTGCGGCGATCGGTGCGGTCGTCGGCGCGTCGTTCTCGGGCGCGAAGGCGATGACCGAGACGTCGGGTCCGGGACTGTCGCTGATGTCCGAGAT
>Ga0075418_10004144_pt1 | contig 16513 bp, 15 predicted proteins | sample SoiMetdeltSBSDD2_FD_81776 | JGI IMG/M metagenome (GOLD analysis project Ga0075418, IMG submission 81776) | Bulk soil microbial communities from a Populus tree surrounding site in Tennessee, USA - Soil MetaG P. deltoides SBSDD2 | ecosystem: Environmental > Terrestrial > Soil > Tree plantation... | reverse complement strand
TTGGGCAATCCATAGTCTACACTGGGTTCAGTCGCCCTGCCTCATTTCGCTATACTATGCCGTGCTCCTATCTCATTGCCTGTTTGGCGAAGGTATTGTATAATGTGATTAGGATTTGAATCCCAATGTTGGTTAGTATTAACGGCCTCATTGACTTCTATGCTGCCCCACCAAGTTTGCGTTATGCCAGGGTCAGTCAAGCAATTATACATGGTGTTTCCCTCTATAATAGAATCATGAGTTCCAGGTTTTAACTCTATACATTCATCATTAGTATTATATATTGTGTTATTTCTTATGTTTATATGATGCGTATTATCAAGAGGGGTTTGTGTTGCAGCCGTTCCCACGTAAATACCTTCACCATTATATTGCCATGCTCTCGTATCATGGATGGTGCAGTTTTGGATCGTAACATAGCTGGAATTAAGCTTAATATGTATACCTTCCTGGCCTACATTATAAACTGAGCAGTTTTGGACAGTAATATAACTAGCGCTTTCCACGAAAAGTCCCTGGTTGAAATTTGTCATTGCGAACCCATCAAAAGTGATATGGCTAGTATTGGCTATCTTTACTCTTCCTGAGCCAACTCCACTTCCATAAATAATCACGTCCGGATAGGCTTTTATCAAAGTATCCTTGTTAACACTTCCCGCAGGGCCAGCAATATAGACATCTTCATGGTATGTTGCCGCTTTCACATATAGATTATCTCCTCCGCTTATATGAGTTATCCCGTAATTTATTGTACACCACGGATTTGCTTCTGTGCCGTAAGGTAAGCTATTACTGCAAGTAGGAGAGCCAGAATTATCAACATAATAGGTGGCACAGTATGCTATATTAGAGAAAAGAATTGCCAAAAAACTAAGCGATAGCAGATATTTTTCCCAAAAAATTGTTTTTTTTCGAGATCCCATGAAATTCCTCCTGTTTTTGGTTGAGCAGTGAGGCATTGTTTGTAACCGTTCACGTGCTTCCAGCCCGCTATACTTGCCAGCGTAGGTTGGTGTCGCATAGGATAGAGACCCATGAAGACCACCTCGCCACTGTCACACGAAGTGTGGGAACGCACACCAGCCGAAGCGCAGGCGTATATCCGGATGTTTCCGGCTGCGCTTGTCTTTCAATGTGCTGTCCCCGATGAGAGAGGACGCCTGCCACTGAGGTCTTCTCACCCATCGTTTTTGGGCCCCGGAGGCATGCCCCCGTATAAGCGTAAGTCTGCATGACTATCATGAGGTTGGCACTGTAGTGACATGCCGTCGATGCCGGAGTCTGTCAGCTAATAAAATAGCTAATGAACTGACAGATATTTTATAATTATCAAAGGAGCCCAGGAAAGTAACATCTCTTCCATTTTTTTTACCACACAAACCGGCTTTGAATTGGTAAGTTCCTGGATTCGAAGTTGGATTGATTCCATTCAGATCATAATATGTGCAACCTTCTTCTCTGAGCCACTGGATTATACTCCAGTGAATAAGGTAAGAGGCTTTAGTTTCCATACCTAATTCATTGGTAGCCCCAAAAAGAAAGAGACCGGTTTTTCCAATAGTGCTACAGACGGCAGTTGCACAAGGTTTATCGTCCACACGGCAAATCAAAATCTTCATCTTGGTATTTTGCGGCAGTTTCTCCTGAATCTCTTTATACTGGCGCACATTGGCAGTTTCGACAAATCTTTTTCGTTGCCACATCTCATCGTAGATCCTGATGAACTCGTCAAATAATTCATTGCTGGTGCCGCGAATTATCTGTAGATTGTGCTTCTCTGCTCCATTGAGGTGTCTTCGCCAACTTGGACTTAACCCTTTACGCAGTTCATCCAGGCTCAGATCCAAATTAATGATCAAAGTTCTACTGTTTTCATCAGTTTGGACACTTGAAAAGCCCTCTTCTTGCAGTATCTTTGTCAATTCGCCCGTATCATCAGGAAAGAATGGGGGAAACACCCTCAAAACCATCCTGCGCCGATAAACATATTCGTTCCACAAAGCTCGAATGACCTGGCGAAATACTTCGATGCTACCCTCTCTGGAAGATGTCCTCCAAAGCGGACCCCATCTAACATAGGCAAAGCCGCTTCCCATCAAAGGAACTCTGAAGAGTCTGATCTGAGCCGCAGCGACAGTCTCGTCTGTTCTTTTCAATGTTAAATGACTTAGGTTCCTATGTCCTTGTCGAATCTCACCATATGCCCAAGTCTGATAGATATTCGCATCATCAAAGTCATCTATAATTTGATACCATGATTCTGCATTAAACTCGTCAATGTGTACCGTGTATCCTTGGGCCAGAGCTTTCATAGCGTTCACCCACGATGCTAGTGCAATAACTTCAAAAACCATCTTCCCGCGGGAATTCTTAGCGGTAACCAGTCATATGCTCCTGAAACTTTCGGACGATACTCAATAGGCCCATCGTCTAATGTGACATTGATTCTACCAACTACATTAGCCAGTTGAAGAATTCGGGACCTCATATTGGTGGCTCTCTTGATCTAACGCTGCGTGATACCGTCTCCAGGCCCGACCCTCCTACCGTGTACTGGTAGACGCAGTGACCACCCTTTTCTGTAGTCACGAGCCGGAGCTCGCTTGGCTTCACCTGAAGCGGCAACATCTGCCCACCCCTGTGATCGCGTACGTGATTTTAAGGCACTCCCTGGAACGGGGTTATCTCCAAATTTAGGTGTTTTGGCAGGAAATGAGAAATGCATCGCAGCGAGCAAGAAAAAAAAATACATCAAAAGATCCACTCTGAAAGCAGCTTCAGTTATGTTATACAGAAGGGTTACAGTCAATATAGCTAACCGAAGCGATCCATACTCGAAATCACTTATTAAAGTCTTGCATGCAGTTTGGAACGAAGAAATTATAATCCCAAGCAATAAAATAATTCCTATTATGCCTAAATTAAGATAAATTTCGAGATATCCATTATGTGCTTCTGTGGGGTGCCACCAGTATTCATCCCAGAGTTTTTTCAGCCTGTCCCCCAGCCAGAAACTCCCGTAACCAACTCCAACGACAGGGTTTGTAACCATTTTTGTTACTGATTCCCATACCTCTGTTCTTCCCGTTAAAGTTTCGTCACGTCCCAACGCTCCCGTCATCAGCGGTGCAAAGTCAACCATCATATGAAGGAGAGACACTATAAATATACCAAACAGCATATAAAATTTGATATGTCTCCTAACTACTTCCGCTGTGATTGCTGCCAAAACGCAAAGACCTAAGACAAAGCATACTTTTGATGTTGCACTATTTGCAACATCGAGAAGCCAAATAGTCATCGCTAGTATAACAATTTGAGTTAGCACTTTCATTTTGTTAACAAATATGGTCTTGTCTCTCCACGTTAAAAGCAAATTCCAAAATAAACCAATTCCAGATATAGCACATAACACACCAAGACTATTCTTATTAGTTGTAACACCAGTTATAATTAAGGCCCCAGTTGTGCCATCATATCCTCTTCCTAAATCAGAATAATATTTATACAACACAATTGAATAAGGTATTAGGATATACGCACATCTCTTAACTAAGACTTTTATAGACTCTATAGATTTATTTTCACTCAGAACAACAATAACCATTAAGCAATTCCCAATTTCTTTGATATATCTCTTGAATGATACAAGTGGGAAGTCAGACCATATTATGCTGATTGCACAGTACAAGAAGAATAATAAAAGACAGGAATTATTCTTGAATATCTCTGAAAAATTTGATCGCCTTTTTATTACTATTACAAAAGCACTCACTATGAGCGCTAGGAATATTCCCGCGTCCAAAGGACTGCCTTCTTCATAACTCTCAGATGATCCAGAATAATCAGCAAACCATAGAGAGACCATTCTCGATCCCATGATAAGTACCCATATCGATGGAATCCAAAGCGCAATGGAAACTTCTGACTTCGCCCTACGGTCTATCTTGAAAAGAAGTAGAATAAAAACAAAACAGAGTAAAAGTGCTATTCGAGGTGACATTACGCCTATAACCCTATTTTCTTGATGTATCCAGGGAAGCTTTTATCAAATACCATTTTCTGCGAAAATGGATTATATGATGTTTTAATCGATCCGGAATTACTCCAACAAGACCATGATGGAGACGAAGCTTTAATATTGTTTGACCTTTAAGAGTTAGGGGGACATAATATCTTGGAAGGTCAAATCGTTCAAAACCATTATGACGTTTAAAATCTCCCAGACTCCCTGCCATCCACAAAGCATATACAAGATAAGGAATTTCTCTATTACTGCAGACCTCTACAGCTTTTGCAATCAGCGCATTATTCGGCGCCATTTCACGATGACCTATCTTGGAGATTATTTGACCAAGCAGAGCATATTTTTCTGCGTGCGCTAGGAAAATGAATCCAATCAATTCACCATTGTAATAAGCTCCAAAGAGCTCCTCTCTGAATAAGTACCTTGAAAATTCTCGTTCGATAGTCTCAGCGTCTTTGCCGTAGTGCCAAAAAGGTTTATCTTGTCTGATTGGTGTCTCATTAAATATATCTTTCATGCCCCTAATGAATTCCTGATCAAAATCAGCTCTTTTTACAACAAGACCCATTCTTCCAGCCTTCCTGACTAAATTTCTGGTCTTCGTATTAATTTGATCTTTCCACCAACAATTAAAATCTTTAATAGGTAAGGCAGCAATACTTTCCAGTTCCATATAATATTTATACTTTGGTTCGGTTTCAGGAAGTCTCTGCCAAAATGTAAAAATATCGACTTTTACCTTACTCTTTTTTATCGCTTCTACTATAAGCTCTGGATCTTCAACATCCTGATACCATTCTTCTGCGAGTCTCGCGGTTTTGACAAGCCCTCCAGTGATAACGATTTCCTTGCCGTCGACGACAATCGAAGTGCCATGTGTAGATTTACTCCTTAATAAGGTGCGCTTCTTTCCCACCTCCACTTGACCTATCTTTCCAGTCAATTTTACCTCCTCATTTCCACTCATTAAACTACCATTTTAGGCAGTTTATTTTTTAAGGGGAATCAAAAGACAAAGCGTGTCATCTCCTACGTCATAACGCTGTATATGACCCTATTTTCTTGTTACGGATAAGTTCTATATATTCGTTGCTCAACAAATAATTGTATTCGTCTTGTTTCTCAGGATGCACCATCAATTCAACATTATGCGCCAAAGACAATTCTATAATTACGCGCAAACGATCAGACTTGTGAATGGGTTCAATGCTGAAAAAGAAATCTGTGCATTGATACCTCCGATGCAGACGTCGATCCACAAGAGATCGGTACAATCGATTGACCATACTTTTTTCGTCTGATGTGAACGAGAAGTTTCTCCGAATCTTTGAATTTTTTGGTATTAGTTTGTCAACAAGTATATTTGTGCAAAGGTGCATATGGTGATGACCGTCGATATGCGTTGGTTCCTTATGATACAAACGAATATATTCTTCATATTGAGCACTAAAAACGTAATGAAAGCTGTGTTTAAGTACTGGATTATAAAGGAGAAAACAATATTTGTTTTTTTGCAGAAATGCAGCAATGCGTTGCTGGCATTCAAGCAGTTTATTCGATGTTATATTCCGATTAAATCGAGTGGTAAAATTGAGATGCAATCCCGCATCAAGACCGTGTTCGAGAGCTAACGCAGCAGCTCTTTGGGAATCCTCCATAAAGACCATTGCGCTTACCGAGGTAATCCTGCCATTTTTGAAACAAACCATGCTGTTGTCTGTGGTGGTCTTGTTTCTACCCCAGTCATCTGCGTTAATGATTAGCATATGAATCTATCCCACTATTAATCTGTGGAGCCAGATGTAGATCGTGGCGATAGCCATCAATGCCTCGAAGCAGGCGGCAAGGCGCTCTCACCGGACGACCAAGCGGCGATACTTCTTCTGAAACTAGGCATTTTCTATCATCTCAAGCACTCTGTCCCGTTATGCTCCATGGAGCTTCAGTTTCAATAAAAGAAGTGACAGCGCCTTATATGTGGTAGCTTGTGCCCAATGCAGCATCGGTGTTTTCGCTTTCAAAAGTGGATACTGCCGGTAATAGAAATAACCTTCTTTATCCTGCATATTATCGATGGTCCATTCTGCAACTTTCAGGGCTAATTCCAAGGAAGATTCATCATTGTCAGCGAAATTTGCCAAAGTCTCAATTGCCTGGGAAGCACACTGGCTGTCTATGGGATATACACGATTGTGATAATACTTTGGTCTCCCATTTTCTTCGAAGAAATGCTCTTTATAAAATTTTAATCCCCAACTGAGGTTTTCCTCATACGATCTATCGTTTGTGCACTCTATATATGACTTAAGACTATCAAGATTGTAACCGCTATGGAAATTATCAATCCAATGATTTTTAGATTCCTCCCCGTAATGCCAAGCGCCGTCAGGAAGTTGTCTTGTACAGCTATATTTCATGGCTTCTTTCGCCACGCGTACCAGCTCTATCTTTCCTACATATTGTGCGGTTTTTGCAAGAAGGGCAGCCGCCATCATACTGTGATTGTGAATGGCGCTGCCCTCTTTTTCCGAAGGATAATAATTCAGGCAATGTCCCGAGTCAGTCAAATTTCTCGGCAATTTCATGATCCATGCGCACACACTTTCAGCGACAACTAGATATTTCTTTTCCTGAAGGACTTCATATGCGTCGAGAAAAGCGAGTCCAATAAGGCTTGTCCATATGGTAATCGGTTCGAATTTCGGATATCGACCACTCCGGCTGGCGAAATCGAAATGTTTTCCCCAACTGTAGTCGGTATAGGTGGGAGACTTATTTTCCATCAACCAATCAAGACATGCGACAGCCTTATCCTTGTATTTCTCGTCACCCGTTACCTGCAGCATCGTGAGATAACCGTGGGCCATATACCCTCTTCCAATAGTGGAATCAAGTGGCTTTACGCCGAAGCTGGGACGAAGGTTGATAGGACTCTGTCGGATAAGCTGCATTAACAATCGGTCGAGAAAAAGATTACCAAAGGTCAAAGGCCTCAAAAAAGAAGAGAGGCCGTCAAAGGGTTCATAGCCTTTGTATTTATGATCTTCAACCCATTTTTCGACTTTGTGTATGCTCGTTTCAAGCTTTTTTTTCATATTATGCATTTACCCTTGCCTCCACAAGGTGCTCAGCCTGTTTAACCTTACAACTTTATCGAGCATGCTCTTTAGTCTTTGCATTTGTTCACTTCTGTGGAATTTCATGAGATCTTCAGAAATAGGTCGATCCACTCTGCTCAGCAAGGCCCAGGTGTATCCAAACAACAATAAGGAGCCTCCGATAATATAGGGTCTTTTGCTCATTTGATATAATGATCTGAACATTTCCCACAGCGGATGACCGCCAAGAAAATAATCTTTTCTACCGTGTCTGAACCAGGTCATGATTGAGCTGCTATGACCAGTGCCCATTGGCCGGTGATGAACACAGGTTTTTTCCACGAATGTTCTGGTCGTCCATCCTTTCATTCTCGCCGTCGCCACCGCAATCCAGTCAATGCCGCCGGCTTTTATAGGAATATATCCACCGATATCTTCGAAGCATTCGCGCCGGAACATTTGACATGCGCCGGAAACGTGTTCAATGTTCGTGAACCGGTAATCATAATGAGATGAACCTTCCACAAAAGGTGTGCCTGCGACGCCGAGACGAGGGGATTCTAAGAATTTCGACAGAAGAAATGCGAAATAATCGCTTGTAAAGGAAATGTCCGCATCGAGACTCCCGATGATATCATAGGACATGTCCTTAATCCGCTCATAACCGGCATTAAAGCATTGCACCTTGGCAGCAAACTGACGTTCTCTCCGTTCAGGCATACGCAGAAATTCAATCCAGGCATTACCTAAGATATATTTTTGCACAATCTCGTCGGTTCGGTCTGTTGAGCCGTCACTAACGATGACCCATTTTTTCGGTAAATACTCTTGAGATATGACCGACTGTATAGTTTTTTCAATATAAGCTTCTTCATTACGGGCGGGAGTTATTAATACATATGACAATCCAGACACATCTTGTCTCATGTCATTCCTCTGAGCGACAAGTGAAGTGCTCGATAGTCTCAAAGCCAATCACCGTGTCTTTTTCGGCCGCCGGGGTAGGGCGCTCCCGGCTCCCGGCTCGGTCTGTTCTCTCAAGGGTGACTGAACTCGTGGTGGAATGCAGTTCTTCAGCGTACATGACCGACACCACACTGTCCCGCCTTAAGCGGATGCCCCCACGGGCGGAATATACGACTGACCAGCACAGTGGGCTGAGCCCAACTGTGAGAAGATCTCATCCATGATCCGTGAGGTCAACAGAATCTCTCTGTATGATATAGGTATTGATAAACTATAAGCTATAGAACCATAGAATAACTCCATGAGATTCTTCTTCCCGTGGTCCATATGCAAATCTGCCATCAGGAACTTTTGCACATTTTCACGAAAATTCGCGATATATTGCTTCGCATAGTCCCAAGGAGGGATAAACTGTTCCAGATGAATTTTATATTGTGCCCCCTTTGTTTTAATCACCGTCTGCTGACCAGTATCCACAATCAAGCCATTCTTAGGTCCATACAGTCGAATCTGACGCAAAATAGGCCGCATCTGCGACGAAAAGGTGAAATAAGCCGTCGATGCGCCGTCGTGTATAATGACCCGCAGTTCATCAATGATTTCCGTCTCTCCGATACTCCTCAGAAAAGGACTAGTAAAACCATAGGCAAAGACTGTAGGAGAGTCGCTCTGCAGAAACTCCGCGACCTTACTAATGCCATGGCTAATGTTGTTCTGCAGCAAACCGCCAGGCAGCTTCCTCACCCAGTGATCAGGATCGCCTAAAACCCCTTTGGCATAGCTTGCATCTTCCAGGCTGTAACCATTGTAGCTCTCTAGATGGACCGGAGCGCCTCCCAGGTATCCGTCCTTAATAAGCTGGCGCATGCGCATGGCCGCGTGAGTGAATTGCTCATCATGGCCAACTGTGAGTTTGAGATTCTTCTGTTCCGCAAGAGCGATGAGTTCCTCGGCTTCGGCTGCATGAACAGTGAAAGGCTTTTCGATATAGACACAGCACCCCGCCTCAAGGCACAGTTTGCCTAACGTATAATGGCTCTGGGGCGGCGTGGTAATGTGGACCACATCTGGTTTGGCCTTATCGAGTAGCTCTTGCACGTCTGTGAAGCAGAACTGGACGTTCAGCCGCTCCTGCAGCTGTTTGGCCATCAACTCCTCCCGGTCACAGACCGCAATGATCTTACAGTCTGGAATGCGGAAAATCTGCTCGGCATGCTGATCAGCCACTTTGCCGCATCCAACGATCGCTACTTTAAGCATGGTCCTCTCCTGTCCGCCGCACATATTCGAAGTATCGTTGCGATGCCTCCACAAAAGGCACCGCTGGTTTCCAGCCAAGCAGCTCCTTCAACTTCTGGTTGGAGTATCTGTTCCCTTTCCAATAGGTCGCACACCGCCGCCGATTGAAAACGGGGAGTAACTGGCTTTGAGACCATTTGGAGTATTTTTCCCAAAGGTAACAACAGAAGTAGAATAGCCTGTAAGGGACATAGATTGAACGAAAGCGTCGCCCATGCTTTTTGTACAGTCGGAGGAACTGCCGGCTAGTGAGAAGATCATCATCCACAACGTTGAAGACCTCCCCATCCACCCCTTGTTTGATTCCCGCTAGCACGATAGCCTCGGCGCAGTTATCGACGTAAGTCAAAGGAATGCGATTGGAGCCTCCAAGATGAAGAAAGAGGCCAAACGTGTTGATCCCAACCCTACCAGTCATTTGATGGCTTCCAGGACCATAAACCGCACCCGGACGCAGGGTGACGTAGGGGATACTATACTTTTGGGCGTATTCAAGGACCAATTCATCCTGTTTGAGCTTTGCAAAGGTGTAGGCTTCAGCTCTCTCAACAAGCCGGCTTTCGATCTCACACGTTTCGTCGAGCAATTCTCCTCTTTTGAGATTCCAGTTTGAATAGACCGCAAAAGAACTGACATTAACGAAACGTCGCAGGGTCCCAAAACGCACTACTGCATCAAGGAGGTTTCGCGTCGTCACGACAGAGTTCATGAAAGCCCCAGGAAAGGTCTTCTCTATTCCCGCAGCCATGTGGAATATCACGGTCACATCTTTTGCTGCATTTTCACAGTCCTCATGGGACAGTAGATTCCCTTGTATCAGCTCCACTCGCACTTTTGGAAATGTGGCGAGGACCGTATACAGAGAGGTTAAGTTGCTCGATGGTCGCACAAAGCAGCGAAGATTGGAGCAACCATAGCGGAGCAACGTTTCGACCACTCTGGATCCTATGAACCCGTTCGAGCCGGTGATTAGTATAGGATCGTCAAGACTTATGATCGGATTGTTTTCGTGCATCAGGTAATATTGCCCTCTTACAATAGAAGAAGTAAGCATTCCTTTCTCATGTCTCACATGTAGATCTTCTTGAGCACCTCGGCTATTGCTTGCACTTCCCCGTCTTTCAGTTCAGGATAAAGTGGGAGTGACAAGATCTCCTGCGAAGCCGCCGTTGCCTCTGGACACACCCTTGCTTCCTTGCTTAAGTGGCTATATGCCTTCAAGTTAGGCAGTGCGATCGGATAGTGGATGCCAACGCCAATGCCCCCACGGAGCAATTCCTGGTGGACGAGATCTCGTGCACCGTTTCGGAGACGCACCACATACAGGTGATAAACAGGCTGTGCGTCGTCAATCTCTGCTGGCGTCACAATATCTGTATCGGCAAAGAGATCGTTGTACCAATAAGCAAGTTGCCGCCGTGACTCAGTCCATTCCTCTAGATGCTTTAATTTGACGCCTAGAATGGCTGCTTGTAGGCTATCAAGGCGGCTATTTATACCCTCAATCTTGTGATCGTACTTGTCCACCCTACCATGGTTGGCAAACATCTGGATCTTAAGTGCCAATTCATCATCATTGGTTACGAGAGCGCCACCGTCGCCGTAGGCACCGAGGTTCTTGCCAGGATAGAAACTGAAGCAAGCAACATCCCCCAGGGAACCGACTCTCTGTCCCTTGTAGCGCGCACCATGAGCCTGGGCAGCATCCTCAATGATCTTGAGCCCGTACCGACGCGCCAGCTCCAGGATCGGGTGCATGTCAGCCGGCTGACCGTAGAGATGAACCGGAATGATTGCTTTCGTCCGCGGCGTGATCTTTTCCTCTATCAGGCTGACATCGATGTTGTAAGTCTTCGGATTGATATCGCAAAAAACAACCTGCGCACCGGTCGCGGTGATTGCTTCAGACGTCGCAATGAACGTGTTCGCCGCTGTAATCACCTCATCTCCTGCCCCAATGCCAAGGCTCTTGAGGGAGATGAACAAGGCATCGGTACCGTTGCCCACACCAATACAGTGTTTAACCTCACAAAACTTGGCAAAAGCCTCTTCGAAAGCCCTGACATATGGGCCTCCAATAAAGACAGATGCAGCAATTACCTCTTGAATAGCTGCATCGATTTCATCTTTGATGCACTCGTATTGTGCCTTTAGGTCTACTAAAGGTATCCTCATAAATCTTTCTTTCTGAGAAACAGAGAGAGATGAAACTTCTAAAGGATCAATAGGGCAAATCCGCAGTCCGGCGGATGATGCGCGCCGGATTGCCAGCCACTACTACCCCGGCTGGAACATCCTTAACGACTACAGCACCAGCCCCGACGAGAGCCCGCTCGCCAATGATCACCCCTGGCAAGATCGTGGCATTCGCACCAATCTTGGCGCCTCGCTTAATTCGAGGCCCCTGCAGTGACTCCTTGACACCTCGTGACAGCGGGTACTTGGCGTTGGTCAGGACCACATTCGGGCCAATCCATGTGTCATCTTCCAGGACAGTAAACTCCGGGATAAAGGCCTGGCTGTGAATACGCACGTTGTTGCCAATCTCAACGTGGTGCTCGATCACAGAAAGGGTGCCCACGCTGACGTTGTCACCAATATGGTTCAACTCCCGGATATTCACTTTGTTACCGGTCTGGAAGCTGTCACCGATGACATTGCCAGCGTAGATCACCGTGTGCGAACGCAAAAGAGCTTCCGAGCCGAGGACAGTCTCCAGTTCGCCCTCGGATGCCCCCCGAGGAGGAACCCCGATGACACAATAATCCTCAATGATGAACTGAGACCCCAGCCAAACTCCTGCATGGATCCGATAATTGCTCATGACATAAATCCCAGTCTATACCCCATGTCGTCTCTCATAACTGGACGATTTTCCCGCGCTTCTTCAGTGACCTATCAGCTGCCTCGAGCAGTTGGACAACCCGCCGACCAGCCGCGCCATCGTTCACTGGCTTTTTATTGTCCAGGATGCAGTCGATAAAGTGTTGGGCTTCGACTTTGAGTGCCTCAGTCTGCTCGACCTTTGGCGCCCACATATCGCCCGAACGATAGCTCACAAGCAGATCATAGAGGCCTTGCTTGTTGGTGACACTCACCCCCTTGTCGTAGACTTTAACCTTCTCGTCGGCTTCCAGGTCGTTCCATACCACCATCTTGTGTTCGCCACCAATCAAGGTGGTTCTGACCTTCACAGGTGACAGCCAGTTCACGTGAATATGTGCAATTGTATTGTTAGGGAAATAGATCGTAATATACGCCACGTCCTCCAAACCATTAAAGTGCGATGCACCCGTAGCAACCACAGCTTCCGGCGGTGTCTCAATCAGATAGTCCATGATGGAGAGGTCGTGGGGTGCCAGATCCCAGATGACATTGATGTCATGTTGAAAGAGCCCCAGATTGACGCGCACCGAGTCGTAGTAATGCAGGGTTCCCAGCATTTTCTGTTCAATGAGCTCTTTCATTTTCCGGACAGCACCCGTAAACAGAAAGGTGTGATCGACCATCAGCGTGAGTTTCTTTTTGTCTGCTAACTCTATCAGCGTTTCGGCTTGCGCAACTGTGGCGGTAAAAGGCTTCTCGACAAACACGTGCTTACCGTTTTCAACGCACTTGCGTGCTAGATCGTAATGCGTGGAGACTGGTGTAACGACGGCAACGGCATCAATGTCTTTCGACGTGAAAATATCACTTGCGTCGCGCGTACCCTCGATACCTGCGTACGAGGCCAGCACATGCTTCAGCGCTTGTGGGCTCTTATCGCATACGGCAACGATTTTGCAGTTGGTGAGTCCATGAAAGTTTCTGACAATGTTTGGTCCCCAATAGCCATAGCCGATGACGCCAATTTTGAGCATATCTTTTACTTTCTTGCGCCGGTTAGTTTGGAAGTTCGAGCTCGTCCTCTCCAGGGCGAGAGGGTAGAAGCAAAAAAGAGGATGAGGCGGCGTAGAATCAACGGGCACCCTCACGTTTGATGACTGTCCAGGGAGTCTGGAGCAGCAGCTTGAGGTCCGTCCAGAGAGACCATTCGTCTATGTATTGCAAATCGAGGCGCACCATGTCCTCGAAGGTGGTGCGGCTGCGCCCCTTCACCTGCCAGAGACCTGTGATACCGGGCTTCGCTTCGAGTAGGCGGCGCCTATGCCAGATGTCATAGTGCTCCGCTTCATAAGGTATAGGCGGTCGCGGCCCCACCAGGGACATGGTGCCTACCAGCACATTGAGCAGTTGCGGGAGTTCGTCAAGACTTGTTGTCCGTATAAAACGACCTACACGGGTAATTCTGGGATCCTGGCTCAATTTGAAGAATCCATCTTGTTTTAGTGCCTCATGTGCCTCGTTGCCATTTTTGCTCTGCAGAATGAACTTCTGAACGTACTGCTGGTGCATTCTGGAATCAGAATCAGTGTACATTGAGCGAAATTTCAGGAATGTAAAATGTTGGCCGAATTGACCGATTCTCGTCTGTCTAAACAAGATCGGTCCCTTCGATGTGAGTTTGATCGCCACCCCGATGAAGACAAGAATAGGCAAGCACAGCACAAGCAGCATGAAACTTCCTATCATATCAAGCATTCTCTTTACAAGAGATGCCAGCTTATAGTGCTTGAGATCGGGGTAGAGTTTGTCATGAGCTGCAGGTTCCGACGAGCCAGGGTCTTCGGGTGGATATATATACGTTGATACCGTAATGATGTTGATTTGTTGCAGTGTCAAGTGTGACTGGAGTGCTGTGTGTACCCTCTTACGTATTTTGCTGACAGACAGAACCTCTTCGCTAAGCTCAGTAAAGATTATACCAATGATAGAGTTGGGCTTATACCATCCTATCATATCCGTCTGACGGGCACAGAGTTGAAGAGATTTAATGACGGTTTTGACAAGTTTACTTCTCTGCTGTTGCCTGTCTCGTAGCAGTCTGCTGAGATCGAGGAGCATCAACAAGAAAGGTCTCTGGGAGCGGTGCGTCCGCTTTCTCTCCAAACTCAGAATCCTGACGAACGATTCTGCATCAAAAATAGTATTGTCCAGTATCGAAACCATTACCAACCCCTAGTCAACCGTGGTGCCCATTATTCTGTGTGTTAGAAAGGACGCCCACTTTTGCGATGCCCATTGGAAGACTGAGTATAATAGCGATATGCATAGTCGTAGCGCGCAATCTGATGATCGTCCTTGTTCAGGACAAGGCCGACGAGCTTTGCGGGGTCCACTATATCGAGAGCCTCGGCAAGCAGCTTTCGAGGTGTCTTATGCGCAGCTACGACCACAAGCAGACCGTCGATCCATTGTTCGATAAGCCGGCAATCTGCGAAGGGGAGCATAGGCGGCGTATCGACGATCACATAGTCGTAATGCTTCCGCGCTTCCTGGAGGAGTGCTCCAAAACGCGGTAACTTGAGCAAATCGTACGGGGAAGCCGAGGAGTGTCCTGCCAGTAACACGTCGAGGTTGAATGGCTGGCAATGCTGCACGACCCTCTCTAAGGCGAGAGTTGGTTCCAGAACCATTCCCACCAGGCCTCCAGTGGCATGTCTTATTCCGAGGTATTTGGCTATAGAAGGACAGCGTAACTCAGCTTCCACCAGAAGCACCCGTATTTTGGGCTCCTGGGCTAGAATACCGGCCAGGGTGATAGCAGTGCTTGTCTTGCCATCGCCGCTGCTGGGGCTCGAGATAGCCAGGATACGTAAGTCGGCTTCGGTGTGCATCTGCCCTACCAGATGCGCCAGGACTCGGTACGGTTCAGCTTCAAAGGCCTCTGGGGTCAGCAGGGGCACCAGATGTGGATCGACTCCGGAGAGGCTTTCACTCCCCGCCCCTGGAGGCGGTAGCACAGTGACAGAGGGTTTCGCCTTTTCTACGCCGTCTTGTGCGTCGTCTGCTGTCTCAACGGTGACCCGCCCCTGCCCCGCTTGTAAGACGACTGTATCAGGCTGGGTGCCCCGAGGGAGACGCAACCAGTCTTCAGCCGCCATCTGAAAGGCGAGGTGTATCTCTGCAGGGTTTTTGCGGCGGCGAAATGGGAACATGCGTTGTCTCTTTTTGCACACTCGTGCTCTGCGTGCAAGCTTTACGGATTAAGAAGTTGGCTGATATCTGCACGTTGTTCTGCTTCTCACTTTTGCAGACTTCGTAGCTGCGCGTATAGGGCTGCTAGCTGCGCTGGCTTCTTGATCGCAACGTAAGAGGAGCCCACAATGAGTCCCAGGCTCAATACTGCGGAGAGTGCTGCCAGTCTGAACCACCACCGCCGCCGACGGGTATCGGTCCTGGTGACAATGCGAGGAAGACTCACCAGAACTGGCGCCTGGGTGAATGCCCCCAGGGCACTGGCAGTGTGGAAGGAAGGATGCAGTTGCTCAGTCAGGATCACGATACCTCCTGCGAGACCGAACCCGACGAAAAGACCCATCAGGATGAGCTTGCTGCGCTTCGGTTCCACAGGTTTCTTCCCCGGCAAGGCTGGTTCCAGGAGTCGAAATTGCTCGCCCTTCTGGCGTTGCTCCAGATTCTCTGCCAGTTTGGCTTCCTCATCTCGCTTCAGGAGGGACTGATAGCGGCTCTTTGCCGTGTCGTAGTCGCGCAGGAGGAGTTGCAGTTCCTGATCCCGTCGTGGCGTACCTTCAACACGTTGCTGGTAGAGGTGGATGGAAGACAGCAAATTCTGTTCTTCGGTGCGTAGTGCCTTAATCTCTGCGTCTAACGTACCGAACTCTTTTTTCAACTGCTGCACGTATGGATTGAGTGGTGATTCTGGGTCCTGGTTTGGCTTTTTTGGGCTGTCCGTGGCGGTAGGCTGTGACTCAAGAGCCGCGATCACGGACTTGAGCCAGATAATGTCAGGATAGTTTTCGTGAAAGCGCGCACGGAGTGACGCGAGATCTTGCTGCAACTTTTCGAGCCGTGACACATTAGGATCAGGTGGAGAATCGGGGAGCACAGTCGTCCTGGTTTTGCCTGGCGCCTTGAGGCCTTCTAGCTCTGCCAATTGCTGTGCCAAGACTGTCCGCTGCTCAGTACTCCTGGCCAGTTTTTCACTACTCAGGCGAAGCTGCGCATTGAGGCGCTCCAAAACCGCGAGATTGGCCGATAGCTGCTCAGGGAGTTCACCCAT
>Ga0075418_10004143_pt1 | contig 16515 bp, 12 predicted proteins | sample SoiMetdeltSBSDD2_FD_81776 | JGI IMG/M metagenome (GOLD analysis project Ga0075418, IMG submission 81776) | Bulk soil microbial communities from a Populus tree surrounding site in Tennessee, USA - Soil MetaG P. deltoides SBSDD2 | ecosystem: Environmental > Terrestrial > Soil > Tree plantation... | reverse complement strand
GTCGTTGTTCAACATCGCTGGACGCATCTGCTGGGCGTCGGCCTCGGACGTACTCGGCCGCAAGCTCACGTACACCATCTTCTTTCTGCTGGGGTTCGCGTTGTACGTCTCGGCGCCGATCGCGGGCCAGGCCGGCCGCATCGGCTTCTTCGTGGTGATCTTTTGCGTGATTCTCACCATGTACGGCGGTGGCTTCGCGACCGTGCCCGCCTACCTGGCCGATCTCTTCGGCACGCAACACGTCGGCGCGATCCATGGCCGCCTGCTGACTGCATGGTCCGTCGCCGGCATTCTCGGCCCGGTTGTCGTCAACTACATCCGCGAGTTCCAGCTCGCACACGGCGTGCCCGCACATCAGGCCTACAACTTTACGATGTATGTGCTTGCCGGCATGTTGCTGCTCGGACTGGTGTGCAATCTGCTGATCCGGCCCGTCGATTCGCGCCATCACATGACGGAGGAGCAGCTTGCAAAGGAGCGCGCAGCCTCGCACGCGCGAGCCTCGAGTTCCGCATCGGCGACGGCTGCCAATCTCACGTCCACTGCGGCCAGCTCCCGCTTGCTGCTCGTTCTCGTATGGGTCGCGGTTGCGCTGCCGCTTGCGTGGGGCGGGTGGATCACGCTGAGCAAGGCGCTGGTCTTCTTTCAGTAGCGACTAATTCTCGCTCGCGCGCTTGTAGCGCACTGTGTAAGTCAGTGGCTTCGGCAAGCGCGGGCTCGTGACCTGGACCTGCAGCGTCAATCGCTGCGCATCCTCTGCGGTGAACGAGTTCACCCGTTGACCGTCCTCGGCCTTGAATGTTTGTACAAGCCGCGAATTCTCGACATGAGCGAAAACGTCGAACTGCTCGCCGTCTTCGCCGGTCCATTGGGTGACGCTGCCGTCAGCAGGCATCGCGGCCGGCTTGCGCTCGTCGAACCTCACAGTGATCGTCTCGGCCTGCTGAGTGATGGTGATGCGGCGGGCGAGCGTGTTGGTCTTCTTCAGCCTGCTGCGCGCAACCGGCCGGGTGATGAAGTTCATGTCCGCGATCGCGGCCTCGATCGCCTTCTGCACGCCGGCGTCGGACTGTTCATCGTTGACGAAGATTCCCGCCCAGGAGGCTTCCTCGGCGCGAGCGGCCGTGCTCAGCCCCAGAATCGCCAGCGCAGCCCAGATGTAGCCCGCGGATCGTTGCACGACAGCCTCCTGTGATGAGATCTTGCGCAGTATGAATCGGCAGCCGGAAATCGCTTCTGCATTACGCGAGCTGCTCCCACCGCATTCCATCCTGTGGCGCACGGAGGATACGAGGCCCTACGAATGCGATGGACTCATGCTGTACCGTCAGTTGCCGATGATTGTCGTCCTCCCGGAGACGGAAGTCGAAGTCGCGCAGGTGCTCCGGCTCTGTCATGCGCGCGGAGTGCCCGTGGTACCGCGTGGCGCTGGCACTGGTCTGTCGGGCGGCGCATTGCCCCTGGGCGACGGGGTGCTGCTGTCCCTGGCGAAGCTCAATCGGATCATCGAGGTCGATCCGCGCGCGCGGACCGCGACGGTTCAGCCTGGCGTTCGCAATCTCGCAATCAGTGAAGCGGCAGCGCCACATGGCCTCTACTACGCCCCCGATCCGTCGAGCCAGATTGCCTGCACGATCGGCGGCAACGTCGCCGAAAATTCGGGCGGCGTGCATTGCCTGAAGTATGGGCTCACCGTGCACAACGTATTGCGCGTGCGTGGCGTGACGATGGAGGGTGACTCGGTGGAGTTCGGCAGCCGCGCGCCCGATGCGCCAGGCCTGGATCTGCTCGCAGCGATCATCGGCTCCGAAGGCATGCTGGCAGTGACGACGGAGGTCACCGTTCGGCTCGTGCCGCGCCCGCGCCTCGCACGATGCATCATGGCCAGCTTCGCGGACGTCGGGGACGCAGGCGATGCTGTTGCTGCATTGGTGGCGGCCGGCATCATCCCCGCCGGACTGGAAATGCTGGATCAGGCTGCGAGTCGCCTCGTCGAGCCCTTCGCGAATGCAGGCTACGACCTCGCGGCTGCCGCGGTGCTGTTGTGCGAGTCCGACGGGACGCCGGAGGAAGTCGCGGAAGAGATCGAGCACATGTGCGCCGTGCTGCGTGCGGCACGTGCGACTCGCATCCAGGTATCGGACGATGAAGCGGAGCGGTTACGTTTCTGGGCCGGCCGCAAGAATGCCTTCCCCGCAGCAGGCCGCGCTTCGCCAGCGTATTACTGCATGGACGGGACGATTCCGCGCAAGCGTCTCGGCGAAATGCTTCGGACCATTCAAGCGCTCGAAGCCAAGTATGGGTTGCGTTACCCGAATGTCTTTCACGCTGGCGACGGCAACCTGCATCCACTGATCCTGTTCGACGATGGTGACCCGGAGTCGGTTGCACGCGCCGAAGCATTCGGCGCCGAGATCCTGGAGCGCTGCATCGAGATCGGCGGCACGATCACCGGCGAGCATGGCGTGGGCGTCGAGAAGCTCGACCAGATGTGCTCGCAGTTCGACCCCAGCACACGAGAGGCCTTCGTCGCCGTCAAGCGTGCATTCGATCCGGCGCAGTTGTTGAATCCGGGCAAAGTGATTCCGACGCTGCATCGCTGCGCGGAGTACGGCCGCATGCGGGTGAGCTCGGGCAAGCTCCCGTTCGCAGAGCTGCCGCGGTTCTGATGGTCGCCAACGTCAGCAATCAGGGAGCTGTGACCGCGTTGCGCGAGGTCATCTGCGAGGCCGCGGCGAAGCGAACCCCGTTGCGAATTCGCGCCGGCGGTACGAAGGACTTCTACGGCAACGCCACGACGGGCTCCATTCTCGATCCGCGGTGCTATTCCGGCGTCCTGGCGTACGAGCCCAGCGAGCTCGTCGTCACTGCGTGCGCCGGAACTCCTTTGGCAGAACTGGAGAACACGCTGGCAGAGCAGGGCCAGATGCTGGCATTCGAGCCGCCGCATTTCGGCAGAACTGCGACTCTTGGCGGATGTATCGCAGCCGGGCTCGCTGGTCCGCGCCGCACGGCATATGGTCCTTGCTACGGCGGCGTGCGAGATTTCGTGCTCGGGGCTCGCATGCTGGATGGACGCGGCGACGTCCTGACGTTTGGCGGCAGTGTGATGAAGAACGTCGCCGGTTACGACCTCGCGCGTCTGCTCGTCGGTTCGCTCGGTGTACTGGGCGTCATCCTCGAAGTGTCGGTGAAGGTTCTGCCTCAGCCGGCAGCGCAGCTCACGCTGAGCTTCGAACTGGAAGAGCGGGAATCCCTGGATCGGCTCAATGCGTGGGCGGGGCAACCTTTGCCACTGTCGGCGTCGGTGTGGCACGAAGGTGTGTTGAGCGTGCGATTGTCGGGGAGTCGCGCCGCCGTGACAGATGCGCGCGGCCGTCTCGGCGGAGAGCTGATGGAAGCGTCGAGCGCGGATGCGTTCTGGGTTCGTGTCCGCGAGCAAACGCATCCGTTCTTCGCCGGTGTTGACGTGCTATGGCGCGTGTGCGTGCCCTCGACGCTGCCAGCGCTCGAATTGCGAGGAATGCAGCTGATCGAATGGGGTGGTGCACTCAGGTGGTTGCGAACGTCGCAGTCGGCGGGAGAAGTCCGGGCAGCCGCGCAGCAGGGAGGAGGGCACGCGACACTGTTTCGAGGCGAGCCTGGCTGCGACGTGTTCACGCCGTTGCCCGCACCGTTGATGGCCTTCCACAAACGTCTGAAGTCTCACTTCGATCCGGCGGGCATCTTCAATCCCGGACGTCTCTATCGAGAGCTCTAGCGAGAACGCAGTGAAAGTACAGCTTTCGACAGACCTGCAGGACAGCCCGGACGGCCGCGTCGCCGCCGACATCGTGCGCAGCTGCGTCCACTGCGGGTTCTGTACAGCCACTTGTCCCACCTACCAGGTGTTCGGCGACGAGCTCGATGGTCCGCGTGGACGGATCTATCTCATCAAGGAAGTGCTGGAGGGCGTACAGCCGAGCGAACGAACGCAACTGCATCTGGACCGATGCCTCACCTGCCGGGCCTGCGAAACGACTTGTCCGTCCGGCGTCCAGTACGGACGCTTGATCGATATCGGCCGCCGCATCGTCGAAGAGAAAGTCGATCGTTCATGGGGATCCAGATTGAAACGCGCAGCGCTGAAGCGTGGACTGACGGGAAGCCTGTTCGGCCCAGCGCTCGGCTTAGGGCGGTGGGTTCGCCCACTACTTCCGCAAACTCTGCGTCGCAAGATTCCGGCTCGTCGAAGCGAAGTGCCGTCGGTGCGTGGACGCACACACGCGCGCCGGATGTTGCTGCCGCCGGGATGCGTGCAACCTTCACTTGCGCCGGAGATCGACGCTGCGACGGCATACGTGCTGGACGCTCTGCAGATCGAAGCAGTGACACCGAGGCCCGCATGTTGTGGCGCTCTTCGCCATCACCTCGGTGACGACGCGCTCGATGAGATTCGCCGCACGATCGATTCGTGGTGGCCGCACATCGAAGGCGGCGTGGAGGCGATCGTGATGAATGCCTCGGGGTGTGCTGCCATGGTGAAGGAGTACGCGTACCTCCTGCGTCACGACACAGCTTATGCGTCCAAGGCGGCTCGCATCGCCGAGCTCACGCGCGATCTCGCCGAAGTGTTGCCGGCACATGTCGAACGACTGGCGCAGCAGGTCAGCCGGCGCGAAGAGCGAGTCGTGTTTCATCCGCCCTGCACGCTGCAGCATGCGCAAAGAGTTCGCGGCGCAGTCGAGAACATTCTCGAAGCGCTGGGTGCGGTCGTGCTGCCGTGCGCCGACAGCCATCTGTGTTGTGGGTCGGCGGGAACGTACTCGATCCTGCAGCCGGCGGTGGCGGAGGAGCTGCGCGATCGCAAGCTCGAAGCGCTGCAGATGACACGGCCGGATGTGATTCTCTCTGCAAACGTCGGTTGCATCGTCCATCTCGGCGGCGCAGCGGCGATCCCGGTGCGTCACTGGATCGAATGGATTGCGGCGCGGCTGCCGGCGAGAGAAGCCTGACGATGTTTCACCAACTCGTCACGCCGGTCGGCGGCAGTCTGCTCTGGTCGTGCCTGGTCGCGTCGATTCCCATCGTGACGGTGCTCGTTCTCCTGGGCGTGTTCCGACGGCCAGCATGGCAGGCGTCATCGGCCGGTCTCGCAGCGGCACTGGTCCTGGCAATCTCTGTCTGGGATCTCCCGGCGGACAATGCGTTCAGCAGTGTGTTCGCCGGTGGCACGTTTGCGCTCGTTCCGGTCATGTGGATCGTGTTCAACGCGCTCGTTCTGTACAACGTCACCGTCGTCTCCGGCCGCTTTCAAAACTTTCGCGACTGGATGCTCGATCATCTGCCGAACGACCGTCGCGTCGTGCTCGTCGTGGTCGGCTTCTGCTTCGGCTGCCTGCTGGAAGGAGTTGCGGGTTTCGGTACGCCGGTGGCGATCACCAGTGCTCTGCTGATCGCGCTGGGCTTTCCGGCGCTCGAAGCGCTGGTCTTCACTTTGATCTTCAATACGGCGCCGGTGGCATTCGGTGCGCTGGGTGCGCCGGTGACGACGCTCGGCGCAGTCACGCAGCTATCCGACACGACGCTGGGTGCGATGATCGGCCGGCAGCTTCCGTTCATTGCGTTGTTGTTGCCTTTCTATGCGGTCGGTCTCTATGGTGGAGTTCGCGCGATCCGCGGTGTGTGGCCGGTGCTGCTGATCGCCGGGGCGTCATTCGCGAGCGGCCAGTTCGTTGCTTCCAACTATCTCGGCTTCGCGCTCACCGACGTCATCTCGTCGGCGTTCTCGCTGATCGTCACGATCGGGTTCCTGAAACTCTGGCGCAGTCAGCCCGACCCGCAGTTCTCGCTCGCTGCCAAGCCGGTCCCGACGACGTCACGCTCAGCCGCACCGGCCGCGGGCTGGATTCCGTGGATCATTCTGGCAGCCACGGTCGTGGTGTGGATTCATCTCCGCGTCAATCTCGTGGGGCAGAAGACCGTGCACTGGCCGCGGCTGCACGAAGAAGTGTTCATCACCATCTACGACAAACCGTATGCGGCCATCTGGACGTTTCAACCGCTCGGCACGGGTACGGCCATCCTGTTTGCGACGGGTCTGACTGCATTCATCGTAGGACTCAAGCCGCGCCAGGTCCCGGCTGTTCTGCGCACGTCCCTCGTGCAGGTTCGCCTGCCTGCTCTGACGACGACGCTGATCATCGGACTGGCCTACCTGATGAACTACTCCGGCATGACCTACACGTTGGGTGTCGGCGCGGCATCTGCGGGCGTGCTGTTTCCTCTGTTGTCTGCATTCCTCGGTTGGCTGGCCGTATCGCTCTCGGGCAGCGACACGTCCGGAAATGCATTGTTTGGAAATCTGCAAGTCGTGGCCGCGCGCCAGCTCGACTTGAACCCGGTGCTCATGGCCGCGACCAATTCTTCCGGCGGCGTCTTCGGCAAGATGATCTCACCTCAGAACATCACCACCGGCACGTCGACGACCGAGCTGAAGGGGAGGGAGGGCGACGTGTTCGCGCGCACCTTCAAGCACAGCGTCATCCTGACGCTCTTGTTAGGGCTGCTCGTGTTGCTGCAGCAGTACGTCTTCCCGTGGATGATCCCGTCGTAAACGATTTCCGCATTCCCCATTGGTAGAACGCGGGTCGCGAAGCGCAAAAGCCACCGCCCTGCGCAAGAAGTCCGCTCGCAGCGCCTTGGCTTGCCCGAACTCCGCGCGTACCATGCGGTTATGAAGGGACGCGACACATCGGTGCGAGTTCGCTTCGGCGAGCAGGAGTTGTCGTTCGACGGACCGACGCCTGACGACTACCTGCTGGAGCTCATGCGCAGGACAGGTCGGATCTACGAAGAAGATCTGCTCACGGTGCTGCGACAGCTGACATCGAGGATGCGAGCCGGCCGCACGTTCGTCGACATCGGTGCGTTCATCGGCACGCACAGTATTTTCTTCGCTCGCTTCTGCGGCGCCGGTCGCGTGTTCGCATTCGAGCCGAACCCCAGGAGCCGCGCCGCATTGGAACGGAACATCGCCAGGCACGGCTTGAACGCATCCATCCACGTGAAGAGCTGCGCGCTCGGACCTGCAAGAGGGCGCGGTGTGCTGTGCGAGCCGAAAAGCGCGAATGGCGGTTCGACCACCGTGCGTGCGAGCCGCCGGCACGCTGCGACGAGCGAGATCGAGGACGTTGCGATCGAGCCGCTGGATGCAATGATTCCTGACGACGCCGACGTCGGCCTGATCAAGATCGATGTCGAAGGCGCTGAAGTGGGCGTCCTGCGCGGCGCAGACCGGGTCATCGCACGATCGCTGCCGGTGCTGTCGATTGAAATTCATCCGGCGGCGCGACTGGCGCGCGTGCTCTGGTTGCTGGGCGTCTATGGCTACGTTGTCACCGACTGTCTCGGGTCCTCTCCGAACTACGTGCTGGTGCCCTCCAGGTGTTCCGGCTCACAGCGAGCGCGCAACCACTTTCTGTGGCTGGCATGGGCGATAGCAGCCAAGAGCAAACACCTGCGTCCCTGGCTCGTCCGGCGCGCTGCTCAACGCAGCGCGGAACGCTGCGAGCGAGAGATCAGCACTGTGTAGGCCGATCGGTCGCGCTCCGCTACCCCTGTTTGCGGGGGCAGCCGCAAAGCCTCCTCGCGATACTCTCGCAAGCAGAGTCACCCGGGGAGTCAACCATGAAGCTGCGGTCAATCGTTTCGGGCATGGCGCTGCTCACAGCCTGCACGTTGAGCTACGGCCAGACGGTCGCGCCCGGCGGCATGCAGGACTACGAGGCGATGGCGAGAGCGATGGAGAAGGCGCAAGCCGAGGCCAGTCAGCCTGGCGACGAGCGACTGACTTGCGACCAACTGCAGCAGCAGCTCGTCGTCATTGCGCAGGATCCTGCGTTCCTCGCGCACGTGAAGGCTGCAGGGGATGCAGCACACAAGGACATGGCGCAGCTGCAGGCTGCCCAGGGTGAGATCGCCGCAAAGACGGCTGCGACTGCCATCGCGTCCATGGTGCCGGGCGCTGCCATGGGTCACATGATGGCCAGTGCGGCAGAGAATCAGGCGAAGGCCGCCCAAGGTGCAGCGCGGATGCAGTCGAAGATGGCTGACGCACAGCAGATGATGGTCTTCATGCCGAAGCTGATGCGCGGCCAGCGGCTGATCGAGCTGGCCATGGTCCGGAAATGCGAGTGGGTCACGGGCCTCGGCACGGGCATCCAGCCGTGAGTCTTTAAAGAAACGGGCGGGAAAGCCGATGCCTTCCCGCCCTGTTTTCGGACTCAACCGCTCAATCGAAGTTGACTCTGAGCGACGCGTACCAGAAGGTCCCATTGATTCCGAAGGGACCGCCATTGCGCGGATACACCTGACCGTCCGCAAGGCCGCCCACGATCGGGAACACCGAATTGGCCGCTGACTGGGCGATCTTGTCCGGGCGCTCATCGAACAGGTTGCTGGCGCCCGCGGTCAGTGTGTATCTCTCCGCGAACGTGTAGCGGAAGTCCAGGTCAGTCGTGAACTTCGCGCCGAACTCCTGGCCGGGGTAGTCGGCCTCGGCGCTCCAGGTGCCGTAGTAGCGCTCGACCACGTTGATGCCAAAATCGCCATACGTCCAGCCTGCCTGCAGGTTCGCCCGGTGATTGGGCGCCAGGCGCTCGGCAGTCTTGATCTGCGCCGGCCCGATCGCCGCCGGGTTGAACTTCGTCACCTCGTTCTCGTTGTAGTTGTAGGCGAGCGTCAGGTTGAGGCCGCCCCCGCCGATCTCGCTGCGCCAGGTGCCGATCAGGTCGACGCCGGTCGTCTTGGTGTCCAGCGAATTGGTGAAGTACTGCACGTCACCGCCTACTCCGACGCTCGCGAGCTCCGGAAGGGCGGCGATGTCCGCAGCCGTCACACGGAAGGTCTGCGAGATGTAGATGCGGTCGCTCACGTCGATTTGGTACAGATCCGCCGTCAGCGTGAGATTGTCCGTCGGATCGATCACCACGCCGATGCCGTAGTTGTCCGACTCCTCCGGCTTCAGCGACTGGGCGCCGTAAAATTGGGCGATCGCGCTCGTGACCGGGTAGGTTCCCGTCTGCGTCGAGACGCCTGCGATGAAATTCGTCGTCAGGACCTGGACGTTGTTCTGGCCGGGCGAAGGCGCATGGAACCCGGTACCCAACGTGGCGCGAATGGCAAAGCCGTCGGTCGCCTTGAAGATTCCGTTCAGCTTGAAGACGGTTGCGTCGCCGGAATTCTCGTAGTCTTCATACCGGACGGCGGCGCCGGCGCTGAGCCGCTTGGTCAGGTCGCCTTCGAGGCCAACGTAAACGCCATAGCTGCTCTCGCTGTCGACGCCCGCATAAGTCGGGCTCGTGCCGCCATAGCCGCTGGCCGACGGAGCCTCGACGTCCGTGAACCTACCGGTATTGGCGAACACGCCCGGCGCCGTCTGTACAAAGAGCGGGTGCGGCGTGGCGTAGGGCCCCGCGCCAAAGGACTGCGGATCGCCCTGGGTCGCCTCGTACTCCTCGTCGCGATACTCCGCGCCGCCCGAGAGGGTCAACGGGCTCGCCAGACCGGCACCGATCTCGTAGGAGAGATCGACATTGACGTCCAACTCCTTCTGGATCAGCTCACCGAACTTGAAAGACGTCTGCGAGGCCGCGCCGTAGGAGGGGCTGATCGAGTCGTACATCGACAGGTCGAGGGAGTTGCGGCTGTTGGACACCGAAAGGTCGTAGCGCAGGCCCGAGCTCGCCGCCCCCTTGTAGCCGAGCGTCGCGTAGGTTTGCTTGGTATCGCCGACGAATCGCGGCGTGAAGCCGCCGGGATAGATCGACGACAAGTTGAAGACGTTGGTGTCTTGAACGTAGCCGCCCGCCGGGCAGGTGGCATTGTTGGCCGGGCACAGGGTCTGATAGTAGGGATGCTGGAAAAACTCACGGCCGCCCAGCTGGACGTTGTTGCCGGCCTCGTCCACGAATGTGCGGGTGCCCACCAGCGAGGAGCGGAAGTTGAAGCTCTGATCGGCGTGGTTTTCCGCATAGTTGCCAAACAGGTAGACCTTGCTGAACTCGGTCACGTCCAGCGCCGAGTTGAGCAAGAATTTGAAGCCATGGCTCGGCGAATTGCCCCAGATCTGCGCCGGCAACGGATAGTGCGGCAGCGTGTTCGCCAGGTTGGGATTCTCCTGCGCAAAGGCCAAGGCTGTCGGACGGGTGACGCCGCGGCTCGTCTGGCCGTCATCGACGTACTCGCCCGAGAGGTTGACGAAGCCGCGATCACCGAACGCATAGCCGAAATTGGCGGCGATCTGCTGGCTCTCGCCATCGCTGTCCTCCTTGTACTGACCGTAGCGCGCGAGCACTTCGAAGCCGTCGTCGTCGCGCAAGGCGTAGTTCAGCACGCCTGCGATCGCATCCGACCCGTACTGCGCCGTCGCGCCGTCGCGCAGCACTTCGAGTCGCTTGATCGCGATCGACGGAATGGACGAGATGTCCGACCCGTGGGACCCGAACGACAGGCCCGTGTCGCCGCCGTTGTAGACCTGGACCAGGGCCGATCGATTGAAGCGCTTGCCGTTGAGCATGACCAGCACCTGGTCGGACGGCAGGCCACGCAGTGAGGGGGCGCGCACGAACGTCGAGGCGTCCGAGATGGTGTTTTGACCGACGAAGAACGACGGGACGATGTTCCGCACCGAGTCGAGCATGTTGGCAGTCGGCTGGTCGTTGATATCGGAGCCGCTGATGACGTCGACCGGCGAAGCGGAGTCGGTCGCACTTCGATCGACTCGGCGAGTACCCGTAATCACGACTTCTTCGAGCACACCGGACTTGTTGGCAGCGGATCCCGGCGGCGCGTTCTGAGCCTGCGCCGGACCCGTCGAAACCGCTCCAAACGCGAGAAGCGCGATCGCCACGCGATGCGTCGTCGAAGGGTGCTCGATCGGCGAGCGAATGGCGGCCATCAATGCTTTCTTCAGTTCAGTATTCACGTCTTATCCCCCTGAGTGACTGTCCGAACATTGCATTCCGACTCATCGAGACTCGAGCCGCGCAGAGCCGTCGGGCGCCCGCACGACGCGCACCGGTAGCGCGGTTTCGAGACTCTGCAGCCAGCTATCGACATCGTTTGCAAACACAGTGCCAGTGATGCGCAGATCCGCGACCTGCGGATTCGCGATGACGATGTCGCGCGCGGAATAGCGAGTGAGGTCGGCTATGACCGAGCGCAGCGGTTCGTTGCGGTATTGCAGGCGGCCCTCGCGCCATGCGGCGATGCCGATCGCGTCGACGGTCTGGATGTTTGCGCTGCCATCAGCCGCATCGATGCTGAGTTGCTGCCCCACACTGAGGCGCGCAGTGCGCATCACCGTTCGTTGCTGGTGCGCTTCGACTCTTACGATTCCCTCGGCCACGCCGACGACTACGCGCTCGCCCGCACGGCGAACGTTGAATGCTGTGCCCACAGCAGCAACGGTCGTGGTACCGACCTTGACGATGAAGGGGCGTGCCGGATCCTTGGCTACATGAAAGAAGGCCTCGCCGCGCTCGAGAGTGACTTCGCGCGAGTCGCGAGTGAGCGTCGCCCAAAGCACCGATTGCGCCCCGGCGCTCACGACCGAGCCGTCGCTGAGCGTCACATCGCGATTCTCGCCGGAAGCAGTTTCTACGACGGTCACGACCGGCGCTGCGAACTGCATGGAGCGCATGACCGGCAGAAGTGCCAGCGCCGTCAGAGCAGCAGCGGCGGCCAAGCCGGCCGTCAACCAGCGTCGGCGGCGAATGGCACGCTTCGTCGACGCCCGCGACCGCCAGTCGGAGACTGAGACGGAGCCATCGTAGGCATCGCTCGCGACTTCCGCATCGGAGGGCCACGCAACGATTCCCGTTGCGTGCCGATCGACCGCGCTCCACGTCGACTGAATGCGATCGAAGGCCGCCCGATGCGCCTCGCTCGCAGCCAGCCACTGCTGCCACTGAGCGATCCGTTCCGCAGGAATGTCGGCGGACGACAGCTCCAGGGACCACTGCGCGGCCTCTTGCAGCAGGCCGTCGTGCTCTGGGCTGTCGTGCGTTGGGTCTTCGACGATTCGGCTAACCACGTCCCGACTCCTTGCAACCCTGCGCTGCATCGAGCCCGGCACGGCAATAGAGCACCGCTCGCAGCACGTAGTGACGGACCATCCGCTCGGACAGCCCCATCTCTTTCGCGATTTCCGAAAACTCGGCCCCGTGCACCCGGTGCAGGAGGAAGGCGCGCCGGCACTTCGGCGGCAGCTCGCCTACCAGGCGCCGCACGATCTCCATCTCCTGCGCGCTCGCCGCCTCCCGATCTGGCGTCGGCGTTTCCCGACTTTCGTCGCACAGGCCGGCATCGAGCGCCTGGCGCTGGCGATTGCGGCTGCGGATCCGGTCGACCGCGAGATTGGCGGCGGTCTTGAAGAGGAAAGCCCGCAGAAAACTGACGGCGCCCGAATCTTCCAGGCTGAGCAGGCGCACGTAGGCTTCCTGTGCGACCTCTTTCGCTTCCTGCACGGAGCGCAGCCGCGTGGCCAGGAACTGGATCAGCGCTTCGTTGTGCTCGCTGAACAGACGCGAGATGCGCTCGGCGTGCTCGTCGCCGGTGAGATCGCCGGAGCGCTCAGGCCCGCTGTCCAGTGGCATGCGATTGGTCATGAGGTCGACAGACCCTGCCAGTGCTTTATGGTGTCCGCACCGATATGCTTCCCCTTAGACGCTGGAACCGCAAATTCTGGCAATGGTCGCGCCCGAATTTGCTGGCTCGCGGGCAGACAGGAGCGCTTTGCGTGGCTCGTCCGCAACACAACTACAAGAAGAGAGGTCGGCGTTCGGTGCTGGCACTCGTCCTCGCGACGGCCGGCCTGTTCGTCGCGCAGGGCGTTGCCGCTGCAACGGTCGATCTCTCGCGGGTCGTCCAATTCGACATTCCGGCGCAGACGCTGGGGGCGGCCTTGCTGCGGTTTTCCGAGCAGGCGCAGCTTCAGGTGATCGTCGAGAGCCGGCTTGCGGAGTCCGTGAGTGCGCCGCCCCTGAAGGGAGCATACACGCGCGGCGCTGCGCTGAAGCTGCTTCTGACCGGCTCCGGCCTCACCTTTCGCATGGTGGGAAACGCCGCCATTGCCATTCATGCGGTGCCCTCGGCTGGCAACGACGGCGGCGCCGTTCCGGCCGGAGCGGCTGTTCAGGGGCTGGGTGCAGGCGAGGGGATCGGGGAGTATTTCCGGCGAAACGACCGGCGCAGTGCGGCGCGCATGCCGCCCGACGAGCTCGACCCCGGAACGAACCTGGGCGAGATCATCGTCGTCGGCACCCGACGCCTGGACCGCTCTGCCGCCGAAACGCCGGTGCCGATCGATCAGATCCCCGTAGCCGGGCTGCTGCAGAGCTCGGGGCGCTTCGATGTCGGACAACTCCTGCAGTTCAGCGCGCCCTCATTCAATTCCAATCGCCAGGTCGGTGCCGACGGCGCCGACCACATTGACTCCGCAACGCTGCGCGGTCTGGGGCCGGACCAGACGCTGGTGCTCGTGAATAGCAAGCGTCAGCACTCCGTGGCGCTGGTCAACGTCTACGGCAGCCGCGCGCGTGGCAACACCGGCACGGATCTCAACACCATCCCAGCGCTTGCCATCGAGCGCATCGATGTGTTGCGTGACGGCGCGGCTGCGCAATACGGCTCCGATGCCATCGCCGGGGTGATCAACATTGGCCTGAAGCGCAGCCAGGGGCTCGATGTCATCGCTTCGGCCGGCGAGTACGCCGAGGGCGACGGCCGCAACAGCCAGCTTGCAGCCAACTACGGCTTTGGCATCGGCGCGCGCGGCTTCATGAATCTCACCGCGGAGTTCTTGCGGCGCGACCCCTCGAATCGCAACGAGGATCCATGCCGTCCGCATCGTGAGATCGGCGACGCCGCCGTGGAGAACCGGACTCTATATATGAATGGCGCCGTCGGGACAGGCGAGCGCGGTGAGCTCTATTTCCACGGTGGCGCGCAGGAGCGCCACGGAGATGCGAGCGCCTACGACCGGACCGGTATCAATCCGCCGTGTGCACGGCCGACGCATATCCCCGTCCGCAATTCGGCGCAGATGTATCCGAACGGCTTCGCGCCGCGCATCGGCACGGAGGTGGACGATCACACCCTGACCATCGGCGGCCGCACCAGCTTCGTCGGCTGGAGCATGGATCTGAACGCGACGCACGGCCGCAACCGGATGGACTACGTCATCGGCTCGACGCTGAATGCTTCGCTCGCGAATGCAGATCTCATGGCGGGAGGCCGGGGGATTTCGCCGACTTCGTTCGACGCAGGCGGCTTCAGCTTCACGCAGGACACGATCGGTCTCGACGTCACGCGCTACTTTGCCGACGCGATCGAGGGAGTCAATGTGGCGTTCGGCGCCGAGAGTCGGCGCGAGGCGTACAGCATACGCGCTGGCGAGCGCGGCTCCTGGGACGACTACGACGGCCCCGGCGGCGGCAATGCAGGCAGCCAGGGATTCCCCGGCTTCAGGCCGGAGGACGTCATCGACAGGAGTCGACACGCTGCGGGCGCCTACGTGGACGTCGAAACGCAGATCACGGAGAAGTTCCTGCTCGCTGCGGCAGCGCGCTTCGAGCACTACAGCGACTTCGGCAATGCGCAGATCGGCAAGCTCGCGTCTTCATACAAGATCAACGACGGATTGCTGTTGCGAGGCTCGGTCAGCGGCGGCTTCCGCGCGCCCTCGCTGCAGCAACAATACTTCAGCTCCACGATCACGAACTTCGTGCAGGGCGTGCCGCTCGATATCGTCATCGCGCCGAGCGGCAGCCCGATCGCGCTGGCGGCAGGCGTCGCAAACCTGAGGCAGGAGAAGTCCCGCAACGCATCGCTGGGATTTGCGTACGCGCCGGTCAGCAATGTTTCGATTACGCTCGACGCTTACCTGGTCGATGTGCGCGACCGCATCGTGCTGATCCAGGGAATCGACACCGCCGACCTCACGAGTCCCGAGACTGCGCCGTTGCGGGCGGTCCTGGAGTCGATGAACGTCGCCCGGGCGCAGTTCCTGGTGAACGCGGTCGATACGCGCACCAAGGGACTGGAGTTGACGGTCCATCACACCGCCGACCTCGGCGCGGGCACGCTGAGTTCCTATCTCGGCGCGAACTACAACACCAACACGATCACCGCGGTGAACCCGACGTCCGTGTTGCGCGCCGAAGGCATCGACAACTTTCTGTCGCGCCGCGAGCGCTTGTTCATCGAAGGTGCCGCGCCGAAATCGAAGGCGATCCTGCGCACGAACTACTCGGTGGGGCGGTGGGATGCGGCGTTGAGCCTGACGTATTTCGGTGCGATCACCCTCGGCACGTTCTCCGGCGCCTCCGTGCCGGATCAGCAGTATCGGCCGCGCACGGCGGTCGATGTGAGCATCGGATACGAGCTCAGCGACACATTACTGCTCACGGTCGGCGGCCTGAATGTCTTCGATGCAATGCCGTCGCCGCAGGACGCAAACGAGACAGACACCAACTTCACTTACGAGTCAGTGCAGATGGGCTTCAATGGTCCGGCGTGGTTTGCACGGCTGTCGGCTGGATTTCGATGAAGGCACTCGTTCGCCGCCCGAGCCCGCGGCTGCACGAAGGGATTGTCGAGCACATCGAACGCGTACCCATCGACCACAACCTCGCCGTGCAACAGTGGGAGCAGTATGTCGCCCTGCTGCAGCGGTACGAGTGGACGACGATAGAGGTTTCGCGCGCAGACGACTGCCCTGACAGCGTGTTCGTCGAGGACACGATGGTTGTCTACGAGAACGTAGCGATGATCTCCCGTCCGGCCGCTCCGAGCCGCAGGCCTGAAATCCTCGGCGCGGAGCGGATGATCGCGCGGCTTGGCTACTCGATCGAGCGCATCCAGGAGCCCGGGACGCTCGACGGCGGCGATGTCCTCAAGGTCGCCGATCTGATGTATGTAGGTCGGAGCCAGCGCACCAGTGCTGAAGGCGTGGCGCAGATGCGCCGGGTTTTCGAGCCGCTGGGTGTGACGGTCGTGGAGGTGCCGGTGGGCAAGGTCCTGCATCTGAAGAGTGCCGCCACCGCGTTACCGAACGGATCCGTCATCGGCTACCTGCCTGCGCTGGACGACGCATCGGTCTTTCCGGACTTCATCCCCGTGCCTGAGGCGTCCGGCGCGCATGTCGTGTTACTCGGTGGCAACCGGCTGTTGATGGCAGCAAGCGCGCCGAAGAGTGCGGAACTCTTTGCCGGGCTCGGGTATGAGCCGATCGTCGTGGACATCAGCGAGTACGAGAAGCTCGAGGGCTGCGTCACCTGCCTGTCGGTCAGGCTGCGCGGCGCATAGTGATTCGCCGCTGTCGGATCTTTGAGAACTCTAACAGGCTCCCAGGACTCTGGCTGTAATGCGCTGATAGAAAGTCATGTTCTTGCCGCCGAGTTTGACGTTGAGCGTGCCGGTGCTGTGCGTGCGCCCGAGCCGCCAGGTTGCATGCCCGGTCGTTCCATGTCC
>Ga0075418_10004142_pt1 | contig 16515 bp, 12 predicted proteins | sample SoiMetdeltSBSDD2_FD_81776 | JGI IMG/M metagenome (GOLD analysis project Ga0075418, IMG submission 81776) | Bulk soil microbial communities from a Populus tree surrounding site in Tennessee, USA - Soil MetaG P. deltoides SBSDD2 | ecosystem: Environmental > Terrestrial > Soil > Tree plantation... | reverse complement strand
GATCATGGAAGGAATTGGCGAGCTGAAAAACATCGCGCGCAATTGGGAGAACCGTATTTGCATGGTCTCCGGATTCGTCGCCGGCATGTTGATCGGTTTCAACGGCTTCATGTGGAGCCAATCCGTCATTGTCGAGGTTTATACCTTGAGCGTGCTTTCGCTCGCCGGCGTGCTCGTCTGCCTGATGCGCTGGATTTATGCGCCGCACCAGCGGCGTTATTTATATTTTGCGTTCTTCTGGTTCGGGATCACTTTCAACAACCACCAATCGTTGCTCGTCGTCGCCATTGGTCTGGAGGTCGCCATCTTCGCCGCCGCGCCGCGCCTGGGCCGTGATCTCTTCTTCTGGAACGTCATCATTTATCTCCTCGGCCTCGTCGGCAAGGCCATGGGACTGATCACCACCTTGAACGACAACGACCCGTTGCTCGCCATCTACCACATTGTCGGCGTCGCTTCCCTCATCACCTGGATTTACCTCCTGTTCACGACCCGCAAGAGCGGAATCGAACTCGCCCGTGACTTCGTCATGGTCGCGACACTGGGTTACCTCTTGATCGTCTTTGGCCACATCACTAATTACGTCACCTTTTTCGAGCACAGGACGCCCGCCTTCGTTCTATTCAACCTCTTCGGCCTGGGGTTGATCGGCGCTTTTGCTTACTTGATCATGCAGACCACCCGCCTGGGACGCGAATGGCTCTCCGCGCTTTGGTGCGGCGGCGCGTGGGCGTTGGGCGCTGCCTTCTACCTCTACATGCCCCTGGCCTCCATGACCAATCCGCCTTTGAACTGGGGCTATCCTCGCACCGTCGGCGGCTTCTTCCACGCGTTCACCCGCGGCCAGTACGAAAAAATCCATCCCACCACCAATCCAGTTACGTACGCCAAGCAGATCGTCATGTATGTGGGCGGTGCCATCGAAGAATTTAACCTCATCTACCTGCTCGTTTTCCTCGTCCCAATCTTCTTTTACAAGCGCATGCAGCAGCGGGAAAAGGCGTGGATGCTCGGCATCGGCGCGATTTATCTATGCCTCAGCTTGTTCCTGCTGGCGCTGCTCAATCCTGCTGCGGATCGCCAAAGCCGGGACCTCAACAAGGTGTTCTTCACCGCCTCACATGTCATGGTTGCCATGGGCATCGGCTACGGCCTCACCTTGATCTCCGCCGCCCTGCTCACCCAGTACGAACGCTATCGCACCTGGGTCCTCGGCGGGTTTGCCGTCGCTTTCGTGATCGGCATCTGGGGCGTCCTCGAAGCATGGACCACGACCGCCAACCCCATCGTGCATTACACCGCCATTGTTGCCCTGGCCCTTGTCATCGTCGGCCTGGCCGCCATGTTCGTCGCGCGTCACGCCAGCACTCCGCCCCTGGGGATTTTGCTCGGCATTTTCGTGCTCATGCCCATTTGGTCCATCATGTCCCACTGGGAAGAGAACGAGCAGCGCGGGCATCGCTTCGGCTTTTGGTTTGGCCACGACATGTTCACCCCGCCGTTCACGTGGCCCGATGGAAAGCCGATCTATCCAGAAATGACTAAGGATACCGTCCTTTTCGGTGGCACCGATCCCGGACGCTTCAATCCGACTTACATGATTTTCTGCGAAAGCTTCATTCCGCCGGACAAAAAGTTCGATCCGAAATTTGACCGCCGCGATGTTTACCTCATCACGCAGAACGCTCTGGCCGACCTCACGTACCTGCAATACATCCGCGCCCACTACAACCGCAGCACGCAGCCTGACCCACCTTTCTTCCAGGAATTGTTCCGCGGTTCAGCCGAGCTGCAGGCTGGCGTCGAGACCAACATCGTCGCTCGCATGGTCACGCCCATCGACAATCTCTTTCTCAAGCTTGGCGATAACATCGAGAAGAAACGCCGCGCCGGCACCTCTTACTTCAAGGAAAGCGACTTCCTCGATTTCGCCGCTTTCGCCAGCCGTCTGCGCGCCCAGCAGGACAACTTGTCCAAATACCTGGCGTCGAATCTTTCCAAGCCGACCCTCGATTCACTCTCCAAAACCGACTCTACCGCGAAGAAGGCCCTCGCCAGGGACCTCAACGCGCTCCTGGACAAGGAATTGATTTACGACACCAACCGTTTTGCCGGCATTGAACTCTCGCAGCGCACGCAGCGATTCATCCGCCAGAATCCTCAAAGTCATACCCGCATTCGCCTCAATCGTTTGTTGCTCGAGGAAGCGTATCCAGGGTTGATTGCGAAGAGCATCGGCGGCGTTTACCCCGACCTCGAAATTCATACCCCCAATCCGGACGAATCCACCAAAGCCTTCCAGGATTATCTGGCCGACGCCCAACGCCGCCTCGAACACGACCGCCGCTTCCCGAACGAGCCGCGTCAAATCAAAGTCGGCGAAGACGTCAAGATCATCGACCAACGCGTCCAGGTCTCCGGTCAGGTCGCCGTCATGGCCATCAACGGGTTGCTCACCAAAGTCATCTTCGAGGCCAATCCCGACCACGAATTCTTCGTTGAAGAAAGTTTCCCGCTCGACTGGATGTATCCGTATCTCTCGCCCTACGGCATCATCATGAAGATCAATCGGCGGCCGCTGTCGGAGTTGACCGACGACATGCTCAAGGCCGACCACGAATTCTGGAAACAGTTTTCCGGTCGCCTCATCGGCGACTGGATCACCTACGACACGCCCATTTCCGAGATTTGCGCCTTCGCCGAAAAGACCTTCGACCACCGTGATTACAAAGGCTTCAAGGGCGATCCCAAATTCATCCGCGACAGCGATGGCCAAAAGGCCTTCTCGAAGCTGCGCAGTTCTATTGCCGGTGTCTATAATTGGCGGATCGGTGATTCGGCCAGACGCCCCGCCGAACAACAGCGCTACATTCGCGAGGCCGAGTTCGCTTTCAAACAAGCTTACGCGTTCTGCCCGTATAGCCCGGAAGCCATTTTTCGCTACATCAATTTGCTGATCAGCCTCGGCCGCGTCGAAGACGCCCGCTTGATCGCGCGCACCTCGCAAAAACTCGATCCCTACAACACCCAAATGGAAGGACTCGTCCGCGAGTTGAATAACCTTGGGCGCGGTGGCGCCGGACTTCCCCCCGCGGCGGCGTCTTCGGTGCAAATGCTGCACCAGATGATCGCGCAATACGTGCAAACTCAGCAGCGCGATCTGGCCGGAGCGCGCCTGGATGAATTAGTCGCGCATCCCCAGGTCGACGCCAACTCCATGCTGTTTGCGGCCAATATGGCGAATCAGATTGGCGATCTTCCCCGCGTCGAAAAAGCGCTGGCAAGGCTCGTGCAAATTGCGCCCGACAATCCGGAAGCATGGTTTGACCTTGCCGGACTACGAGCCATGCTCAACGACCCCGATCAGGCCGTGGCAGCCCTTCGCGAATCGCTTGCGCGCAGCGCGCAGCGCCTCGCGGCCAATCCGGCCGCGCCCAACCTTTTCAGCAACGCCCAGAGCGACCCCCGCTTCAACACGCTTCGTCAGTTGCCCGCCTTTCAACAACTGATGGCAGAGAACCAACGCGCTCCAAAATAAAAAGAGCGTGGACCGTTCGAAGAAAGTTTATCGAAAGAAACGGACGGCGTCATACGACCGCCGTCCGTCAAGGTGAAGTGAATTAATTAATAGCGGTTGCCGCGTCCACCGCCGCCTCCGCCGCTATACTCGCGCCGTCCTCCGCCGCCGCCACGACCACCGCCGTAGCCGCCGCCACCACCACCACCGCCGCCGGAGCGTTCTTCACGCGGGCGCGCGAGGTTGACCGTGAGGTTCCGCCCGTCCAGCGAGGCGCCGTTCATTGCCTGGACCGCTTTCTGCGCTTCCTCAGGCGTGGACATGGTGACGAAGCCGAACCCCCGCGGGCGGCCGCTCATGCGGTCCACCATCAGATTGGCTTCTGTGACTGTTCCGTGAGCCGCGAACGCATCCTGCAGATCGTTCTCGGTCGTGTTGAAGGAAATATTTCCCACAAACAGTTTCGTATTCATTCGATGACGCTGTGCGCCTTAACTGTGATCCAAACTGTACCCGACTGCCGGGCCGCAAATCATCACTGAACGGGGAGTTCACCTGAAGGTCCACTTTGGACTTGGAAGACAATTATCACAACAGACACCGGCACTCTGATCGTTCGCCCCGCCGAACGCAACCGATTTTTCATACGGGAAATCCCGCACTCTCTCACTGGTATGCCTGTCCCTCGCTGCCGTTTGCAGCTATGATGACGATGATGCGTTTCGGGTCGCTCGCGCTACAATCGAATCTGTTCCTGTCCCCGCTCGCGGGATACACGAACCTGCCGTTTCGCTTGACGCTGCGCGAAGTTGGCGGGCTCGACCTCGCCACGACCGACCTCGTCAACGCGCGTTCCCTGCTCGAAAAAAATCCCAAGGCTTTCAAGCTCATCGAAACATCTCCCGCCGACCGGCCGCTTGCGGTGCAGCTTTTTGGATCCGTTCCCGAGGAAATGCGCGACGCCTCGCTTTACCTCGAATCCATCGGCATCTCCTCGATCGACATCAACATGGGCTGCCCGGTCCGCAAGGTCTGCCGCGTCGGCGGCGGCTCGGCCATGATGACGGAGTTGGACAAGACTGCCGCGCTGGTCAAAAGCATGGTCGACGCTGTCAAAATTCCCGTGACGGCGAAGATGCGTCTGGGTTGGGATGATCAGAACATTACCGCGCCGGACCTCGCGCGCGCTTTGGAAGACGTTGGCGTGGCCGCGATCTTTATTCACGGGCGCACGCGCGAGCAGGGCTTTGCCGGCACGGTAAACCTGGCTGGCATTCGCAAAGTCGTCGAAGCGGTGCGCACGATTCCGGTGGTCGGCAACGGCGACGTGACCACGCCCGAAGCCGCGAAGCACATGCTAGATCAAACCGGCTGCGCCGGCGTGAGCATTGGCCGCGGGGCATTTTATAATCCGTGGATTTTTCGGCACACGCTGCAGTACCTTGCCACCGGCGAGTTGCCACCGGAGCCGGCGTTCAATGAGCGCGTACGCGTGATGTCGCGGCATCTCGAACTGATGGTCGAGGTCTTTGGGGAGACGCACGGTTGCCGCATGTTCCGCAAGGTCGCGCCGTGGTACTCCAAACGCTTCGGTCCGGCGAACGAGTTCAACAAGCGTGTGGTACAGCTTTCGAGCAAGGCGGAGTATTACGAGATCCTGGAGAATTACTTGAAATGGCGGGGGCAATTTGTTGACGAACGCGGCGAGTTGAAGCCGCAGTACCGGCCCGGACCACTCGTGGCCTCGTTCATGCAGGAACCGGGGGCGGCGAGTCGGTCGGCGATTCCAGTGCCGAAGGGGCCGGTGGAGGTGTGGTGACGGTCAATGACCAATGACTGATGTCAAATGACGAAATCCGAACGTTTCGTCATTCGTGCTTCGACATTCTTTCGGATTTAGTCATTCGTCATTTGGCATTATTCATAGCCCGGATTTTACGTGGCTGTGATCTCAGCTACCGGAACGGCCATTGCTTTGCCGTTCACGTGGCCATTTGATTGCTCGCTGACTTGCTTCTGTTCGAGCAATTGTTGATACGTGCCCAGCGCGAGCAGCGGCCAACTGTTTCGGTACATGTCGTACTTCAAATAAAACACTCTTGGAAAGCCGGTGCCGGTAGTCTCGTGCTCGGTCCAGGAGCCATCCGCGTTTTGCGTGCGGATCAGGTATTCGATGCCGCGCAAGAGTGAAGGCCGATTAGGGTCGCCAAACGTGCCGAGGCCCATGACGGCCCACGCGGTGTGGGAAGCCGTGATCGGCCCCAGGCCTTTGAACACGGGGTCATCGTAGGTATTGCAGCGCTCGCCCCAGCCGCCGTCTTCGTGCTGCACGCTTTCGAGCCACGCGCGCGCGGAGAGCAGCCAATCCTGGTGCATGTCGATCTTTAACGCCCAGAGCCCGCGCAAAACCTGCCACGTGCCATAGATGTAGTTGACGCCCCAGCGGCCATACCATGAGCCGTCCGCTTCCTGGTGGTCGCGTACGAAATCGAGCGCTTTTTTGACGCGCGGATGATCGGCGGAATAATTTTCGTATCCGAGCAACTCCAGGATGCGCGCGGTAATGTCGGCGCATTCCGGATCGAGCATTGCGTTGTGATCAGCGAAGGGCACTTTTTCAAGAATGCTCTTCGTGCAATCCTTGTCGAAGGAGGCCCAGCCGCCGTCTTTGCACTGAAACGTGAGCATCCACTTCATGCCGCGCTCAAAACATTCGTCGCGACGTTTGCGGTTGTCCGTGGCGATCTTCCGCAACGCCAGCAACACCATCGCGGTGTCGTCCACATCCGGATTCCATTTATTGTTAAACTCGAAGACCCAGCCGCTGGGTTCGACGTTGGCCGGGTTCTTGATGGCCCAGTCGCCACGAAAACGGATTTCACGGTCCATGAGCCAGTCACCGCAACGCTTCATGGCCGGATGATTTTCCGGCACGCCCGATTCGCGCATGGCGACCGCGACGATGGCTGTGTCCCATACCGGAGAGAAGCACGGCTCGATGCGCACGCTGGTGGCAGTTTCGTGTTCGAGTTTCTTGAGTTCGTTTTCGGCGCGCACGACCTCCGGGTGATCGTCGCGCAAGCCCATCGCTTTCAGGGCGATGAGCGAGTTGAGCATGGCGGGGAAAATCGCGGCGAGACCGTCCGTGCCTTCAAAACGCTGGAGCATCCAGCGCTCGGCTTTGCGCAGGGCGAGTTTGCGAAAGGGCCGCAGGCGCGATTTCTCGATGAGTTTGAGAAAGCTGTCCATCGCCAGGAAGAAATTCCGCAAGGTAAACCGTTTCGGGTCACGCGGCAGGCGCAGCTCGCGTTCGTGGTAACCCGCGGGATAAAGCTCGTGCAGGGTAATGTTCGCGGGGCGGCGCGTCGGTTTGTAATGATTGATGATCGCGAGCGGCACGAGCATGGATCGGCTCCACGAACTCATCTCGTTGAAATTCACGTGAAACCATTGACCGATGAGGATGATCTCGCTGGGGATCGTGGGGACAAAATCCCAGGGAAAGAGGCCGAGCAAGGCAAGATAGAGTTTCGAAAACGTGTTCATGCGCGGGACGCCGCCGAGGCTCAAGGCGATTTGGCGCGCGCGCAGCATGCGCGAATCGGTGACAGGAACGCCCGCGAGCTTGAGGGCCAGATACGCTTTGATGGTGGCGTTTACTTCGGAGGGCCCGCCGTAATAGATATTCCAGCCGCCGTCGGGCAACTGCATCGAGAAGATGTGATTGACGGCTTTGCGCTGCCAAACGGGGTCGACTTTGCCGTGCCAGTGGTGGTAGGCGATCGTGTCGGAAACCAGCGTGGAATCGACCATCAACTCGCCGACCCAGTAGCCTTCGGGCTTCTGCTCGCGGAGTAAGTAACTGTGTGACCGCTGGATAGCGGTCTCAACTTTCGGGTGGTGGCTGTATGCGCATTCTGTGGAGATCGGCTGGCCACTGGTCCGATCCGGTCCCTTCTCGGATGGTCTCACAGACACGTCCGTACTTTGGGAATGGGTTACAGGAGTGTAAAGATTTATTATGGTGCTGCTACTTCGATGAACGAGTTGCCACACAAACGCAGACCGCGCTACGCGGGCAAATACCCGCGCAAATTCGCTGAGAAATACAAGGAACACGCCCCGCAGAGGTATCCCGAGACGCTGCAAAAAGTGATGGAGTCCGGCAAAACTCCCGCGGGAACGCACCGCCCGATCATGGTGCAGGAGGTTCTTGACGTCCTGCGGCCAGAGCCGGGACAGATCGCGGTGGATGCGACGCTGGGTTATGGCGGGCATGCGACGGAGATCCTTCAGCGCATCCGACCGGGCGGGCGGCTTATCGGACTGGACGCTGATCCCATCGAATTGCCAAAGACAGAGGCGCGCTTGCGAGGAGCGGGGTTCGGGCCTGACGTGCTCACGGTCGTGCAGAGCAACTTTGCGGGTTTGAGTCGGGTGCTGAGCGCCCAGGGTGTCGAGGGCGTGGACATCATCGTCGTGGATCTCGGTTTGTCGTCGATGCAAATCGATAATCCGGAGCGTGGGTTCACGTATAAATTCGATGGCCCGCTCGATTTGAGGATGAATCCGAACAAAGGGCAATCGGCTGCGGACGTGCTTGCGAAGATCAACGCGGCGAAGTTGGAGGAAATGCTGCGCGAGAATGCTGACGAGCCCAGGGCAGAGTTGATGGCGAAGGCCATTCTCGAGACCCAGCCAAAAACTCCGATCCGAACCACGCGCCAGCTCAGCGAAGCCGTTCGCCGAGCTGCTCGAGGAACGCGCGAGCAAGTTGAGACGACGATTCGCCGCGTGTTCCAGGCATTGCGCATCGAAGTCAACGACGAGTTCAGCGCGCTGGAAACCTTCCTGCGATTTCTGCCGCATTGCCTCAAACCCGGCGGACGCGTCGCGATTCTCACCTTCCATTCCGGGGAGGATCGGCGGGTGAAAAGCTTCTTCGCCGATGGACTTCGGTCGGGCTTCTATGCCGAAATCTCGCGAGCAATAATCCGCGCCAGCCCCGCCGAAGTGCGGTCCAATCCGCGCTCTGCGCCTGCCAAGCTGCGCTGGGCAGTGAAAGGCTAACGTGAATTCCCGTGAAGAAGTGCGCGGTTATTTCGTCTCATGAATGAGTCGGCCCGCGGTGTGCTGTGAAAAAAGGCTTGGCGGCGCTATACGCGCGTGAGCCAATACAGCGGGTCGGCAGCCAGAGAATCGCAAGCGGGCTGAGCAGCACCTGAACAGGTCGGGTCGGTCAAAAGCAAATCACATGGTTATAACGGACATTCTGGTTGAGAAAGGATTGCTCGCGCCGGAGCAGTTGAACGAAGCCCTGGCGATGCAGCGCGCCGAAGGTCTGCGTCTCGACAAGGCTATCGTGCAGATGGGCTTCATGAGCGAGCGTAAGCTCCTGGAAGTGATGTCCGAACAACTGCACCTGCCCCTGGCGGATCTCACCGACATTTCCATCGACCAGCAAACCCTGCGCTCATTGCCGCTTAAACTGGTCTTTCGCAAACGCCTCGTGCCCATCGCGCGCACCAACGGGACGGTTACTGTCGCTACGAGTGATCCCTTCGATCTTTACGTTTTTGACGAAGTGAAATTGCTCACCGGCCTGAACGTGCAGCCGGTGCTCGCGCCGCGGGAAGAGATTGAGAAAGTCATCAAGAGCCACTACGGCCTTGGCGGTGACACGCTGGACGAGTTGGTCGGCGATGAAGAAGGGCTCGAGATCGGCGCCGTTGGCGACGCGAGCGATGACCTGCTCGAGATGGCCCAGGAGGCCAGCGTTATCAAGCTCGTCAACGAAATCATTCTTGAAGCGGTCAACGAGCGGGCGAGCGACATTCACATCGAGCCTTACGAGCATCAGATTTCGATCCGGTATCGCGTCGACGGTGTGTTGCAGGAAACGTCCATCCCTCCGCAGATGCACCGGTTCCAGGCGGCGATCATCAGCCGCATCAAGATTTTGGCGAACATGAACATCGCCGAGCGGCGGGTGCCCCAGGACGGGCGCATCAAATTCCACGTCGGCAGCCGGCAGATTGATGTCCGCGTCAGCGTCATCCCGATGCTCTTCGGCGAAGGCGTCGTGATGCGCTTGCTCGATAAGGCGAACGTGCTCTTCAGTCTGCAGGAATTGGGCATGGACGATGAAACGAACGAGCGTTTCAAGGGACTGATCGACCGGCCGCACGGCATCATTCTCGTCACGGGGCCTACTGGCAGCGGCAAAACGACGACCCTTTACGCGGCGCTTAATGCGATCGTAGGACCGGAGTTGAAGGTCCTCACCGTGGAAGACCCGGTGGAATATCACTTGCAGGGGGTGAACCAGATTCCCGTGGATAATCAGACCGGCATGAGTTTTGAGCGCGGACTGCGCGCGATTCTGCGTCACGACCCGGACGTGGTAATGATCGGGGAAATTCGCGACCTCGAAACCGCGCGGGCCGCGACGCAGGCATCGCTGACCGGTCACCTCGTGCTTTCGACCCTGCACACCAACGACGCGGCCTCGGCGCCGATGCGTTTGATCGACATGGGGGTGGAGCCGTACCTGGTGAGCAGTACCTTGATTGGCAGCATGGCGCAGCGGCTCGTGCGCAAGATTTGCTCGAAATGCAGAACTGAATTCGTGCCCACCCGCGACAAGTTGCCGCGCGACTTTGACTTGCCCGGTGGCCAGACCCTCTACTACGGGCAAGGCTGCCCAAACTGCCGCAACCTCGGCTATCGCGGCCGGTCGGGTCTTTACGAATTGCTCGCGATGAGCGACGACATCGCCGCAAAAATCATGGAGCGCGCGCCGGCGCCAGAAATTGTGACTGCGGCGCGGACTCATGGGTTGCGTCTCCTGCGCGAGGACGGCTGGCTGAAGGTAAGGCGCGGGATTACCACCATAGAAGAAGTCCTGAAGTGCACCGCAGTGTAACGTCCCCGCCTGTCGCGTCCTGAATTCAATTGTCACCGCGCCGCGCCGGCAGGTTTAATGCCGCCATGAACGTGCACTTTGACGTGGTCTTCTTCAACAACCGCTTCCTCGGCATCGAGTGGAATGCCTGGAAGATCGTCGGTTGGACCGGCAACATCGTTTTCTTTTCACGTTTCGTCGTGCAATGGTGGGCCACCGAGAAGAAGAAAGAGGTCGTCGTCCCCAATTCATTCTGGTGGTTGAGCCTCGTCGGTTCGCTGCTCCTGCTGGCCTTTGCCATCTATCAGAAGCAGTCCGTGTTCATTTTCGCCTACGCCTTTACCTGGATCCCGTATATTCGAAACCTCATCATCAGCTATCGTGCAAAGGAGGCGCTGTGCCGGTGCCCGAACTGCGCCCACACCTGCGGGCCGCGCGACCTTTTCTGCGCTCAATGCGGGCGCGTGATCCCCAACGCGGCTGAACCCGCCATCGACTAGCGGGCGGGCGGCGCGGCGGACGACGGCCGGGAAAGATAATTCGAGAAGGCGGGCCGGTACCGGTCGAAGATCGGCGCGAAATCTTTGTTCGTAGAAGCAAAATTCTGCATCGCCGCCGCGAAGTCGCGGACCATCGGTTCACTATTGCTCTGAAAATCGTCTGCCGCTCTCCCCACGATTTGCCGCTGCTCCGCCAGTTTCATCCGGGCGAAGCGCATCTGCTTGCCCAGATAAATATTGACCCCCACACCCATCACCAGCAGAGCGAAGGTCGCCAGGTAAAATAGCTTTCGCAAGTCGTGGAATTCCGCCGCAAGGCGGCTTACCGATCGCTCCCGGCGCTCGTTTGTGGAATCGGACGTTTCCATACTAAGGGGCTTTGGCCGCCGGTTGATTGGTCACGGCAGGACCGGGACGTGGCTTCAGATCGAACTTGAAAAGAATGGCGTCCACGCCTGGGTTCGTTCGGCTGTATTGGATGGCTTCGTCCGCCAGCGAATTCGCCGCCGTCCGCGTGCTTTCGATCGCGATCTGCCGCGCATAGAGTCGCTCCAACTCCTTCACGGACGAGTAATGGTCCCACGCGTACCAAAGGGTCAGAATGGCGCTGAGGCAAAGCGCGCCGACCAAAAGAAGCCCGACCGAGTCTCTCATGCGGCGGGACTGTAGCTGTCCATTTTGGCTTGTCCAACCGGTTTTTTCCCCCTGCAACTTTCCCGGCCCTCCATGTGTGCTATAATCGCGAGAGGAAATCTGTACTGAAGGTGACTTATGCAAGAGATTCTAAGCGTGTGTATGGGGGTTGGCCTGGCGGCGGCGTGCGGCTTCCGGATTTTTATCCCGCCCCTGATCATGAGCATTGCAGCGCTGTCGGGCAACCTGACGCTGTCCCCGAGCTTCGCGTGGATTGGCACTTACCCGGCGTTGATCACGTTTGCGGTCGCCACTGTCCTGGAAATCACGGCTTATTACGTGCCATGGCTGGATAACTTTCTCGACAGCATTGCGACCCCGGCAGCCATGGTCGCGGGCACGATCGTTACCGCTTCGATGGTCTCGGGCATGAACCCGTGGATGCAATGGACCCTCGCCATCATCGCTGGAGGTGGCGCCGCTGGCGTTGTGCAAGCGACGACCGTGCTTACGCGCGCTGCTTCGACCGCCACAACCGGCGGCCTCGGCAACCCAGTGGTAGCCACGGCCGAATGGGGTTTGTCGCTGGTCACGAGTTTCGTGAGCTTCGTCGCGCCATTTCTCGCCGTGCTCGCTTTGTGCGCGGTGGCGGTTTTTGGGGGGCACAAACTCTGGCGCCGTTACGAACAGCGCCGCGCTCTTGCGCCGGCGCCTTCGGCCTAGGATTCCAGCGAGAAATTCCTAACGGATTTCAACTCGATAAAATCGGCTGCCGCCGGCCGCAATCGAACCGTCCACGACGCGCGCATTCCCATTAACCGGAGCCGCCGCAATATTCGTCAGCGTTGACCAACTCGCTGTTCCGAGGGCGCTTTTCCACTGCACCGAATATGCTTCGGCCGCATAAGTGCTGAATTGAAGTTCAAACCCGCCAAACACTCTGGCGGCTGCGATTCGCAGCGTCTCACCTACCCACGCCGCTTCGGTGATCACGGCATCTTCGCCAAACACGGGGTCATTTTGGTACAGGCCGGAGTCGCGCTTTCCGATCACTTCCAAAACGTGCGGGCCCGCGCCCAACGCCAGCGTGACCGGCAAGCCGATCGCGCGCTCAGCGCTCCATGCGCCGCCGTCCACTCGAAACTGGTAGTGGGTATAGCCTGAGCCCGCCGGCCAACTCGTCGTCGGAATCCCTGAACCTGTTCGATTGATGCCCACCACGACCACGGCGTTCGTTCGGTGAGTGGCTCCCTCGGCATGCCCGCCAGTGACACACCGAAGGGCACCACTGCGCCCTTGTCACGTCCGTTCGGCCCCGTGCCGATCGCAGGCGAGCCGGGCGCCAATGCGAACCACTCGCGGTATATTTGCGCGCCCGCCCAATTGGTGAATACCGTTTCCGACAACGTCGGCACGTGCCGGAACAAGGGATTTGTCACGCTGTTGTTCACACCGGGACCGGTCCAGGCTGCCGGCAGAATATTGTTGTTGAGCGTGACGACGCTCTGCGTTGAGTTGTAGTTACGCACCAGTTGCGACGCATCGACGATAATATTTCCCTCCGCGTAAATGCCCCGGCCGTACGTTGTCACGGATGGCGTCGTGTCGCGAAGGTTGAAAACCCCGGAATCAGAATCGATCCCACCCTCGTTGGTCGTGTGAACGATTGTGTTGTTGAAGAACGTGTAAAAATTCCCCTGCTTCGCCGTGGCTGGGTTGTCGCAGTCATAAAAAATGTTCCCGATCACTGTGATTTGGGAGGTATCGCCGCTCCGGCTCCCACCGGAGACCGCCGCGGCGCTGTCCGGAGTGTCTCCCCGGCGGTGTACATGCTGAAAAATGTTTCCCTCCACCCACGCGTCGGTGCCGTCGATGTCGACGCCGTCGTCCGTCGCGCCGGAGAAAACGTTGTTGATGATATGAACGATCGGCGCGGGCCGGAGGCCGCCTGTGAAATCGATCACGTCTGAATATCCGACCGGCAAGCCAAAAAAGTTCCGGCGAATGATGCCGTGGCCATCGCTGCGAATTCCGCTCGAGCCGTGCACGAATTCGAATTTGGTTGTGGCGGATGGAAACGTGCAGTCGCTGATAATGAATGACGCGCCGTCCACCTCGATGTAGGTGTGCGCGGGCGTGCCAAACGTCAGATGATCCAGCCACACGGTTCCGCCCGGGACATTCACGGCCGTCCGGGAATTGAACTCGATGTGCGCGTGACGAATTCGGGTTTCCGGAGATCCGGGTCCGCCGTTCACAGTGATACCTTGCCACGTTCCGCTGTTGCCGGGGGCGCGGCTGAAAACAATTCGGTTCGTCTCATCGCCCTCCGAGAGCAGTCGGCCGTCGACGGTGAGCACTGTGTTGCTTGAAAACAAGACGCTCACGCCCGGCTCGATCGTCAGCGTCACACCGAGACCAACCGTCACGTCACCCGCCACGATGATCGGGCTGTCGGCCCGTTGCCAGGTCGTATCGGTCGCGATGAGTCCGCTCACGCCGTTGGTGGGTGCGGACACCGCGCTCAACTGCGCCACCTGAATGAAGTCGCTGCTGTTGGTAGCTTCGTTCAAGCCGACAATTGCGAGCACGTGCGGCCCAGTCCCCAGGCGCGTTCCGACCGCGCCGCCGTCGAAGCTCCGCGGGGCTTCGGGAGAGCTGTTGCCGCGTGATGATTCGTGCAGGTCAGTCGCGAGCGCGTTAAAGGCCGGTTCCCCCGGCGCGCCGGGGGAGAGCCAACTGCCAATGTACTGGCCGTCCAGCCACGCGATAAACCCGTCGTCCCAGTCCATGGTGAGCACGAGGTGGAAATTCGAATCGATATTTGAGGTGACCTGGAAAGTGTGGCGCATCGCCACGGTCGAATAACCGTTGCGCATGTCGGTGAGCAGCGTGGCGCAACGCGACGTCTCATTCGTGTTATCGGCATAGCCGATCCCGCCGTTGCCGGAGAGCCACGTGGCATTCAGCCCCGCATCGGCCACGGTCTTCCAGTTTGTCTGCGGGGCGCTGGTTCCTTTGCGGTAGCGCCACGTGTTCGTGTGGCTGACCAACGAAATCGAGGCCCCGCGCGAATTGAGCGGAGCACACAACAACAACAAAATCCCGGCATTCAAAACGTAATATTTCGTCACTTCATTCAAGCGTGGCATCAATATAGGGGTTTTTCCAAGCTAACTCGTATTTCCGGAAAATTCCCGATTTTTCCGGAAATCGTTGGGCAGAAAAATCGGCGCACGCCGATTTTGATTTGCGTAAGTACTTGGTACAGCGCGGTTGAAATCGGCGAGTTCGCCGATTTTGACGATTTTCGGGGGGATGCGCATCCACGAAGGGAACGAAGAGTAATGAACGCCAATTGACGTGGGAAGGGGATGGCCGCAAGGAGCGCAAAAAAGCGCAAAGCGGACGTCCCTACCGAAAATTGGCGTACGCCGATTTTGATTTGCGTAAGTGGTTGGTACAGCGTGGTGGAATCGGTCGAAAATCGGCGGGCTCGCCGATTCTGACGATTATGTACAGTATTTGAAAGTTTGTCGCCAGGGTTGAGAAGCCAAGAGCGCGGTACCAGCCTGTCCCTCATCCTAACCTTCTCCCCCGGGGAGAAGGGATGATGGCTGGAGCCGCCAGAAAACGAAGAACCAGTCTGTCCCTCACCCTGCCGCTCTCCCCAAGGGAGAGGGAACCGCTCCGTCGCGACAAAATGCGACCACTTTTGGAGGCCAAAGTTGTAAGTGGCTGGTAATGAGTTAATTAACATTTGCGTTTTGAAATTTGGTCGCATTTTGGACGCATAATGGTGGCATTTTTCGGACCGTACGGGACTCAATAAGGAAGGCAGGAGATGTCGGGACAAACCAAGGCCGCGGCTCCGAGTGGAGCCTGGGACGTGGCGGGCATTGTCCGTCATAGGGTTACCCTTTGCTCGGCTGGTCAGGGGCTGTCTGCCGATGGCCAGCGCAGGCTGATTTACACTCTGTATGTATAGCACATACTTTAGAATTGTCAATTTATGATTAAGCGGGAGCCGGATTTTTTTACAGAAGATCGCAAAAACCGCGAAGGAAAGACCGAGTTACTGACTGGCCCCCTGCAAAACGAGGCGCGTGATACCATCTGTGAGCTTGGTTTCGTGGACGGCCGCTCGATCGACCTGCGGCTATCGGCGGAAATGCGATTGAAGAAGTAGTTAGGGGCCGGCTTCAGAAATCCTGGACCGTGGCGGGCATTGTCCGGCCAGGACGCTCAAGTTCGCTGCAGCGTATGCCAGGCGACGTGACTGAATCAGCCTACCATTCCATGGGCTACGCGTGCCAGATCAAGCGCAGTTACATAAAATGTAAGACCCGCCAACAAGACCCAGCCTGCAACTGTCAGAGGCATTTCCAGTCTCCGCAATGGCTGGTAGATTTTCCGCAACAATCCCATCACGATTTTTCCTCCGTCCAGCGGCAGGATCGGAAGCAAATTAAAAACGGCGAGATTCACATTCAAAAGAACGGAAAACTGGAGAAGTTTAACGAAACTCAATCCTGCATAAGCCCCGCCCGCCGCGACGATTCCCACAATGCCGGAAAGATTTTCTGGCTGGCTGAAGAGTAACGGAATAGCAGTGCCGATCTGCAGCGCCATCTGGCAGATTTGTTCGAGCGGAAGATAAATGACGGAATTAACAGAGAAACCAAGCTTTACGATATTCATCAGAGACAGACAGAGAAACGCTCCCAGAATATTTGCTGCGGGACCGGCCAAGAGAAACAGGATGCGACTTTTCAAGGGTATTTTGTTGAAAGCCTCCTCATCTTTCAGCGCGGGCATCACGTAGCCGCCACAAGGGATCATGGACAACCAGTATTCTGTTTCACCGATTTTGAATCCCCATATCTTTGGGCCCAGGCCGACCGAGAAACGTGCGATGGGGATACCCATCCTTTTTGCCGCCAGAAAGTGTCCCAGTTCAT
>Ga0075418_10004141_pt1 | contig 16516 bp, 14 predicted proteins | sample SoiMetdeltSBSDD2_FD_81776 | JGI IMG/M metagenome (GOLD analysis project Ga0075418, IMG submission 81776) | Bulk soil microbial communities from a Populus tree surrounding site in Tennessee, USA - Soil MetaG P. deltoides SBSDD2 | ecosystem: Environmental > Terrestrial > Soil > Tree plantation... | reverse complement strand
CGGCATGGCTGCCTGTGGCACCGTCCTCTTGTCGGCGATACCGACTGCGGCGTTCAGCTACATGTCGGCAATTCTGATACCTAGCGCGCTGAAGTGTTTGGCTATCAATCAAAAGGGCTACTTCCTGCTCGCGGCGTTAGCCTTCAGCAGTTGGGGGTTTTTTGCCGCGCTCATCCCCAAAATAACCCGAGACATCAAGGACCGACAGAAGGCTGAATTGCTGCTCGACGAGCGCAACGTGCTCCTCGCCCTTGCGGGAAAGGCCGCTCGCGTCGGCAGCTACGCATACGATCTCGACTCCGATGTGATGCAGATTTCCGAGGGCTATGCGGCCCTGCACGGTTTGCCGGAGGGTAGTGCGGAAACGACACGCAGCGAATGGCGCGCTCGCGTGCACCCTGACGACTTTGCTCGGGTCGAGGAAATGCGGTGCCGAGCGTTCGACCAGCGTATCAGCGAGTATGGCATCGAGTATCGGATCTTTCGCTCAGAAGGCGAGGTGCGGTGGATCGAGTCGCGGAGCTTCATTGCATTCAAACCCGACGGCACCCCACTGCGGGTACTTGGCGTCAACATCGATATAACGGGGCGCAGGCGGGCGGAGGATCACCAACGCCAATTAGTTGCGGAGCTCGACCATCGCGTCAAAAACGTGCTGGCGACAGTCGGAGCTATCGTCACCCAGACACAGTGGAGCATTGCCTCGCCTGCGGACTTCGTGGCTGGGGTCGACCGTCGCATACAATCGATGGCTAGAACCCATGAATTGCCTGAGCCTCAAGCGCCGGCCGATGCGCGCATGCCAATCGATGTCCTTGGTCATAGGTGGTTCCCGATGGGGTCAACGGAAAATATGGAGTTCCCTTTATAGCGGAACACGCTACTCTTGTCGGCATCTACCATCTCCAAGGAGCCGCAAATGCCAGTGCTCAAGAACCTTCTTGGCAAGTCGCCGAGCGAGCCGACAGGCCGCCTGCGCAACTACCTTGCCAACGAAGTGCTGGGCACCAAGCAGTCGACGATCCACGAGAACGTTATCAACCCGGGCGGCAGTGTTCCTTGGCATCTCCATTGTGTGGAGGAGATCATTGTGGTCTTGGAGGGGCTCGGCGAGTGTCAGACAGAGCAAGGGACGGAGACCTTCGCAGGTGGCGACGTGATCATTTTGCCTGAGAGGCAGCGTCATTCCCTCCGCAACATTGGTCGCGTTCCGCTTCGGCAGCTCTGCTTCTTCCCGGGTCCACCTGGCACACAATGGCTGTGTGAGGAGGCGGAGCCCGGACAACGCCTCGAGACCCGGGACGGACTGCCCTGACGCTGCAGATCTTGAGCCATTCCCTATCGCCGGGCCTAAGTAGGATGGACGCTATGCGTGGGGTGCTTGCTGCTGCTGGAGTGTTTATGACAATCGCCGCCGATGCAGCCGCCGCTGAGATCAAAGTCCTCGGTACACAGTCGATGGTGCTTGTCTGGAATGAGATTGCTCCCAAGTTCGAGCAACAGACAGGCCACACGGTCAGCATGACGCCCCACATAGCCGCTACGGCCAAAAGGATGATCGACGCCGGTGAGCGCTTTGACGTCGCAATCCTGACACCCGCCGTGATCGATCAGTTGATCAAGGAAAGCCAGCTCATTGCTAATACACGCACTGACATCATGCGTGTCGGTATCGGCGTTGCCGTGCGGGCGGGCCAAGACAAACCGGACATCAGCTCGGTCGAGGCGTTCAAGAATACGCTTCTTAATGCAAAATCGATCGCCTACCTGAAGACTGGAGTGAGTGGCATCTATTTGTCTGACCTGATGAAGCGACTGGGCATCGCAGAGGACTTGAAGTCCAAGACGATACTACCAGAGGGAGATGTCGTGGGGCCCATGGTGGCCCGAGGTGAAGCGCAAATGGGTATTACGGCGATGTCTACCCTGCGAGCAACACCCGGGCTTGAAATTGTTGGCCCACTCCCGCCCGAAATCCAATCGTACGTCACGTTTACTGGAGGGGTCAGTACCAGTACCACCTCGCCGGACGCTGGCAGAGACCTACTCCAGTTTCTGACGAGTCCAGCAGCTCTACCGGCAATGAGAGCGAAGGGACTGGAACCTAGTTGAGCGCACAGATGGCGGAGCTACCGTGAGACGCGAAAGTCTCGCTCACAAGTAAGCGCACATCATCCATCGACGAGTTCGCGGCACCACGGCGCGACTTGAACTCAACGGCGGCAATGGCTTAGCTGGCGCGCAAATGAGTCGCAAAATTCCAGCATTGAAAATCGCCCGCCCGAAGGCTCGTCGGATACGCCCGCGTGGCAGCAGGACTTAACACGCCAAGTGCAGCAGTGAGGGCGGCGCGTCTGTAGCACCCCCGATAGCTGCCGGAATCGCTGCGCCGCCGAACTCTTCCGGTTCGTGCCACTTTCTGCCGTCAGCAGATTCATGTCGCGGGCGAGGGTTCAGTCTCGGGCCACGCGCGGATATGGGGTGCCATCCTTGCGAAAGAATCCCTTGGTGCCATCAGGCCCTGCCTTTAATTCCAGATCGATATCGGAGTAGATCACTTCATCACCTGCAGTACGGTCGCCGACCACGAGGAAGGCGGCATCCTCGTCGGTCAGATTCAGAAAATGATGGCCATCGCCTGTGTCTGCCGGAAAGCCGATGCACATGCCGGGGCCGACGGTCTCACCACCCGCATCCGTGACGAGCACGAATTCGCCTTCGATCACGTAGACGAACTCGTCCTGCCTGGAGTGCGCATGACGGGCAGACGACTGGCCGCCAGGCAGAACCCGGATGAGATTAACCCCGAAGTTCTTCAACCCCGCATGGTCAACTAGGCGCCGGTTGTAACGCTTGCGTTGTCCCTCCCGGAAGGGCTCGGGATAGCTCGATGCGTTGCTCACTGCTACGTCGGCCGGTCTAAATATCTTTGATCCCCTTGCCATGATGCTTCCTCGCAAAAGACTACGGCGGCTACACAGCGCGAACGAGATTGCGTGTCCCGGAAGGCAACGGAGCAGAAGCTTGCGCTCCAACCTCGTCAGGTCGTTTCTGTCTTCTCTAAATAGCTCTGGAAGACGCCTACGTGGTTCAGAGCCTCGTCGCAGCTATCTGGCCACAAATCGCGAGATCGAAAGCGGACGTCATAGGTCGGCTCCATGGGCGCTTGCATGCTGTGCCCGGCAGCATCCGGGAACGGACACAGCGGCGAGATGCCAACCACAACCCCAACCTTGCCGCGAACATACGCAGGCATCCGCACGTGACCTGGAACGAATTCGTTCTTCACGCGCACTTTTTCACCGATTGCGAACGACTGCGGCGACGATGGTAGCCGTCCCGGTCCACTAGAACCTGAAAGCGGGAACGCGCCTGAGGCCAGCGCCTCAAGCTCCTCGCGTGTCACGTAGTCCTTTTCCACGAGGAGGGTCGCCACCGCGGTGAGATGGCGCTCATAGTACGGGGCGGCCATGTAGTGGCGAGGTGCCATGCGCTCGATGGCGTGCCGGAACTCGTCCATGTTGTAGATGTGCTTCCGAATGGCGAAAGCCGACAGCGCACGAACGAGCGGCTCCCAGGTCTCCTCGTGTGGCGGAGATGGATATTTCACCCGTCCGAAGCCTTGCTTACCGCCCAAGTCGTGCATGCCGTCCACGATCTCAGTCCTCCACCTTTTCGAGCTGCGACGCACCAATCATTGCATCCTGCGTGACGATCGCCGCAAGCTTCTCCTCGGGCCAACCCTTCGTCGCGGGAGGCTGTAGCGGCAGCACCATGTAGCGGTGGTCAGCCGTGGTGTCCCAAACTCTGATTTCTGTACTGGCTGGAAGGTCGAGGCCCATCTCACGCAAGACAGTGCGGGACTGCCTCACCACGCGGGCACGGTAGTCGATGTCCTTGTACCAGTCCGGCGCCGCACCGATGATGGTGTAGGCCGTACAGGAGCACTGCGTGCAGACGATCACGTTGTGGATATCCAGCGTGTTCTCCAGCACGACAAGTTGCCGATGGTGCTCGGGGAATTGGAAGCCCATCTCCATCGCGGCCGCTTTGCCGTCGGCGAGCATTCGTGCGCGAAATGCCGGGTCGGTCCAGGCACGTGCAACCATCTGCGCGCCATTGTCGGTGATCCACTTTTCCTCCGCGTGATTGGTGAAATCCTCCACGAAGGTCTCGGGCATCTCCCCCTTGCGTCGCAGTACGATCTCCAGTGCAGCTGCTCGCTGTTCGGGAGTGGCTGTCGAGTGATCCGGGTCGTTGGCCATGGTTACCTCCTCAAGTTTTCCTGCCCCTGTGAACTAGGTCATGCCGTCGCCTCTGGTGATTGGAAACGGGCGCGAAAGTCGGTTGGTGTTGCAGAAATTGTTCTGGCGAATGCCCGTTCCATGCGACGAAGCGTTCCGAACCCGCACTGGCTCGCGACGCTCTTGATGGCGGCGTTCGTGTCGAGAAGGTCTCTCCGTGCCCGATCAATGCGTACCCGCTCCACGAATTCGGCCGGGCTCAGGTCTAGTTCCTTCCGAAACAAGCGACTGAGGGAGCGGACAGACATGCCGGCTTCGATCGCCAAGGCGGGTATCCGCCAATCATGTTGGGGGCGCTGCACGATCCGTTCCGCCAGCCTCGAGAGCCGATCGTCACGGACCGCTTGCGCGGCAAGTTCGCTCGAATACTGACGTTGTCCGCCGGACCGAACGCGTGAAATGACGCAATGTCGCGCGATAGCCAATGCCGTCCCGCGACCAAAATCCGTCTCGATCATCGCGAGCGCTAAATCCATGCCCGCCGTAACACCTGCGGATGTCCAGACGTTGCCGTCTCGCACGTAAATCGCCTCGTCATCGACGTCCACCTGGGGCCGAAGTCGACGAAGACGATTGACGGAAGCCCAATGCGTAGCGGCCCGGCGGCCATCGAGTACACCCACTGCCGCAAGGAAGAGTGTGCCGCTGCACACGGATGCGATGCGCGCTCCGCGCAGAGCAGCCTGCTTCACGAACTTCCCGATCTGACCACTTTCGAGAGCGCGGTCGATACCTATGTTGCCTCCGGCGGCGATAACGGTGTCCGACTTGCCAAGTCCTCTTGGTGCGAAATCTCCAATGCCCAGATCCGCCACGACGCTAATGCCGGATGACGTTCTGAGTGGGCCGCGCTTGGACCCAAGAATCAGAAGCTCATAAGCTTGCCGTCGGAGCTCGAAGTTGGCGCTGGCAAACATTTGCATCGGCCCCGTGACGTCCAACAGTTGGCAGTCAGGGTACGCGAGCATCAGAACGCGTCGCTGCTTGATCATGGGGCAGACTAGCCTCGGCGGTAGTTGGCAAGAAGGTCAAAGATACGTCAATTTGGGACACCGCGCATTTTTGGATCGGGCGAGAACGCCCCACAGATCAATTGCAGTACCTGTTGTCGATGATTGCTAGTAAGTGTGAAGGTCAGATCTGGGTCAGGAACTACCGGTCTTGACAACAACCGGTGCACGGCAGAACTACCTCTGGAAGCTGACGGAAGGGTCAATCGCCCCGCACGGAGCAAAAGTGCCAGAAGCCGACATTCCGGACTCGATGATCCTCTTGGAGCGGATCGACGATCGTATACACATTAGCGGAAGTCGCGCCTGATGCTTTTCGTGATCGATTGAGTCCACTGGACACTGTCCGCTTGCCGGCTTGCAACCAACCTCGACGAGATATCCCAGGGCCGACTGCCGGACTGACAGAAGAAAAGCTGGGCAGAACCCAGGCTCATTCGGCCCAAAAAGGCTTGCCCCATTGACGCGGCGGGACCGTTCCATTGGAATGAGCTCTCAATTCGAGCAAGCGAGCATTGGTTGCCATGGCGGTCGCAAGATTCGAGGTCACCCGCCGAGAGCCCTACACAGCAAACGAGGACTTCGGCTGTAGTGGACCCTACGAGCGGATTGATGCAATCGCCCACTATGCGGTGGATCCGACCCTTCCCGGCAATGACCGGATCACCGACCTGAGCCTGGCCGAGCGAGAGGACGGGAAGGTCAAGTTCATCGGCGATGTGACGCTGCTGGTCCCGCACGGGAAGGCGAATAGAGCGTTGCTCGTGAATTTTCCGAACCGGGGAAACCGCACGGCGACGCGGGTCTTCAACCGGGCGCCCTTTGAGTTGGTACCTACGGATGAGATCGATCCCGGCGATGGCTTCCTGATGCGCCACGGCTGGACCGTTGCGTTTTGCGGCTGGCAGTGGGATGCGCCAAAGCCCGGACCTCGTATGGGCATCACGCCGCCGCAGGTCCCGCCGCGGGCCCGCAACCCCGACGGGAACATGCACCTTCGCATCCAGCCCAACGAGGTGACGACGGCCTATCCTCTGACCGACCACCATGTCGGCTCGATCGGCCAGCACCGGCCGATCCCGACGCGCGACGTCGCTGACGCGGAGGCGCGCCTCTTGGTGCGGCCCTCAATGTACGGCGAAGCACAGGAGATTCCGCGCGACCGCTGGCAGTTCGCTCGAGACGAGGTCGGCACTGCAGTGTCGGACCCAGAGTGGGTGCGGCTGGAGGGCGGCTTCCAGGCCGGTCTGGTCTACGACCTGATCTACGTTCCGCGCGACTGCCCGGTCGTCGGGGCGGGACTAATCGCGATGCGCGACCTCGCGGCGTTTCTGTGCCGCCACCCAGCTTCGCCCCTCGCGGGTAAGGTGGATCACGTGATCGGCGAGGGCATCTCGCAGTGCGGACGGCTGATGCGCACTTTCCTGGGGCTGGGTCTGAATACGGCCGAGGATGGCGGTCCTTCCTATGACGGCCTCCTGATCCATGTCGCCGGCGGGCGTCGGGGCGAGTTCAACATGCGTTACGGCCAGCCCTCCGTGCAGCCAACTCCGGCCTTGGGGCACCTCTTCCCCTTTGCGGACAACCCGACTGACGATCCGGACAGCGGTCGAACGGCCGGGTTGCTCGACCTGCAGCGTGCGGCCGGCAACGTGCCCAAGATCTTCCAAACCGATACCGCGTCGGAATACTGGCGGGGCGACGCGTCGCTCTCGCACATAGCGCTGGACGGTAGTCGCGATCTCGAGCTGCCGGGCGAGGTGCGGCGCTATCTTTACGGCTCGACCCAGCACACGCCAGCCGCATTGCCCTTTGCCGACCTGAGCCCTTTCGGCAGCCATGGCAGCAACTGGTTCAATGTTGTGGACTACCGGCCGCTCCACCGGTCGGCTCTGATGAGCCTGCTGGCCTGGATCCGCGATGGCAACGAGCCGCCACCAAGCATCTATCCGCGCCTCTCGGACGGCACGGCCGTGACCCGCACCCAAGTCGTTGAGAGGCTGACTCAGATTCCGGGACTCGTGCCGCCTGTTGTCGATCTCCTCCCAGGCGTTCGGCCGCTCGAGCTCGGACCTCTGGCGGACAGAGGTATCGGCACGTTCCCGGCACGGCCCGCGGCATCCCCCTATCTGGCTTTTGTTGCCGCGCTCGATGCCGACGGAAACGAGACGGGTGCAGTCCGGATGCCCGATGTCGAGGTGCCCATCGCGACACATACAGGCTTCAATGTTCGCCATCCGCGCTCGGGAGGCGCCGGGCAGTTATTGGAGTATGTCGGCCTCACTGTGCCCTTCCCACGCGACGCCGGGGAACGCGCCCGTACCGGCGATCCCCGTCCGGCTATCGCCGAGCGCTATAGTGGGCGAGCCGACTATCTGGTCCGCGTGCGTGCCGCCGCCAGACGGCTGGCGGCGGAAAGGCTACTGCTCGAGGAAGACATCGAGCTCTGTGTCGACCTCGCGGCCGAACGTTACGACGCTTGCATGAAGTGACCGGGCGGCTCCGGGGGCGTGTTCTGTCGGCCCTTTTGGTCGACCGCGACCATTGGACCGAACATCTGCGCTCGGGGATATCGTCGCGGCCTCGCTGTCTAAGTTTCGGCGGGATGGTGCATTGTTGGCCGATCGCGCGCATCACACGCAGCAGCTTGCTTCATTGCGTGTAGGTGGCAGGTCGATCATGGGATTTCGATCGAAGAAGCCGGACGGCATCAGCTTGAATCCGCAGCTCACGACTGGTTGGACGGGGAAGTCCTCCGGGCGCACCGAATGATGCAGGCCGAAGACATGCCACAGTACGACATCGGTATTCTCGATCGCACGATCCGCTTCGATCCATCGTGGCAGTCCCAGACCACCGTCAGAACCGTTCACGTAGTCGCCGGCAGGATAGCGCTCCGGGGGCGAGTAAGGCGTCACCCACAAGTGATTCCGGATGAAGCCACCTCTACGGCCCGAACGGCTCTCGGGATCGGTGTATGGCGTCACTGGGCTGGTCGCCTCGAGCTTGTAAGCGGTTGGCTTGCCGACAGCGTTTCGGACGTTGGGATTGACGATCTTCCAGTAACGCATCGAGGCCGGATTGGCTCGACGGCAGGCCTCCTTTTCGGTTTTCAGCGTCGTCGCTTCCTCATAGAAGGCGTTGCCATACGGGTTCTCGGGACCAGCGGGTGGAACAACGACGTTGTATTCGACGACGGAGTTGCCGGGTCCGTCGACGTCCATATCGAGCCTGGCACAGAAGAGATGCTGATGGATCTGCCCCACGACCCCCGGCATTACCTCGTTGCCGTAGCGGCTCGCCCGGCCCGGTTCGCATGCGACGGTATTGATGATGCCCGTCGCCTTGATCTCGAACTCGATGCCGCCGTGTTGGTAGAGATACCAGTAGGACGCGTACTCGTAGTTCCCCACGGTAGAGATCGACGAGATCACCAGACGCCGCAGGCGACGCACTTCGGCAACATCTGTCCGCCAATCCCAATGCTTCCAGCCGAGGCCCTGGTCCTCCTCGTGAATGCAGATCGCATTCTCTATTTTGACCGGAGTGCCATCGATCCCGTTCACCCAGCCATCCATGTAGTGGATGGCACCGAGGCAATCGCATCCGAGCCGTAGCGAGTTGGCGAGCTTGCCGAGGCCGTATTCGCCGATGTCGAAAACGTTCTTTCGATGGTGCGCGAGCTCTGGGCTGCCGTATGGAACGACCATTTCGGCGAGGGAGGCGCGATGTATGATGGGCCGGCGGATGCCATCCACGGTATGGCCGACCTGATGCAGGATCAGCCCCTCGCGGTTATTGAAGCCTACGCGAACGTCGAAGCCCATCCATTTGATGTTACGGCCGTTGACCGTGAAGCTTGGCCCCTCAGACTGGATGACATCGAGTGGCTTGCCACCTGACGCGAACCGGTCCCGGAACCGGGCGTCATACTCGCTGTCGGACTTCGGCACCGGCAGTGGATCGCGCCCCGCGAAGTGGTCATCAACGCGCAGGACGGTCATGGTGTCGATGTCGACGACCGCGTTGAGACCTTCGATGGGGTGAGCGTAGTAGTTGCCGTCCTTGCGCGTACGCAGCCATGCGAACGTATGGGAGATGCGGCGCCCTTCCTCGCCCGGCATGCCATTCGACCCCGCTGACCACGGATCGACGCATACCATTTCGATGTTCTCGATCCCGCGGCGCCGGCAGCCGGCGATGAATTCCGGACTGGCCTTGACGGCCTTTTCGACCTCGAGGAACTCCTCGAGCATGATCATCGGACGTGCCGTCGGGAGGTGACGAGAGGATAGCACTCGCTCCTCGCCAAGCGAGAGGATGCCTTCCGTGACCCCGATTCGCCCGACCGGGTAGATCGAAAAGCGAACCTTTCGATCCCATGGGACACCCGGCTTCCAGGCCCGCAACACTGTCTTCTCGGGTTCTTCGATCTCCAGACGCTCGAAGCGGATCGGCTCGTCCTTGCCAAAAGCTGCGGCCACAATCTTTGCCGCGTGTGCCATTTCATCGCCGTCGAGAGGATCAAGGGGATGGCGTCCGGCAGATACCGACGAGTGCGCTGAGCAGCAAGTCGTTGCTGCGGCGTCCGCGCCGACAGGAGGATTTTCGCGAGTTGTCATTCTACTCTCCGGTTCTGTGCACGCCGAGCCGATGCCATGCAATTCCGCCATGCTACCGAAGAGCTGCCGTTCGGAGAACCGCTCAATGCTCGGTCAGCCTGGGAAGTTAGCGCCCGTGCCGCGATTTGCCCCTGTTCGCTGATCGGAGTGCTCCGGTCATGCCCCTGCTCCAATCTGTTGGCTGATCAAGGTGTCATGGCGACGGCAGCTATCTCTGCGTGTCGACCATCAAGGCCCTGCCGCACAACGGGATCGACCCCAACCGGATGCGTCACATCCCCGAACGTCCAGCTGCCGCGTCCCCCACGCGATTCTGATAGTTCGAGCGCATGAACCAGAGGCGATACTCCTCGTAGCGCAGGGGCGGATGTTTCGGCTTTTCTCCGGCCGGCACACAGCTCGGGATCGCCTCCATCAAATACCGGGTGTTCGGCGCCATGAAAAAAGGGATGGCGTAGCGGCTCTCGCGCGAGAGGTTGGCGGCAAAATGGCGGGTCGACTTGACCGTGTCGTTGGACCAGCGCTTCAGCATGTCGCCCGAGTTCACCGAGATCGCACCCCGGATTTTCGGCGAGCGCACCCACTCCTCCTGCGAGTTCATGATGTAGAGGCCCTCGACATCCGACTGCGGCAGCAACGTCATGAAGTTGGAGTCGGTATGCGGCGCGATGCCGAACTGGTTAGTCTCGTAGCGCGCCACGGGATAGTGCGACATACGCACCGTGCCCTGCGGCGACTGGAAACCCTCATCGAAATAGTCCGGTGGGGCGCCGAGGCCCGTGGCTAGGGCCGGCAGCAAGGAGCGCGCGAGCGCCTCCATGCCGTAGAAGTAGCGCAGGCATTTCTCCCGGAAGAGCGGCAGCTCGTGCGGCCACTTGTTGGTATAGCGAAACGGGACGCCGGCGACGACCTCCGGATCGTCAACCATGCGCTCGCGGTCAAAGAAGAAAGCGGCGTTAATGTCCGCCTTGGTGTTGGCGTTCACCTCCGAGGTCTTCACGGTGTAATCACCCGACGCCAGGTAGCCGACGAAGCCCTGCCCCATCGCGAGCTGGCGCTTTCGCTCGGGCGCGAGAGCGTGGAACTCTCGCGCCGCCTCGAAGCCGCCGCGGATGACGTCGCGCCGCACCCCGTGGCCGACCAGAACGAAGAAACCGCTGGTTCGGAGTGCGCCGACGATCACATCGCCGAGATGGCGCAGATCGGCCGCGCTTTCCTCGTCGAAGCGGGAGAGGTCGATGACAGGCATCTCGGTCGGCGTCGCCTCGCGTATGGCGGACAGGTCGATCATGGGTTGCCTCCCGTATTCGGATAGTGCGAGGCGAGCCGAAGCTACCAGCGCCGCATCGATGGACATGCTCGGCCTCAGTGCCGGCCTCGTCAAGCCGGGATCGTTCAATGACAGGGTGCGGCGCCCATCGAAGCGCGACGGATCGGTCGATCGTCAGCGGCCCGCGAGCTGATGGCAAAGCGCGCCTACCAGCCTGCCGGTCAATCCGATGCACGCGGTGTCCAGCGGCTGCGCCTGCGATGAGAACTTGGCAATCACGATCTCATTCTCGATGTCGACAAACAAATTCTGGCCGTGGATGCCGAGGCAAAAGAGCAATCGTGGCGCGGTGCGCTCCACATACCATTTTGCCCGGTAGTGGATGGGAACGCCTGGGTAGTAGGACGCAAGGTTGCCCGCCGCCCACGCATCCGCGTCGCCATCATTCATGATCATGTCGATCCAGGCTGCGGGCACAACTTGCCGCCCCTTGTGCGATCCTCCATCGACGAGAAGCTGCCCCACGCTGGCAAGATCCCTAGCTGTGGCGCACATACCGCCCGCTGCCCGCGGCGCGCCCAGTCGGTCGACAGTTATGTAGGCGCTCTCTGCCGCGCCCATCGGTTGCCACAAGAGCTCGCTGAGAAGGTCGGCGTAACGCCTACCGGTAGCACGCTCGATGATCCAGCCCAGCAGATCCGTGTTGGGAGAGACGTACCAGAAGCGCCCGCCATGCGGGCCGTCCGTCTCCTTCAATTCCTGGAAAAACGACCTGATGTCGGAGGGTGACTCGTCCGACGCAAGCGGGTTCCAGCCCGCCGCCCTGCGATAGGCGATCATCGGGCCGGAGGTGGCCTGGTAGTCTTCATTGAAGGCAACGCCTGTTCGCATGTCGAGCAATTGCATGACCGTGGCGCCAGCCCAGGCAGTCGTCTTCAGCTCGGGGATGATGTCGGCGACAGGCCGCGACATGTCGAGAGCTTGCCGGCCTGCGAGAATGCCAGCGAGAAGGCCCAACATCGACTTGGAGATCGACATGAAGATGTGCGGCGAGCGTTCGGTCATACCGTTGAAATAGCGTTCCAACACGACCGATCCCTTGTGAAGGACTACGAGGGCGTCCGTGCTCGTGGTTGCAAGGGCCTGATCGATCGTCAGCTCCCTTTCCTCGTCGATGACCCGCGTTTCCGCGAGCGCAACGGAGCTTAGGGGAAGCTCCCGGATGTTAGCGGGGTCGTGGACGATGTCGGCTGTAGGGAGCAGCTCGCGCACGTGATGGAACGCCCATCTGCTAAAGGGAGCCGTCCGCCAATTGGCGAGGGTTACCTGTGCTTCCGGGCTCGGCGGAAATCCATCCATCAAGGGGCTCATTGCATCCGTCCTCACCATCGCCGATCCAATTGCGCAAACGTGCCGCGAGTGGCTCTATGGCACAAGGGTCAGGCTCCCTCGGAGGACGAACTTCGCCATGTGGCCAAATCCACGCATTCCCTACCAGATGTCCAGCGACCGCCCTCGACTTGCTCCGCTCAATGGCAAGCCGCTCATGGTCAATCCCGTCGTCGCCATCGAGTACTGGCCCTTCGATAGACCGATGCCGCGCGGAGTTCTGCCGGCTCCTCATGGCCGGCCCAGCGAGCCGCCCGATGTCGCCAACTACTCCTGGGTGGAGTACGGCATGCGGTGTGGGTTGCCGCGCCTCTTCTCTCTCTTCGAGCGGCGCGGCATCAAGGCTTCTGCATGGATGAACGCGCAGTGCGCCGATGTGTATCCGTCTGCTGCAGAGCGAGCCGCACGCGACGAGTGGGATTTCGTCGGTCACAGCTGGTTTCAGCGGTCGTTGAAAGAAGTCGAGGACGAAGAGGCGGAGGTCCGCCGCTCGCTCTCGCGCCTCGAGCAGCTTTCCGGCAAACGCGTCCGCGGCTGGTTCGGCGCAGGCGGCGGCGAGACGAGTCGCACTCCCGAAATTCTCAAGCGCTGCGGAGTTGAGTTTACGCACGACTGGCTGCTCGATGACCTTCCCTGCTGGATGACGACCAAGGAGGGACCATTGCTCTGTCTCCCCTACACATGGGAGATCAATGACGTGCCCATGTGGGCCGTGCAAGGCCAATCCTCCGATGAACTGGTCAAGCGGCTTTCGGCGACGCTGGCTGTCCTCGAGCGCGAGCTCGAGCAGAACCCGCGTGTGCTTTCGATCGGCCTTCATCCTCACATCGCCGGTGTTCCGCATCGGGTCTATTTCCTGGAAAAGGCGCTCGATGTTTTGATGAGCCGGTCGGATACGATCTTCGTCACCTCTTGCGAGATCGCCGACTGGTTTGTGGCGGCCGACAAGACAGGGCTTGCCGAGCTGGAAGCGGCGCTAAAGCTGAGGCCATCTGCAGGCGTTGAATAGGACCGATGGGCTTGTCTGCAGCCTGGGTGCCGGGTAGGAGAACCTTTGCAATATTGCGCTGCATGAGCCCCTCGGTATCCGCATCACGCTATGTCCGCGATCGGAGGCCGAGCACTCGTACTATTCCATCAATCGATGTGCTGAAAAAGAGCATGCGGCGACGTCCGCTTCCTCTACTTAGCACCGTTCGAAGGCAACGTACGCCTGCCGCTGCCAATGTCGGGATCGGGTCATGAAGAGGCATGCTGGATGCCTCACCGGCACGGCAGAAGTCCATCAAATTCCGGACAGAATCACCGCGGTGCAGCGAACTGGCGTCCCGTGCCAGGAGGAGACTCGTGCAACCCAGCAAACCGTGATGCTTTACCCAATCACTTTCATCAGCCGACGCGAGAAGCACTGCTGCGATGGCCAGGCCCAGCTTTGCCGGGTTTCTTCTGGCGGGGCAACGCTGGGGCGCTACGGATGAACTTGCGTCCTGGATGGACGCGCTGGCAATGTGCCGCCAGCTCTTGTGCAAATTGCTCCGCGTATGGGGCCAGAGATCGCCTGGGGTTCCAGGCAATTGTCCCCCAGTCCCCGAGCGGCTCGCCACTGCAAACTATCGGCAGGGCACGGACGCTGCTCTGTATCTGGACTGTGGAGGGTACCACCGCAATCCCAAAGCCTGCCGCAGCAAGGGCAATGATGGTATGAGGTGAGGCGCTCTCCAGAAGCACGCTTGGTCGGACGCGCGCGCGGCTGCAGGCGGTATCGAACCACACGCGCGAAGCAAAGCTCCGGTTGAGGAGGAGGATGGGTTCGTCGGCCAGTTGCGTCACATCAAGCGTGCGATGGCGGCCTAGCTGGTGGCTCTGGCGCAGCACCGCCAGGGCATACAGTGGAAAGAGTAGCTCCTGACGAAAGCGGTCATCGCTAATAACGAGAGCCAAGTGGACGTCGCCACGCTCGAGGCGATCAGCCAAGCGGAGGCTGCCCTCCTCCACCAGGTGAACCTCGATTCTTGGATGGCGGCGGCGGTAGTGGCTGAGGAAGTCGACCAGCAAACTCTCAATCAGCTGCGGCGTAGCCCCGACGCGCAACAAACCCGCTTGTGATTTGTTGAGTGCCTGCGCTTGCATTGCAAGCGCGTCGGCCTCCATCAGAAGTCGACGGCTTTGGTTCAGCAGCGCTTCTCCCTCCGACGTGAGGCGGAAGCGCCGTCCTATGCGGTCGAAGAGCCTGACATTCAGGCTGGATTCGAGGCCATTGATCTGGCGGGAGGCGGCCGGCTGGCTGAGATTTAAGTGCGCGCTCGCCCGGGCGATGCCGCCAGCGTCAGCGACGGCGACGAAGGTGCGTAAACTGCGAAGGTTCATTAGGCTCATCCCAAGCCTGCATGAGAAACTGGACGATAATTGCATTGGACGCAAGAAAGTCTCAAGTCTACGATCACGCCATAAACCCTCTCCCTTTTTACGGCACGCACCCAGGTCCTAGTCGGGGGCCGTGCTCGGACGGGGTTCTCGTAAGCACAGTGCGCCAGAAGTTCGAGACGGTCCGGAGGTCGGCTCGATGATGACATGCACGCACACGGCCAGGGTGGGGAACGTGACTACACGCGACATCTTTCAGTCGATCCGTGACCTCGGCCCCGACGCCATTCAGAAGATCGTTGATCGATTGGAATACCGGGGTAGCGATCCGAAATTTGTCCGGATGCGTGAAGCATACTTGGACCGAATGGGGCTGACAGCGAACGCACGCGTTCTCGATTGTGGGTGCGGGACAGGCGTCGTCTCACGAGCCCTCGCACAACGCGATGGCTTTGCCGGTGAGATCGTGGGCGTAGATTTCAGCGCTGACCTGATCGAAGCGGCGAAGCGGCTGGCGCGTGAAAAGGGGCTCCATGATCGGATCCAGTTCCGAGCTGGCGATGCGCACGCGCTTGAAGATGGAAATGGGAGCTACGATTTCGTGATCACCCATACGCTCATCAGCCATGTCGTTGACCCGGCCAAGGTGATTTCGGAAGCTGCGCGTGTAGTTCAGCCTGAGGGATTGATCGCCATTTTTGATGGCGATTACGCTTCACTGGCCTATGGAGCGGGCGATCCGCAGCTCAACGCGACTATGATCGACGCGATTCTGGCTGCGGCCGTCGCAAATCCCGATGTGATGCGCCGGGTACCCAAGCTTCTGAAAGATTGCAGCCTGGAAGTCTTTGCCTTCCTTCCTGATGTTCATGCCGAAGTGGGTAAAGGATCATTCTTCTCCAATCTAGCGGAGAGCTATGTGCCGATGGCCGTCAAGGCGGGAACGGTTTCGGACCAACTCGCGGGCCAATGGCTCGCAGCGCAGCGCGATGCCTCGAACACTTCGACCTTCTTCGCTGCATGCAACTTTTACGCGTACTTGGCACGGAAACCGGGCTGAACGCCCTGGCATGCGTGGCGCGATTGCTGCACGGCAACAGACGGCTGCGGCACAGGACCGGAGTGGGTCAACTTGCTCTGGTCCGCCAACGTGCTGGCACGGTGAAAGTGACACCGTTCTCTGACGAATTGAAAGGTCCGGCAAAGGAGTGCCATAAACCGCCGTGAGCAGATGCAATGAGGAGTGAACGGATTATTTGGCGAAAGCCGCAGCGACGGTCACGATCGGTGTGGAGCTAAAGAAGAATCTCTCAGCTTCTTGAGCAGCTGCGAGTGAGTTCAACCACGCATCCGCGTCCTGCTTGGCAAGGAGACTGCGAGCCACGCAGAATGCCACGATCAAGCGTGCTATCCAGTAAGCGAATGAATCCTGGTGATATGATGGATTCACGATCGTAACCGGAGCTTGCTGAATGACCTGAAATCCCACCCGTCGCAGCATAGGTCGAAGATCTGCAGGAAGGTTTGGATGAGGCGCATGTTGCCGAAACGCGCGCT